>WNFZ01003857.1_pt1 | contig 22634 bp, 24 predicted proteins | sample 5400081 | NCBI WGS metagenome assembly WNFZ01 (sample SAMN13153365, study PRJNA577476) | soil metagenome | isolation source: 80 cm soil or saprolite under grassland replicate 1 | place: USA:California | collected 2016-06-15
GGACTCCTGTGTAATATCTTGCTGGGTCTACTCCTTGAACGAATCTTCCGCCCACTGGCAAAACTCGACCTGATGTTGATGCTTCTGGCCACGATCGGCCTGGGTTTTATTCTAGACAACCTCTTCACCATCATCTTTGGCGCGGAAGGGTTTGCCGTTGATTCGCCGCTGTCCAGTACCCCGTGGAAGATCTACGGTATTCGCGTCCTGCCTCAAATGGCGCTGTTGATTGGGGTGTCCGCCGCGCTAATGGTCGGATTACAGCTATTTTTGTCAAAGACCAAGTTGGGCATGGCGATGCGCGCCTCGGCCGTTGATTATGAGATCGCGCGAACCATGGGAATCGCCACCAACCGCATGAATGCATTAGCCCTTTCGATCGGTTGCATGATGTCGGCGGCCGCGGGAATTTTAGCCGCGCCAATTGTATATGTCGCCCCTTCGATGGGCGCGGCAGTTGGATTAAAGGGGTTCGCCGCCGCCATTTTGGGAGGGCTGGGCAGTATCCCCGGCGCGATCGTGGGAGGATTGGTGTTTGGTGTGCTCGAAGCCATTTCCGCGGGTTTCATTTCGTCACAATGGACAAAGGCGATCGCGTTCATCGTCATGGTGGTCGTGCTGATGGTCAAACCTTCAGGCATTGTGGGCGAGATTACGATAGAAAAGGTATAAGAAATGTTATCGAACCCTGGAGGGCTCATGAAGAATAGATCGAGCATTCTCAAGTGGATATTGATCGGGGTGGTTGTGTGTCTTGTACTTGCGTTTCCCGCTTTCGCCAAAAACCGTTACCAGGTGCACATTGTGAACAATATCGGCATCTGGATTTTGTTGAGCCTGGGGCTAAACATAGCGCAGGGCTATGGCGGACAGTTCAATCTTGCATTGGGGGCCCTTTGGGGCGTCGGCGCGTATACGGCGGCGTTATTGCAAACAAGATTGGGAGTCCCATTTTGGATCAACCTACCGTTGGGGATCATCGCCGGGGCGATAATGGCCGCGTTCGTGGGTTTGCCGTCCTTTAAGGTCCGATCCCACTATCTGGCAATCGTGACCATCGGCCTGGGCGAAGTGATCAACCTTTTCCTGGTTAACCAGGACGAGCTCACCGGAGGCGCGCTTGGCATTAATCGCATCAAACCGCCGAGTTTTTTCGGCTTCCCAATCGACACCGACGAGCGATTTTATTACCTTATTCTAATCATGGTGATTCTTGGTTATTTAATCGGCCGGCAGATCGTGGGCCATCGAATTGGCCGTGCCTTCCGCGCGCTCCGCGACGATTTTCAGGCCGCGCGAGCCATGGGCGTTAATACAGGCTTTTACCAGATCCTGGCCTTTGCTATCAGCGGGGCGTACGCTGGCGCGGCTGGTGTGTTATTCGCGCACTGGAATTCCTATATCAGCCCGGATATTTTCGAGTTCAAATCCGCTTTGATTGTATTAACCATGGTCATGATCGGAGGCATGGGCAGTCTTCCAGGTTCCGTTGTCGGCACTGTTCTGTTGCTAGTGTTGAATGAATACTTACGAGTTTTCGAAGAGTGGCAATTGGTCGGTTACGGTGTCGCCATTATCGTCGTCGTGCTGTTCGTGCCGGGAGGCGTGGTCGAACTCGTTCGCCGATTCGGAAACCTTCGCCAACGCTGGTCAGCTGGGCTGACGAAGGAAAAATCAAAGGTGCAGGAGGAACAAAATGTTCCTTGAGATTGATCAACTTACTATGCAATTCGGCGGGCTGGTGGCTGTAAACAACGTCTCGATCAGCATTAAAAAGGGCAAGATCCATGGTTTGATCGGCCCCAACGGCTCGGGCAAGACGACAATTTTTAATGTGCTCTCGGGCTACTACAAACCGACTGGGGGAAAGGTTTCTTTTGAGGGTCGAACCATCTCCGGTTTGCCTGCGTATCAGATCACCGCGGCCGGCTTCGCCCGCACATTCCAAAATATGCGCTTGTTCAAGACCATGACCGTGCTGGAAAATCTGCTTGTTGCGATGGGGCACCATGCCAAGGTCGGTTTGTTGCAGGAGATACTCAACCCAGTGGCGGTCCATCAGGAAGAGAAAAAATTTGTCGAGAGGGCGATGGAACTTCTGGATTTGCTGGAAGTCGCCGGCTTCGCGAACGAACTGGCGACCAGCCTGCCCTATGGCCATCAACGCCGTGTTGAAATGGCTCGCGCGTTAGCCACCAATCCGAAGGTAATCCTGCTGGATGAGCCAGCGGCGGGACTGAATGAAGTTGAAACGGAAGACCTGCGTAAAACACTCATGAAGATCCGCGATCTGGGGATCACGATTTTCCTTGTAGAACATGATATGAAACTCGTGATGGAGGTCTGCGAAGAAATCTCTGTTTTGGACTATGGCAAAAAGATCGCTGAAGGAACTGGTCCCGCTATTAGAAAAAATCCAGTTGTGATCGAAGCGTATCTGGGCAAGGAGGACGACCAATGATCGTCGTTGAAAACCTTCACGTCTATTACGGCAACATCCATGCAATAAAGGGCGTTTCCTTCGAAGTCCGCAAAGGTGAGATTACCGCGCTCATTGGAGCCAACGGCGCCGGTAAGTCCACCATCATCAAAACTATTTGCGGTTTGATGAATCCCCGCCATGGAGAGATCTTACTTAATGGCTCCCCCATTCAAAGAATGAGCGCAAACGAAGTGGTACATCTGGGAGTCGGACTTGTCCCTGAAGGGCGGCGCGTTTTCCCCGTATTGACAGTGGATGAAAATATGGATATTGGCGCCTACGCCCGATCCGACAAACAGGGGATCGCGCGGGATAAGGAAAAAATGTACGAAACATTTCCGCGCCTCAAAGACCGCCGGAAACAATACGCCGGCTCGTTGAGCGGCGGTGAACAGCAAATGCTGGCGATCGCGCGAGCTCTGATGTCCAAACCGAAGCTGCTTTTGATGGATGAACCATCCCTTGGGCTTGCGCCGCTTCTGGTCAAGCAGGTGTTTGAGATTGCTTCCTCGTTGAATAAAGAGGGATTAACGATTCTTCTGAGTGAGCAAAACGCGCGCGGTGCGTTAAAGATCGCTCATCATGGTATTGTGATGGAAACAGGCAAAATTAGATTTGCTGACACAGCGAAAGCTCTTCAAGAAAATCCTGTAATTCAACAAGCTTATTTGGGCGTTGGCTAATACAAAATTTTTGGAGGAACCATGGATTAAATTAAAGTACTATTTCCGTTCAAAGATGGAGAATGAATTTGGTTGGGTCTGGATACCTGGATACACCATGATTTCATCGTAAGGATTTTAGAACAGTTAATAAGGAGCTGATGAAATTGGAACATATTGTTTCCGGATAACAGTGTTTGAACTAGGTGAAGCGTCCGAAGTTCATCACCGTCCGGCATCGGAAGAAGTTGACATAATTCTTCGAGGAAGTGGAATTTTGGTTGATGGTGATGAAGAGGTACCGTTGAAAGCAGGAGAATGGATGTTTACACCAACGGCGTGTTCCATCAGCACAAAAATACTGGGGATGAACCACTTTGGTTAATTGGGTTTTATACATCACCTGGTGAATTGCCTACCGAATAATCCATAATGCGGGTGGCACAATGAAAGAAAGCTGCATATCTTCACGAACCAAATGGAATTGAAATATCATGAAACAAGAGTTTTCTCTTGCACAGCTAACCGTATTACATGCCTCTCCCCCAGAACTTGCACAGATAGCGGCCGAAACTGGTTATGACTTCTATAGTATGCGCCAAATCTACATGGGCTTGCCAGAAGAACCTGATTTTGATCTTTCAAAGAATAAGAAACTCTTATCAGAAACCAAAGCGGTCATGGCCAATACTGGCATCCGTTTATTGGATATTGAGTTAGCCCGAATCGTTTTTGAAATTGATCCAGCTAAGTACGAGCCAGCCTTCGCGACAGCTGCCGAGTTGGGTGGAAAAAGTGTGATCAGCAGTATCTGGAATGAGAATAGAGATCTATACCTTTCCCGGTTTGCCCAAGTTTGCGATCTCGCAGCGCAATATGGTCTGACTGTGGAACTTGAATATGTTCCCATATCGGCAGTGAAAAATCTTGCCGGGGTAGTCAACGTTCTTAACGAGGTGAATCGGCAGAACGCCGGTATTCTTGTGGATATCCATCATTTCCATCGAGCTGGAGACAACCCTGAAGACTTGGCGAGATTGCCAAGAAAGTGGTTCCACATGGTACACCTTTGCGATGCGAAAGCCGAAATTCCTACCAATCTTGACGAGATGAAGCACATTCTGAGGGAGGATCGGGATTATCCAGGAGAAGGCGGGATAGACATAAAATCAATTCTTGCCAAAATTCCTCAGGTCCCGTACTCTATTGAGCTGCCAAAACTAAGTTTCAGCGATGAATATGGGTATAAAGAGCATGCCAGAAAGTGCTTGGATTTATCGAAGAAGTATTTGAATATTTGTAATTGATTTTTTATCGCATAATTCATACGTTGACTATATCTTGGAGGATGAACATGAAAGCTGCATTGTTATGTGAACCCAAAAAAGTTGAAATCAGTGAAATCGATGTACCACAATTAAGAGATGATGAGGTCATGGTCAGACCGAAATATGCCGGCATTTGTGGCTCAGATGTTTCACTATTTATGGGTCATCGCGCCCCGCCAGCATATCCATTAGTGCCTGGGCATGAGGTCGTTGGACGCGTTCTGGCGGTTGGTGGTAATGTTAAAAATATTTCAGTCGGCCAGCGTGTAATTGTTGAACCCAATTATCCCTGTGGCGTTTGTTCGTATTGCCGTTCCGGGCGTGGAAACATTTGTCCGAATAAGAAAAGTCTGGGGGTCACAATTTCCGGATGCTTCGCCGAGCAATTTGTTGCCCCCTCAGAATTCGTCTGGCCAATACCTGAAATGATTGCCGATGAAGATGCGGTAACTATTGAACCGTTGGCTGTATCGCTTCACGCATTATGGCAGTCAGGTGCTCAGATCGGGGATACGGTCGCAGTAATCGGCTGCGGTGCGACCGGATTGCTGTTGATCCAGGCTGCAATTTCTCAGGGGATGCGCGTGTTTGCTCATGATAAATTAGAGAGAAAATTGGATATGGCCAAGCAGTTAGGAGCGCAAACCGAGGAGAGTACAGATATTCCAGGCTTGTGGAGGGACAAAGGTGTTACAACCGTGTTTGAATGTGCCGGTGCGGCTTCAACTGTTGAACTGGCATTGAACGCAGTTCCACGCGGTGGGCAGATTATCCTGCTTGGCCTTTCGACTGCACGGGCTGGTTTCACACCTTTGAAGCTGGTTCGCGAAGAAATCCGTGTAAGTGGCTCGATTATTTATGATCATCCTGCAGATTTTGCCCGAACCATCGCTCTTGTAGAAAATAAAGTGTTATCGCCAGGAAAAATTGTCACGGATACATTCCCGCTTGCTCAAATTGAGCAGGCGTTGCAGCTTGCCGTTACTGGTGAAGTCGGGAAAGTTTTGTTAACCATGGAATCTTAACTCCATGCAACGAGACAAAATCGCTGCCGGAACATCCAAATACTGGAAAAGCAAATAGTCCGACGCGCGAGTGCGTCGGACTATTTAATATAGTTTCGTTCCCGTTGCGAAAGGTGATAAGTTGTTATTTCTTATTTTCCAGATTCAAGAGTAGGGCCTGCAAGCCGGCAAAATAGCTCCAGCGCCCAAACCCGGCACACACTCCCAGGCAAACTGGCGCGATCACAGATTTATGACGGAATTCCTCCCTGGCATGCACGATCTACTAATGCTCCTTCAGAATTTGATTGAAAGTCACGTAACTCAACGTCCCGTTCGGCGGCGTAATGCTTCAAGTCATTTACGATGGTTGCCAACGAGTCGGTCCCGTATATGGATGCTTCACGAATGCCCAGCATATTCAGGTTTGGACCATTCAGAACGAGAATTTTGAATCCCATGTTGTTGTTTCCTATGAATTTTCTGCTTAGAAGGTCTCGCTATTGTAGAATTCGCCAAACAATTCTTTCTCCGATGGCCGGTCTTCCGAAATGGGGCGACTCACCCAGGTTACATTCATGTAGTGTTTGAGGTTGATATTCTCTGAAGTACTATTGCCACCCCATGTTCCACAACCCAGGCTTGAAGTCATAGGCATGCCATTGTTAAAAGCACCGGCATTGGCCTTGGATTGTGGCTGGCGGATCATGATGCGACTCACAGGTGCTAGTAGCGCTAGTTGATCAATGTGCTCATCATTGAAGGAATAGATTCCGCAAGAGTGCCCTTTGCCGCCAACCTCGTATATTTGTTCGACCATTTTTAGCGCGTTTTCGAAACCGCTATATTTGAAAATAGCTAATACGACACATAATTGGCCCCAACACCGAGCGATGGAGTTCCGGAACTATAAGCAGCACGCACCATCTGTTGGCCCCCGGTGGCCTGGACTAAATCGCAGATCGCCATTAGTTCTTGCGAAAGTGGGATGCTTGGCTTCTCAACACACTGAAACAAATCTTCGGGTGCTCCTTCACGCCTGAGGGCTTCACGCATGACATGAACCATTTCGAAGGTCGTCTTTTTGCTTCGTGGGTGAGGGGCGAAAATGACAGCATCGCGGCATTTCATGGCAAAAATGCCCACACCGGGCGGCGTGAGTTCGGGATTGGTGGTAGGAACAATCGAAGCGATCACACCCACTGGTTTTCCGTACTTCACGATTCCTTTTTCCGGGATTTCCTCAATAATCCCCACGCTTTTTTGTCTTAAAACATCTCTGAGAATACCCATAATTTTGAACCGCTTGCTTACGCGTCCAACTGGATCGCCCAAACCGCTCTCTTCAACGCCCATAACAGCTATGCGAGCAAATGTTTCCTCTTTATATGTTGCCCAGGCGATTGCCTGGCAAAGGCGATCCACCCGTGCCTGATCATAGTCTTCCACTTGTTTCTGTGCGACTCGGGCACGTGCCAATAACTCAGCTGCGTGAGCCTTCTCCTCAGGAGTAATAGTTCTGGTAGCCATTGATGATACCTCCACCTTCTTTAGGATATTTCGCCTTGTTTACTTTCAAACAATTTCCTGGCAGTTGGTCCGTCATAGCCATGGTTAACCGGATCGATGCGGCGCATTGGCGGCATTCGAGTGATTTCTTCATTGGCATGCGCCAGAATACCTGTTAGGCGTGCCACCATGAACAACGCGTTGGAAAGACTTGCAGGAAAACCAATTTCGCACAAGATGGCCGCGGTGGCGCCATCGATGTTGATCGGTAAATCTTTCCCGGTGCTCCGCTTCAAACCTCGCGCTATCGCCTGCGCCGCTTCGAGGTAACTCCCACTCACTTCCGCCTCTCTTGCCAAGTGAAAAAGCTTCTCGAGACGCGGATCAAGTTTTTTATGTTGCCTATGACCGAAGCCAGCAATACGACGACCAGCTTGTCGCCATTCCATGATCAATGTGTCTGCAGCCCGATCTACGCCGTCTTTCCCTCCCTGGCATAAATCGAACACCTTCTGAATCGCTTCCATAGAGTCCTGCACCGCGGCCCCATGATATTTATTAAGGGTGAGCAAGCCAGCCGCGGCTGCCGCACCTAAAGGCGCCCCGCCGGATGCTGCTGTGCGCGCGGCAAGAGCAGAGGGTGCTCCTGCTCCATGATCGATACTTGCGACCATTAGTGCATCAATTAGCCTTGCTACTTTGGGATTGGGAAGTTCGCCAGTGAATAATAAATACAGAACAGATGGAAACGGCAAAGTGCCGATGAGTTGATTAAGGTCATATCCACGAATGACGATACCATTTTCGCTTGTATGGGAGAGGTTTGTGTTCCAGCTGGAATCGGTCATGGCGCAACCTTTTAGCTTCTGAATTTTGGGGTTTATAGAAATGGTTAGTTGTTTTCTTGGAAGTGATATCCCATCGATGTGGATAGTTCCCTGGTAGCTCGCATTAGCAGCTTGGCATACTCCTTGATCTTTTGCTCTGAAAAGCGTGTCATCGGTCCAGAGATTGTAATTCCGCCAATAACCTTTCCTGCAGGTTCAAAAATCGGCGCAGCAACGCAAGAGACGCCTTCCACACGCTCTCCTTCACTTAACGCATATCCATTTTTCTTGATAACTTCCAGTTCGTGCAGCAAAACTTTGGGATCCGTAGTCGTATTCGGTGTCAACCGTTCCATCGGAGTACTCTTTATGATTGACTTTTGTTGTTGTAAGGGCATAAAAGCCAGCATTACTTTACCCGAGGCGCTGGCATAATATGGCATTCGTTCGCCGATATTCGCTACCCAACGCAATCTATGTGGGCTTTCTATTCGGTCAATGCAGATACGAGATACACCATCAGGGATATCTAAGTGGACGGTTTCTTGTGTCCCTCGGTGTAATTCTTCCAAATACGAACGCGCTTCAATTCGGAGATCGATGTTGCTCATGTAGACCGAACTCCACTTGAGCACTTTTGACCCCATGCGATAGCGATGCGTTTCTTTATCCTGATTCAAAATGCCCAGAGAGGTTAAGGTTGCCAGCATACGACCGACAGTACTGGGATGGAGTTCCAACTGCCGGGCAATTTCACGGACCCCCAGATGAGGTTGAAAATCTCGAAAGCAATCTAATATTGCAATTGCACGGTGCAAGCTTTGTGTCTCAGTTGTTGCCATAATTATTTCACCTCCGTCTCATTATTAGAGACAGTGTCTCAAAATAAGATTATAATAGAGTTTGGTCGAATTTTCAAGACCTGCTTTTGAGATAAAGAGATCTCAGGGGCTCACAGATGCCTGTATCAATTAGATGATGAAAAGGATCTCGATGAGAAAAGATATGACAATTCTCGCTAAACTGCAGACAAAATCCTTCTTATCCTACTTGGCGCTTGGAGTTGGGACATTATCTCTCAGCTTATCAGCTATGTATGTTCGATGGGCTCAGGCCCCCGGAACTGTGACAGGATTTTATCGTTTATTGATATCCACAATAATTATATTCCCCTTCTTCGTCAAACGAAATAGTCCTATGAACCACCTCACCTGGTCAAAAATTCTTCCGCCGATCTTTGGCGGGCTGTGCATGGCCGGCACGTTCTCATTGTGGAATACATCATTATTCTACACAAATGTAGCAAGTGCGGCGATGATTGGGAATGTATCTCCGCTCTGGGTTTCCATGGCGGCCTGGTGGCTGCTTCGGGAACGCCTTTTGCCACACTTTTGGCTGGGACTCATACTACTTTTTCTGGGGATTGCATTCATTATGGGCGGAAATTTCTTCGTACATCCTCGTTTGGGCATCGGCGATCTAATGGCCGTTGGTTCCTCATTTTTCTACGCAGCCTACATTCTCGTTACACAGTGGGGGCGGGAACGCCTGGATTCTCTTTCCTTAGTGTGGGTTAACGGTGCGAGTGCTGGCGTGTGGATGCTGCTGATCATAATTCTTCTAAAACAACCTTTAACTGGCTTCCCTCAACAGACATGGATTGTATTTTTCGCTGCGGCCGTGTTCACTCAAATTATTGGATATATGGCCATCTCATACGCATTGGGTAATTTGCCCGCATCCGTTGTTTCACCTTCGTTGAATTTGCAGCCGATTGTAACCATCATCTTGGCGATCCCATTGCTCAACGAACTCCCTAGCACTTTACAGGTACTGGGAAGCTTGTTAACCCTTGGTGGTGTGTATGTGATCAATTATGCCCATCAACAAAGAAGTGTCGATCTGACGTAAAGGGGGAGTATAATTTTATTCACCAAACATCCGAAAATTGTCCGAAATATCCCGTTGTTATATTGCTTTCCAGTGATTATAAGATGTTGCGCACAAATACCTCCCTTTCTATTCCGAGACCGAACCGTGTTCTAAAACCTGTGGCATCTTTTGTTGGCAGAGAAGATGAGCTCAATACGATTGTAAATATCTTAACAGGAGTCAGGTATGGCCCTGGTGCGGAAAAAAGATGCATGATACGTGGGAGCATGGGGGTTGGCAAAACAGAACTCTGCCATGCCGTGGCTCATCGATTGCTTCAGGAATATCCTGATGCTCAAATCTATATAAAATTAAACGATCACGATTCGGCTACTCTCGCTCTTTTCAAGGTACTAGAGACTATCATACATATATTCGATCCAGGGGCACAAATATCGGAAGACTTGGATCTTCTCTATAACCGTTATTTATCCGTATTGAATGGAAAACAAGTTCTCATTATTCTGGACGATTTGCGCTATTCGCAGAATTTTCACTTACTTATCCCTCCCTCTTCATGTGCGTTGTTGATTAATACTAGCGAGAATTTAGAAATCTCAGATGTTCCCTTCATATCTTTGAGTGGTCTATCTCAAGAGGACTCTGAGCAACTTCTCATTTCTATTTGCACTGGAATAGGCAAATTTGCAGCCACCTTAGCTCGCTCTTGTCAGAATCTTCCTCTAAGTTTGTCCATGGTTGCAGGCTACCTAAACCGCAATCCAGAAATGAAAGTGGAGGATTTCATTCTCGAGGTAGCAAAACACGTCGAACAATCAACCGATCCCAATAAGAATCCCGTTGATAGGCTCATCACCTTTGTTGTTGAACGTCTCAGTTCTAAGGAACGAAGTTTTCTATCGAAACTGGCGATGGCGGGACAAGGTTTTAGCAAAGAATTGGTCGTGGAATTCATTAAGCCAGAAACCGAGGACGATGAAAAGCACCTGCAATCCTATCTGGATACTTTTACAGTACTACGGCTTTTGACGTACGATGAAGAGCACAGTTATTATCGCATGCAATCAACCGTTCAACAATTTGCCTTGAAGAATGTTGATGAGACACTGGAAGCTCTATATGAGTTGGCAAGGATATTTACGACTTCTATACCTTGGTTCAGCACCCTTGCTCACGCGGGTGCTGATCGATATTTGCTGGGTGTCATGGTGTTTGATGAGCACAAAGAAACAATTAGGACTGTTCTGCAATATTTACGAAACCATCCTACTGCAGTTGGCGATCAACTTCTCCTAGATTTTTTTGACTTGATTTGTTTGTTTGGCCATAGTCGATTTGCGATAAACATCGAGTTTATACCCTTGTTGCGCACGATGGTTCAGTCCTCCATCCGCCTGCGCGACAAAGATAAACTGAGCGCGCTGATAGTCTATCTTTCGAAAACATATCAAGGGCTTGATGATCAGGAAAACGCATCGGCATACGCCAAGCTGCAGGAGAACATTTCTCAACAGGAGGATTTTAGGATTATTTCTGAATACTTTCGTAATAAGGGATCTTTAGAGCCATGGAATCTTGAATTGCAGGAACAAGCTGCATCGGATTTACTGCCGCCGGCGTTAGAAGAATTCACTACAAAGAAAACAAAGATCATCCTTACCGGGTTTATGGGGACAGGCAAAACAACTGTTGGAAAACTTTTGGCTGATCATCTGAAATACCGTTTTATAGATACTGATGAGTTGATTGAAGCACGAAATAATCGATCTATTTCAGATATTTTTCAAGAAGTAGGTGAAGAGGCTTTCCGGGAAATGGAAAGAGCCATCGTGAGGGAAATTGCTGAGCTGGATGGTGTTGTCATTTCCACCGGTGGACGCCTTATGCTTGATCCTGAGAATGTAAATGCTCTGAGTCATAATAGCCGTGTCCTATGCCTTGTCGCAACGCCAGACGAAATATTGACACGCGTATTAGATGACCAGGGACATAAACGTCCTTTGTTATCCGTTCCAAACCCCAAACAACGCATTGTAGATTTGCTTCAGGAACGCAACAATAAGTATCGTCGTTTTCCACAAATAGTAACTGACGATAAGAAGCCCACCGATATTGCCAAGGGACTTGTAGAGTTCATCAATACCAGTCCGAAGAGCCTTACCGTTGAGAATCCGCAGAAGAACTACGAGTATGTAGTTGGAGCCGGATTGCTTCCGTTTATCCGACAGCTAGCCGGCATTGATGGTGAAGTGGTCATCATAACGGATGAAGCAGTTCATGGTTTATACGGCCCGAGCTGCACTTCGATAGGACATATTATTGAAATTCCTTCCGGAAGACAGCACAAATCGCTTGTTACTGTCCAAGCCGTGTATGATGAACTGCTTGACAGGGGATTTGATCGCAGCGGTACGATTATTTCTCTTGGAGGGAGTGTTGTTGGAGATGTTGCTGGATATGTAGCTGCGACCTATATGCGGGGTGTGAATTTCGTCCAATGTCCTACAAGTCTGATAGCCATGGTAGATACTAGTGTTGGAGGAAAAACCAGCATTGATCTTCCGCAAGGGAAGAATATGATAGGGGTTTATAAGCAGCCGTCGAAAGTCATTGCAGATGTAGCAACGCTCCAATCATTGCCTCAGATGGACTTTGCTTCAGGCATGGCTGAAGTCATAAAGCATGGATTAATCGCCGAATCCAATCTACTGGAGCAAGTGGAGCAGGGCTATTGGGCGAAAAATTGGGATCGCTCTCCATCCTATATTGGCGAACTCCAAAGACTTGTTGCCCAAGCCATCCAGGTGAAGATTAATATAGTGCAAGCAGACCCGTTCGAACAAGGGCGGCGCTCGATACTCAACCTAGGCCACACCTTTGCTTATGCAATTGAACAAGTAAGTAACAATGCTTATCGACATGGGGAAGCTGTTAGCATGGGACTGATTGCCGCAGCTAATCTATCAGCACGGTTAGGGTTCTGTGATATCTCATTACAGCAAAGAATCGAAGACGTTTTGGAAAGCGTAAATCTACCCGCTCGTATCCCATCACACATAAAACCTGACGCGCTACTCCAAGCTATGCAACACGACAAGAAGAAACGGGCTGGACAATTGCGATTCATTCTACTGCGAGGGATTGGAGATGCATTTGTTTCAGATGAGGTAGCAAATACTGAGGTATTGGCTACCATTTCCGCTGTATCTGTTAACTAATAGAGTTGATAAATACCTCTCTACAGGTGTTGCTAGTTCCGTAGGAGAAAATTGGACTAAAAAATAAGGCGGATTTTCAGATAGAGTAGCCTTACAAAAGAAGTACTGGGATCGCGGTTGGGCAAGACGTAGGAGATAATGGACCTCCCATTTTAAGACACTGTAGCAAGCGCACCGATATGATACTTGCGCGAGGCAGTGCATCCTTTGGCAAGGTCTAGACAGGCGTTCTCCGAAGCATTTCGTACCAGAATAGGCAGAATCATTCGAAATTTGCATAAAAAACGGCGGATTGCTTCGCCTTGCTCGCAGCGACACATGAAACCTGCGGTTTTGTGAATTCATAAACCTCACGTCGGTAGGTGTGCTACAGTGTCAGTTTTGAAAGTGCAGTCGCGGTACGGCAACGTCGGTCAAACAAGCGGTAGATTTCGTCCATAATCTGGCGCAATACTCTCAAGAGCGGCAGACCCCGGGTAATGCGCTGTAGAGTGGCGCGTTCGGCATCGGTCAGATAGTGTTGGACAAAGAGGAAACGATATTCAAATAGGTCAGAGATTTTTTGTTGCAGCCGTTGGCGTTTCTGTACCAGTTTCTTCTGGTCTGCTTTTGGGCGTCCACGCTTCAATTTGGGTTGTTGGGCAGCCAGTTGCTTGCGCACTTGTGCGACTGCCCGCAAAACTGCCTGATTTAGCTCTTTCAGAATATGAAATTCGCAAACTTGGTGGGCCAGATCGTCCCAGACGACTTGGATGGCGGCCGGATACAAGGCTGACCCATCGGTGGTGATACCCTTGACGGTCAATTGTCGCACCTGCAAGACTGCCTGAAAGCGTTTGAAAAAGGCGCTCATATCCTCGTGATTGGGAGCATGGTCAAGAACCTGGAAAAACAGACGCTTGAAAGTGCGGTTGTCAACGATCGAGAGGATGCAAAACGGACCATCATACAGTTCGTCGGCTGCCAAGTAGCCGGAAAAGTCAGCCAGCGCCCACTCCAAATAATCGCTTTCCCAGCGGGCGCTTGCCCTTTTTCCCCCCAGCCTCCACCCAATTCTGGATGGTGGCGAAGGGGACGAAAACTCGATGATCGCGCCACAGGTGCCAACTCGCATTGCGATACGCCAACCCATCTTCCACCACGACCCGGATCGCCAGCGCCATCACACGATGGGTATAATGGCTTCCGGGCGCCGCAACATCGCTCAAGTCTGTCATGAAATACCGGTTGCATTTCTGACAATGGTGCTGTGAGTAGGTGAAATGAAGTTCAACCGGTCGTCCAGAGACCAGATCGCCTACATCATGTAATTGGCGCTGATAGACATGCTCTCGTTTGGCCCCTTGCCCACAGGACGGGCAGGGGCGCTCGGTCTCATTGCGGTTTTCTGTGATCACCTTGGCTTTGGGCAGATCTTCGATCCGCTTATACTCAGTATCCGGTTTATACTCGCCCGGGCCGAGTTTTTTTACCGTCTTTTTGGCAGGGGCTGGCGTTTTCATTCCGCCAGTTTACTTCAAAAGGCCAGTTTTGGTATCACTTTCTTCGATAGCCTTGCTACAGTATCCAGGAAATGGGTATTTTCCGCGGTAATGACGATTTGCTCCCCGCTTCCGCTTTGTAGTATATCTATCTGATCTGTAGACAGGGGATTATTGCCATTCTCGTAGATGGCCGCAAATGCGTCGTAGTCAATAACGCCACTTTCAAGTAAGCGGGGACCCAGATCGCCATATGAAACCGGTAATTTGTACCCATTCTTTGGATTGACCTGTTCGTAGAGCGCTTCTGCCAACTTCGAATCGTTTGCTTTATTCCATTCCTCCTTCAGATAATTGCTTCCCACACCGAGCAAAAAAACAGCAGCAATGTAAACGATAGTCCATCCGATTTGTCGAATCCGTTTGTTTGCCCGTTGTTCTTCAGTGATTCTTCGGTTTTGCTTTGCCATAATTTCTATTCCTTTGACGGTTTTATAGAGGTGATATCACAAGTGCTATCCTGCCATCACTTGTGATACCGCCCACTCCCCTCTCTCAATCGGTTGGCCCCGCTGAATAACTACCCAGAATTATCTCGGGTAGAGTTCCATCAAGGATTGTCCACTATCTAGCATTCCCTGAACATCTTTCAGGAAAAGCGACATATCCACAATGGGCTTTTCGATCACCATGTCAGCAACGCCTTGAAACTTGCGGCACCAATCTATGTCGGCAGAGGACACAATGATTTTTGTGTCCGGCCAGCACACTCGCATTTTGTCAAAAAGATCAGCGCCATTTACCTCCACCCCGTTTTCGCCGCGAAGGTGGAGATCCAAAATTGTTAAGTGCGGAGCTGGGGCGTCGGGCTGTTCGATGCGCCTCAAAGCAGCAGGTCCGGTGAGCGCAACTTCAGGGCATATCTGGATCAAACTCAATGCCATTTTGTACAACTCTACGAGATCTAAGTTATCTTCGATGATTAGCAACATTGACTTCTCCATCAGAAACGTCTGGGGGATTGCTTTGTGTGGTAATCAGAACATTACTACGAAGCTTCCAAATTTCGACCTGTGCTACTGCCAGTCCCAGTACAGCTTGGTAGTTGTACAAAAGGAACAACGTCAGTAGAGATATGGGATATAGATAAAAACAGTTTCTCACAATGTTTCTCCTTCGATGAAAAATCATACACATAGTTAGGTGGGGGTGGTCCCTCGACCGACGCGAACACGAGCAGGCGCCGAGTTAAATAAAAAAGGAGGTGCTTTTTGTTGCCACGTCAAATTGAGCAATCGCTACCCTGACTCGGCCTTGTTTCGCTGCACCCTCTCCCGCAGGGATTGATGAACCATCTTGAACCCAGAAGCGGAAGCAAGATCCTTTGATTATGCGTTCGATGTCCAAAGATTGACAATTTAGAACACTTGTACTAAATTTAGTTTGAGTACAATCCGCTTGTATCGCTATAGCGCAAAGACCACCAGCACAATTCCATGAACGGAATGTATCATTGCGGAGTTGCAAAACAATGAAGAAGGCCATCACGCATCTGAAACTGAACCAGGCGAACCCCAAGAAGCTACAAAAGCTGGATGAACTGGCTGCCGAACACCAGCGGGTAGTACAAGCGTATGTGAACTGGCTGATCGAGCGAGAAGTGCGCCAGCCAAACAAATACGCTGATATTCCTGAACTTGATGATCCTACAGCACTTTCTGATCGCTGGCAGCGCTGCGCCTGGCAACAAGCCTGTGGAATTGTGCGATCCTGGTATAGCAATGAGCGTGATAATCCACCTATTTTGCATAATGTTTGTATTCAGGCTAATCCCAATGTTGTTGTCATCGAACCCTCATGCACTCCACAGTTCGATTTCTGGCTGCGAATCTCGACTCTGGATGGCAGACATCCAATTCGCATTCCGATTACCTTTTACGAACGCGCCAAAAAGACTCTGGCTCAGTTCCCCAAGCTGTGCCGTGGAGTAACGCTCAACCGGCGAGATGGTGAGTGGTGCGCCACCTTCGTGGTAGAACGCAAAGGCCCAAAAGTCAAGTCCTCCAGGATTGTTGGTGTGGACATTGGTACGGTTTCGATTGTCTCCACTTCGGAAGGGCAGCGTTATGGGCAGGTCAGCGCCGAATTGAGTCGCCGGGTCGCACGCGCTGCAGAGAAACACCGCCGCAAACAAAAGCTGAATGCCTGCTTGAAACGAAAGAACCAACCGGTAGTTAGCCTGAACGATCGCCACGCCGAAGCTTTTGCTCGCAACGAGATTGGCCGCGCGCTCAACCAGATGCTGGATGACTTGCCTGATGGGTCGAACGTAGCATTGGAACGCCTGTCAGTCAAAGATATGCGCTTCAAGTCCCGGCAGATGAACCGGGTTTTGCGAGCTTCGCAGTTGGGCTATGTGCGTGACAAACTCAGATTCAAGCTGGACGAGCGTGGCATCCGATACCGCTCAGTTCAACCAGCCTATTCTAGTCAGCAATGCTCGCATTGTGGTTTCACGATCTCGATGAACCGCCGCTCCCAAGCCGAGTTTCACTGCCTGTGGTGCGGTTTTGAAGCGAACGCGGACGAGAATGCGGCTCAGATCATCGCCGAACGTTTCGGGGATGATGGGCTGAATGCACTCTCGTTCCGTGAAGTGGAAGTGGTGTTGGCGCTGCGGTTCATGCGCCGCCTCCCGGTTGCCCGTAGTGCAACCGCTGGGCTAGAACTGCAACCCGAAATATGGTTGCCGAGAGGTAAACTGGTGGGATTGAATACCCCGCCGGTGACAGTCAATCAGCTCGGTCAAGACCCGTGTCATGGTTGTCTATAAAATGGGTAACTATAGTGATTGTGAACGTGCTTCCTGTACCAAGCACGCTTTTGACATTGATTGTTCCCTTCATCAGATTGACCAACTCTTTCACGATGGATAGACCCAACCCCACTCCCCCATAAGTGCGCGTGTCGTATCGTTCGCCTTGAACAAATGGCTTGAACATGGATGCAATCTTATTTTTAGGGATTCCAACGCCGGTATCTGATACTGCGAAAATCAGCTCTTCCTTTTTCTTCCCCACGCGGAAGTCCACATTCAGGCTGACACTTCCAGCCTCAGTGTACTTCACAGCATTACTGAGAAGGTTGATCAGTATTTGCTTTACGCGCAAAGGATCAATTTTTACTTTTTCAGGAACAGAGCTTTGAACAGAAACAGAAAGCTTGAGACTCTTTTCATTTGCAAAAGGAGTGATCTCCTCCGAGACACCCTTGACCAAATCAGTAATACACACGTCAGCTGGCTTAAGTTGAACTTTTCCAGATTGAATATGAGCCTGGTCAAGTAAACGTGAAACAATTTCGTTGAGAGAAATCGCCGATCGAGAAATCGTCTCAACCATCTCTTTTGATTTCTCTGCGGGTACAGGGAGTTTCAGCATTCCCGCATTTCCGATGATCACGCCCAAAGGAGTACGAAGTTCGTGTGAAGCAATGCCCAACATGGCTCTGCTTCTATATGCCTCTTCACGGGCCCCGCGGACTGCTTTCTCCATGATGAAAGTTGCCACCCAGATCACCAAAGCAAGACCCATTACCGAGAACCAGGAATACCAATTGATTTGGTAGACAGTGGGCGGAATCGTAATAAACGGAACGAGCAGAACGGCAGCCACAATAAGAGCAGCGGAGGAATGGATAAGGACCGCGCCCATGAACACCGGAAAGAGCATCAAGATTGTTGAAGGACCCGCTACGAGGTTTATGGGGGTGTCGCTCTTGAATAGGATTACAGTGACGACGGTCACAAAGATTACGCCGAGGGTGTTGGCTGAAATTTTTGTTTTCTCAAGCAAAAGGAAAGCAACGCCAAAGACCAGGGTGGCAACCGTTCCCCAAAACAACGTTAGAAACTCCGGATCTCCAAAGTTGCTCTCCTCGAAAAATCCATCTGGACCGGAGTAAGCAAAGAGCGACAACATGGAGATAGACGCCAGAACAAGGACGCCCCAATCCAGGATCACAGCAATGCGCCTTTTGCGCATATCGTCTTGTGCCTGGATAACAACATTCAGTAGATCAAGATTGAACATATCGGTTACTCAGATACAACTTCAACGTAATCAAAGGCAAACTACTTGCTTACGGCTTGATGTCCGTGGAATGCCCAACTCCACCAGGGAGAGTTGGAGCTCTATTGGACCGAACGGCGGCAACTCCATTGAACATGTCAATAGTATCCGGTGTGTTGCTCTCACTGGGAGGCTGTAAAGCTTCCAAATCTGGATCTGCGCTACTGCCGGGCCGAGGTCAGCTTGGTGGTGGAATAGCCAAAACAGCGTCAAAAAGAGAGTGGTATTGATAGAAAAGACTCTTTCACGATGTTTCTCCTTCGAGTAAAAATCATACATGCACTTAATAAGGGGTGGTCCCTTGACCGACGCGAATACAAGAAGAGGCCAACTTAAATTAAAAAAGGACCTTGCTTCTCCGTTCACAGGGTCCTTTTTTCCGACGAGCCCAACAGCGGTTCTAACCGCAAATCTGAAAAACCAGATTCCTGTTTACCTACACACAGCAACTTTTCTTCAAAGCTTGTCTATAGACACGCCCAGAAGTAGGAAATCCGTGTCTGCAGACACACAGTCTCTTTTTCTAGCTTCTAACGGAAATAGTTAAGAATATCAGACTATTTGAAGGATGGTATCATCATCTTGTGACCACAGCAACCGCCTCAACCTTCGCGAATATTGCTTTTATTCAGCGAACAGATGAAGTCTGCCATGACCCTGTACGGCATCGAAACTAAACTGTCCTTCCCACCCTACCGCTTTCACGTCACGTTTGACTCTGGCGCCGAGGTCGGCCTAAACCAACGTGATATCGAGTGGAGCGAACAGGATCAGTCTGGGCACTGGAGTGAACCACTCTGGGTACGCTCATTCTATTTCGAGGATTGCGATCGGCAATACATCCGCAACTTCTGCAAAAAATTCGCGCAGGATGAGGCCTACCGCACTGCATGCCTTGATGGTGCCACCGACTGGGCCCAGCGCGATGATCTATTCCGGCGCAATATTGCCCCATCGATGTCATGGCAGGAGAGTGCCGTGATCCGGACCCTTGGGGATCCTGAGCAAGCGTATGCCTTTTTCAAGAAACACTGGAAAGCAATTATCACTCAGCCAACTTATCAACAGATCCTCGCTGACGATAGCACATTTCAACCTTCCAGCACGATTCTCGATCCCGGAATTCAGGCGGCAGTGCAGCTTTTTAATACCATTTTAGGGGTCCGCACGAAGTTTTCGTGTCAAGGGGTCTCGGGGACGGTATGCTACGCGAATCTTGAAATACTCGCCGTGACACCGCATGAGCGCTTTGGGTACATTTGGTTCGATACGATGCCGCCCCCGATTGAACAGCAACTGATCCACTACCTGACTGTGTTGTCAGGCGCATACTATCAGCCGAGCGTGAAACTACTGGTTTCGAGCGGTGATAATCATGTGTTTCGGGCGACAGCATATCAGCTGGCCCAGCAGTTGCTCGAGAAGGTATGAGTAATCGACTGGTAGGTCTCTGCGCGTTTTCAAGCGATTTCTTTGGCTCAAGACTGATTCCGTAAAAACGGTCTCATCTCATCCCACCCACGAATTAAAAAATAGGGCTGAAACATCAGGCAGAGACCAAATGGCTACAGGAAGCCGACAGCCAGGTGTTGCAAGCTAAGATTGAAGATTTGGAGCGCGCCTACAAAAATTTTTTCGCAAAGCGGGCGAAGTTCCCACGCTTCAAAAGCAAGCGAGACGCTCAATCCATTCGCTATCCCCAACGCTTCAAGTTCGATGAAAACTTCACCTACTTGCCAAAAGTCGGTTGGATCAAAACAAAGTTCCATCGTCCATTGGAAGGCAGACCAAAGAATGTTACCCTATCGAAAACCAAGACTGGGAAATACTTTGTGTCGATCCAGTGCGAAGTTGAGATGATTGATCCACTGGCCAGAGACAGAGAAATTGGGATTGATCTGGGCGTCAAGTCCTTCCTGGCGACCTCGGAGGGATGGAAACGCGACAATCCCCGTCACCTGCAACAGGCAGAGAAGAAGCTGAAACGGTTGCACCGCCAGCTCTCCCGTAGAGTTAAAGGCTCTGCTGGAAGGGAAAAGGCTCGCATTCTGCTTGCTCGCCAGTACGAAATGGTCGCCAATCAACGCAGGGATTTCTTGCAGAAGTTGAGCACAAAATTGATAGGTCGTTATGGGTTGATCGGCATGGAGGACTTGAACGTGCGTGGCATGGTCAAGAACCGCAGGCTCGCAAAAGCAATCGCCACAACAGGTTGGGGAACGTTTCGAAGGATGCTCGAATACAAGGGTGAATGGTATGGCTCCTACGTCCACAAGGTGGATCGTTTCTTCCCTTCCAGCAAGACTTGTAACCGTTGTGAACATGTTCTGGATGACCTGCCTTTGTCGGTCCGCGAGTGGCAATGTCCCATCTGCGGAACCATCCACGACAGAGATATCAACTCTGCAATCAATATCTTGAACGAAACTAGGGCCGGAGTGGCCCGAAGTCACGCCGGTGGAGAGAGTGTAAGATGGCGCAAGAGCGTCACAATTCTCGCGGAAGCCGGAAGCCCATCCGTTGCACCACACCTGCGGTTCGGTACAGGTGTCAGCGATGGGTAGCTCACCAAGTCAATATTGAACATTTCGGCTACTCCGAAACGACATCAACGGAATCAAAGGCAAACCACTTGTTTCCAGTCTGGAAACCCATTTGTGGGATGCCCAATTTCCACCATGGAGAGGTTTTAAGGAGATATCCATCGCTCCAAATTTGGACCTCTAGCGGACCAAAGGGAGGAATCTCCATTTGACATTTCTTTGCCCCATCCACTGAAACAATCCCAATCCATTTCTCCTCACCCACCCAGTGAATACGAACCTCATACTCGTGTGGCTCATAAATGTTCACGTCGCTGATCTCTTTAGCTGACGGCCACATGTTCAAAGCCAGGCTGCACATAGCTCCAGAATTGCCAACGACATCGGACTCTGGGCCCACTACGCTGGCCCCAAACATATCGAAGGATGAGCCATGTTTATAAGAGCCATCGTCATTGAACGTGTTGGCGCGCTCGAAGACAATTCCCGCAGTGCCAAAAAAGTCAGGACTTGCTTGCATGACCACGCGCGCAACCACATCCTGACCTGGTGCCGGGACATAGCCCCTAAAGCCAAATAGAGCCACGTTCTGGTATGTCTTGCCGTCGAAATTGAGATCTTCTTTGAGGCGCAAATACAGATGCCCGTCTGTTACATCAAAGCTGCCTGCACCAAACCTCGGACCTGCACTCACAACATTTTGGTCGTTGATTACCTTGGTATTCCACATATCTGAGATGTCGTTGTCGAATGAGTCAGAAGCGTCTGGGGGATTCCTTTTTGTGGTAATCAGAGCATTACTACGAAGCTTCCAATTTTCAACCTGCGCTACTGCCGGTCCTAGTACAGCCTGGTAGTTGTACAAAAGGAACAATGTCAGTAAAGATAAGGGGTATAGATAAAAACGGTTTCTCACAATGTTTCTCCTTCGATGAAAAATCATACATGCCCTTAGAGGGGGGTGGTTCCTCGACCGACGCGAATACGAGTAGACGCCGAGTTAAATAAAAAGAACCCTGCTCCCCCATTCGCAAGGTTCTTTCCTCATAGCATGGACAAAAAGCCATACATTTTACTGTTGACATTTTCCCATAATTTAGCCTTCATCAAATGTACATTGGCAAAACTCGGTCGAACTAACCGCAAGGTTTGTTTGGACGGAAAGTTTCTCCTTAGCTAATGTGATTTTCTCAGGCAACCAAGACAAAGCAGATCGCATGAGAGTCAAACCAATAATTGATTACTTAGGGTTTCGGTGCCACTTTCGTCACAAGTGTGACAATGTCAAATTACGCTGTAAAAAAAGCGAAGAATGCAAATATAGGCTGTTATCTTGATGTCATCAACTAAGCCCATAGTTAGATTTTGCTGTTTTTAGAATTTTGGAATGTGAGCCTTATAATGGATATATGTCTGCGCCAATTTTAGCCACTAAACTTTACATCCCCCCACCTCGACCCAAACTCATCCCCCGTCTCCACCTGATCAACCAACTTAACGATGGGCTGTCCCGCAAATTGACCCTCATCTCTGCACCCGCCGGCTTTGGGAAAACCA
>WNFZ01002644.1_pt1 | contig 22633 bp, 21 predicted proteins | sample 5400081 | NCBI WGS metagenome assembly WNFZ01 (sample SAMN13153365, study PRJNA577476) | soil metagenome | isolation source: 80 cm soil or saprolite under grassland replicate 1 | place: USA:California | collected 2016-06-15
TTCATATGCAGCATCACAAGGGAAACGCTGACCGGCCTAATGAGAATGGCGAGACAGTCGATTGGATCTCGATCTACAAACATGGGCATGACGGTGACGCCGAGCACCCGCTTAAGTACACTTTCCTGAGTTTCTTCCGTGAAGACCCAAAGACGGTCTATCGGGAATTGAAACGCAAGAATCCGCGCGACGCCTTCTGGGGCGTGACAGAGTTAACGCTGTTCGTTTCCACGTTTGTCGTTCTCGGCGTTCTCAACTGGCGCTACATCTGTTTTCGTGCCGTTCTGGTACTTTGGCCATTGCCTTTCCTACCTCAACGGCTACTACCGCCACTATGGCGGCAACCCGGACGAGCGGCTTGCTTGGGGCGTGAGCAGTTACGACAAGCTTTACAATTGGACCTGGTTCTTTAACGGCTTTCACGCCGAGCATCATTTCCGACCGAAGGTGCATTGGACACGAATGCAGGCGCTCCGCGATCAGATCGTGGAACAACAGCGCGCTGCTGGAGTCCGAGTGATCAAGCCGCCGCACGCCCTTGCTTTTCTTGATCCCGACCTGCCGACATCGAAACAGAACTCTGGGCAAAAATCTCACGGCAGTTGGAATCTAAAGTCTGCGCGCCTCCAAGGAGGAGCCAACTGAGAGTGCCGTAGGTTTGACCACAACTCGGGCACCCTGGCCGCAGCGCTGACTAATTTTTCGTCGAGCGACGAGAGTATGAATTTTCCGGTTGCGATTTAGTCCAACCTTTCGAAATCCGAAATTTCTCAAAATTTTGCACCGTTAGCTCAATTGGCGGAGCCAGTGATTCTTAACCACACCGCTCCCTGGCATAATAGTACCATGTTGCCGAATACGCTAACAATTCCAGAGCGGTGTGTTAGGCAAATCAAGTCGACATCGAAAGTCAGGTCTATGATTTACCCGCGGGCGTAAAGCTAAAGACGAGAATCTCCGCATGTCGCGGCTGCCAGCGATGGAAATCGACGCGAAGACGCCCGATTTTATCTCCGCGAATGTCTCGCCCGGAGTTCATAAGCCCAAACAGTTTTTGAGTCTCAGATTGGGCGAAGAACGGCGCGTCGAGGAATTCTGTGACCCAATTCATCTCATGGGCGTCAGTCAGGTAAAACGTGACTTGCACATCTTCATCCGAATTTTCCACCATGATGACGCAATAGTCATAAATGGTGGCATTCTTCCATTCGCCCTCGAAAAAGATGGTGCAGCGTTTTGCACTTCAGTGGCGCGAAATCCAGCGGCTTTGAAATGGGCAACAATATTCCCATACGTGAGCGGCTGAATGCTTCCAGCTTTCGATTGTGCTTTGGGTTGCGACGATTGAGCGGAAACTACGCTGCCGATCGACAGGATGCCAGCGAGGATGCTGGTGGTGATTCGATGTTTCATCTTTGTGTTTTGATTGAGTTGACGCCCGGACGTTCATGGCTCGGTACCACGAGAACCGGGCAAGGCGCGTGGCGGACAACATATTCTGCAACGCTGCCAAGCAACACATGCTTGAGACCGGTCGTTCCGTGTGTCGAAGTCACGATTAAATCCACGCCGCTATCTTCGGCTCGCTGACAGATTTGTTGGCGGGGATCACCAACTTGCAGGGATGCCTCAACTTTGAGTCCATTCCAAGCAGTCGTCCGCACGAGATCGCGCATCTGTTCGCTAGCCGCCTTCTCGGCGTACTGTCTAAGCCGCGGCATGTCGTAGCGCGCATACTCGTCACTAGCAAAATAGTATTGGAAGGGAACTGAATTCAACAGCACAAGCCTCGATTTAAACTGCTCAGCGAAAGCCTTTGCGTAGAGCAGTCCCTTCATCGAACAGTCGGAAAAATCGATCGGCACAAGAATATTGCGGAAACTGAGCGGCTGACGAGAGACCTTGAGGTTGCGTATTACCAGCACCGGACAAGGGGAATACCGCACGACGCGTTCAGCCGTGCTGCCAAGGACAAGATGTTTCAGGCCCGTGTTTCCGCGCGTTGCGATGGCGATTAGATCGATATTGATATCATGCGCCAGTCCACAGATTGCCTGATACGGCTGACCCTTCAGGACGTAAAGGTTTTTCCCGCGTGGCTCGATTGAGTATTTCTTTGCTATCTCTTTCAGGTGCCGATGAACGGATCGACTGATTTCAAGCTCGGGCAGAACGAACGGCATCGCCACCAAACCCGTGACCGGGTGGTCCCCGGCAAAGACATGGACAAGATGGAGCTCGGCGCCAAACTTTTTGAGCAACGGCAGCGCGAACTCGACCGCGCTTAACGATGGCGCCGAAAAATCCACCGGCACGAGAACATTGCGGATCTCTAAAGGCGTTGTCTTCTTTCCACTTGGCCGGTTTGGGGCGCGCTTTTTAATCGTGCCCACGATACCTGTCGGTTTCACGTCGCAAAGCTTGCTAATTCGAGACCTGAAAGCTCTTCCTCAGTTGCTAAAGGCTATCCATTTCTTGCGCGATCGAGCGCGCAGCGCAGGCAGCCAACTCACGCAACATGATCCGTAATTTCATTTCCAGAACGGCGCTGTTCGAAATCGGTAATGTTCTTGATCGTTGTCGCCGCGGCGTTCTCTGAGGTTAGAAACTCACGATCGTAGCTTCTCGCGCAGAAAACGACGACTTTCATTGATCGAGCTTCTCGATCTGCACCGCCACGACTTTGTATTCGGGTGTGTGCACGATGTCATCCCGCCCGCTGCCAACCAAGCGGTTCAGGAAAACATCGCTGGTATGGAACGTGGCAAAAAGTTCCCCCGGTTTCACGGACTGTTTGATTCGAATCGGCGCAAGCACTTCGCCGTGATGGCTTCGCACGCGCACGCGTTCGCCATCCCGCAAATCGTATTGCGCGGCGTCCTCGGCAGAGATGTTGAGTGTGTCGGTAGAGCGCAACTCGACATTGGGCGTGCGCATGGTCATCGTTCCAGCGTTGAACTGGTAAAGAGTGCGGCCTGTGATGAGCAGGAACGGATATTCCGGCGATTCCGTTTCATCTGATGCGGCAAATTCAATTTGCTTTAGGGGTGCGCGCGCACCACGCGAAAAGGATTTTGTGTGCAACACAGTGGTGCCGGGATGGTCCTCCGTCGGGCACGGCCATTGCAACCCGCCGTTTTCCAATCGCGCATAACTGATGCCGTGACCGGCTTTCCAGACGCTGCGGATTTCTTCCCAGATTTGTTCTGGCGAATGAAAATCGAAGAATTCTCCTTTGCCCATCGCGCGAGCGAGCTCACAGATGATTTCCCAATCAGCCTTTGCCTCACCCGGCGCTTGGATGACTTTGCGCACACGCTGGATGCGTCGCTCGGAATTCATAAACGTGCCTTCCCGTTCGAAAGACGAAGCGACGGGGAAAAAGACATTGCCCCATTCGTGCGCGATTCTGTTGAGGAACATGTCCTGGACGATGACGAACTCGAGTGAGTTCAACGATTGCGCGGTAGCATTTGCGTCTGGATTCGTGAGAGCGATGTCGTAACCGATTGCCCAGAGCGCCTTGAGTTTGCCGTTACTCGCAGCGTCCATCATTTCCATCAAATCCAATCCTTTGGCATCTGGCACCGGCGCGTGCCAAACGTCCTCGAACAACGTTCTGCCTTCATCAAGCGCAACCATTCCTGTCAGATTGGCAGGTTCGCAGCCCATGTGCGCGGCGCCTTGCACATTGTTTTGTCCGCGCAACGGATTCACTCCGCTGCCAGGCTTGCCGAAGTTCCCTGTGAGCAACGCCAGATTTACCAGGCACATCACGCCATCTGTGCCTTGTCGCTGCTCGGTAAGGCCGAGACCATGAAAACACATTGCCGGTCTTGTCGTCGCGTAGAGTCGCGCGGCCTCGCGGATCAATTTCGGATCCACATCGCAAACGCTCGCCATTTTCTCTGGCGCAAACATTCGGATGAATCCACGAAATTCATCCCAACCGGAAACGCGCTCACTAAGCGCCGATGGATCGAACAGCTGTTCCTCGACAATCACGTACGCCATTGCGTTCAATAGCGGAACGTTCGTGCCGGGTTTTATCTGTAAATGAATATCCGCATATTGCGCCAGCTCGATTTTGCGCGGATCAATGACGATTAAGTTCGCGCCGCGCAGGACTGTCTGCTTGATCCGCGCGCCGACGATCGGATGATTTTCCGTCGCGTTGGTGCCGCAAAGGAGAAATGCCTGCGCCTGCTCGATGTCATCGAACGAATTTGTCGCCGCGCCGGTGCCAAACATCGCTTTGAGCGCAGCAGCGCTGGGCGCATGGCAGACACGTGCGCAGCAATCGACATTGTTTGTGCCGATAACGACACGCGCGAACTTTTGCGCAAGATAATTGTCCTCGTTCGTCGCGCGGGCCGAGCCGAGCACGCCTACGCTTTCGGGCCCGTGTTTCTTGACGATGCGATTTAGATTTTCGGCCACGAACGCAATCGCTTCCGGCCACGGCACCATTTTCCATTCGCCGTTTTTTCTAATCATCGGCTGCATAACACGATCGTGGGCGTACACGAAATCGAAGGCGTAGCGCCCTTTGACACAGAGATGACCTTTACTGACCGGCGCATCGAGCACGGGTTTTATCTGCACGATGCGATTGCCGCGTGTGCCCACCATCATCTCGCAGCCGACGCCGCAATAAGGACACGTGGTGCGAGTCCATTTCTCCGCCCCGCTGAGATTAAGAACACTTTTGTCTTCCAAGGCACCGCTTGGGCAGGAATCGACACATGCGCCACAGGCAACGCACGAGCTCTCGTGCAACGTCGTGCCAGAATCTGGGACAATCCTTGTCGCGTCGCCACGCTCCCAAACTTTCCAGACGAATTGACCCTGCAGTTCGTTACAAATCCGGACACAGCGAAAGCAAGTGATGCATTGTGCCATATCCACACGGATGTAAGGATGAGAAGGATCGGGTTCGACGCGCCTAACGAACGAGAGAGTGGCAGGCGTCACGCCATATTGGGTCAAATACCGGTGAAATTCTTTCTCCGGAAAATCGCGTACGGCCGATGGGGGGTAATTTTCAGCCAACAATTGCAACAGCGTTCTCCGCACCTCTTCAACGCCGGGCGAATGAGTTTGGATCGACATGCCGTTTGCCAACGGCGTGTTGCACGCCGTTGGCAAACGGTTCCAGCCCGCGATTTCCACTGAACACAATCGGCAGGCAGCTGAAGGCTGAAGCCGATCATCATGGCAAACCGTTGGCACGTCGATACCAACTTCTCGCACCGCGCCTAAGACCGATATCCCCGCCGGAAACTGATGGAGCTGCCCGTTAATCGTTACTTGAAGCATGGCGCAAGATCATCTCGGTAGTAGCGCAAGATTGATTCGGCGAACTCACCTAGGCCGCCACCGTGCCCGCACAAACTGGTCCACTTCAAAGCGGTAACGAGTCGCTCGAACTCGGAAAAATTTGCAGTTGGCGCCGCGCCCGAATTCACGATGCGCCCAAAAATCTCCTCAACCCGTCGAGCGCCGATTCGACATGGCGTGCATTTCCCGCATGATTCAAACGCGCCAAACGAGAATACATGATGCACGAGCTCTGCAATGGATGTGTGCTGGTCGAACGCAACGATTCCTCCGTGTCCAACGCTCGCACCGATGGCGTGCAATTCTTCGAACCCAAATGGCGTGTCGAGCAGCTGCGGCGGGATGATGCCGGCGAGTGGCCCACCAATGATGACACCTTTGAGCGCAGCGTCATCGCGCAAGCCACCGCCGAGTTCCTCGACAATATGGCGCACAGTCACGCCGAACTCGATTTCGTAGAGACCGGGGCGAACGAAAAGCGAATTGAGCGACACCACTTTGGTGCCGCGGCTTTGCGAGAACCCGAGCGCGCCATACGCTTCGCCGCCATGCGCAACGATCCAGGGGACGTTTACGAGTGTTTCGATATTGTTGATCAGGGTCGGTTTTCCAAACAAACCGTGCTCTGTTGGATACGGCGGACGCGCTGCCACTTCCGGGCGTCGGCCTTCAATCGAACGGAGCAACGCGATCTCCTCGCCGCAAACGTAGCTGCCTTGTCCGATGACGACGTCGATATCGAAACTAAAATCGCGCCCGAGAATGCGTTCGCCGAGAAATCCCGCGACGCGCGCTTCGCTGATGGCTTCGCGCAAAATCTCTTCCGCGTGTGGATATTCTTTGCGGAGATAAATCCAGCCTTCGCGGGCGCCGACCGCGTACGCCGCCAGCAACATTCCCTCGATCAACGCATGCGGATCGTCTTCGAGTAGCAACTTATCGATATACGCACCGGGATCGCCTTCGTCGGCATTCGCAACGACAACTTTCTCCCGCGATTTCTGCTGCGCGACCGCGCGCCATTTTCTCCCGGTCGGGAATCCCGCGCCGCCACGGCCGCGCAGACCTGATATTTCAACAGCGTCGACAATTTCCTCGCGCCGCCGTGTCAAAGCTTTCTCAAGAGTCCGGTATCCTCCGTATGCATCCAAGGTTCGCGCTCCGCCACAGGCCAGACGCTCCAATACGATTCCGTGACGAGCATGAATCGCTACATTGGGACGTGGATCGCCGTTGCTGATCGACGGCGCGACGAAACATTGCCCGAGGCAATACACGCGCGGTTCCTGGGTGATCGCTTGAGCCCAGCGTTCCGGATTCAGATGACGCGCGGCGAAGCAAGCCGTGCCTCGGCACGCTTTACCGGAAAGACTGTAACCGGAAAGATGATAAAACGAATCGACCTCCCGTTGCGCTGCGGCGCCAGCTGTGGTGGGGATCGTTGCAGCCCGTCTTGACGGATCTGTGAGCGTGCTGCTCATAAAGCAAGCTCCGCTTTCCATTCGCGCTCGGCATCGTCGAAGTGCAAATGAAATCCGACTTCTTCGCTGACGCGCTTCATCACAGTGTTTTCACCGACAATACGCCCAGTAATTCGACACAGCCGTTCTTTTCTCCCGATCTCGACCAGTAACTTTAAAAGCTCCGAGCCCAGTCCCTTTCCTTGCCATGGATCACTGATCAGGATCGCAAACTCCGCTTCATCCGTCCCATGCTCTTTGATCAAACGTCCCACTCCAAGAATTTGGTGAGTTCCGTCGCGATTTGTTAGATCGGCAACCAGCGCTATCTCGCGGTCGTAATCAATGAAACAAACCCGGCGCAGCCGCTCATGCATGATGCGTTTTTCCAGGCTCATGATTCCGAAATAGCGAAGGTAAACACTGCGATCGGAAAGTGTTTTGTGAAATTCCACCATCAGCGGCTCATCCTCTGGCCGGATTGGACGAATGGTTACTTCGACCCCAGCGATTTTTTGCGTCGTGATGTACTCGATTGGATAGGGCCTAATTGTCGCTCTGGGCAGATCCGCTTCGCGCATCTGCGGATCGTGCAACACGATGCGCGCATCCAGCGCGACGATTTGTTTGGATGAAACGAGAAGCGGGTTGATGTCGATCTCCCTGATCCAGCGTTGTTCGATGACCAACTGGCTGAAGCGCACAAGCAATTCTTCGAGCGTGTCGAGATCCATGGCGCCGCGTCCGCGAAAACCTTTTTTGAGTGCGTTATAAATTTGCGTCCGTTCCATCAGCCGGCGCGCCAGTGTGCGATTAAGGGGCGGAAGGCCAAGCGCGCGGTCCTTGAAAACTTCGACAAAATATCCGCCTGTGCCGAAAAGAAGCACCGGCCCGAATTGCGTATCAATGCTGCTACCGAGTATGAGTTCGTAGCCGTCGTGCGCGATCATTGCCTGGACGGTCACACCGAGAAACAAGGAGCGGCGGTCTCCAGTCCGCCGCTGGGGCGATCTGGAGATCGCCCCTCCTTGAGTCACAGATCTTTCGATCTCTCGATAGGCGCGACGTACTGCGGCCGCGCCACGCACGTTCAACTTCACCCCGTCCACGTCGCTTTTGTGCGTGATTGTTTCAGAGAAAACTTTGAGTACGACCGCGCCACCGATCTTTTGCGCAAGATCGACCGCTTCCTTTTCGCTCATGGCGAGCTCTGTCGGCACGATGGGAATCCCGTACGCGGCCAGAAGGTGCTTGGACTCTATTTCAGTCAGCAACGTGCGGCGCGATTTTCTTGCATGATTGATGATTTGTTCAACGCGCGCTTTATCAATTTCATCGCTCCTTGTCAGTGCCGGCGTTTCGTAGAGCGCATCGAGATTACGCGAATAACGCCACATCGCGCAGAACGCGCGCGCCGCGGCGTCCGGATATTCAAAGGTCGGGATGCCAGCACGGTCCAAAATCTCCGCGCCTGAACGAACGCCGCTCCCGCCGATCCAGCTCGCGAGGATCGGTTTGTTCTTAAGTCTGGCAAACGAGCGCAATTTTTCAGCCGTGCTGCTGGGTTCCGTAACTGCCTGCGGCGACAGGATAACCAACAATCCATCGTTGTTTTCGTCCCGCGCCACGATTTCTACCGCTTTCGCATATGTTTCCGCATTGGCGTCGCCGAGAATATCGATCGGGTTTCCGCGGCTCCAATGTGGAGGCAGCAACTTATTTAGCTCGTCGAAACTTTCGCTAGACAACTCCGCCAGTTTCCCACCGCGCTCGATCAGCGCATCGGTAGCGAGAACGCCCGGGCCGCCTCCATTTGTCACAATCGCCAGACGCGGTCCGGCCGGTCGCGATTGTTTGCCGAGAAGCTCCGCAAGACCGAACAGCTCTTCGATGGTGTCTACGCGCAAAACCCCGACTCTTCGGAAAGCGGCATCGAGCACGTCGTCGCTGCCCGTGAGTGCACCGGTGTGCGACGCGGCGGCTTTCGCCGCTGCTTCACTCCGGCCGACCTTGATTGCGATGATCGGTTTCGTCAGGGCGACTTCACGCGCGGCAGAAAGAAACGAGCGCGCATCGCCCACTGATTCCATATAAAGGAGAATGCTGCGCGTGTGCGGATCGTCGCCAAGGTGATAGATGAGGTCGCCCCAATTCACATCGGCCATTGAGCCGACAGAAATGAACGCGCTGAAACCGAGCTGGGTCGACATGCTCCAGTCGAGAATCGCCGTGCAAAGCGCGCCGCTCTGGCTGATGAACCCAATGTTGCCTGGAAGGGCGAGGGGTTTTGCGAATGTCGCGTTCAACCCGATGTGCGGCAACATCACGCCTACACAATTTGGGCCGATGATTCGCATTCGGCCGCGCCGAGCGAGAATCTGTTTTTCCAATTCAGCACCGGCGGGCCCGCATTCCTTGAATCCCGCCGAAATAATGACCGCGCCTTTCACGCCAGCGGCCGTGCATTCGCCAACGATTTGCGGAACTGTTGCGGCCGGCGTCGCGATTACCGCAAGATCGACAGATCCTGGCACATCGCTGATTGTCGGAAACGTCTTCCGGTCGAGAACCATCGCGTGATTCCGATTCACTGGAAAAACGTGACCGTGAAATGGTAGAAGATTTTCCAGTAGCGCTTGTCCCACGCTGCCGGGCTTTTCGCTCGCGCCGATCACTGCGATCGATTTAGGCGCAAGCATCCTTCTGAGAATCGGATAACGCTCCGACCCCATTGTCTCGCCAGAGCTCTTAACTCGCGCTTCGCCTGCTTTCATGATTCAAATCACGCCTTTCCACCCAGCTTCGACCACGGACAATTTTCGTGATCTCAACCAACGAGACGGGAATTAGGGCCAGCAAAAAGATGACCAACCAGTCAAACCCGAATTGCGGCGCTAGCTTAAACAATACATTTCGCGTTAACGGAAACCAGAGCAGAGACATTTGCAGAATCCCAGAAATCACAATCGCTGCGAGAAGGTACGGATTTGTAAAGACACCGAGTTGGGGAAGCGTGTAACGCTGACTGCGGCAACCGAAGGAGAAGAAAAGCTGAGAAAAAGTTGTGACATAGAAAGCCGTCGCCTGCGCGTACGAAATGCCCCCTCTGATATAAGCGTAAGCGAATCCTCCGATGTTCACCGTCGCCATAACGAAGCCGTGAATGAGGACTTGCGACCCGCGTTCGCGGGTAAAGAATGGCTCCTTTGATGGTCGCGGCCGGCGGCTCATCACGTCCGGTTCCGGTTTTTCCATGGCGAGTGCGAGCGCGGGTAAGCCGTCAGTGATAAGATTGATCCAAAGTATCTGGATTGGAAGCAGCGGAACAGGCCATCCGACAAGAGCTGCAAACAGGACCAGCGCGACTTCGCTAATGTTACAGGAAAGCAGGAAATGAACGAACTCCTGGATGTTGTTGTAGATGCCTCGCCCTTCTTCGACTGCGTTGACGATGGAAGCAAAGTTGTCGTCTGTCAGCACCATGTCCGACGCTTCCTTCGTCACGTCGGTGCCGGCAATCCCCATCGCGATCCCTATGTCGGCCATCTTCACCGCAGGCGCATCGTTTACGCCGTCGCCCGTCATCGCGACAACCTGGCCGTTCGCTTTGAGCGCTTGGACGACCCGCAGTTTATGCTCTGGCGAAACGCGTGCGTATACGGCCAGGTTTTCCACCCTGGGTAACAACTCCTCGTCGGTGAGCGTATCAAGTTCCAAGCCGGTGATCGCGGTGTCATCGTCGCTGGTAATCTTCAACTCTTGGGCAACAGCAAGGGCGGTCGCCGGATGATCGCCGGTGATCATTACCGGACGTATGCCTGCCGACTGGCTTTTCGCGACCGCTATACGCGCCTCTTCACGCGGCGGATCAATCATTCCAACCAACCCTGCAAAAACCAAATCCTGTTCTCGATAGTCTGGTGAATCGTTATCGAGATCTCGATAGGCAAGCGCAAGCAATCGCAGTGCGCGGTTGGCCATCTCGCTGCTTTGCTGCAGCAGTCGCGCGCGGCGCTCCCGGGACAACGGCACGATTTTGCCAGTCCGGTGCTCAAACGCGCAGCGCTCCAGAAGTACTTCGGGCGCGCCCTTGGTATAAATCACCAGCTGTTGCTGCGCGTTTTTTGCCACCATCGACATCAATTTGCGTTTTGAGTCGAACGGAATCTCGTGAATGATGGCGCGATTCGAATCGCGCTCGAGCCCGGCCTTTCTTGCCGCGACGATGAGAGCGCCTTCAGTTGGGTCGCCGAAGATCCGCCAGCGTCCATTAGTATCGGTTGGCGCATCCAGTCTCGCATTGTTACACCAGATTCCGATTGTCAATGCCATTGCGAGGTCAAGGTCATTTCGCGGGTTTACAGGCCCGCTCTCGGTGTCGTCTTCTGGTCCGGCAGCAAGAGCGACGAATTCTCCATCCGGTTTATAACCGGTTCCAGTGACTTTGTAACGCCGAGTGCCGGTTACGATTTCCGTCACCGTCATTTCGTTGCGTGTGAGTGTCCCTGTTTTGTCAGAGCAAATCACGGTTACCGAGCCCAGTGTTTCGACGCTGGCCAAGCGGCGGATGAGCGCGTTTCGCTTCACCATGCGTTGCAAACCCAGAGCAAGCGCAATCGTCACCACGGCTGGCAATCCTTCAGGCACCGCCGCCACCGCCAGGCTGACCGCGATTAGAAATGTTTGCGCAAGACTTTCGCCGCGGAGCAGCTGCAGGATGAAAATAATCGCCACCAGAACGAGACAGGCGATAATCAGCACGCGACCCAACTCGGCCAAGCGTTTCTGGAGTGGTGTCGGTTCGCGCTCTTCCGTTGTCAGGAATTCAGCGATGCGACCTAATTCGGTATTCATTCCGGTCGCTGTGATCACGCCACGACCTTTACCGGCCACGACAGTCGTTCCCGTGAAAACCATGTTGGCGCGCTCGGCGATACCAACATCTTTTGGTAAGACTGCAATGCCGTCCTTTTCGACGGGCGTGGATTCACTCGTTGATCCCGTCGCCGATATACCCGACCACATGACCCGCCTTCTTGAGGGCGAGGATCAATCGCTCCTTCTGGCCAGGCTCGATTTCGGCGAACACATCGACATCGCTCGCCTGCCGCATGAGTGCGGCATCGCTCATCATTTGAATGTCGCGCCCGGTGAGGACTTGTTCCGTGTTCAGACCTACTTGCTGCGCCAGGTGCGTGGCGATCAGGACATTGTCGCCTGTAACGATCTTTAATTGAATGCCGAGATCGCGCAGTTCTCGTAAAGTTGATTCGATACCGGCTTTTGGCGGATCGGACAACGCCACAAGTCCGAGGAAAATCATTTCGGTTTCGGTCTCGTGAGTGATGGTGGAAATATCGGAACCGCATTCGCGATAAGCGATGCCCAGCACGCGGCATCCCTGCGAACTGAGCTTGCGCAATTGGTTGTCGATCTCATTGCGCGCATTGTCGATCTCGTCTCGCGTACCGGCGTTGCACTCGATCGCCGAGCAGATTTCGAGAATCTGCCGCAGCGCGCCTTTCGTAATCAGTACGCGCCGCCGTTCTTTTTCGAAAAGAATGCTCAACCGTTTTCGAGCGAAGTCGTAGGGAAGCTCGTCGAGCTTGTTCCAGCCAGCGCAGTCCCACGCCGGATGCGCCCGAATTGCTTCGTCAATTGGATTAATGAATCCGGTCTCGTTTGACGCATTGAGGTAAGCGTAAAACATCGCTTTTTCGCATTCCGTTCCCCGGGCATCCACCGCCGCGTGAATGTCGATCCTGCCTTCGGTGATCGTCCCGGTCTTGTCCGAGCAGAGCACATTCATGCTCCCGAAGTTCTCGATCGCAGCCAGGCGTTTCACGATCACTTTCTGCTGTGCCATGCGCCGTGCGCCGTGGGAGAGATTGATCGCGATGATCGCCGGAAGCAGTTGTGGCGTTAGCCCGACGGCAAGCGCGAGTGCGAACAAAAACGAATCCAATACGGGTTTGTGCAGGAAAACGTTGAAGCCAAAGATCGCGAGTACGAGTAAGAGCGTGATCTCCGCGAGCAGATAACCGAAGCGCCTTACGCCACGCTCGAACTCTGTTTCCGGCTGGCGTAATCGCAAACGCTCCGCGATTCTACCGAATCGTGTATTCTTGCCTGTCGCAACGATTTCGGCTTTGCCCGAACCGCTCACCACATGCGTGCCAAGGTAAACTTCCGCCTTTGCTCCGTCCGTCTTTGCCCGATCGGCAGCGTTTTTCTCGGCAGGGAATGTTTCGCCTGTGAGAGCGGCTTCATTGACGAATAACTCGCGGACTTCAAAAAGCCGGCCGTCCCCTGGGATGATCGCCCCGGCGGAAAGCAACGCCACGTCTCCGGGCACGACTTCCACCAGCGGAATGATCGCTTCCTCGCCATCGCGCAAGACGCGCGCCTGTGTCTCGACCATCGCGCGCAATTTTGTCACCGCATCGGTGGCGGCGTATTCCTGCCAGAATCCAAGCAAGCCGCTCGCCAGCACGATTGCGAGGATCAATGTCGCATCAGTGTGGTCCTGCAAAAAAAGCGACACGATCGCCGCGCCGATCAAAATCAGAATAATCGGGCTCTTAAACTGCGCGATGAAAAGCGTGAGCGCTCCGGTGCGCCGTTGACTGCTTATTCGGTTCTCCCCGAATTCGGCCAGGCGTCTCCGGGCCTCTGCGGTTGTTAGACCAGCGGCCACGACGTCTGCTTTATGCGTTCCGTTTGCGCACTTCCACACGCATCCGGCTGAGCTTTTCGTAGAGGCGACCCCTTCGCAGGAGCGGCCACCATTCGTAAAGGAAGATTTCCATGGGACGCCACATGGCCACCCAACCGGCGATGATCAGGCCTTCCCGAAGCACGATCGGCAATGTTCCTGCGCGCTGACGCAGTAGCTGACTCATCAGCATACACGCGGCTAGAAAAGCCAGCCCGATCATTAGGCTAATCCGGCCTTGTTTCAGAAGATAGCGGAACTCGAGCCGGTTCAGCTTTGCTCGATAGGCAAAATAATTATGCACAGCGGCTTCAAGCAGATGCTGTGGGTCGCCGTGCGCAGGAAGCTGGTTGACATGGACGACCAGCGAGATGGGGTCGCGGCGCGGAAATTCCCGCGCCCAACCGACGATAAATTCTTCTGCGTCGTCATCGAGGTCCCTCTCGTGGAACGGCGAAGGATCCATCGAATTGAAAAGCTGCTCGATTTTATCGACAAAAACTTCGATTCGATGAAGGGGCCTCTTAGGTGACTTCAAGTTAAGAATCTAGTCAAGCCGCCGTGCCGAAAGTGGCACAAGATCTTTGCAAATGCCGTGCACTTTCCGGACAGTTTCTTCCGGCAAGGGCCCATTTTCGCTTAGCGTGCGAATTCTGCGTATTCCATCAAGCAGCTTTGCAACAATGGGACGGGCTTGGACGTCACTGCTCATTGCGAGAAGTTGTTTCTCCAAATAATCAATCAGAACCGGCTGGCGAATGAGCGCGGAATGCTCGGATGAGTACTTCTGAAGCACCAGCGCAGATAGCGCCTCGGTGCCGCGCAACCACCCACCGACACTTACCAGTTGGGCAAGCTCTGTACTCTTGAGTTCAATCATTCCAGCTTCAATATCTGAAAGCACACCGTCCCATTCCTGTCGCGCAGCCGCCCATTCACTCTTATCCGCAAGTTCCATGATGCTGCGGCTTCGGCGGAGAGCGCGATCTTCGACCCCAAGCCCTCGTGCTAACGCGAGCATGTTGCGGCCGAGATCTTTCACTTCGGTCGAATCTTCCGCTTCCATTGCGATAAAGCCTTCCGCAATTACGACTCCAAGCAGAGTTGCAATCTGCGCCTGATCGCCATGTGATTTCCAGCGAGCCACCTCGGGGCGCTTTACAGCCTGCCAGTTCGCATCCCGGAATTGATCGAGGGAACGGAATATCTCCTTCGGCACCGGCACAGCCATACCGTGGACCTGCCTGGCTTGCGGAGAGAGTTGGCTGTTCTGCTCGGAAGGTGTTTGAGCAAATGCGGGGATGGCAGCAACAGCCACAACGACAAGGCAAAGCTTCGGTGCAGACACGAATTCACAGCCCGCTCGGGAACGTTTCTTCCACTTCACCCATTTCCCATTCAGCGGTCCGCTCAAGTGGTTCAACAGCGCGAGTATGATCGTAATGCAGGATGGCGTCGAATTGATCTGGTAAGCGTGCATGAAAGTAATGACTGATCAATTCTGTGTCTGGCCGGTAAATTACACCGATCGCTCGCTCGAGACGTTCATTGCGCAACGGCGCCGCAACATCAACATCTTTTCTTAAGTCGAGAAAGAAATTTGGAACATCGACATCGTGAAACAGCGCTTCGTAACTTTCGGGATGCGCAGGTCGCACATTTTTGCGCTCGGCCGGGCCGTCCCAATCGGATGCCGCCGTGACGGTGCCGTCGTAGGTAGTGAATCCGATGGACACCGCTTCCTTTCCAAAATGTTCGCGTACGAGCTGGCCGAGATTGAGTTCTCCCCGCTCGCCCATTTGCGTCGCGCGCGCGTCGCCCAGGTGCGAGTTATGGGCCCAAACGATGATCTTTGCTGGCGGCCTTTGGTCGCTTAGATGGATTGCCAGCCTGAGGAGTGATTCCATCATGTGTGTGTCGCGTAGGTTCCACGAGGAAACTTCGCGACGAAACATGTTGCGGTAATATTCTTCGGCGTTTCGCACGACCAACGCGTTTTGTTCCGCGCAAAAATATGCGTCCGCAGCTACCTGGCCGTCACGTTGCAGGTAGTCCATCGCCTTGCGACGAAGTGCGACCAGTTCTTTGACGACAGCTTCCTCGCAGGACGGCGCCATGCGAAAACCGGTAGCATATCCATAAGTTGTAATGTCCTTGCCGAACTGCTCGAAACAACTGTAGTACTGTCGCGCCCGCTTTGCCGCTTCTGGATCAAGTTTTTCCAAATAGGCAAGCACCGCTTCGATCGAAGCGTGCAGGCTGTAAAGATCGAGACCGTAAAATCCGCACTTGCGGTCTTCGAATCCCGAAAGCTTTCGGGACTGATCGTTGTGCTCGCGCAACCAGCCGACGAAATCGAGCACATCGGCGTTTCGCCACATCCATTGTGGGAACCGTTGAAACCCACTTAATGCCTCCACGCTATCGCTGTCCTTGCTCGCGCCTCGCACAAACCGGTTGACGCGATATGCGTCTGGCCAATCTGCTTCCACGGCCACAGCGTTAAACCCGCGTTGCGCGATTAGCACCTTGGAAATTTGCGCGCGAATTCGATAAAACTCATGCGTGCCATGGCTCGCTTCGCCCAGCAAAGCAAAACGCGCATCGCCGACGAGATCGACAAGCGAATCGAAGTCATTAGGCGAGCCAACCAGCGCTTCCGCCTTTTCGCTGATGAGATCAACCAGAGATTTTGGCATACGATCTTTGATTACGAGGCGGGCGGATGACAGCGGACATCACGACGGAGAATATGTGTAATAGCAGAAGTTTTGCGTCGAACGCCGAACGACGTCGCGCTGAAGGAGCAGGGCGGCGCCAAGGCTGATGTCGCCGTCTTGGGAGCAGCCAGCCAGAGCAATCTTCGAAGCTGGGCGTTTCGTTCCATCTTAATCAGCAGGTGAGAGCATGTGATATTTGCTGCGTTCCAAAATCGGGCCTTTGGTAGTGCCGCTTAAGAACTGTACCACCACCGGGTTCTTTGATTGCCGCATGTGCTCGGGAGTCCCTTGTTCGATAATTTTTCCGCGGTGCAACATCGCCATGCGCGTGGCGACATGAAACGCGCTGTCCATCAGATGCGTGACGATGATCGATGTCGTCTTCGTCCTTTTTGTAAGATCGATGATCAGTTCGTCGATCAATGCGGCTATGACTGGATCCAGGCCCTGGGTAGGTTCGTCGAACAGAATCAATTCCGGCTCCATCATCAGCGCACGGGCGAGCCCGACGCGTTTGCGCATGCCGCCGCTTAGTTCGAATGGCATCAATTTGTCTTCACCAGTGAGTTCGACCATTTCCAATTTTTCATCGATAAGTTTGTCGATCTCCGCTGGGGTTTTGTTCGTCAGCTCTTGCAATGGGAGCGCCAGATTTTCGCGCACCGTGAGCGAACTTAGCAACGCCGAATCTTGATACACCATATTGTAGTCTTCCCGGCGCCGCTTTGCCCGATGATGACGAGGCGTTCCTGGGGATCGATAGCAAGCGACACATCATTGAGCACGCGTTTGTCACCGAAGCGCATGGTCACGTCGCGCAGCTCGACCACATGTGGCGCCGAGGTCATCCCGGAATCAGCCATGACCAACGCCCGCGTCATCGGCTGAAATGCGATTCGCGAAATTTGTTTGTCTTCCGCCGTTCGGGAAACGCATGCACTGCAACCTTTCGATCTCGTTTTGTGAGCGCCTGATCCGTCGGTGATTTTCGTGATTGCTGGTTCGCTACGGGACGGATTCGCCGTGGCGAACTTGCTGGTGCGCGCGTCTTGGTGCCGCGCGTTTTCGCGAGGTTCGCCGCTCTGGTCTGAGGGTGCGATGGCACCACCAGAACGGAACAAGGTGCATGCCGGACCACCTTCTCGGCGATGCTTCCGATTAAGACATGTTGGAAACCGGTCAACCCGTGCGTCGAGGTGATGATCAGATCGACGCCGTGGTCCTTTGCGAAGTCGCAGATGTCCAAAACGGGCGACGCCTCGGTAAAGACCGTCTCAAATTTTACCTGTCCAAACTTTACCGCTCGGACAAGCTTTCGCATTTGGCGCTCGGCGCTTTTGCGAGCGGCCTCTTGCAAGCCAGGAATGTCATAGAGCGCTGTGCCTTCGCTTGAATAGATGTACCCAAGATAAGAGGCATGCAGCAATGCGATCTCCGCCCCTAATTCATTCGCGAACCCGATCGCGTACTGGAGCCCTTTTTGCGAGCAACCGGAGAAATCGACCGGTACGAGAATCTTTTTGTAACCAAATTTTTTTCCAGGCGCGCGTTTACGCGGTTGGCGCACCACAAATACCGGACAGGGCGCATGCTGAACAACGCGTTCCGCCGTGCTGCCAAGGAAAACATGCTTCAACCCTGTGCGCCCATGCGTTGGCACGACGATCAGATCGGCGGGAATTTCCTGCGCCAGTTTGCAAATCTCATGAAATGCAGAGGTGCCTGTTCTCAGGTGCACTTGGTCGCGTGGGGACAATCCAGTTTTGCTGGCGATGGCCTTAAGCTCTTCAGCCAACTGCTTGTTCCGATGCTCTTCGAATGATTGGGGTAAGAATCCCGACGAAATTACCGGTCCCATAAAATCGGCGGGGTATTGCCAGTGATGCACGTGTGTAAGATGGATGGTGGCGTCGAAGCGCTGAGCCAGCCATTTCGCAATTTCGATAGCCTGAACCGACATCTTCGAGAAATCGATCGGCACCAGAATGTTTCCAATGCTCAGTTTTTTCATGCGGTGATATTGCGCCGGTCAGCACCGCGGTGCACCGCGTGAATTGCTAAACGCTCGTCATTTTTTGGCCGCTGAGCTCAGCGTAATTTCAGCGCTGGGCGGCAGGCCCGATCTACCTCTGAATCTCATTTCAGGTGAAGATGATCTGCGCGCCGGCGGACATTTCGTAGAATTCGCCGACTTTAAGGATCTCGTCCACTTGCGGACATAAATCGTCTTTGGTCCGGTTGAACATGTCCACCTGGTTTTGCATGCGTAGATCCTGGCACCGGTTCAACGCCGCCGACTTATTCATGCGCGTACGGAGGAATTGGCGCGTACTACTTCGTCACCTCGTCCAAAGCGGAAACCAGGTCTTCCAAGGGTGGACGCTCGTTGATGTCGTGGACGTCGATGTAGCGAACGACTCCGTTTTTATCGATCACGAAGAGTGCTCGCTCGGCTGTTCCATCGCTGCGCAGCACGCCGTATTTGCTGGCACTCTGCCCATGGGGATAAAAATCAGATAACACGTCGAACCACATGCCGCCCATTTCTTGTGTCCAGGCGTAGAGCGAGGCTACGTTGTCCACCGTGATACCGAGCAGGACTGCGTCATGCTGGTCGAAGATGTCCTTGACTAAATTGTAGCCGGGCCATTGAGCGGAGCAGACCGGAGTGAATGCCGCCGGAACAAATGAAATCACTACGTTTTTTTTTCCGCGGAAATCTTTCAGCGACACTTCGCCGCCTTTCACTGCGCGCAGAGTAAAGTCAGGCGCTTTATCGCCGACCTTGACCTTGAGCTGGCTGTCCACGGGCTTTAGATGACCGACGTCGTAGATCGGTAGGCGGTCGCTGTCAGGTTGCTCGGCGAGCATTGCCGCGGCGATGGCGAGCAGGCCCAAAATAGTCAGGTAAACAACGGGTTTCATTTGCTGGCTTCGCGTCGCTCTTGTTCGGACGGGTTCAACTTCCGTTTGCCGTTTATGTCTCCTTGCCCTGAGAGCACAATTGGACACCGCTTGCTTGTTCCGTTGTCGATGCATTTTGCAGTTTCCTGCGCAGGCAATGAAATCTTGGTGGTGGCATAGGAAAGAACCTTAGCGAGAAACTGCTCCGGATTGTCTGGCAAACTCGACTCTTGATATACAACCTCGAAGTGGCCGAGGCGCCTTTTGAACACGATCACATTCGGGACTCGTATCTTACCGAACTGTCTGCTGAAAGAACCAGTGCGATCGGGGAACACCGGGAACGGCAGTCCAAACTTTTCCTTAAAAACTGCTACTTCCTTGGGCGTATCGCCGACCCCGACACCCAGGACTCTTACCCGGCCGCTCAAACCCCGGCTCTGCACGAGCTGGTAAAACTCATTCATGTGCCGCGCTCGGTTCTGGCAGACATGGCAATACATGTCGAAAAAATCCAGGACCAAAATATCTGCTTGAACGTTATCCAGGGAAAACCGCTCGACGGTCGATGAAAGTCCAAGGTACTTGCGCTCCGATTCCGTTTGTGGCGCTGGCAACCGATTGTCAGCCGGCGTGGATGTTGGCGGCGGTGACGCGCACTCGCCGGAGCGCACAAGCATCGTGAAGAAAAGCAAACAAATGACGAACGAATGACGAACCGCTGAGGCGCCACATCGCGCGTTCCTCAGCCCGTCATTCGAGTTTATTCCGTGATTCGTCATAGGCGTTCGTGATTTTGATCAAATTCCTCTTTCTAGAATCGCCACGTTAAGCCGAAGTCCATGCTGTCTTCGCTCAACGTTGACTTAATGGTGGTCGGCTGACCGGCAATGTTTACTCCGTGTTCGATGACGTCGTTCTCGAAGGCATGCACGTAAGCAATGTTCACTTCGAACTTATCGGAGAAGGCGTAGCCCACACCGCACGTTATATGATGCTCGACGACCGCAGGGAAACCGATCGTGCGGAATGTTTCATAGTAGTAACGCGGGACCATCTTGCCCTGAACGCTCACGAAGTCTGGAGTCGGCGTTGCGAGACTGCCGTTCCAACCGTTGTGGGCGGTGACGGGGTTGTTCCCGAAATTGTATCCCAGGCGCAAGAACAGTTTCTTGGGAATGGCGGCAAACTGGACGCCCACCGCGGCCACCCATTGGTTCTGCCAATCGAAGTCCTCGTATCCTTTGGCTCCGCTCCAGTCCAGCCATTTGCCGTCGACGCTGAGCAGCAGCCGGTCATCGTACAAGCTGTAGCCAACGCCGATGCCAACGATGTTGGGCGATTCCAGCGTTAGGCCATCGAGGTGGCGATCTCCGTCGAAGTCGGTAACGTTAGTAAAGCTTGCCGGTTGGGGTGTAATGTAAACGAGCCCTAGTGAGAGCTCCTTAGTTGGCTTGTAAAGAATGCCAAACTGCCCTCCGAAACTGTAACCAGGCGACGAGCCGTGTCCCAAATCGAGCAACGCGTAATCAATGTGCAGCGCAGCGCCAATTGATAATCCCGGCGTGATCTGGTAAGCGAGCGCCGGCGCAAATTTCAGAATCTGCAAGCTCGTGTATTCGCCCGCGACCAACGGGAACTTGCCGAATGGGCCGAAGTCGAAAAACTGCGGCTGGTCGAGGTCTCTGCCGCGGTAATCGACGCCAAGCCCGCTAACTCCGTAGGCGGCAAGTCCAAAGCGCCAACGCCTGGTCACCGAATCAAGAGGCAACGAGAGGCCGATGGCAGGGATCGCATAGACGTTGCTCTTGCTGTTAGAACTGAAGTTGCCGGCTGAGTTGTCCACTTCTCCGCTGATGTGTGGCATAAAAAGCGTGCCGGCGAAGTTCACTTCCGAATAAGCGCATCCAGGTGTGAAGCACATGGCGGCAGGGTTCGCGAACACCGCGCTGATGGCGTCCTGTGGAGTGGCGATTCCTGTGCCGCCCAACGCGCGAGCGTTTGGGCCGATGGCGATCAAGTCGTCGCCGTTTGTAGCAAGCGCCGTCGAGACGGTAGCGAACACAAAGGTAATGGCGAATATTTTGATTAAGGGTTTCATGGTTGGTTAGTTGGGATTCTGACTGTTGTTTGTTGTTTGAGTTTCGCGATGGCGAAACGCGTCGCCGCTGCAGCGCGTCGGTCCGTCCATTGCGAATGTGGCGATAATGACTGCTCCGTCCGAGGTCAGCGTACGCCGCAGATTTTGTACGTAAGCTCGACGTTGCGCGGCGTCGGTCAGAAAATGAAAAACAGCGCGATCGTGCCACAGGCCAAACCGGCGTGGCGGACTGAATGTGGTCACGTCCGCTTCGAACCAGCTCACGTCTGTGGCGCGTGATCCCAATCGATCACGTGCATACCGAAGAGAAGTCGGAGAAACATCCAGCACCGCTACCGGCGAGTAGCCTTGGTCCAATAAGCAATCGACTAGTAACGACGCGCCACCGCCCACATCGATAATTCCGGCGTGTTTGTCCACGCCGGAGGACGCAATCAGGCGCAATGAAAGATCGGGCCGCGCCTGGAACCAACTGACGTCTTCGTAACCGACATGTCCACAGTTGCCTTGCAGGCGTAGATGTGCGCGCCGGCGTCGTGGATCATTTCGATGAACTCGCCCACTGGCGGGATGTCGATCTTCTCCATTTCTTTTTTCATCATCGCCGTGGCGATCCACGACATGCCGGGAATCGCGCCCATCCATGTGGGCATGCCCAGGCCCATTGGTGTCGGCACGCACAACGCCGGATTGCCGACGGTTGCGATTCTGATGTGCTCCATTTTCTTTTTCACGATGGCGTGCAGACCGAAGAAGGTGAAAAAGAGGTTCGCGTCGATTCCTTCCATTCGCGCGCCGTTCGCCATGATGAGCCCCGGATAAACGCCTTCCAGCGATCCGCGCGACACGATGATCGAGACTTTGTCGATTTTGCCGTTGTTCATAAACATGATGCTCCTTTCACACGCAGCTGACGGGCTTTGGATAGCCGGCGACCCTGGCCGCCTTTTTGATCGGCCCATCGGGGAACAAGGCGTAGAGGTCTTTGGTCGGGATGCCACCGATCTTGTTCATGCGGCGCATTCCGGGGACGACGCCCCTTTCCTTAAAGTCCTTGTCGATGAAATCGAGGACTCTCCAATGTCCGTCGGTTAATTCGATGCCAATTTCTTTGGCAAGCGCAGCGGCGACATCGCGGTTCCACTGCGCGTGATTGGTCATGTAACCGTCGTCGTCGATGTCGATGGTCACACCGTTGAGTTGTTTTTGTGTCATAAGGTCTCCTTCCTTTGTTAGGCAGGTTGTGATGCTTCGATGGGAATTTGTTTGCCGAGCCGGCTCATCTCGTGACCGACTCCCGGCATTGGCACGCCCTTGAGCAGGAGGTTCCAGTAAATCCACTTGAAGGCGAGCTTGCCCAAATCATTCATGTGCGTTTCGCGCAACAGCGAGA
>WNFZ01005686.1_pt1 | contig 22622 bp, 26 predicted proteins | sample 5400081 | NCBI WGS metagenome assembly WNFZ01 (sample SAMN13153365, study PRJNA577476) | soil metagenome | isolation source: 80 cm soil or saprolite under grassland replicate 1 | place: USA:California | collected 2016-06-15
TCGCGTTCGTCAATAAACACGAAGGCGCGGGAGGGGGTCGGCGCAGTAATCTCTGAGATCTTCCTGAATTGTTTATAGCCTGCCGTATAAGGTGCCGTTCGTTCGCCGAGGTATCCATTCATCGACAAGCATTGGCTCTATGAACTGCTCAGTGACAATAATTATGATCAAACGTCGTTAAAGCAACACCAATGCCACGAAGCTGCCGCCTGCGGAAGCCAATGAACCTCCATCGGTCGTGGGCGTCTTACGTGGGCGCCGATCACCGAATAATCCGGCCAAGGCGTGAATTTCACGCAAAGTGCGTGAGATTCACGCACGAAGATTCAAGGTTTCTCGCCTCAGGCTGACCAGCGCCAGCCGTCCGGCGAAAATACTCTGCCAAATAGTAATCGGATCCCCGGTCGAAACCGGAGCGTGGAAGCGGAAGTTGCTGTGGCATGTTTTTTGCGCCAACGGACGAGAAATTACCAAACACCGGTCGTCCTTAACCGACCCTGCTTGCAGGCCAAACGATGGCGAGAAACGTATGGACAAATCATTGATGCGCTTGTTGGGGTTGTTCAGCGTAATTCTGTCCCTGGCCTCTGACGTTGGCGCGGCGGCGGCTGTGCAAGCGGTTTCTGTGGCCATTCCATCCGCTCCCGTTTCTGCAGGCGGGAACAGCGATTCTCTGGGGTCGGTTATCAGCGCCGATGGCCGTTTTGTCCTCTTTCTCAGCTCCGCCAATAATCCAGCCTGGATCATGCCGTTATCGCCCATGATCTGGCGGCAGGCACAAACGCCGTCATTGGTTACAGCGCGGCATCCGGCGGGTCCAAGGCGCAGATCAGCGACAACGGTCGATTTGTGGTCTTCGTCAGCGCCGCGGATGCGCCGAACACGTCCGCCGGAACGAACCATGTCTTCCTGTACGATCTCCAGACTTCGACGACCACCCTGGTGAGTTTCAATCGAAATCGCACTGGCGGCGGCAACGGGCCATCCGACTCGCCATCGATCAGCGCCGATGGCCGTTTTGTCACTTACCGCAGCTCCGCCAGCGACCTGGTCGCGGAGGACAACAATAACCAGCCGGACGTGTTCGTGTTCGATCGATTGACCGGAGTCAACACGCTGGTCAGCGTAAATCAGATCGGCACCATGTCCGGCAATGGTTCTTCTTCTGCGCCGGTGATCAGCGCCGATGGCAGCAGGATCGCATTCCGCAGTCTGGCCTCCGACCTGATCGCCGGGGATTTCAACAACACACAGGACGTTTTCATTTCCCCCACTCCGATTGTGACATTTGTGGATTCAGACGGAGATGGCATGGATGATGCGTGGGAGAGCGCACGTTTCGGTGATTTGTCGCACGATGGCATGGGCGATACCGACGGAGACGGTGTCAGCGACCTGGCGGAATACAAAACCGGCACGAATCCGACGGATGCCGCTTCCAGATTGAGCGCGGCGGCGACGGTGGATTTGTGTGGACGGCACGGTGGCTTTCTCAGGCCAACGGTTTTATCGGGTCACGCTCGTGGAGTAGCGGGAACGGGGCGAGGGACGAGCCGACCTATCACGCTCGTCCCCAATTTTGGCAATGGAATTGCTGTTTTTTACAAACGTCCGAGGAGGTTGTTGGGAACTGGGCTGAGGAGGATGGCCGGAAACCGCCATCCTCCTTTTCTTTTGAGCCGTACGACAGCCGCGGAATGACGCAGCATTTCCCCATTTTACCCCTGCCCCTGCTGCCACCGAATGACGCAAGGGTGCGGACGCAGAGCCGCCGGGACTTCTGGTTCGGAGTGGCCGGCAACTCTTGTCCTTTTCCCGCGTGACTTTCATCGTCAGTCACCACAGATTCCTGCCAATTACGCGGTATGAAACCCCCCCCCGTTTCTCCCAGCGGAAGGTTTTCGGGCGGACCGGGCGAAGACGTTGCCCGGTTCACCGAATCCATTTCATTCGATTGGCGGCTGTGGCGACACGACATCCTCGGTTCCATTGCCCATGCCACGATGCTTCACAAAATAGGCATCCTGACAAAAAAAGAGCAGGGAGCCATCGTGAAAGGCCTCGACGACATCGGGCGGGAGATCGTGGCCGGCAAATTTCAGTGGCGGACGGAACTGGAGGACGTCCACATGAACATCGAAGCCGAACTGACGCGGCGCGCGCCCGCGGGCGCCAAACTCCACACCGCCCGCTCGCGCAATGACCAGGTGGCGCTCGACCTGCGGATGTGGCTGCGCGACGAGATTTTTGAGCTGGCGCGGGAGATTCGCTCACTTCAAAACGCGCTGGTCTGGCTGGGCGAACAGAATGCCGACGTTTTGATTCCCGGCTACACACACCTGCAACGGGCGCAGCCGGTCTATTTCGCGCATCACTTCCTGGCCTACGCGGAGATGTTCGAGCGGGATTACGAGCGATTGAAGGATTGCTTCAAGCGGGTGAACGTTTGTCCGCTCGGCAGCGGCGCCATTGCCGGCTCGACCCTGCCGATCGACCGCGAGCTGGTGGCCCGGTTGCTCGGCTTCATTGATTCCAAAGACAAACCGCTGCTCACGCAGAACTCAATGGACGCTGTGAGTGACCGCGATTTCGCCGTCGAATTCTGCGGCCATGCGGCTCTGCTTGCCGTCCACCTTTCGCGTCTGGCCGAGGACATGATTTTGTGGGCGAGCGCCGAGTTCAATTTCGTCAAAATCGCGGACGCCTGCACGACCGGCTCGTCGCTGATGCCGCAGAAGAGAAACCCGGACGTTGCCGAGTTGACGCGCGGCAAGGCGGGCCGCGTCATCGGCAACCTGGTATCACTGCTGGTTCTGTTGAAAGGGTTGCCGATGACTTACAATCGCGACCTGCAGGAGGACAAGGAGCGGTTGTTCGATTCCGCGGACACCGCGCGGGCCGCCACGCGGCTCATGACGACGTTGCTGGAGAACACGACGGTCCAGGCCGCCGTCTGCAACGCCGCGGCGAGCGATCCGACGCTGCTGGCCACGGACCTGGCGGACTATCTCGTGCGTCAGGGGGTGCCATTCCGGCAGGCGCACCATATCGTCGGCGCGGTTGTCGCGCTGGCTGAAGCGTCGGGAAAACCATTGAACCGCCTCCTGCCGGAAGACCTCCGGTCCGTGGACAAACATTTCGGCGCCGACGCGCTCCAGGTTTTCGAGCTGAAACACGCCATGTCACAGCGGGAGATCACCGGTGCTCCGGGAACGAAAGAAGTGCGCAAGCAACTGGCACGTTGGCGAAAGACTTTGGGGGGTTAGCGTCGTGTCCCCAACGCTTCCTTACCATGGCCTCGCAAAGTGAATGTGTTTCTGTGACCGCACACTGACATGGGGGATTTTTCCTCAGGACTGCTGACCGATTTGCTCAGGCAGGTTTCGCGCTCGTTTTATTTGACGCTGCGCGTGTTGCCCGCCGCCATCCGCCCGCAGATCGGGCTGGCTTATCTGCTCGCGCGCACGAGCGACACGATTGCCGACACGCCAATCGTTGCGCCGGACGGGCGGCTGCAAGCCCTCCAATCGCTGCGCGATCGGATTCTCGGCGACTCCACGGAGCCGCTGGACTTTGGGGAGTTGGCCCGGCAACAGGATTCGCCGGCTGAATGGAGCCTGCTTCAACGCATCGAAGAATCGCTGGCGTTGCTCGAACGTTTTGCCGCCGAGGACCGGCTCCGCATCCGCGAAGCGCTGGCGATCATCATCAGCGGGCAGCAACTGGACCTGAAGCGTTTTGCCGAGGCGTCACGCGAGCGAATTGTTTCCTTGAACAGCGACGACGAACTGGACGACTACACGTATCGGGTGGCCGGTTGCGTCGGCGATTTCTGGACGAAAATGTGCCGCGCGCATTTGTTTCCCGATGCGCCGCTGGATGACGAGTGGCTCCGGGCCGGCGGCGTGCGATTCGGCAAAGGGCTGCAACTGGTGAACATTCTGCGCGACCTCCCGCGGGACTTGCGCCAGGGCCGGTGCTACCTGCCAAGCGTGCGATTGTGGTCGATTGGCCTGGCCCCGTTCGATTTGCTCGAGCCGACGAACGTGGCGAAGCTCCGGCCGGTTTATGACCTTTACCTGGCCCGGGCGGAGGAGCATTTGAGCGCGGGCTGGCACTACACCAATGCCCTGCCCCGGTCGCAGGCGCGGGTGCGGCTGGCGTGCGCCTGGCCGCTGTTGATTGGCCTCAAAACGCTGGAAAAGCTGCGCGCCGGCAACGTCCTCGCCCCCGAACTCCCTATCAAAATCAACCGGTCCGAAGTCCGCAGTATCCTTCTTCGCACCGTTCTTTATTATCCCTGGGCGCCGGCCTGGGAACGGTTGGTCGCCCTTCCCGAACCCGGAAATAAAGTTGATTCGCAGGCTTTTTTCAGTTAAATTTCGCGCATGAATATTTCAAAGCCGGCATTGATTTTGTCGAGCGCGGGACTGGGTCTGACCCTGGTTTACAGCGAGCAGGGCACCAACAGCGCGCCGACCAAGGCACAAACGGTTTTGCGGCAAAAAATCGCTGAATTAAACCGCACTGATTCCTCGAAGAGCAGGGAAGAGCGCCTGGCGGAGGCGGAACGCCTCCATAAAGAAGGGAAAATCAGCGATGAACAGTACGAAACGCTCAAGAAAAACATCCAGGAACAGTACCCAGCCCCCAGCGGCTCCCTGACGCCGGAAGCCCGGGCGAAAGCGCAGGCCGCGTTGGAGCAGAAAATCGCCGAGTTGAACGCGGGACCGAAAGCCGCGGCGCCCGCCAGTTCCGAGGTCCAGACCAAGGCCGAACAGGCATTGCAGCAAAAGCTTCAGGAAACGCGGACTGGAACGTCGGCGCGGCCCGAAACCGCGGCGCGGCCCGAAACCGCCGCCGTTCCCCAGGAGGTTTTGCGGCAAAAGATCGCCGAGTTTCGGACGCCGGAGAAGACCAATTACGTTCCCTCGACCGCGAGCGCCACGCTGACACCGGAATTGGAGGCCAAAGCGCGCGAACTCATGCGGATGAAAATTGCCGCGGCCCACAAAGAGAGTCCGGTTCCGACGCAGCCCAGCTCCGAGGCACAGGCCAAGGCGTTGGCAGTTCTTCATGGCGCCGAAACCGAGGCGAAAGCGGGTATCACCTCCGACACACCGGAACAGACCCGCCTGCTGCGATTGAAGATTGCCGAGTCAAAGGGGATCATCTCGCCCGAAGAAGCTTCCAATGCGGCGACCGCGTCGGCGGCTCCGGCTACGCTGGCCGCTCCGAGTCCGGGAGCAGCCACGCGGGTTGCGACCGCGCCGACCGCTGGGTCACCCGCGTCCGCGCCGCGGGCAACCCCGGCAATCGGCGCTGCTCCGATCGCCCTTCAGTCATCGAACAAGACCGGTCTGGCCCGTCTGAGCGAATTGACCGATCTCTACAAGGCGGACCGGATCACGCCCTACGAATACCATCACGAACGAGCGAAGATCGTGGCGACACTGTAAACCGCAGGCCGTTTGGTTTGCCCGCCCGTCTTCGCGGCTCATTGTTTTTTAGAACGTGCCGGGGTCGAGTCACTGCGGGTTTTTGGCGCGCCAATCTTTGTTTTTCCGACCAGGACGGCCCCTTCCTCGACGACCAGGTTTTTCGCCTCGATATCGCCGAACATCCTGCCGGTGGCGCGGAGCACCACAACGCCGCTGGCGCGCAGATCGGCCGCGAGTTCACCCGCAATCTCGGCTCCTCCCACGGTGATGGCCTCTTTCCAGCGAAAATGGTTTTCCGCGGGAATAATGAGCCGGCCCGCCTTGAAATTTCCTTTGATGTCGGCCGTCGAGTAGATCGTCAACGACCGTTCCGCGGTGAGCTTGCCGAGGAATTTGCCCTTGATAATGGCATCGCCGACGAGGACCTCGGTGTTGAAGACATAACCTTTGGGCTCGATGACGAACTCCCCTTTGGTTTTGAAATTCTTCGAAACGGCATTGGTGATGTGGTAGTCGCGCAGGTCGATGTGGCTGCTGCATCGTTTGCACATGGTGGATTGTGCGCTGACCGCCACTTCCAGTTCGGTGCCGCACTCGAAGCAGGCGAGTTTTCTCAGTTCCCTCGGACGCTCCGGCGAGCGGGCGGCGGGTTTGAGGACTTCCTGGACCTTAATGTATTGGCCGCACTGCTTGCAGACCGTGGAGATGGCGGCGCGGGGTTCCGATTGCTGGTGCCCGCAGCGCGGGCAGGTCACCAGGACCTTCGCCTGTTTTTTCGCTGGCATTCAATGCTCACCCCCGCGGGGCCGGCGGCGGGTCAGCGTCCGCCTGATTTGACCAGTTCGGGGATTTTCGGCGCCTCGCTGCTCCGCGGCGGCGGAGCGGTGGGAGAGACTTTGTTGGGGTTGACCTCGGTCTTGCCGACAAACGTCACGCCTTCTTCGATGGCCAGTTTGGTCGCGCGGATGTCACCGAACAATTCCGTCTTGGCTTTGATGTCGATTTTGTCCTTGGCGGTGATATTGCCATTGACTTTGCCGCGCACGACGACGTTGGTGGCGTTGACATTGCCGTTGATGATCGCGCCGTCGCCAAGGTTCAACGTGCCGTCGGTATGGATTTCGCCGTCCAGTTTCCCGTCAAAGGTCAGTTCGCCGGAGAATTTGATATTGCCTTTGATTTCAACGTCCGAGTTCAACACGTTTTTCGACGCATTTCCAGGTGTGCTCATAGGGGTGTTTGTGGTTAGTTTCTATTACCGGATGTCGTAGTTACTCCAACATCGACAAGGCGTCAAAACGTTTGTTCGAGAATCGCCGCGGGACATTTTCGCTCCTTTCACCCTTGGAATTTTCGCTTTCAAACGATGGCGGGCGCGTGTATTCGTTCGTTCTTTCCCTGTGACCACGAACGAACCGCCGCCCAGGAGTTCGCCGGGCCGACTCACCTCGCTCGACGCCTATCGCGGCTTCGTCATGTTCCTGATGATGGCCGAAGTGTTGCGCTGCTGCCGGGTGGCGGCGGCCCTCCCGGCGAGCGGCCTGTGGAAATTCCTTTGCCACCATCAGTCGCACGTCGAGTGGATCGGCTGCTCGCTGCACGACCTGATCCAGCCGTCGTTTTCATTCATGGTTGGCGTGGCGCTGCCGTTCTCCATCGCCAGCCGCGGCGCCAAGGGCCAGTCGCCCGCGCGGATGACCTGGCACGCCTTCTGGCGCGCGCTGGTGCTTGTTCTGCTGGGCGTCTTCCTCCGCTCGACCGGCAGCCCGCAGACGCACTGGACTTTTGAAGACACACTGACGCAGATCGGTCTTGGCTACGGCGCGCTGTTCCTGCTCGGTTTTCGTCCGGTGCGCGACCAGTGGGTCGCGCTGGCGGTGATCCTCGTCGGTTACTGGGCCGCTTTTGCGCTGCATTCGGTTCCGCCGGATTTCGACTGCGCGAAGGTTGGGGTGCCGAAGGACTGGCCGCATTTGATGACCGGCTTCGCCGCGCACTGGAACAAGAACAGCAATCTCGCCTGGGCGTTCGACACCTGGTTCCTCAACCTGTTTCCGCGCCAGAAGCCTTTCGAGTTCAATGGGGGCGGCTACGCGACGCTGAGTTTCATTCCGACGCTGGGCACGATGATTCTCGGCCTGATCGCGGGCGGCGTCATTCGCAGCGAGCGCGCGCCGGGGGCGAAGCTGCAATGGCTTTTGCTGGCCGGCATCATCGGCCTCGTGTCGGGCGCGCTCATCGGCTGGCTGGGCATTTGCCCCGTCGTGAAACGCATCTGGACGCCGAGTTGGACGCTCTACAGCGGCGGATGGTGTTTCCTGTGGTTGGCCGGTTTTTACCTGGTCATCGAGATCATTGGTTTCAAGGGTTGGGCGTTTCCGCTGGCGGTCATCGGCATGAATTCGATCGCGGCGTATTGCATTGCCCACCTGTTTGAAGGTTTCATCTTAAAAAATCTCAAGACCCATCTCGGTCAGAATGCCTTCAAGACTTCCGGCGACGCTTACGAACCGTTCCTGCACGGCGCGGCTGTCCTGCTCGTCTTCTGGCTGATCCTGTTCTGGATGTATCGCCGGAAAATCTTCCTGCGCGTTTGACGTCCCGGCCCGCCGGGATGCAGTGAAGGCGCCGCGCGATGCCTGGACAGCACAACGTCTGTCTCCGGGATCGCCCTGTCCTGGCGGGTGCGGTTGACGGGCCGGCGCCGGCCCTGGGATTTCCGGCAGGAAAACGGGTTGCAGAAGAAACCATACGCGATACCTTTAAGACATGAAGACACCCAACCGCATTTCCGGCCGTCGTACCACCGCGAATTCACCTGGTTTCCTGGCATTATCGTTGGCGGCGCTGTGTCTGACCGTTGGAACCATGCCCGCGGGAGACCAGGGAGAGGTGAAAAAGGAGACCAAGAAGGAAGTCAAACTGGAACAGAAAAAGAACGGCGGGTCTGAAGCAACCGTGATCACCGGCTCTCTGATACCGCAAAAGGTCAAGCCCAACCGCATTCCGGTGACCAGTTCACCGGTCATCATCATCAGCCGGCAGGACATCGAACGCAGCGGCGAAGCCACTCTCGCCGGCGTGCTCAGGAAACAGATTTCCCGGTAAATTCTCCCGGCGCGGACTCAATTGTTCCGCACGAAAAGTTTGCCCGGCAACTGCCGGATCAACCGTTTCATCTCCAGGCCGAGCAGCGCTACCGAAACGGCCGAGGCGGGCAACCCGCTGTGACGAATCACCTCGTCCGTCGTGATTTCTTCGTGGCGCAACACGTCGTAAACCTTCTGTTCGTTCTCGGACAAGCTGAGCGCGGGCAGCGTGCCGCTCTCCGCCGGCGACGCCGGACGGTTTGTCGCCGGGAAGAGATATTCAAATTCGCTCAAAATGTCCTCCGCCCCTTCGCAAAGTTTAGCCCCTTTCTTGATCAAGTCATGGCAGCCTTTGCTCTGCGGTGAATCAATCCGGCCCGGCACGGCGAACAGTTGACGGCCGTTGTCGATGGCCATGCCGGCCGTGATGAGCGCCCCGCTGGTGAGGTTGGCTTCCACGACCACCGTGCCTAGCGTCATTCCGGCCACGATGCGGTTGCGAATGGGAAATGACTGCTTGTCCGCCTTGCGATTGAACGGGAACTGCGTGATCACCGCGCCGTTGGCCGCGATGCGCTGGAACAGCTCGGCGTTTTCCGGCGGAAAAACGATGTTAATACCGGTGCCGAGGACGGATATCGTGCGGCCTTTTGCGCTCAACGCGCCCTGATGCGCCGCCGTGTCGATGCCCCGTGCGCCACCGCTGACCACGGTCACGCCGACATAAGCGAGTTGATACGCCAGCTTCCGGGCCGTTTCCAAACCGTAGTGCGTCGTCAAACGCGAACCGACCATCGCAGTGGAATTCTTGTCCCTGGCGGTCAGTCGTCCTTTGACGTAAAGCACGATCGGCGGATCGTAAATCTGGCGCAGCAGTTCGGGGTAATCGTCGTCGGGCTGCGTGAGAATGTGACAGTCGAATTCCTGGATGCGTCTCAGCTCGCCGCTCAAATCAACGGACTTCTCCCAGTGGGCAATGGCTTCGGCGGTTTCATCGCCAATGCCCTGGACCCGGACCAGTTGCTGTTTGGAAGCGCGCAGGACGGATGGCGCATCGCCGAAGTGTTCGAGCAATTGCCGCACACGAATCGGCCCGACATGCTCGATCATGTTCAAGGCGACGAGCGCTTCTTTCGACTCCATGGCGGCTGGAATAGCGAAATCCGGCGGCAGCGGCAACTCCATAAAATGACAAAATCCGAATGCCGATATCCGAAAGAATTCCCAAGCCCGAATGACGAAACAATTGTCGCCCGCTTCAGATTCGGTCATCTGTCATTCCTTCGTCCTTCGTGCTTCGTCCTTCGCCGGGATTCCCGGCGTTGTGCCGCGCGACAGGGCGGGTCAGCGTTGCCTTCCGTCGGTTGAACGTTTAGACTGGCGCGTGGTTCGACTGGTCTTGTTCGATATTGACGGCACGCTGATTTACACCGGCGGCGCGGGAGTCAAAGCGTTCGGGTGCGCGTTTGCCGCCGAATTCAACATCCCCAACGGCACGGAGCGCCTGAAATTTTCCGGGCGGACCGACACCGGGCTGGCCCGCGAGTTTTTCCTCCAAAACCGGCTCGAGCCGTCGCCGGAAAATTTTCGCCGCTTCTTTGACAGCTACGTGTTCTGGCTCGACCACCTGCTCACGCAAACGCGCGGCGGCGTCTTCCCGGGCGTCTGGCAGTTCATTCACGAGTTGCACGCATTGCCTGGTCCACCGGCGATCGGCCTGTTGACCGGCAATATCCGGCTCGGGGCGGAAATCAAACTTCGCCACTTCGAACTCTGGGAGGTTTTCCAGACCGGGGCGTTTGCCGACGATCACGAAGACCGCAATCAAATCGCCGCCCTCGCCCGACAACGGGGGAGCCGGTTGCTGGACAGCCCGTTGCGCGGCGAGGAAATCCTTGTGATCGGCGACACGCCGCGCGACATCGAGTGCGCCCGCGCGATCGACGCTAAAATTTTGGCCGTGGCGACCGGGGGCGCGAGGTTTGACGAATTAAAGGCGCATCACCCCGATTGGCTGGTGGAAGATTTTACCAAAGTAAAGGCGAAGGAAGTGTGTTCGGAGGGTTGATTCAACGCTTCAACCCTTCAACGTTTCCGAAAGGTTCCAGCGGCCTTCCGCCACAATCGGCGCAATGTCCCTCGCGCAGGACGAACTGCGCGCGGCAGCGGGGGCAGTAGGACTGATTGGCCGGTTCGGCGGGTTTGGGCGGCGCCACCAAGTCGTCAGGCTTGAGATCCACGCGCAGCAGGAACTTCGTGATCGCTTCCTCCTGGGCGGCCCGGAACCAGTGCTCGGCGGCGAGGGCATCGGGATCGTTTGTCGGGCAAACCGGGAAAAGCGGGTGGCGCAAATCCAGCAACACCTGCCGCGCAAAACTTTCGAAGTTCCCCGGCGAACACAAAACCTTTGCGATCGCCAGCGGGTGGAAGCGCTCCAGCAGGTGACGGGCGAGCAGGTCGGGCGCGCGGATGGCTGTGGGCGGCGCGAGCAGCATCGTGAGAAACGGTTTGAGTCGTTCTTCGTCGGCTTCGGAATGAAGCGTTTGGTGGGCGCGGCGAAACAGAAGGGCGATGGTGATGGTTTGCGCGAGCATGCCGGCCAGCAGCCACAGTCCGTACGGTCCAAGGCCGAATCGCCAGACCAGCGGCACGACGAAAAGAAACAGGTAAGCGAACAGCGCATTGGACAGAAGGCGCAACGGCCGGGCGCGCGATCGGCATTGCTTCAGCCGCCGGGAAATTTCTCCGGCATCGAGACTCTCGCGGATCCATCCTTTGATGGCTTTGGCGCGCTCGACTTCCCCCAACTTCCGGAGACGCCGCAGCGTGTCAACCCAATGTCGCGCGGAAAAGGTCGAGATCGCCCGCAGAAAAATCCGGCCGTTCACCCGCACCTTTCTGCCGTCCCTGGCGACCTCGCGAATCTCCGCAAAGCGAAAGTATCGGGCCGTTTGTGCCGGCCGGCCGGCGGGATTGAGGCAGGCGGATGAATAGGCGAGAGCACCCTGGGGCGACAAGGAAAAGGGAACCAGCGGGCTGAGGAAGAGGGTACCCAGCGGCGGCAGCGGGTTGGCCAGAAGCAACCCGCCGCGTTGATTGCCCAGCAGCGCGCTGGGATACAGGATGCGAAAGCTCTTTCCCCACCAGGTTCCCAAAGCCAGCGCGCCGCGTCGCACCCAGACAAGACATTCGCTCAGATAAATGAGCGCGAGGACCAGCAGCAGGCTTTCCAGTTCACCCATGCCGGGCGGCGGGCGGGATTACTGCGTTGGGTGGCTTTTGCGACCGCCGTTGATCAGGCGTTTCAACCAGGCGGCCACAGCGGCCACGCCGAGCACGACCACTTTCCACGCCTTCTTCAACAGCAACACGAGACTGGCGAAGAGTCCGGTCTTCACCGCGACTGCGGCCGCGCCGCCGGTGATCAACGCGGCCAGGCCGTATTTCGCGAGCTTGTCACCCTGGCGATATTCGGCGTAACGCTCGCCGGGTTTGTAGGAATAATCCTTCAATATCGCCTGATAGGCAGGCGACGCGTCCGTGAGCCGGTCCGGTTTGATGACCAGATTCACTTCCATCACGCCTTTGCGACCGAGCAGGCGGGTGTTGTAGTTGATGACCGGGCGTCCTTCGCTTTCCGCGCGGATGGCCCACTCGAGATTGTGCGTTTGTTCGTTGTACCGCGGCGGGAATTCCCATCCGGTGACATGCAACGCCGGCGCTCCCATTTTCTCGCGATACTTGTTCCCTTCTTCGGTACCCTCCTTGATCGCCTTCAGTAATTTGTCGGCATTGAGCTTGTCTTTGTCGTCGTCCTTGACATAACCGACGTTGGAAAACTCAAAAACAACAAACCAACTCCGCGACGTGGGGGCGAGAAGCCCGAGTTCGTTGCCGGAAGTGGGATTGCCGCTCGCTTCAAGGATCTGCTGCGTCTCCTTGGCGCCGATGAACATGAAGTCCTCGGGCACCTGAATTTCCGCGATACTCTTCAATTCGGCCTTCGCCGGACCTTTGATCCAATGCAGACGGTCCATCGGCGAATCCGGCGCGCCAGCATTCGGCTCATCCGCGGCGCGGACCGGCAACATCGCGGCGCAGAGACTGAGCGCCATGAGGGCAAATGACTTAACTTTGGGCATAATGTCTTTCCGAGGTGTCTGAACCGGGCCGAAACCTGGGGTCACCCTGATTGGGGTCACCCTGATGAACTGATTTTTCACTTTCTGTAGTCTGTGCTTAAAGCACGAATGATGCCTGCGGGTCAAGCTGTTTAGCTTTGGCACCGATGCGAACGCCCCCGAACGGTGCTCTCGAAGAGCGCGAATTCTCCTCCTGTCGCCGGCGTAAGCGTAATCGAAAAACAGTCGAACAAGGACGAATTCCATCTGGTCTTGCTGCGACTGCGCCGCGTTGTGGTCATCGCACCTTACTCTTTCGGCTTCAGCCCACGGAGGTGTTCGTCGAACCAATCGGCGAAAATTCTCATATCATCACCCATTTCCTTCCAGCCGTGGTCCTTGCCTTCGCGCACCACCAGCTTGAACGGGGCGTGCGCTTCCAGGCAGCGGTTCTTGAAAATCTCCGCCTGATAAACCGGCACCAGCTTGTCGGCGTCGCCGTGCATGACCAGCGTGGGTGGCATGTTGGCCGTGACAAAGTTGATCGGCGAAATTTCCTTGCCCAACGCCTGGCGGCCTTCGGGGGTGTCTGAGCGCGGGCCGAACGCCGGCTTGAACTGCGCTGTGGGCCCAAAGCCCACGCCGTCCTCGCCCGGTTTGCCCCAGTTCAGAAAATCGGTGGGCGGGAAAAAACAGGCGACCGCCTGCACGGCGCTGCTCTCGCGATCGATGGCATCCCGGGCATTGGAATCGCCCGGTCCGCCCTGGGTCCCCATCGTCAGCGATAAATGTCCGCCCGCGCTCGCGCCGGTGATGCCGAGCTTGTCCGGCTTCACGCCGTATTTTGCGGCGTTGTAGCGCACGAACCGGACAGCCCGATGAATGTCCTGCTCGATTTCAGGAATGGTGAATTTGGGTTGCGAACCATGCACGACGGCGAAAACCGTGTAGCCGCGGTCGAGCAGGACGCGATAAAAGCCGGGGTTGATCGCGTCATGACTGGAGGAAAACCCGCCGCTGATCATGAACAAAATGCCGCAGCCGTTCTGATTTTCCGGTTGAAAGACGTCGAGCGTCAGGGCCGTGCCAAATTTGCGGCCATAGATCACGTCTTCGATACGGTTGAACCCGGCCTGTGCCTGTGACTGCGTCGCCTGGGCCGCGGCAAAAAGAACCAGCAGCCCGAGGAAAAAAAACTTTTTCATGAATGGAGCTGATTCTTTCTGCGCCGGCGGATTTCACAAGCTTCTTTTCGGCACAACAAAAATCTGGCCAATGAACGTCGCCTCGTGTTACCGGTCAAAAGGACGAGTCGATGACGATTCATTTTTTGACCCCACAGCCGGTGCGCCGCATCGGTCCCTTTTTTGTCGTGACACTGGCCTGCGCCTCTCTTTCGATGGCGGCAGCGGACCGGGACTACGTCGTCAAACGCAACGACACGCTGACCGACCTGGCCCACCAGCACGGGTTGACCGTCGGCGAACTGGCGGAGCGGAATGGCCTGGCCAGGACCGAAAAGCTGCGCGTCGGCCAGAAGCTGTCTATTCCCGATGCCGAGACCGCAAAGCACGACGCCGTTTCAGCCGCGCTCCTGCCGAAAGGACTGAACAAAATTCGTGTCGAGCCGGGCAAATGGAAATACGTCGTGATTCACCACAGCGCCTCGCCAAACGCGAGCGTCAAAGGCATGGACCACTACCATCGTGTTGAGCGGCACATGGAGAACGGTCTGGCCTACCATTTCGTGATCGGCAACGGCCGCTCGATGAAGGACGGCGAAATCGCCGTCGGCCACCGTTGGACGGCGCAGCTCGACGGCGGCCACCTGGCCAGCGAAGCGCTCAACAAAAAGGCGATCGGAATTTGCCTGGTGGGAAATTACGACGCAGGCCGTCCTTCCAAGAATCAGATGGAAAGCCTGCGCGCGCTGGTGGAATACCTGCTCGCCCGTTGTCGTCTCAGCGCCGATGCCGTCAGGACCCATCAACAAATCAATCCGATTTACACCCGTTGTCCGGGCCGGAATTTTCCGGCGAAGGAATTCCTGAAGGAATTGAAGGAAGAAAACGGCTGACTAGACGTTGAACTTGAACAGCATCACGTCGCCGTCCTGCACGACATATTCCTTGCCTTCCATGCGATACAGGCCTTTCTCGCGGGCGGCGGCGATGGAACCGCATTTCACCAGATCGTTGTAGGCGACGGTTTCGGCTTTGATAAAGCCCCGCTCGAAATCGCCGTGAATGACGCCCGCCGCTTTCGGCGCGGTGTCGCCCGCGTGAATCGTCCAGGCGCGCACTTCCTTTTCGCCGGCGGTGAAAAACGTGCGCAAGCCGAGCAAATGGTAGGTCGCGCGAATCAACTGGCCGACCCCGGATTCCTGAACGCCGAGTTCGTTCAGGAACTCCCCGGCTTCCTGTGGCGTCAGATCGATCAAATCGCTTTCGATTTGCGCGCTGATGGCCACGGCCTCGCAGGCGAGATGGTGCTTCACGTAATCCGCCACCTTGCCCAGGTGCCGATTCCGGCCGGCCTGGGCCAGCTCCGATTCCCGGACGTTGCACGCGAAAATGGTCGGCTTGTCCGTGAGGAGGAAGAACTGTCTTGCGACCGCCTTTTCTTCATGCGTCAGCTCGATCGTCAGCGCCGGTTTGCCGGCGTCGAGGTGCGGTTGCAGCTTGTTCAGAACAGCCTCTTCGGTGAGCGCCTGTTTGTCGCCTCGTTTCGCATCCTTCGCCACTTTGTCCAACCGCTTCCTGACCGCTTCGAGATCGGCGAGCACCAGTTCGGTGGTGATGGTCTCGATGTCGCGCACCGGGTCGATCGCGCCGGCCACGTGATGAATGTCCGGGTCTTCAAAACAACGCACGACCTGGACGATGGCGTCCACTTCGCGGATGTGGCTGAGAAACTTGTTGCCCAGACCTTCGCCCTGTGAGGCGCCTCGGACCAACCCCGCGATGTCCACGAATTCAATGGCCGCCGGAACGATCACGCCGGTTTTGGCAATCTTCGCCAGCGGTTCCAGCCGCGCGTCCGGCACGGTGACCACGCCGACGTTTGGGTCAATCGTGCAAAAGGGGTAGTTGGCGGCCTCCGCCTTGCGCGTGCGGGTGACGGCGTTGAACAGGGTGGATTTCCCCACGTTCGGGAGACCAACGATTCCGGCTTTCAGCATAAGATTTTCCCGTCAGGAACACCGCCCGGAAAAAGCGGCGGATTGTTGAAGGTGGGCGCACCGAAGCGGCGCAAACAAACGCCGCGCTCCGGAACGCGGGCTTCAGCCCGATTCAACGGCCGGGAGGAATACCCCCAAGAGTGGGGACCAGGCAACATCGAATCTCCCGTGACCCTTTTGGCCTGGTCCGGCTTGCGATTCAAATTCGGCGCCCGGTTCGTCAGCCCTTTGGCAGCTTGAACTTCCTGCACTGGCTCAGAAACTTGATCGGGTGCTGGTAAACCACCTTGTCGATGTCCTCGGCACTCCAGCCGCGGCGTTTCATTTCCAGCGCGGTGTATGGAACGTTGAGCGGGATGCTCGCGCCCCAGTCACACGGATGGTGTGCTCCTCGACGTGGTCGATGATGACGCGCTCGGCCTGGATGCGTTTGTCGCTCTTGAGCGCGTCAATGATGAGGCGCGTCCCTTTGAGTTTATCTTCGAGGTGCGGCGTGTGGACGAGGATCATCTGGTTGTGCCGCGCGGCCAGGTCAATGTGCATTTCGAGCACCTTCAGCTCGTTTCGCGAGTTCTTGTTCAACCCGATTTCGCCGATGCCGAGCACGTTGGGACGGTCGAGGAACTTCGGAATGATGGCGATGACCTCCTCCGCGAGCTTCACGTCCTCGGATTCCTTCGGGTTGATGCAGAGCCAACAGAAGTGCGGCAGGCCGAATTTGGCGGCGCGCTTCGGCTCGTAATCGGTGAGCTGGCAGAAGTAATCGTAGAAGCCGTGGACGCTGCTGCGGTCGTAACCGGCCCAGAAGGCCGGTTCGCAAACCGCCTGGCAACCGGCCGTGACCATGTCGAGGTAATCGTCAGTCACGCGGCTGACCATGTGTCCGTGAGGTTCGATGTAGCGCATGGTGGTTGAGGGTTGTTGGTGGTCAGTGGTCAGTGGTCAGTCGTCAGTCGTCAGTCGTTTTGGACGGCCCAGCACACGTGCCGCGGGAACACCGTCCGAACTCGCGGAGGTAGTCCTGCGCTCCAGGAATTCGACATAGGCAGACTGAAAAAATCGAGCGGCCTGCTTCACGTTCTGTCATTCCAGGCGCCTATAGCGCCCTTGCCCGGCGCTTTTTCAATCGGCTTGGTTGTGGTATCGCTGAATGCAAGCAGCACCTGCTTCGCGCGTTCCGGTTTATCGCCGTCCAATTCGCGCAAGGCTTTGCGGAAGGCGTCGAACCGGAAGTCGGCCTGGCCTTCGGCGCGGTCCAGGCGGTCGAGAAACGCCGCCAACTCGATGAGCTTGAAGCGGGCGTCCATGAAATAAAGGTCGAGAACTTGCTGTCGCGTCATAATCGTCGGTGTTCAGCCCATTATAGCCGCAATTTGTTCGGGCACAACTTCGAGGTTGCGCGCCGGCTCAACCTGCCAGGGTGAGTTCAAGAATCGTCGCAAGAGCCGTGGCCGCCGAGGTTACGAGGCGGAAGTGTTTTTCGTGCCAAAATCCGCCTCCTTACGTCGGCGGCTACCCTTCTTGAACTGACCCTCCTCAACCTGCAAGGGGAGGAATGGGCGGATTTGCCCGCGTTGGTCACAAACCCACAGCCCGACAGGGCGGTCAGCACGGAGGAGGTTTTATAACTCGTTGTCACTCAAGCAGCGAATTATTTTTCAATACAATGGCATGTGGCTTGCAATGCGGTCGGCGTGCGTTGGCGTTGTTTTATCTCCGCCGTGGTCGTGGCCGCATTCCTTCGAGTGCAGGCCGCGCCGGAGCCGGTGGTGGAGATACCTTTCCAGTTCCGCGAGGGTCTGATCCAGGTGCGCGTAAAGGTCCCGCAGTCGGCCGAGCCGCTGAATTTTCTTTTGGACACCGGCGCCAGCGTGAGCGTCATCGATTTGCACACGGCACAACGGCTGGGCCTGAAGCCGGGCAAGAAAGTGCACGTTCTCGGGGTCCACAGCGCTACGGACGGTTATTGGCCGACTCGCTTGACGGCCCGGAGCGGCGACTTCCCTTTGCCCGAAGATTATCTGGCGGTTGACATGCAGCAATTCAGTGACGCTTGCGAATTTTCCGTGGAAGGTCTGCTGGGCGTGGATTTCTTTCGCGACCGGGTTGTGCAGATCGATTTTGCGGCGGAGACAATTCGGCTATTCAATCGGGAAAATACAACTTCCAAAGGCGAAGTCCTGCCGCTTGAAATTCGGCGGTGCGGGATGCGCGTGCAGTTATGCGTCAACGGCGGCAAACCTCAGTGGACGCGGCTGGATACCGGTTGTGCCTCCGCCTTGCAATGGGTTACTTCCACTGTGCGGACAGAAAAGTGCGAGCGGCGTATCGCCATCGGCCTGAACAAGCTATCCATTCCTCAAGCGACTACCACCGTCCGAATCGGGAGCATCGTTTTTGAAGCGGTTCCCACCGGTCTGCATAGAAAGCCGATCTTCGCGGGCGAATCCGGCCTGCTCGGCAACGGCCTGCTGGCGAGATTCAGTTCGATCACCATCGACGCCCGAGCCGGTCGAGCCGTCCTGGGCGTCCGCCTTCCCGCAAGCTAATCCACAAGTTTAACCGGCCTTCTAAATGGCGGTTGCCGTGCGCCGGTCGAAAAACTCAGAGGGGTGCCACTGCCCCCGGCGTATCAGGAGGAGAATGAACACGGCGGATCAAACCCGCCAGAGAAAGACAAATACTATGAAACCGTTCAAAAAACTCATTGTCACAGCCATCATTGGAATTACTTTGGCTTCCGTATATCGCGTTGCGGCCGGCGACGAAATGCTCGCTCCGCGGGCGAGGGCCAATCAAATCAAGACCGTGTCGGGAACGACGCCTGACCTGCTGGATCGGTCGGTCAAAGGCGGGTCGCCAAAGGCGCTGGAGATGGCCGCGTCTTTACGAAAGGCAGCCGGCACAACTGCCGACAAGCTGGATCGTTCCTACGCGTCCATTCCAAAGCTGCGCGAACAATCGGGGGCGCATGAGTTCCAGGTGGCACCGTTGAAGTAAGCCCCCATTCGAGACGACGCCAAAAGGCGCGTGACGAACAGGAAAACTGAATCCAAACTTCGCGGGCGGCAGGTTGGACTGCCGCCCGCAGTCGAACATGAAATCCAACGATCCAATCGAGAAGAACGAGGCGCTGAGCCGGGCGTTGCAGGAGTGGAAGGTGGACGCCTCCCTTCCGCCGCGTTTTCCGGAAGAAGTCTGGCGGCGCATCGCGTTGTCGGAAGTTCGCCGGGAGGTTTCCTGGTGGCGGGATTTTCGGCAATCAATCGAAGCAGCGTTCCGCCGGCCGGCGCTGGCTGTTTCCTACGTCGCCATCCTGTTGCTGGTCGGTTTGAGTGTCGGTATGGCCCAGGCCCGGCAGGCAACGGCCCGCGCGGACGAAACCCTGGGAGCGCGGTATCTGCAATCGGTCGATCCCTATCTGGCTCCCCGCCACTGACCGATGAAACGAAGTGCGCTGATTCTGATTCTGGGCGTCGTGCTGGGGCTATGCGCCTATTGCGGTTTTTACTTCGCCGGCACGGCCTCGCATCGGGCCATGCTCAAGCAACCGACGCCGGAACTGGCGTGGTTGAAGATGGAGTTTGACCTCAACGACACCGAATTTGAGCGGGTCGTACAGTTGCATGACGCCTACAAGGTGGAATGTGCCGAGATGTGCCGGCGCGTTGATGCCAAGAACGCGGAATTGACGGAACTCCTGGCGCGGGCCGACAAGCTGACGCCTGAGATTGAGGCCAGGCTGGAGGAGGCCGGACAACTTCGTGTGCAATGCCAGAAGAACATGCTGCGGCATTTTCTCGAAGTCAGCCGGAGCATGCCGCCCGAACAGGGCAGGCGGTACCTCGCCTGGGTGCAGGAAAAGACCTTCATGCCCGAGCAGCGGATGCACGACTCGCAGTAGGCCCGGCTTTCGTCGATGAGCACTGAGACCAGCGACGGTCGGGACGCCGAGGACATGGAGCGCCTTGCGGCGGGTCACGATGCCGCGCTGAACGATTTGATGGGGCGCCACGGCGAGCCGGTGTTTCATTTCTTGATCCGCGTCCTGCAGAATGAAACCGACGCCGCTGACCTGGCGCAGGAAGCCTTCGTGCGGGTCTATCAAAACCGCCTCAAGTTCGACCGGGGACGCAAATTTTCGACGTGGCTTTATGCGATCGCGGCCAACCTGGCGCGGGACCGGGTGCGCTGGCGGCTCCGGCATCCGCAGGTTTCCCTCGATGCCGAAAATGAGGAAACCGGCGGCACCCTGGCAGACGCGGTGGCCGGGCAAAGTCCGTCACCGAGTCAATTGATGGAGGCCAAGGAAAAAGCCGCCGCCGTCCGCCGGGCGATCGCCGAGCTGGCTGAAGATTTGCGCCTGCCGCTGGTGCTGGCGGAATACGAGGGCCGGGCGCAGGGGGAAATTGCGTCGATCCTCGATTGCTCGGTCAAAGCCGTCGAAATGCGCCTTTACCGCGCCCGCCGGCAATTGCGCAAGCGGTTGGAACGGCTTTTCCACCAGGCGTGAGTCGCAACGCCGGACCGGATCGAAATTTTGGAGTGGTTTTTCGGCTTTGCGCGTATAACCTCTGCCCGTCGTCACAGGCAAATATCTATGAAACTATTAAAACCAATCACTGTCGCCCTTCTCGTAACCGCCTTTCTGGCCGCGCCGCTGGCCGCGTTGGCCGCCGAAAGCAAGGACTCTAAGAAACCGGAGAAGGTTAAACCCTACACGCTCAAGACCTGTCCGGTGTCAGGCGAGAAATTGGGCGGCGACATGGGCGACCCTTACGTGTTCACTTATCAGAGTCGCGAAATCAAACTCTGCTGCAAGGACTGCAAGAAGGATTTTGAGAAGGATCCGAAGAAATACATCAAGAAGATCGAGGAAGCCGAAAAGAAGGCGGAGAAAAAGTAGCGGATTTTCCTGATTCCGAATCGCGCGGAGCCGTGAAACGAGCGGGGTCATTCTGTTTGCCCTGCCGCCACCTTACGGTTGGATTGCCTGCGGTATTCCCGCACGCGGGCAAGCTCTGATTCCTGAACCCTGAACGACGGTGTGAAGCGGACGACTGGTGTGGCGGCGTTTTGGCCGCGCCCGGACTCGCGGAGACGGCCAACCGAAGCGTCCGTTCGTTGGGCAACAACCGCGTGACAAAATCCGCTTTGTCGCTTAGCTTGCGCCTGTGTTGATGCGCGGTTTGCCCATATCCCTCAACATTTGATCCTCAGTTGCTGTCCTCGTCATGGCGGAAAAAAACTTTATCCCTTTGACTGATTCGGACGGCGCGACGGCGGTGGTCGCCCCCGAACTCGGCGGTTGGTTGCTCCGCTACACGCGCGACGTTCCCAAGCATGGGCCGGTGCAGGCGCTGCATTTTTCCCAGGCGGTCGTGGACCGCTACCCGCGCGAGATGTATGCGGGCATTCCGGTCCTGTTCCCGCTCGTGAGCAACAATCGCGTCGGTGACAAGGAGCATCATTACGAATGGAACAGCCAACGCTATGAAATGCCGCAGCACGGTTTCGCCCGGCGCTCGAAATGGCTGGTCAAGGAGCAGACCGCCACCTCGGTCACGATGGAATTGACCGACCACCCGGCGACGCGCGCCGATTACCCGTTCGCGTTTCGTTTCTGTCTGACCTACCGGCTCAACCAGGGTCGGTTGCTTTGGGAACAGGTCGTCGAAAATCGCTCGATCGAACCGCTTCCGTTCAGCACCGGTTTTCATCCCTACTTCGCCGTGCCGCTGACGGCCAAAAGCGAGCGCGCGGCATGTTTCGTCGAGATTCCGGAAGCCAAACGCCTGGTGCCGGTCGGCAAGTTCGAGCGGTTCACCGCCGAACCATTTCTCGGGCAGAACTGGAGCGTGGACGAAGATGTGGCCGGCACGATGTTCCTTACCGATTTGAAGAAGCAGGAACTGATTCTGATCGATCCCATCAGCGAACTGGAAGTGGTCTTCAACTTCGAGGACGCGCCGCAGCATCGTTTTGTCGCCATTTGGTCGAAAAGCACGAGCGACCCGTTTTATTGCCTGGAACCGTGGACCGCCCTGCCGAATTCCTTCAGTCGCCTCAAAGACCATGAGTTGATTGTGCTCGAACCGCACAAGACTTTCCGGGCGGCCATGTGGATGGAACTTCGCCCCATGGCGTAGCCGGCCGACCGGCCGACTCGGCGGTGGGAACCACGAAAGAACACCAATGAACCCTGACGTTGCATAAAATTCCCCTGACAACCTTTTGTTGCATCTGCAACAAAAGGTTGTCAGGGGCGTTTTGAGTCATCGTGTCCATTGGTGGTTGAACTTCGTCTTTCTCTCCCGGATTAAATAAAACTCGAAAACCCGCGTCCAAAGTTCCACTTTACGTCATGGCTGCCATCGAGCGCACCATTCAGGTCAGCTATCGGCACCGCGTTTTTTTCACGCGCCGCGCATTTGATCGCGGCAATCGCGTGCTTCGCGACGTGTTGGCCGACGGCGAGCCGCGGGAACCGCAAAAGGTGTTCGTTGTGCTCGATGAATCGCTGGCCCGGGCGCGACCGGAACTGGCCCGTGACATCGAGGTTTACTTTGCCGCGTTCTCCGATTCGCTGAAACTGGTCTGCGCGCCGTTTGTCATCGAAGGCGGAGAGCGCACCAAGAATTCCTACTTCCACGTCTCGGAGATTCATTCACACATCGAGCGCTATCACATCGACCGCCACTCCTATGTGATCGCGGCCGGCGGCGGCGCGATTCTCGACATGGTCGGTCTGGCGGCGGCGACCGCGCATCGCGGCTGCCGGCTCGTGCGG
>WNFZ01004157.1_pt1 | contig 22608 bp, 26 predicted proteins | sample 5400081 | NCBI WGS metagenome assembly WNFZ01 (sample SAMN13153365, study PRJNA577476) | soil metagenome | isolation source: 80 cm soil or saprolite under grassland replicate 1 | place: USA:California | collected 2016-06-15
AGCCGGGGAGCGGGACCCGAGCAGGTGGTGGCGCTGGCGTTGCCCCGGACAGCGGAGATGGTGATAGCGCTCCTGGCCGTACTGAAGGCGGGGGCCGCCTACCTGCCGGTCGACCCGGACTACCCGCCGGAGCGGGTCGACTCCATGCTCGTCGGTGCAGATCCGATATGTCTCATCACCGACAGCGCAGTACTGCCAGGGTCCCGGATCAGCGCGCACCTGCTCGTGCTGGACGACCCCGCGGTGAGGCGGGAACTGGAAAGCATGCCTAGCTGGGATCTGTCCACCGCCGAGCGCGGCACGCCGCTACGGCTGGACAATATCGCTTACCTCATCTACACATCCGGCTCTACCGGGGAGCCCAAGCCCATTGTCGTCAGCCACCGGAGCCTGGCGAACTATCTATCGTGGACTCTCGACGCCTTCCACGCGTTGACCGGCACGACTCTCCTTCATACGTCGATATCTTTCGATTTCACGATAACCACGTTTCTTTCGCCGCTTGTCGCAGGTGGGTGCGTGCGCATCGCGAATGAGACCCCCGACGGGCGGACAGAGCTTCGCAGCGAGGACATCACCGGGTGCACCTTCCTGAAGATCACGCCCAGCCATCTACCGCTCATCCGTGCCTTGCCGGGCGGGCCTGCGCCATCGGCGCAGCTGATGTTCTGCGGTGAACCGCTGACCGTGGCCGCAGTGACGGAATGGCAGCAACTCCATCCAGACGTTCAGGTTTTCAGCGCGTACGGTCCCACCGAGGCCACGGTCGAGTGCACCTGGTATCAGGTCGATCCACCGGGTCAGTTGTTGTCAGGGCTGGTGCCACTTGGCCGTCAGATAAAGAACACGCAGACCTATATTCTCGATGAGCTGCTGCGTCCGATGCCGGTCGGGGTAATTGGCGAGCTGTATGTGGCGGGGCACGGGGTCGCGCGGGGGATTCTTGGCCGACCGGGGATGACCGCGGAGCGGTTCGTGGCCTGTCCGTTCGGACCTCCTGGGGAGCGGATGTACCGCTCGGGGGATCTGGGACGCTGGCGGACCGATGGCCAGATCGAGTCTGCGGGCCGGATAGATGACCAGGTGAAGGTGCGAGGCTACCGGGTCGAGCCTGGTGAGGTCGAGGCCGCCCTGGTCCAGCATGCGCGTGTGGCGCAGGCGGCGGTAGTCGCGCGGGCGGACCACGGCAAGGATAACCAGCTTGTGGCCTATGTCGTACCTTCGGCTGACGGCGAGGTGCACGTGGCTGACCTGCGGTCCCATCTGGCGGCCACCCTGCCCAGCTACATGGTCCCTGCAGCGTTCGTCATGCTCGGCAGCCTGCCACTGACCAGGAACGGGAAGGTGGACCGGCAAGCGCTGCCCGCACCCGACTTCCTCGCCACGACGTCGGACGATTCTGGTCCGCGCACGCCGCAGGAAAAGATGTTGTGTGACCTGTTCGCCGATCTCCTTGGCCTACCCAGGGTGGGAATCCACACCAGCTTCTTCGACCTCGGCGGGCATTCGCTCCTCGCCGCACGGCTGATTTTCCGGCTAAGGGAAGAGCTGGACAGCGAGGTCACAGTCGCAATGGTGTTCGCCCATCCATCCGTCGCAGAACTGTCACGAGCTATCATGGCCGGGCCGGAATCCGCGCCCGAGGCCGAAACCGCTGCAACACTCGACGGCCTGCTCGCGACGATGGGCGGTGAAGAGCCCGTCACAGAGAAGCTTCGGAATCTGTCGTCCGCTGAGCTGAGCAGAAGCCTTGCCGGCCCGGACGGACGTTCGAACCGACACATCCTCCTGACCGGCTCAACAGGATACTTCGGGGCCTTCCTGCTCGATGAGCTGCTTAATCAGACAGATGCCCATATCTCCTGCCTGGTCCGGGCCGACGACGAGAGCCGCGGGCTTGATCGGATCAGGGAAAACTTATCGCGATTCGACCGGTGGAACCCAGCCGCAGCAACGCGCATTTCAGCCATTCCGGGTGATCTGACACAACCGCTGCTTGACCTGAGCGAAGCCGAATTCACCCGCCTGGCGAGTACCGTGGAGGCCATTTATCACTGTGCCGCTGAAGTGAATCTCTTGCATACATTCGAAACTGTCCGGGCGGCGAATATTGACAGCACTCGGGAGATCATAAGGCTCGCCGTGACGTCAAGGGCGAAGAGCCTGCAGTATATCTCCACAGACGCAAGTCTTGATGACAATTTCCAAACCTCGGGTCCTGGCTACCTCTTGAGCAAGCGGCTTGCTGAGCTACTGATCTTGAAGGCGAGGGAAGGTGGTCTGCCGGCATCGGTATACCGGATGCCTCGGCTGTCTCTGGACTCACGCACCGCCCAGGGAAATCCTCGGGATATCGCGCTCAGGCTCCTGCAAGTCGTCCTGCAGGCAGGTATGGCACCCGACATTGACTTCAAGGAGATGTGGATTCCGGTAGATGAGGCTGCGCGGCTTGTGATCGCAACGAGTCTAAGCCGCCCTGACGGTGGCCCATTCTCTGTCGTGACACCCGAGACTAATTCATGGCGCAGTGCGCTGGAAGTAGTCAAGAACTCGGGTTTCGACATAGCTATCAATCCGACCGCCGTGTGGGTGGATTGCCTGAGAGCGGGTGGCTCCGCGGAGCATGAGGTGGTGCTCAGCGTCCTTGCTGGCGGTCTAGACCTGGGGGCGACGAACTCCGAGCCCGTCGTGGTGTTCGAGGACCCGGCCAGTTTTGGCGGCCAGATAATGGGCCCCCACATTGACGCATCCACCCTGCGCCGGTACCTCTTCAACTCGGCTCGTCGTACCGCCGGAGCGCCTCGATAGCCCGGCACCCGGGCACGATCCTATTCACGAAAAGGAGCGATCCGTGACGAAAAATCCCTTCGAGGACGAGAACGGCACATATTACGCGCTCATCAATGACGAGGGGCAGTATTCACTGTGGCCAGCCTTCGCCGATGTGCCAGCCGGCTGGACGATAGTGCACAAAAAAGGAACCCGCAAAGAGTGCCTTGATTTTGTCGAACAGAAGTGGACTGATATGCGGCCCAAGAGCCTGATCAGGCAAATGGGCGAGTAGGAGCGGCTCGTGCGGGCGGAATCCCGCCTTTGGAGAGCAGCGCGTTATCGCGTTCTGGGATGGTGGAGGAACCGATGGATACCCTAGCGAGAAAGGGGCCTGATCCAGAACCCGAGCCGAGGATCCTGTACGTCCCGGTTCGCGTCTGTGTCGAAGGCATAGTCGCGATCCGCACCGGACGCTTGCCGTCAGGTGAGCTGGTCGGGCTGGGCTTTACCTCACCCGAGAGCCTCGCCGTGGTGTTCGGATCGGAACAGGCATGGATGCTTGTTGATCTTCGGGCACTGCACGAGCTGCTCACGCCTCGTGGCATCAGCCGGGTCCAGGTCGACCCAATGGCGGCGCCGGTCCCTCCGTCTCAGCCGCTGGACCGGTTGATGTCGGTCTTCCGCGTTCGCGGTTGGCACCGGTCTCTCCGCACACGCGAGCGAAGCCCTCCACGAAGGAAGAAATCGCGGCTCAACAGCCTGCGGACCCCGAGCCCCGGGTATGTCAGGAGTCCCGGGCCCGGCAACCGCCAGTTGATCAACATGATCTCCGCGGTTTTCGCGGGAATCCAAACTTGGCTGCGGCAACCTAATCTTTGGTTAGCGGGTCTTACCAGAACGACGCGCCGGTGCAGGACCGCGACTGGCTGCGCGAGCCGTTCTGAACATGCTTTGTTTTTTACTTCCGAACGGCTATCGCGTAATGGCACGCCAACACTCGCGCAACAGATCGCGTTTAACCCGATACATAACGTAAAGCGACGGAACCGGCACTACGGTAGGTCGTGTGTTCCTGGTATGCGGCGACTTCGTCAGGGCAGCACAAGCGTGCTGCTCGCCGGCGATGATGTGGACCCCGAGCCCTGGTGGCGTCGTGAGCGGCAAGCGGATGACAGCCATGTAGAGATGTCCCACATACAGTTTTTCGAGCAGGTTATCGGCTCTGCCCTCGGCTGTATGTTCGCGTGGCAACTATGCGTACGGCGCACGAATTAGTGCTGGTACATTGAGCAGCTCTCGCGAAGCGCATGCCAGGTCCTGCACGAACGGCGACCGTGCTCATCCTCATTCCCGGCGCTGCCCTCTGTACTGCCAGCCCATAACCGTGGACCGGCTCGCCGGACCTGACAAAGTACTACTAGCGCCCCGTTCAACGCGACCCGCGAACTCCCGCCAGACGTCGGCGCAGTACAGGGCTCCATGCACGACCGTTTCTTTGCAGTGCGCGGGGACATTGTCGACGATCCCTGTCCAGGCTTCTTCACCCATGCTGTGGGCTTGCATTAGCCGGAGAAGCGTGCGGCCCGTCTCCGTAAACCGCAGTGAGGGGTCCGCCTTGAGACGCCGTAATAAGACGAGGTACTCCGAGACCGGAAGGTTTGCGGTTGAGGACTTTGTGGCCAGCGGGCTCCGTGACCCCCCATGTTGCGAACGCTTCTCATGGCGCCTGCGGTCATCCTGGTGCGCGAGAAACGGATCCGCTCCCCGGTTTAGCCGGTCACGGACATCCCGGGCGGTTTCCGGTGAGATCCTTGCCGCGCGAGCGACTTGCCGCAGCGACAGGTCGGGGTTTTCCTGCAGCAGCTTGCTCGCGGCCCGTCGCCCTTCGCTTCCATCGACCGGACGGAGGCGGCCGTCGCGGCCGATCCTTCCCCCGCCTTCACCGACGTTGTCGGCATGTTGATGCCTCCGGATCTCGGCAACCGTCTTGGCGGCAAGCCCAGTGATGGACGCAATCATCCGGTCCGACCATGCCGGGCGCGACGTGACGATGCGGGCCGCAGCTGTCTTGCGGTCGGCAAGCGACAGCGGCAGCCCATGCGCGACGTTCATCTTTACCGCGAGCACGAACGCATCAGTCATGTCGCCGTCGAAAAACTTGACCGCGATCTGCTCCTGGTTGCACAGCTCGGCCGCGCGCAGCCGATGCATGCCATCGATGACCTTCATCGTCGGACGGTGGACGATGATCGGCGGCAGTTCTGGCAGCACGTTGGCAAGCAGCCTTACATGCTCCAGATTCTCACCCGAACTCCGGGGCGACTCGGCGCCAACGATAGAAGTGACTGAGACCTTCGCCGAGCGGACCTGATCCACGCTCCGCTGCGCCGATTTCGTCGTTCTACCCACTGCAACACCCTTCATCTTTCCTGCAGGCCGCTAACATCTCGGCGCGATTCAGAATCCCGGGATAGGTCTCACCACACAGCCATGGCAGCCGATAGTTATTCAAGAGATTCGAGACCCTTGGCCCAAGCGGCGGGCCGTGGTTCCCAAGTTGATCAGTGCGCAGAGGGCGGGCTGGCACTGACCCACTCTGCCTTGCCAGCCCGTAGATACCTCAGGAAGCAAGGGAGTGCGCCCACACCGACGTGTAGAAGCACCTGCGGCGGCGTTCTGCCATAGCGGCGGATGATTACTCGATCTGTTGCTGCGAAATGGGAGCGCACCGCGGTAGCCGCGGGCTAACAGCGTTGCTCATCGCACGTCTTGCGGACGCTCCGGTCGGTCGATGGTCCTGAGCCAGGTTCCATCCGGCTGCTGACGTGCCACCTGAACTCGTCCGATGGCACCGTCCGCCGGGTGCGTCGAGGTGTGGGCCAGATTGCCTGCGCGCACCAAAGGTAAGGCCTCCTCCTCGAAGTGGGTCACCCTTGCGAGCAGTTGCTCATACACCTCCTGAATCACCTACCGCCCTTTGGTCACTTTTCCAGGTGCGAACCCAAGCACCGCGTCAGGCTCGTATAAGATCCTGACTCCCTCGCTGGACGAGGAACCCGCGCCAGGTCCTCCGGCTCAGCAGCTCGTTCAAGTCGGCCGTCCATTCATTGTCCTGTCCTCTAGCCATCGTCCGTGGCGTCCAGCGAGCACACATGATGTTGATCACCTCCGCCGACACGAAAGCCCCGGATCCGGCACCATAGTGCGTCGCAGCTCGCGAAAATTCAAGGAAGTGATTATTCTGATCGCTAATACCTTGCGTTATTGAGTCGGTCGAACCTTATGGTTCCTGGCAGTTTGCGGCGGAGGTGATCCTCATTCCCGGGGTACGCCGAGTGAGCTGATCTCCCGGGTCCCTGACCGACGTTCCGCACAGACCTGTTGCATTGGCGGCGTTGGCCTGTGCTTGTGCGAGATCATGCGCGGCGGCTGCGGTTCAACTCGGCCGCCGGGCTGACAAGTCAAGGATTCAAGGACCGCTGCGAGATCCCACAGTTGAGAGGGCGCGCCTGACGGCTCCATCGACATGACACCATACGGCGACGACGTCGGGGTGGGCTGGGCTTCCGGCGCAAGCTGCGACACATGTCCTATGCGGTGGGCGACGGTGGCCTCGGTGCATACAGGAGCACTTCACCCGGCTGACCGAAGACGGCTGGCACCACATGCCGCGTCCTGCGTTTCCCGGCGGCCGATGTCACCTCAGAACGCGGCATCGGCTCCCACACCGACTACGGCCTGCTCGTCATCGCCGCACAGGACGACGTGGGTGGTCTGTACATCCGTCCGCCCGTTCCTGGCGAAGCGCGCGGACGTAACTGGCTTCCCGGCGAGTCCATGGCCGGAAGGTACGAAAACGAAGAACCCTGGACATTCGTCCCCCCGGGTCCCCGCCGTCTTCACCGTCTTCACCGTCTTCCCCGGCGACATCATGCAGTTCATCACCGGGGGAGCGCCTGACCGCCGCCACCGAAGGCCGCCACCTGCGGGTACCCGTGGAGTTGGGGCTATTCCCACGGTGTCTCGCCCCAACCAAACTGAGTAGTCTTTCGATCTCAGTGGGGTGAACGGAATGAGCGGTCGGCAGAGCGAAAGCGACCGGTTCACGCCGCGCCTGATCGCTGTGGCAATGCTCGGGCTCCCGCTGTTCATGCCGCCGCTGATGTCGCTGTTCGACCGCAATGCCCGGGTGTTCGGCATGCCGATCCTCATGGCGTACCTCTTCATCGCCTGGGCTGTTGTCATCGGCTTGGTCGCCGCCATTAAGCGAGGCTCCGGCCCACCACCGGATTAGGGCCATGCTGCAGACCTGGGTCGTCGCCGTGGTCTCGGCTGGCTACCTAGCTCTGCTCTTCGCCGTTGCGTTCTACGCCGACCGGCGGGCCGGCACCGGCCGCAGCCTCATCGACAGTGGCACCATCTACGCACTGTCCCTCGCCGTGTACGCCACCTCGTGGACGTACTACGGCAGTGTGGGCCGCGCGGCCACCAGCGGAGTCGGCTTCCTGCCTATCTACCTTGGGGCCGACCCTCATGTTCGCGCGGGGCTGGGTGGCCCTGCGCAGGATCATTTGGCGGCCTGTTGCGGTCCGGCAGCGCGGGCGCGCGGTCGACCCGGACACCTATGTGCTCGCATTACCGATAGCAGCCGGCCAGCGGGCGCTCGCACTGCTCGTGTTCATCGGCGGGCTGAGCGCGGCTACCGGAATGATCATTGTCGAAACGATCGTGCTCGCCGCGATGGCGTCGAACTCGCTCGTCCTGCCGCTGCTGCTGCGCGGCCGGTCCCGGCTGGCACGCCGACGTGACCTCACCGGCCTCATCCTCGCGATCCGGCGCACGGCGATTGCCGCGATCTTGCTGTTCGGCTACGCCTACTTCCGCCTCGTCGGTCAGGGTCCGGAACTCGTGTCGATCGGCCTGGTGTCATTCATCCTGATATTGATGTGCCCTGATGTGCCTGCCCGGCCTCCATGAAGAGAACGAAGCACGTCATGCACTATGCCATTCGCATAGGGCTGAAATGGCAGGCAAGAGGCCTGGGGTTCGAATCCCCATAACTCCACACAGGTCAGAGAGGTTTTTCGAATACCTGATCGTCAACTCTGAGAGGCCGTACAGCAGCAAAATACCGGAACGCGAACCGCCGGGATGCTCTAACCGCAGGATCCGGCCCTCAGCCGACGAGACAGCCGACCGCACGATCAAACAGTGGCCAGAGCCTCCGAGTGGATCAGCAACCGTGTTTGACCAGGCATAACGTGCTCTCCGCCTGGCCTTCGGCGCGAGCAACACTGTCCCAGTACCCCGCCCTTGCCGGCCCGCCGCAGCACGGTGCACTTGGCCTGCCATTGCCGCCGTTGGAACAGGTCAACCTGTTCGCCGAATACGGGCGCGACGGTAATTCGCAAATGCGGAGAGTCACCCCAGTAATAGCGTCCTGAGTGTTCTTAATCAGGCAGATCGCCGAATATTTGCTAATCCGTGCAAATAGCTGTGAGCCTGTGTGTGCGCGCGCAGATTAACGATTCTGCACCGCGGTTCGGTGCTTGCGGAGGAACACAACAGCTTCGCCCGCCGCACCGCTTTGATCACCACCTGCTCCGCCCGCGATGGCTCCACCGGCGGATTCCACATACCAGGCCGCATCGATCCACGCCTTCCCGGCCAAGGCGGGCACCCTCAGCCCACCGGATCCATGCGGCCTATCACGCACGGCGCAACGCCGCAGGCAAACCACTAAACCGCTACTTGACCGGCGCTCTAGCGCCGGGCGAACTCTCGAGGAGCTCAGGGACCCCGGCACCGGTTCAGCCACCGCAGGGTCCCGGACGATGGGCGACAGCGTCCCGTCGAAGTCGCTGAAGATCCCGGCCGTCGCGGGATCGGGCCGCAGCGGCGCGAGCGGATCGCCGCGGTCGAGGGCCACGACGTGACGGTACCGGTGGCGCCCGGGCGCGCCAGCGCCTCCGACGGCAGCGGTGCCAACCAACGGCACGTTCTCCATGGCGTCACCGTTGAGGGCTTCGCTGACCCTGTCGATTTCCCCACGTGGCGGTGCGGACGGAGTGGAGTGGGTACACCTCCCATGCGGCCGACTCGCGCTCGCGAATGCCGGGGCCGGCAGTGCCGGTGCGATGACGCCCGGCAAAGGGTCGCAATGCACCGGGAGCACGGGTGGGAGGTCGTGTGCTCAGTCTGGCCGTCTTGCTGGGAGTCGGTGCGGTGCCGGGCGTGAGGGCAGCGGTGCCGAGGAAACGAGGTGGGGGCCGTGGATGGTTTCTTGCTCACCTATGACGGCTTTGATCCCGGGTCTGAGGGGCTTCGCGAAGCGCTGACCTCGACCGGCAACGGCTACCTGTGCACGCGTGGCACGGCGGAGTGGGAAGAAGCCGACGGTGTGCATTATCCCGGCACTTACGTGCACGGCGGTTACAACCGCGAGACAACGATCCTGAGCGGCCTGCCCGTGCTCAACGAGGATCTGGTCAACCTGCCGAACTGGCTGGTTCTCCAGCTGCGCGTAACTGGACATCCGGTATGTGGCCGTGATCCGCCGCCTCCGGTTTCGCGACCGCGACGGCCGCGAGACGACGCTGCACAGCCGCCGGTTCGTCAGCATGGCGGACGTACACCACGGCGGGATCGAGTGGATGCTCGTCCCGGAGAACTGGTCGGGGCGTGTCGAGGTGGTCACGGCGATCGACGGCCGGGTGAGCAATGCCGGGGTCGCCCGCTACCGGCAGCTGGAGGGCCGCCACCTGAACCCTGTGGGCCCGCGGACGCTCGGGCCGGAGGTTATCGCGCTGAAGGCCGAGACCCGGCAGTCGAATCTGTACATCAGCCAGGCGGCCCGCACGCGGGTGTTCCGGGGGGATCAGCTTCTCCAGGCCGGGCGGCGGCTCTGCCAGATGGAGGACTATATCCAGCAGCTCCTGGTCTTTGACGTGCACCAGGGCGTGGCGACGCGGGTGGAGAAGCTGGTGACGTTCTTCACGTCGCGGGACCCGGCGGTCAGCGACACGCTGGTGAGGGCGGCCACGTCTGCGGCCCGCCACACCGATGCCGCCGCGACGTTCGAGCGCCATGCCGCGGCTTGGGACGAGCTGTGGCGGGTGTGCGACGTGCGGGTGTCCGGAGACGAGCGGGTGCAGCTGCTGCTGCGGCTGCATATCGCGCACGTCTTGCAGGTCTGCTCCCGAAACACCGCTGACCTCGACGCGGGGCTGCCCGCCCGTGGCCTCAACGGTGAGGCTTATCGGGGGCATGTGTTCTGGGATGAGATCTATGGGTTCCCGTTCTTCAATGTCCGGCTGCCCGAGGTCACCCGCGGGCTGTTGATGTATCGCTACCGGCGGATAGGCGAGGCCCGGGCGGCGGCGCGGGAGGCGGGGTTCCGGGGTGCGATGTTCCCGTGGCAGAGCGGGAGCGAGGGAATTGAGGAGACCCAGCGGGTCCACCTCAACCCGGTTTCGGGCCGCTGGGAGCCGGACCTCAGCCGCAACCAGCGGCACGTCAGCGCGGCGATCTTCTACAACATCTGGCACTACTACCAGACCACCGGCGACCAGGCGTTCCTGCGCGACCACGGCGCGGAGATGATGCTCGAGATCGCGCGCTTTTGGGCATCGATCGCCCACTTCAACCCCGAGCGTGAGCGCTACGAGGTCCACGGCGTGATGGGCCCGGACGAGTTCCACGACAAGTACCCGGACGCGGCGCAGGGCGGGTTGCGCAACAACGCCTACACCAACGTCATGGTGGCGTGGCTGTGCGACATCGCCGGCAAGCTGCTGGCGCTGCTGCCCGCGAACCGCGCGGAGGCGCTGCGCGGGCGGCTGGGCATCGGCGACGACGAGCCGGCGGTATGGCAGGACATGAGCCGCCGGATGTTCGTCCCCTTTCACGGCGACGGGATCATCAGCCAGTTCGAGGGGTATGACGACCTCGACGAGCTGGACTGGGACGCCTACCGGGCGAAGTACGGCAACATCCAGCGGCTCGACCGGATCCTGCGCGCCGAGGGCAAGGACCCCAACCGTTACAAGGTCACCAAACAGGCCGACACGGTGATGCTGTTCTTCCTGTTCAGGAACGAGGAGCTCCGCGAGATCTTCGGGCGGCTCGGGTATGCCTATCATGCCGGCACGGTGACGCGGAACGTCGCGTACTACGACCGGCGCACCTCGCACGGCTCGACGTTGAGCTTTGTCACCCATGCCGGGGTGCTGGCCGCCATCGACCCGGAGAGCTCGTGGGAGCGGTTCCTGGTCGCGCTGCACAGCGACGTTGATGACATCCAGGGCGGCACGACCAAGGAAGGCATCCACGTGGGTGTCATGTCCGGGACGCTCGACCTGGTGCAGCGCTGTTACGCGGGCACCTTCGTCCGCGACGGTGTCCTGTACTTCGATCCCCGGCTCCCGAGCCGGCTCGACAGCCTGTCGTTCCCCATACAGTTCCGGGAGACGTCGATCCAGGTGACACTCACCGGCGATCGCCTGGCCCTGGCCGTCCACCCCGAGGGCGTGAGCCGCCCGGTCCGGGTCGGAGCCTGCGGCGACGTCCGTGAGCTGTGCCCCGGCGAGCGCACCGTGTTCGAGCTCAGCCGGGACCCGGCAGCAGCCACCGGGCCCGCCGCCCGGGATTGAAAGGGAGGCCACGTGCCGAAGTTGCAGGGATCGATCTCCGGCGCCGACGGGGTAGGGGTGCACTCGCCGCACGAGAAGGCGTGGCGCGAGTCACTGCGCGAGCTGATGGAGTCCAGCTGGCGCGGCATCCGCGACCGTGCGACGTGGTCGCCGGACGCGCTCACCTCCCACGTCTACCAGCAGTAGGTCTCCGGCAAGCCGCGCATGAGCGCGCCCGGGCCGCCCTCGGCTACTTCCAGGTGCCCGACGCCGAAAAAGCGCGCCGCCGAGTACGCGCGGCACAAGCAAGAGAGATGGTCGTGCGCCTCATCCAGGCCGGTAACTTCACCGCCTATCCCGACGCCCTGCGCTTCGTCATCGCGGCCAAGGACACCGGCCTGCTCATCGCGGACGCGTCCTGCTCAACGAACGCGGTGTTGTTCCTGCGCCAGATCCGGCTTGACACCTTCGCGCACGAGCATGGGATCTCGTCGCCGACGCTGCGGCCCGGCCTGACACTGCTGGACTACTTCGACGCCGGCCTCTCCCGGGCGCGATGATGAATGACATGAAAAGCCGGGCGAGCCGCAAGGCTGCAGTGCTGGGCCCGATCCCTCGCGACCAGATCGTGACCAATACCGGTGAGCGGTTCGAGAAGTACGGATGCGTGTTGTATACGGCGGTTGCCCTCTCGGCTCTCCTGGATGCTGGCGACACGATCGTCCCGATCTCACACGTCCGCCAGCAGGACGAGGGCCCGATCAAGGAGATCCTCGGGTCGTTCCCGAATATCGACACCTCGGGTATAACGTCGCCGGCTGACCAGGGGGACGTCGTCGAGCTGCGTTATATCGGGCACAACCGTCGCGTCGAGCGGCAGAGGAGGTTTATGAACCCGATCTTGCCGGCCGATGTCGACAAAGTGCTCGATGCTGACGTGTTTGTCTGTGTCCCGATCACGGACTATGAGGTGGGGCAGCCGACGCTGCGGCACATCAAGGAGCACAGCCGTGCGACCGTGCTGCTGGATGCCCACGGTCCCACGACGACGCTGACCCGCAGCGGCGAGCGCCAGCCAAGGGTGTGGGCTGACCGGGACGTATGGCTTCCGTACGTCGACATCCTGAAGATGAACCTTGAGGAAGCGAGCTCGGCGTGGCTCGGTGAGTCAGCGGAGGTGACGGCTGATCCGCGGAGGCTGAGCACCGAAGAACTGCGCGACCTGGCGCGTCACTGTCTGGACCGCGGTGCCGGGGCGGTATGCGTCACCCTCGACGAGCGTGGCTGCGTGGCCTTCTACCGGGACGGCTCTGGCGGGGTCGCCGGGGAGTGGGTCGATCGCATCGAGGTGGAGCACGTCGTGGACACGACCGGTGCTGGCGACTCGTTCGCCGCGGGATTGGCCTACGGCTACCTCGCGTATCGGGATTACGTCGTGGCCTGCCAGTACGGGAATGCGATGGGCGCTCAGCGCTGTACCGGCTCGGAACTGAACGTTTACCTGTCACGAGAGGAAACGGAGCGGCAGATCCTCGCGACGTACGGCCCTCGATCGTAGTAGGAGAAGTCCCATGAACGCCGCTCTCGACGGTGAGGATTCCCGTTGGCTGATTTGCCCGCGACCTGGAAGCCAACCGCCCGACCGGGGCCACCATCACCCGGCGGCTATCAGTTACGTGGATTCAGGTCCGGAGAGGCGTGATCCGATGATCTGATCTCTCCGGTCAAAGCCATGTGACTGGAGGGAGCCCGGGTGAGCAACTCGGTGCTTGAGGAGAAGTGGCCGATCCTGGCCCGGCATGAGCAGGCTGCCAGGTGGCTGGGGATGTGGGCCGATCTGGGACGGGCGCTGCGGACGATCGCTGCCTACGGGCTGGGGCTGGCCGAGTACATGGAGGTCTGCGAGCGCGAGGGCGTGGATCCGGTGGAGGCCAACCGCGCGCACATCGCCAAGTACGGGCGGGAGCTGTCGAGCCGACTGGGCCAGCGTGGCGCCAACGTGGTGTCGATCGATTCGGGGGCTGGGCTGGCCAACGCTACGCTGCAGCAGCGGCTGGTTCCGGTGCGGCTGCTGTATGACTTCTTGATCGAGGAAGGGCTGCGGGAGTCCAACCCGGTCGGCCGTGGCCGCTACACGCCCGGTCGGAGTGGCGCCGACAGTGGCGCGGTGGTCGCCTTCCTCGCATTCTCCGGTTTGACGGGCCGCTGATGGCATTTGGGGTCTGGCGGTTCCCTGGACTGCGCGCCGCGGTCAGCAGCTGGGTGAGCCGCCGTACCGGCTCCGGAGGGGACGAACAAAATAGCAGCTATCAGCGCAAGCACGCCCGCCAGAAGTACCGACAGGATGAACCGTGCCACGGCCCGACGCGCCTTGAGGGCATGCAGCTCACCTGCCCACTCTTGCACCCGTCGGTCTCGTTCACCGGGTGGCAGCCTCGACCCCCGCCTCCAGCTTGCTCACGCGGTGCGCCAGCCCGGCGATCGCTTCTTGAGCAACGGCCAGTGCCGACTCAACTGCTGACAAGCGGCGATCGACAGCGGGTGTCGTGTCCTGCCCGAGCTTCCTTTGACCGTCAGGTCCGTGACCGGCCCGGCGGCACACAAAGCCGAGGCGCGTGAAGACGCGGTTGGCTTCCATCGTCGTGTAGCTCCGTCGATGCCACCCGGTGACTTCCTCAAGCACTTGCTTGGGCGGGAACTCCGTACCGGAGATCTCGACCAGGTGCTCCCTGATCGGCTCGGGTTGCACGTTATGCATCTTGCGGACCACCTCATCCATAGTGAGATCCAGCTCCCGGCCGCCAACGACGAACCTGGCCATATGGGCTCCGCACTTCTAGCAGTTCTAGTACTTCTTTTATACCAGGAACTACTAGAAGCAGCAAGGCTTGCTTGCCCGACTATCGCCGTGGTGCTGCGGGCCTCATACGGCCCGTCAACAGCGGGCAGCTGCCCAGCGCAACTGCTAGCTCGGGACGAAGCCACGACACGCACGGAACGACGCCGCTGGTGTGCTGACAAAGCGAAGAAGGCAAATGCGCCACGCCTAATGTCGGGCCACCCTGTTGGCGTGATCACGGCTGACGACGTGTGGACAATCTTGGAAAGTGCCCGAGGCCGCTGCGCGCACTGCGGTTCGCTAGCGGTTGAAAAGCGGCCATCCATGCCCAATGGCTCCCCTGCCCGCTGGGAACATGTCGGCCGCCGGATCGGTTCGCTTGGGCACCGAATCAGCCGCTTCCAGGGCGGCACGAACGTGCCGAATACCGGCAGGTCCTCGCCGCCGAGCTGCGCTCACCCGCCATGGCCCTGCCGCCGTCTTCGTAGAAGGTGATCCGCTCCATGATGTTCTCCGGCGTGTCGTGGATGGCCACGGTCACGCCGGGCACGCGCCGGACGACCCGGAGGAAGGCGTCTCGCAGGCCGCTGGGCGGCAGCGCGATCACGCAGTCGGAGTTGGCGGTCGCGATACGGTCCAGCACAACGGCGCATTCCTTCCGGTAGGAGTAACCAGTAAGGAACCAGGCCTGAAGCCGCTCGATGGATGTCCCGAAGTGCCGTTCGATCTCATCGTCGAGGTCGAAGAAGGGCCAGCCCCGCCGGTCAGCGAGGATCCTGCCGATCGTCGTGGTGCCCACACAGCTCACACCGACCAGGCTGACCCTCAACTCAGACTCCTCAGAGCCGCCACGCCGACGACCCGAGGGCGTGCGGGTGCGGTGTCGGCGACATGGGGATGGGGGAACGGTAGATGGCCAGGGTAGCGGATGGCGACGCCGGGGAGCTCGCTGTGGACGCTCGCGCGGGCGCCGCCTGGGCAGATCCAGGCCGGAGCCTGGGCAGCGCGGCCTGACTCCGTACCTGCCGACGCGGATTGCCGCCGTCCCCGTCCGGCGCGGACAGAACGGCTACGCTCGTGGCCGATGACGAGCCGGGCCGAGGAGGAATGAGTAGTGCACCTGAATAGCAGGTGGCGGATCATGGAGATGGACCTGTGGGACCAGGAGGCCATCGACTTGGTGGTGCCCGGCTTCATCGAGTTCGGCGACGACGGGACCGGCGAGTTCGGTTTCATTGCCGTCCGGGGGTGGATGGACTGCCGCCCGGGCGAGCGCGGCGGACGTGCCAGCGTGGAGTTCAGCTGGCAGGGTGATGACGAGGGTGATGAGGTCAGCGGGCGGGGCTGGGCGGTGCTGGCCGATGACGGCTCGCTTCAGGGGCATCTGTACTTCCACCTCGGCGACGACTCCGGCTTCCGCGCCGTGCCCGTCGGGCAGGAATCGGAGATCGCTCCCTCAGCCCGACAGCCTCGATGAGCCGACATCAACCTGAGCATGGAACGGGTGACCCGGTCCGGACGGGACGGCATCGTTCCTCCGGCTCGCACGCAACCACGACGATCGAAGTTCACTCGCGATCGCTGGCCGCCCGGGGTGAGCCGCAGCACTTCTTGAACTTCTTCCCGCTCCCGCAGGGGCAGGCTGCATTGCGTCCCACCTTGGCTGCTCGCACCGATCCCGCAGGAGCCTCAGCCGCCACTGCCCGCATGGTGTCAGGAAGCTGGTCGAGGGGCAGCCCTTCGCCCCGAAGCTCACCGTCACGGCCTCGCGCACCACGGCGGCCTCGTCATCCTGACCTGCCAGCTCCAGCTTGCGCGACACGGTCATGGGCGGTGGCGGGCGCCTCAACCGCCTGGCCTGCTGCCCGAGTTCTTGGGCCTCGCGGCGGCGGCCTGTTTCCTGGCAAACGATCTGCAGCCACTCCGCGATCGCGTCCCGGTCCCTTACGCCCGGCGTCGAGAATCCCCGGCGCAGGAGTTCCTCGACTCTGCCGTAGTTCTTGGGCCTGTCGGCCCGAAAACCGTGGCAGGCCGCCCAGCCAATCCAGCCGAACCCCCAGCGCGGATCCGCAGCCAGCCACGACTGGAAGAGCTCCTCGGCCTCCTCGGTCTCACCCACCTCGAAGTAGGACTCGGCCAGCGCCCGGCGGCGGTTCTCGGTCATCAGCTGATCTTCGCCGGGGAACCTCCGCAGCGCCTCCTCGCAGACCGCGATCCTGGCCAGAAGCATCGCCCACCTGTTTCCCGGTCCGGACACAATGCTCGGCCGCCTGGTCGCGAGCGCCGGGCATTGCCGGTGCGAGCTGCCAGGCGACGCCGGCGTTCTGGAGCGCATCGGGCAGACGGTTCCGGGCAATGCGCTGGAGAGCCTCGTTGTCGCCGGGGCGGTGCCGTGCTGAGACGTCCTTCGGGTATGGCGGACGGCTCTGCCGGCGCTCGCCGGGCTCTGCAGGAGCGGTGCGGCTTCCGTTCTTGGTGGGTCGCCGGAGAAGAGCGTGGCTTAACGTCCCGCCCCCGAGCCGTTCAGCCTCCGAGGTCGAAACTGAGCTTGGATCGCCGCTCCTCGAACGCGGCCAGCGAGGTCCGGAGGCGTCTGATCTCGCGGTTGACGCGCGCCAGCTCGGCCTTATCCTGCCGTTCATTGACGTAACGGTCGCCGTGGCTAGTCCTGGCGAGGGCCTCGACCTCCCGGCGGAGCAGTCTCAGCCACGGGTCCCGTGCATCGCGGCCTGGCGGTTGTGCAGCGTGCCCGCGTCGATCGCGTCGTAGAACGTCCGGGTCCCCTTGTGATCCTGCTTTCGCCGAGCGCGCCGTACCGCTGGGGGTCCCAGCCCTGAGCTCGTTCATGCCGACCGTCTGCGCCGTCGCTCCGTTGTGCTCGCTGATTCTGTCGGCCTGGGTTTGTAGTGTCGGCGGCAACCGACCGGTGAGGTGTTATGGGCCGCGCGAGCAACCGCAAGAAGGCACGCCGCCAGGCTGCGTACAAAACGCAGCGGGCCGGGCAAAGCTCCCGCGCCGGTACCGCGCCGCAGCAAGCGATGCTCCCGCTTGTCGCTGGCCTGCAGGCGCTGAACCAGGATCTGGGTGCGCGGGGCGAGCAGCAGGCACCTGCCTATCGGGCGTGGTGCGGCGGCAGGGAGCCCGTTCCGGCTGAGGGACCTCGATGGGCGGAGGGCTCGCTCCGCGACCGGCTCTTCTCCGGCACCCACCTGGCCAGGGCACGGAACGCGCCGTGCTTGCTGACTGCGGAAGTTCCGGACGCCACGATGATCGCCGCCGATCCGGCGCACTGGAGTGTGGCGGCCAGCGTCCTGGTTCGCGCGGTTGTCTTCGACGGTCTGCGGGTCGACCACCCAGCGGTGAGCATGCTTATCGACGTGCTCGCCCCCATCGCCGAGGCCGAGCTGGCGTATGACGGGGCCATCGAGGAGCGGCTTGTCTCAGGATGGGATGAGGACAAGCCGGAGTTCCCCGACCTGGACGGGCCAGCGTTCCTGATCGGCACGTGCGCGCTCGTGGACGCGACCTGCGCTGTGGTTGGTGAGGATCCGCTCAGCGAGGTACTCGCCGTGTTGTCGCCTGCCATGGACGGCACCGTTCCGGGTGTGGCAGGCCGGGTTGTGGCTGACGCACTGATCGGTGCCTTTGCCACGCATTACCGATGCGAGCTGCCCGGCGATGCCGATGTACTGAAGCGCATCAGGCACGTGGACGCCGACGCCGGGTTGCCGGGGCTCGTTGCCGCCGGGGAGGTGTCGCCCAGAGACGTCGTTCGGGTCGGGCTGACGATTCTGTCCGTGCTCGCTGAACTCTGCAAGAGCGGTTCCGCTTCGATCCTTCGGCGAGCCGGGTAAGCGAGACCGCGGGGCCGTCAATGGTGACCACGCCGAACTCGGCGGCCAGCCGCAGGAACGCCGCAGTGGGGTCACCGTACCTGGCCGTCCACGCCGACCACCGCAGGCTGCCGGAGGAGGGCGTCATCCCTTCGGTGGCCCCTCGCCGATTTCTGCCGAGAGAATCTCCGCGGTTGCGGTGCCGTGCTGCTCGAGAAGCTTGAGGATCGGGTAGTTGCCGATGCCGGCGAAGTCCAGCGGTGCCGGATCGGCTCCCGGGGGCAGCGCGTCCTCCACGCCGTGCGCGAACAGGGCATCGAGCGCACGGCACCAGTCGGCAATGATCTCCGTGTCTGTGCGCTCGGCGGCGTCGCAGAGCGTTCCGGCCCTGCGTATCAGCTCGTGGTCTTCGCTCGCGGGCTGCCCTGCTGGCCAGGGCGCCGAGCGCGGCAGCGGACCCCGTCGTGAGACCAGATCCGGAGCGGGCGCACGATCACGTGGTTGCTGACCGGCCATACCGCTGGGCGCCAGTGCCACTCGACCGGCGCCTTCTCCAGCTCCAGCAAATGCGGTAGGCCCGAGCACGAGGTGGGCCGGGCGCACCACGTCAGTTCCTCGGCTGGGTGGTTGAGCACGAGCGCCACCTGCACCGCATCAAGCTGGTCCGGCCCATCAAGCACATGACCGAACGCGTAAGCGCCAATCAGCGGAGGTGCCTCGCCCACAGGCCGCTGACCCGCTGGCACCGCTCGGCGATCATTTCCAGCCGCTACACCGCTCGGCCGTACTGCATGGCCCCATTCTCAGCCGTGTCAGGGTCCCATGCGGCGCGTTCAGGTCCGCAAGGACGGTAACGCTTCCAGCAGGCCGACAAGGCCGCGGCCTGCTCATCGTCATCAGACGAGGGGAAGGCCACGAAACGGCGCTCCGCCCGCAGAGTGGACCGTTAGCCTCATGGCGTGAGCAAGCTGAGTAAGGCTGAACTCGACGCGCTCGTCGGGGAGGCCATGGTCGACTGTTACGACCGCGAGGAACAGGCCGCTGGCCTTTACTCAATGATTCAAGACAACCTGGCAACACCGTTTCAGACGCAGGTTCTTGGCCTAGATGTCGTCGTCAAGGATGTCGATCTGAGAGATGACGCTGGCCATCTGCACCCGCGGCGCGTTCCGCCAGGCCGTCCCGATCCTCGACCTCCCGCTCCCGGTGCCGCGTCCAGAGGGCGCGGAGTGGATCGACGCCTACCGTCACTGGCTGGCCTGATTAGCGTGAGCAGGAAACCACCGGTCCTCCCGCCGAAGCTGCAGGCCTGGGAAGACGCGCGCCGACGGCACCGGCTCTCTCATGCCCAGGTTCAGATGGCGCGTGAGCTCGGCCTGAACCCCAGGAAGCTCGGCAAGCTCGACAACCACGGCCAAGAGCCCTGGAAGCAGCCGCTTCCCCAGTTCATCGAGCACCTGTACGGCAAGAGATTCGGCCGCGACCGGCCCGGAGTTGTGACGCCGATCGAGGAGCAGGCGCGGCAGCTCGCGCAGGACAGGGCCGGACGCAAAGCGCGCCGGGCGGTGTGTGCACAGACGACGAAGACCCGTGATCATGAGCGAGTATCAGTACTACGAGTTCCTGGCGATAGACCACCCGCTGGATGAGCGGCAGCGCGCCGAGCTTCGTGCGCTGTCAACGCGGGCGCGGATCACCGCGACGAGCTTCGTCAACGAATACCACTGGGGTGACTTCCGCGGGAACCCTGACGCACTGATGGAGCGGTACTTCGATGCCTTCCTCTACCTCGCCAACTGGGGAACGCGCCGGCTGATGATCCGGCTGCCGCGGGGCCTGCTGGACCTTGGCGTGGCCGAGCGCTACTGCACAGGGGACGCCGCGTCGGCGTGGGCGGCCGACGGCCACGTGATCTTGAGCCTGTCGTCGGAGGATGAGGACGAGTACTGGGAGGAGGGCGAGGGGCGGCTGGCCTCGATCGCCCTCGTGCGTTCCGAGCTGGCAGCGGGTGACCTGCGCCTGCTCTACTTGGCATGGCTGCTCTCGGTACAGGCAGAGGACGTCGGCGACGAGGAGGCCGAGCCGCCCGTGCCTCCGGGCCTGCGGGCCTTGAGCGCGCCATTGCGCGCGGTCGCAGACTTCCTGCGCCTCGATGAGGACCTGCTCACGGCGGCAGCGGCAGCCAGCGCTGAGGTACAGACGGTCGCTGAGTCAGCAGGCGAGCTGGCCCGCTGGATCGAAGATCTGCCCGGTGCGGAGAAGGATGCCCTGCTCCTGCAGGCGGCGCGGGGGGAAGGCAGCCAGGTGCAGGCGGTTCTGCAGCGTCGCTTCCGGGCTGAACGGTCCCCGGGCAGCACGCCTTCCGATGCCGGAACGCGTACGCAGCAAGAAACCGCGCGAATACGACGCGGCAGTCGCCGTCCTGCTGGACCTGCAGGCACTTGCTGAACGCGACGGCGACGGCAACGCGTTCAGCCAGCGATTCCGGCAACTTCGTGAACAGCACCTCCGCAAGCCCAGCCTGATCCAGCGTTTCGACAACGCAGGGCTGGGGGCTGAAGCCCAGCGGAGCGGCATGACTCGGGTCTGACCGCTGGCATCTGTGCCCCATGGCCGGGAAGATTGGATCATCTGTGATGGCTTCAAGCCAGTACGGTTCCGAACGTTTCCGTACGGTTTATGTGGTACCCTAGCGGCATGACCACGATTAGGGCAGAGGAAGTCCGGATCCCCCGCCGTGCCCGGGAGGCCGTCGCCCGTCATGAGCAGGTAGTAGTGGTCAACCGCGAGCGGCCGGCCTACGTCATCGTTCACCCAGACGATCGTGCCGCGATCTCTCGCCCTGCCCGCCGCGGAAGGCCGCTGCGGGAGGCACTGGGGCTGCTGGCCAGCGCGGCGCTGCCCGATCCTGGGTTCGCCGAGGACATGGAGGCCGTCCTCGGCGAAGTCGGACCTTCCCCGGGCAATCCATGGGCACCCTCCTAGACACCACCGTTTTCATCGAGCTAGAGCGCGGCATCCGCCGCCTGCCCGCAGCGAGCGCGATGGACGAGGTCAGCAAGCGCCTGGAAGAGCAACTCGGGCCCACCGAAGAGGTAGGGATCGCTACCATTACGACGTCGGAACTGCTGCATGGAGTGCAGCGGGCAACGCCGGAGCACCGCGCACGCCGGGAAGCCTTCGTCGAGGGGGTCCTGGCCGCGTTTCCGCCGTTCGCCTTCGATCTGCTGGCAGCGCGCGCACACGCGCGGCTTTGGGCAGGGCTGGCCTTGGAGGGGGTAGACGTAGGGGCTCACGACCGGCTCGTCGCGGCCACCGCCATCACCGCTGGATGGCGCGTCGGAACAGCCAACATCCGGCACTTCGACCGCATCTCTGGCCTGGACGTTGTGGTCATCAACATGACGAACTGACGTCGGACCGGTTCCCAACCCGTGGGGCTTCAAGGGTGGCCGCGACGGCGCGCGGAGCGCCACCGCAGGACGCTCGGGATCTGGCGGCACCATCCGTCGATCACCCGGTGGGAGACGTTTGGGACACGATCTTGTTCCGGAACGTCTCTCAACGGCTCCCAACGGAACTCGAAGGGAGCTTCTGTCCTGCGGCCATGCCTTCCTGGTCGACTTCATGGAATCGGTGCACCAGATGCGGAAGATCAAGCAGCCCGGCGAGACCATCAGCCCAGCCTTCCGCGCTGGCATCATCTCCACCATCGCGGTGTTCTTCCGCTACGCCGCGCTGTTCGAGTGGGACGACGTCCCGGCCCGGCCGCTGATCACCCACGCTGATATGCCGCGCCGCATCCAGCGGGTCCCCGGTTCATCCCCGGCCACCAGCTGGATCCGGTGATGGACCGCATCCGGGTGCTGGAATGCCCGCTGCAGCGCTGCGCGCTGCTGACCGCCCGGTGGAGCGGGGGGCGCCGCAGCGAGATCCGCAAACTCCTGCTCGACTGCCTGGACGCCTACCCCGATGGCACGCCCCGGCTGCGCCTGGCGGCAGGCAAGGCGCTGAGGGAACGCACCGTGCCCGTGCACGAAGAGGCCGCGGAGGCGATCCGCGACCTGGTGAAGCTGCGCGAAACCCAGCCCGACCAGGGGATCTTCGATCCCGACCTGGGACGGACGGTGCGCTACCTGTTCCTGCGCAACGGCGTCCTGGCCCACCCCGATTACCTGTTCGCCGGCCCGCTCTTCCAGATCTGCGAGGACCTGGCGATCGTCAACGGCGACGGCAAGCCCGCCCTCCACGCCCACCGGTTCCGCCGCACCCTGGGCACCCAGCTGGCCGAGAAAGGCGCCCGCACGCAGACGATCATGAAAATTTTGGGCCACAAGAGCGCTGGCATGTCGCTTACCTACGCGAACATCTCCGACCCGGTCGTCCTGGCCGACTACGACTTTCCGCAGGCGTTTCTCCTCGGTGGAGCTTAGAGTGACTGCTGGCTTCGTGCCAAATTCCAGTGCCTTCAGCACCGACTCCATGTTGGGCGTCACGTACGGCTTCTGGCGCCTCGCGTTGATCTCTTTGACCG
>WNFZ01004771.1_pt1 | contig 22574 bp, 19 predicted proteins | sample 5400081 | NCBI WGS metagenome assembly WNFZ01 (sample SAMN13153365, study PRJNA577476) | soil metagenome | isolation source: 80 cm soil or saprolite under grassland replicate 1 | place: USA:California | collected 2016-06-15
CTTCCTTGGTCGACTCGAGGCCGGAGATGACGATTATGACTGGCGGCTTCTTGATCCCCGTCGGCACGCGGAGATAGGACGCCATGCGAAAATTATCAAAGGGTACTTCGTGGCGCTCGGCCGGCGGATTCAAATACGGTGCCGCCTTGGCATAGCACTCGACGCGCTTCTTCGCCGCCGGAACGTACTCGTCAAGATTATGCGGCGAGTTGTTGCAACCGAAGTGATAAGCCATCGACGCCATAAGATACGCCTCGGTGGCGCTTTCCCGATTGCCCGCGGCTTCGGCCAGCCGCGCAAACTCTTCGTGTCCCGCCGCGGTTACGCACCACTCGCGACACCAGTCGTCCCAAGTGCGAATCCGCTCGCCGGTCGTCATCAAGTCGTTGTAATCGATCCCCTGAACGATCATTCTCGGCGCCCAGGTTTTCAAAACGTGATCCACGGTAGGGTCGGGATGTTTGGCCAGCATGTGTGTCTGCCTCCTTATATTGCTAGAGGTACGAGAGGACGCGGAGATAAAGTCTCGACCGAAAGACGGCGTACTCCAGAAATCTCTGGATGTCATTACCGCCGCGGCGCGATGTTCTTGTTCACGCAAAACAGATTACCCGGATCCCATTTCGATTTCACCTCAACGAGCCGGTCATAGTTCTTTCTGTAAGCTGCGCGAGTGCGTTTGTCGTCCTCTTCCTCCGTTAGAAAGTTAATATAGGTTCCTCCCGTGGAGAATCTGTTCGTATCCCGCCACGCAGCCCGGGCCCACTCGATGTTGGCCCTGTCATCTTCAGCTTTTTCCCAGGACGCTGTGATGTTCAGAACCCAGGCCGAATCCCGGTTGCCCACAGCCGAGTGATCCTCGGGGAGACGGTTGAGGGCGCCGTCGAGTGGAAATAGTATGATCGCTGAGTGGGGTGAGGCGATCGCATCGGCGTGCCGGATTGTGGTTGCGAGAAGATTCGGCTCGAGCCCGGGCAGGTATTCTGACTTCCAGTAGTAGCGCCGTCCCTTCGGCTGGGTTGCGTCGAGAAGGCTTTGCTGCGAGACATAGGGCCGGCGCTGAATAATGTCGCCGACCGGAGTGCCGAAGGCTTTGATTGGCGCCACGATTTTTTCGCCCTCGGCTAACGACCCCGTGTGGCAGACGAAAAGAGCCACGATCGGTTTGCCGTGGACAGCCTTGGCCAACCATGGCGCCGGTGGGGCTAAGCGGAGCGCCGCTACACAAACCAGCTCTGGAGGAGCCTTCTCCATGACGGCGCGGCACATGTCGAGGACCTCGCCTGCAGAGTCAGCGCGCCAAGCGATCGCGCCAGCCATCACCTCCGGACCCACCGGATAGAGTTTGTAGTCAAAGCCGGTTACGATCCCGAAATTGCCGCCGCCGCCGCGCAGGCCCCAGAACAGATCACGGTTTTCCTTTTCGCTCGTGCGCACTACGTGCCCGTCCGCCGTCACCATTTCCACTGCTAAGAGGTTATCGCTCGTCCAACCAAATTGGCGCGTGAGGTAACCGAATCCGCCGCCAAGTGTGAGGCCAGCTATTCCGGTGGTGGAGACGAAGCCGATAACGGCGGCCAGGCCGTGGAGTTGAGTCTCGCGGTCTACGTCGCCTAAAAGGCAGCCGGCTTGGGCGCGGGCCGTACGCGAAGTCGGATCCACCCACACGCCGCGCATGCGCGACATGTCGAGCACTAGTCCCCCATCGCACACGGCAAGCCCTGAGATGTTGTGACCGCCGCCTTTAATGGACAATATGAGGCCGTGCTCGCGCGCGAAGTTAACGCAGGTCACAACATCGGCAACGCCGAGGCAGCGCACGATGAGTGCGGGCCGGCGGTCGATCATGGCGTTCCAGATAGAGCGCACATCATCGTACCCAGCGTCGTCCGATAGAATTAGCTCACCGCGCAAACTTTCCTTGAATTTCCGGATGGTGTCTGGTTGCAGAGTAATTTCCTCGTTCGCGCGGGTTTTAACTTGCAAGCCGGACATAACCTACCTCCTTTCGTAACAAAGCACCGACCGCAACGGCGCACGCATTAGCCTAACGGGGCGCGTCAAACTGCGAACACGGTAAAAGCTTGCTCGGAGTTTACGACTGAGTCCAGTTGATTTCGTACACGCGGACGACATGATCGAAACCTTTGGGTGTTACTTCCCCTAAGTCCAAGAACGGAAACTCCTTGCCTTGGCATTGGTCCAGCACCACCTGAGCGGCTAGAATCCGGTCAGGTTCAGCGTGCGCACAAAGGCGCGCCGCCAGTTGGACCGGCTTGCCAAACAGGTCGCCATGTTCCTCAATGGGTTCGCCGGCACTCAGACCGATGCGTAAATGCAGCGGCGCTTGCGGGCTTTCCTTGTTATACGCAGCAAACGCCTTCTGGATGGCAATGGCACACTCCACCGCATCCGGTACAGACGCAAAGGAGGCCATAATGCCGTCACCCGTGTGCTTGACCTCACGTCCCTGGTGCGCCCTCAGCGAATTGCGTGTTAGCGCATTGTGGATATGAAGCAGATGCAGTGCCTTGGTGTCTCCGTGCAGCGTGGTCATCAACGTCGAATCTTTCAAATCCGTGAACATGATGGCGCGAAACCCCGGATCGATGGGAATCTCTGCTGTCTTTCTTGACGACGTATCCATGGGTGCAGGGTCTTTGATTCTACCCAGGAAGGCATCCACCACATTGGGGTCGACCTCAAGAACCTCATTGGGAACTGAGCCGTGAGCTTCGTTATGGGCTTGCTCAATAATTTCTCGATTCGGCGCCTCGATGAGGCAAAACGCGGTACAGCGTATCTCATCAAACCAGTAGGTTAGAAACTTGACGTGATATTTATCTTGAAGCGCCAGATCCTTCTGGTGTGCATCTGCCACGGCATGTCGAGTTGCTCCTTCGATATAGTGGCGATCCATATAAACAGGCATGTTTTATCTCCTTCCGCTAAAGCTATTCGAGGTCAGCTACTAAAGTGTCCTGTTTAGGCGGAGTCATCGCTGGTTGCCTATCCCCGGCCAGCTCTAGCATCGATCCAAACGGGAATCGCACGTAATGTCCGTTTTTTGCAAAAATCTGTCAAGATTACTTGCCTGGAAAACGCCCGCTGCTGGCGGCTATCCCACTATTGGCCGGTAGCCTATTTTCACCCGTGAGCGCTAGCCTACCACCATTGTGAGAAGTTTCTTCAACATTTTTAAGAGACCCAACGCTAAGCTCAGCCGCGCGTATTTCGCGTCGGGCTGAAGCTGAGGGTTAGGCCTAAAAATTCAGAATGTCCCCTTTTCCTCCCATCCGGTGATTGGTGGACGGTGCCCACCGCCAGTATCGCACGGCAGGTCTCCCGGCTCTCAACGCTGCGCCAGGAACTGCAAGAGCGCCTCGTTGAATGCCGCCGGATTCTGGATGGACATCGGGTGCGTGGCCTTGGGAATGGTCACCAGGCGGCTGCCGGGAATGCACCGCACGACGGCCTTACTGAGCAACGCATAGTAGCGCCGCGTGCGTTCACCGCTCGCGACGAGGGTCGGGGCCTTCACGCCGCCAAGCGTGGCGCAGGAGACCGCTGGCGGCGCAGGCGCGGCTATCAGAAGTGGGACTGTCCTGGCGTTATCCAGGATCATCTGACGTACGGCCTCCGGTTGCTTGTCGAAGGCACCAGCGCCTTGGTTGTTCACCGACTCAAAGAACAGCTTGGTGGCCTGCACTGTCTCCCCTGCTTTCGCCGCTGTGCCAATCGGCTCGAACGCTTTGCGCCGCGCGTCAATCTCAGGCTTGGCCTCTGGAACGTCCGCTAGCAGCGATACCAGCCCAGGTTCCAACACCGTCAGACTGCGCACAAGGTCGGGGTGTTCCAACGCGACCAGGGTCGCGACGACTCCACCATAAGAGATCCCCACCAGATGCACTGGACCAGCATTGAGCTGGCGCAGGAAAGCCGCAAGATCGGTGGCATGGGTCGTCGCCGCAAAGTACTTCCCGTCGTCCGGCCAGGGGGTGGTGCCAAAATAACGCTGCGTGAGAGCGATAAAGCGATACTGCTGGGCAACAGCCTGTCGTTGTGGCTCCCAGAAGCGGAGGTCTGAAAAGGCGCCGTGCACAAAGACGACTGGAGCCCCTGTGCCCTGGTCGAGGTAGGTTAAATCGACGCCATTCACAAGCACTTGACGCGTCTGCAGTGACTCAGCGGCCCGTGCCTGCATGAAGCCACCGCTGATCACGAGGACGACCGCCAGCCCTAAAGTTCTACGCCAGATCATGACCGTCTCCTTTCTTGGTTTGGGAAATGTCAGCCTAACCATGCGTACTCTGTGTGTACCCGGCGTACATCGTCGTACCCTGATTCACCAGGACGTAGGAGCACGCCCGAGAAGCGAGCGGACAGCTCGGTGATACTCGCTTGATCGATTGAAATCATGAGAGTTCCTCCAATAACTCCCGGGCTTGGCACAAGTCGGAACAGTTAAATCCCTCGGTAAACCAGCCGTAAATCTCGGCCAGTAGTTCGCGGGCTTGCTGCTGCTTGCCTTTCTTCTGCCACAGACGACACAAGCCCATTGCCGCTCGTAGCTCGAGCGATTTCGCCTGCTGGCGCCCAGCTACAGCGAGGGCCTGATGAAAGCAGATCTCCGCTTGCTGCGCATTAGAGACGGTTTGCCGCATTAGCAGCTCACCCTTGAGCAGATGCAACTCTGCCTCTGCCCAACGCCCCCCAGTTTTGTCTACAGCCGCCAGTGCCTCATCCAACACCGCAAGTCCCTCGCTGACGTGTCCCGCTTGTCTGTACGCATTAGCGAGCAGGCCGAGCGAGTACGCCCGTTGGATCTCATTCCCGGTAGCCTGCAGAGCCGCTAGACCCTGGCGCATTCGGGCAATCCCCTCTGCCACCTGTCCGTCCTCAGTCCCCACCCATCCCTGTAAGATCAACCCCAGTGGAGGCCAGTACCCAAACCCTTGCTCAGTCGAGAGGGCTAAGGAGGCATCCGTCCACTCCTGGGTTTTCCCTACGTCCCGACGCTGATGATAAAGGAAGGCCATCCAGTACAGGACATAGGCCAGGCTCGCAGGGTGGGACAGCTCCTGGGCCAAGGTAAGCGCTTCAGTGCCTCGTGTCAGCGCCTGGTCCGGATAACCGAGATACCAGAGGTCGGCGGCTGCACGGCAGAGGCAAACCACCCCTTCGTTCTGGCCAAAGAGCATGATGTGGGAGTGGTGTCTGCGGGGATCATAGTAGGCAATCCCTTCCTCGAGGTGCTTGCGAGCGAGAACGAAATCTCCTAGCCAAAAACAGGTGACACCCAGGGCATAGTGGGCTTCCACCAGGAGTACAGGGTCCTGTACGGCTTGAGCCATGTCTAGGAGCTGGTCCCCAAGCTCGCGCGCTGTTTGTAACTCCGCCCGCACGACAAAATAAATCGACAATCCCAGGAGGGTGGAGAAAAGCTGAGGTGCCTCTCCTATCTGCCGACACAGTTCCCGCGCGCGCGTGTAGGCTTGTTCCACTTCCGGATCTCCATAGCCTCTGACATCCTTCAGAGTCCGGCCTAGCGCAGTGTACAGGGAGAGTTCGTGCTGCCGGCATTCGAGGGTCTCCGGAAGCGCCTTAAGCAATTCTAGTCCCTTGCTGAGATAACTAATGGCTTCAGTATGTGCAGCGCACTCGTTAGCTCTATCCCCTGCTCGCTGCCAGTATGGAAGAGCCAGCGCGCCGAGGCGTGCTTCCGTGTAGTGATGCGCCAAGAGTTGAGGCTGAGTCTCGACAATATCCGGGAAGCGCTGCTCAAGGACATGCGCGATGCGCTCGTGGCAGTTCTGACGGCTCGCGCGGAGCAAAGACTTATAAGCCACCTCATGGGTCAGCGCGTGCTTGAACGTATATTCGAGCTCAGGGAAGAGACTCGCCTCATAGAGAAACTCAGCGGCCTGTAGTTGCGCGAGCCCGTGACGAAGCGGTTCGTCCGCAAGCTCCGCAATAGCTTGGAGCAAAACGAACTGGAAATCCTTGCCGATAACGGATGCTGACTGCAGGAGGCGCTTTTCCTCAGATGGGAGGCGATCAATTCGGGCCGCAAGAACTGCCTGGACCGTCGCTGGCACTTGAGTGCCTTCAATCGGTTTCGCTATGCGATACGCGCCGGGTTCTCCCACTAACGCCTTCGTCTCGACTAGTGTGTGGACGCTTTCCTCCAAAAAAAACGGGTTGCCTTCGGTCCGGGCGATTAGAAGTCGCTTGACTGGCTCAAGCCCAAGATCGTTTCCTAAAAGAGAGTGAAGCAATTGTTCGGCGCTCTCAGCCGGCAGCGGATCGACCCGAAGCTCGGTGTAATAGGTCTTGTTTCCCCAACCGTGCTGGTATTCCGGCCGGTAATTAACTAGGACGAACATCCGAGCAGTCGGCAGGCTCTCAATTAGGCTGTCCAGGAATGACTGAGTCTCCGAGTCAATCCAGTGAAGATCCTCGAAGACCACAAGCAGAGGTTGAACCTGGCTTTCGCGGAGCAGCAAACGCTTGATCGCCTCTAGCATGTGCCGACGGCGCTGGGGAGGATCAAGGAGCTGCCACTGTTGATCATCAAGCGGGACATCCAAGAGTGTTAGGAATGCAGGCAGTGTAGGCTCTAGAGCCTTATCTAATGTCAGGAGTTTGCCTGTAACCTTCTCACGGATTTCACGCTGATCATCCCGATCAGTGATTTTGAAATACGCCTTTAGAAGATCGGTTAAGGGAAGATATGGCGTGGCCTTCCCATAGGAGACCGAGCCGCTTTCAAGGATGAGCCAGTCTACGGTGCGACGGGAATGCGTGAACTCCCAGAACAGCCGCGATTTGCCTACTCCCGGCTCACCGACAAGGGCCACCAACTGACCGTGGCCGGTTCTCACTCGGTCCAGCGCTTGGCAGAGCGTCTCGAACTCAGCGGTGCGTCCGACGAAGCGAGTGAATCCTCGCGCGGCCGCCGCTTGCAGGCGAGAGCGCGCTGCTCCAACTTCCGTAACCTCATAAACTTCTACCGGCTCAGTTAATCCCTTCACATTGACCGGACCAAGCGACTTCACCTGCACATAACCTTCGGCCAGTTGGAGTGCGTCATTGGTCATCATGACAGAACCTGGCGTCGCCATCTGTTCCATACGCGAAGCCAAATGCACCGTCTGGCCGACCGCCGTGTAGTCCATCTTCAAGTCGTTCCCGATCGAACCGACCACTACTTCTCCGGAATTCAAACCCACTCTGATTTGAATCGGCACACCTTCCGTGCGCCGCACTCCGTCAGCATATCGATTCACCGACTCCTGCATTCTCAACGCTGCGTAGCAGGCGCGCACCGCATGATCTTCATGCGCGAGTGGAGCGCCAAACAGCGCCATAATGCCGTCACCCATTAAATTACTGACTGTCCCCTCATATCGATGCACCGCTTCCATCATGTGCTCGATCACAGGATCGAGTAGTTTGCGCGCCTCCTCAGGATCGCGATCCGCGAGCAACTCCATGGAGCCTTTCATGTCGGCAAACAACACAGTGACCTGTTTGCGCTCGCCTCCGAGGGCAGCCTTGGAGGTGAGAATTTTCTCGGCGAGATGCTTAGGCGTGTAAGTTTCAGGAGATGTGACCTGGCTCCAAAGGGTCAACGGCGTTACCTATCGTCCCGGCACAGACGGCAAGATTGTAACGCCAAGAGTTTTCCCAACAGTCGTGTTTACGCTTGACCGATCATCTTACGGGTCGCACGGTATCAAATTACGAGCTCTTATCTCAATGGGAATTCAGCTTTTTGGGAGTGGTTGATGTTAGCCAATTAATTGGCTAGCCTAAATTGTGGCCAAATATAGTGTGGTTTTTACAGAGGATGCAGCGAAGGATTTGGACAAGATCAAGAAATTCTATGCAAGGCAGATCACACGCCGTATTGAGACTGTTCTTCTTCAAAGGGCCGAAGATGTTACGCGAAGCAGGGTAAAGAAACTGAGAGGGTTCGAGAGTCTCTACCGCCTGAGAGTAGGCGAATACCGGGTTTTCTATCAGGTCCAAACTGACGAGGTTACGATCTTAAGGATCTTATCAAAGGACCAAGAAGATGAGTTTTACAAGGAGGCCAAGGGCTATGAAAACAATTCCGATATATGAGGCGAAAAACCAATTGAGCAAGTATATTGAAATGTGCCAAGAGGAACCCGTAGTCATTACCAAGAATGGCCAAATGAAAGCCTTTCTTGTGCCTTATGACGAGGATGAATTCGCCGCCTTAATGCTGCAGTACTCCCCCTCGTTTCGGAAAATGATCGACAAAGCGGCTGCGAGCAAAATCGGTATTCGGCTCAGCCACTGACAGTCGACGGCCGGAGCCATTTGACCGCACCGCGCACCGCCGGCAGCCCGAGCGAAAGGAGGCCGATGATGACGAGCGTTGCTGCGATCGGACGGGTGAAGAAAATACCAAAGGAACCGTGCGACATCTGAAGCGATTGCTGAAGGGACGTCTCCATCAGCGGCGTCAGGACGAGTGCGAGCACGACTGGAGCTGAGGGGAAACCGCCCTTGCGCATCGCGTAGCCGACCACGCCGAAGATAAGCATCACCCCGATCTCGGTTACGTTGTTGTTGACGGCGAATACCCCGGTCACAGAGAAGGCCATAATGAGTGGGAGCAACATGCTCGAGCGAATACGGAGCAGGCGAGCCCATAGACCTATGAGCGGGAGGTTAAGGATAAGAAGGAGGACGTTTCCCACGTACATGCTGGCGATTACGCCCCACACAAAGTCGGGGCGCTGCTCGAAGAGCAGCGGTCCGGGGCGGAGCCCATGGATCATAAGCGCCCCGAGCATGACAGCAGTTGTCCCCGATCCCGGAATGCCGAGGGTTAGAAGCGGAACCAACGCGCCCGCTGTCGCGGCGTTGTTCGCACCCTCCGGTGCCGCAACTCCTTCGATAGCGCCGTGACCGAACCGCTCCGGATGACGCGACACGCGTCGCTCAAGAGCATAGGCGAGCATTGACGCAATCGTCGCCCCGGCGCCAGGAAGCACTCCGACAAAGAACCCGACGGCGGTGCCGCGCCAGAGTGCGCCCCGCGAGGCGAGCCAGTCTTTGGCGCTCGGCAGGAGATTCGAAATCCGTTCCTGATAGAGCACCATGTGCTGATCGCGCTCCACACTTTCCAAGACTTCGGCCACCGCGAAAAGACCAACCGACACACTTATGAACGACAGGCCGTCGGCGAGGTGAAGCGCGCCAAATGTGAAGCGTTCCTCCGAGGACATGGGATCGAGACCGACCATGCCGAGGAGCATCCCGAAGGCCGATGCTGCGATCCCCTTGGCCGGCGACGCGCCAACCAAGCCAGTGACAAGAGTAAGCGCCATGAAGGTCAGCGCAAAGGTTTCGGGTGGACCAAAACGCAGCCCCAAGGCCGCCACGGGCTCAGCGAGTAGCATGAGCCCAACGACACCCAGAGTACCGGCGATGAAGGAGGCAAACGCTGCCATCCCCAAAGCGGCACCCGCACGCCCCTGTCGAGCGAGTGCATGGCCATCGAGGCAGGTCACCACCGAGGAGGATTCTCCCGGAAGGTTGACCAGAATTGACGTCGTCGAGCCGCCGTACATTGCGCCGTAGTAGATTCCACACATCATGATCATAGCCGTGGTCGCAGTCATCCCGAACGAGAACGGGATCAGCATCGCGACCCCCGCAACGGGCCCGATGCCCGGCAGCACCCCAATCAGAGTTCCCGCCAAGACACCGAGAAAGCAATAAGCGAGATTGACAGGTTGGAGCGCGATGGAAAAGCCGGACAATAGAGCGGCGATTGTCTCCACAGTGCACCGTCTACCAGCCCACAACACCACCGGGAAGCGGCACGCGGAGCCAGACGCGGAAAATGAGGAAGAGGAACGCCGCGCTGGCGAGCCCGAAGACCAGCGCGCGGGTCGGACGGACCGGCTCAAGGAGCTGGGTCCCAACGACGAGGAAAACGGCGGTGCTAATAAGGTAGCCCAGTGGCTGCAGCGTAAGCATGTAGAGAAGGAGGAGGACAAAACCGGACGCCGCGCGCGCGAAGCTGCGGGAACTCGGCCAAGAAACTTCCGCGTCCACGGCCGCGCGGGCGCAGAGCCACAGTCCACAGGCAGCAAGCACAATCCCGGTCCAAAAGGGGAGAAATGCGGGGCCGAGGCCAAAGCCTGTTTGAGCAGGCAGGCCGCGAGCAAAGATGCAGGCGGCAACTCCGAGCCCGGCGACAACTACCCCCGAAAGTCGTGTTGGAGTACCGGATCTCGAACCCGTCTACTCCGCCGCTCCATCACTCTAGCACTCCAGTCTGTCGGGTAATTGATGGTTCGACGGTCTCACCATCAGCAAAGCATGATACATTAGACTCTAGTTCTTGGCCGATCACTCTGAACCACGTCGAAGGGTTCAGCAGCCTGCTATTTGACCAAACCCATCTCTGTAAGTATTTGCCGCGTCTGCTGTGTATCGCCGTCGAGGTAGCGTCGAAACTCCTCCGGAGCCATATATTGGGGAGTAAGATTGTTTTCCCGGAGATAGCTCTCCTGCCACGTCTTCGAATCCGAGAGGCGCTTAAACGCAGCGATCAGTATCGCCTCGGCCTCCTTCGGAAGACCCTTTGGCGCCGCGACTCCACGCCATTGGGTGGCGACGACATCGATCCCCGATTCGCGCAATGTCGGCACATCTGGTAGGCTCGCGAGCCGTTTGGCGCTCGCGGCGGCCAGGACCCGGGCTTTCTTCGCCTGGATCTGCGTCAGTGCCTCGCCGGGATTTGCCGAGGCGACATCGATGTGACTCCCGAGGAGGTTCGTCATCACCTCGCCGCCACTCTTAAATGCAATAAAGTTGAACTGAGCCCCAGTCGCCTTTTCTACAAGGTGCGTGATGATGGAGTCGATGCTTGGCGCGCTTGACCCGCCGACCTTCACGTTCTTCGGCGCCCGGCGCGCAGCCTCGACGAGATCGCGCACTGTGCGGTGGGGCGAGTTCGCGGGGACTACCAAGACAAATTCATCCAACGCGAGACCAGCGATGAGTGTGTACTCGCGGTAGTCCAGCTTCATTTTGCCGAGGAGCGGCTGGATAACAAACGAGTTTGTAGCCGTGGTGATTACGTACGGATCGCCGATTTTCTGTCCCACATGCATGTATCCTAAAATGCCCGACGCGCCGGGACGGTTCACGACGACTAGCGGCTGGGAAAGAATCTTTTCCTTTTCCATCATTGCAGCGATCGTACGTGCCATGATGTCACTTCCGCCGCCCGCGGCGAACGGCACCGTAAACTCAATCGGCTTTTCAGGAAAGCCGGCTGAGATTGCAGCGCCGCTCCCAATGGCTACGATCAAGATTAGGCCAACGCTTATCAGAATCATTTGCCGTGCTGTCCACATAGTGTGTGCCCTCCTTCTTGACCCAAATAAGAAGAAAACGAGGCTCGCGCAAAGGCGCAAAAGACGCCAAGGTGATAGTTCGAATTTCGAAACTTCTGTTAAGGCTCCTGTGTTTCTTGGAGCGCCTCTTCGTTCGGTGTTAGCCCGAGGCCAGGCTGCTCCGTCAATGTGATCGTTCCACGGGACGGCTTCGGTGGGTCGCGAAAGATCATTTCTCCTGTCACCCACATCGGCACGTGAAACTCTACTCGCCAGCCGTTGGCCACACCGGCGATCAAATGCATATTGTGGTGCGGCCAGCCGCCACCGTTCGCAATCGGAATGTTATAGGCCTGCGCCATGGCAGCAACCTTCACACCTTCTGTGTAGCCTCCAACATAGACAACGTTGGGCTGAAGAATGTCCACCGCCTCGTGGACTAGCAACTCACGGTGGCGCCACTTGTGTCCTTCGTTCTGCCCCGCAGAGATGGGGATCTTAGTTTGACGCCGGAGGTTGGCAAGCAGCCGCGCGTCGTTGCCATAGACCGGCTCCTCGAACCATTTAATCCCATAAGGCTCAATGCGCTTCGCCAGATCCAGCGCCACGGGAAACGAAAAGAGATAATTTGCATCGACCATGAGTTCTACTTTATCGCCCACCGCCTCACGAACTGCGCGCACTCGGGCAGCATCCTCCGCCGGATCTTGCGCGCCGTTGACGGCCACCACCATTTTAAGTTTGTCGTGTCCCTGGGCTATAAACTGCTTTGCCGCCTCCACCAGCTGCTCGCGAGTATACTCGAGCAGGCCAAAGGTGATGTATGCGGGAACCGTGGCACTGTATCCGCCCAGAAGTTTCCATACGGGCTGGCCGAGGTGCTTTCCCTTTATGTCCCACAGCGCGATGTCCACGGCGCTGACGGCAGAGGACCAGGCGCCGGTTTGTGCCCGGGGATTCAACCGGTAGAAAAGATCATACCAGTGACGCTCCGTCGCCAGCGGGTCTTTGCCGACGAGCAGCGGGGCGATCTCGCGGTTGATGAGTTCCCGCGCCGCAAACCGTTGAATCGGTCCCGTCAAGCCGTACCCCGTCACCCCGCCGTCTGTCTCCGCCCGAACGAACACGATCTCACGTATAATCGGCTCGTGCATGAGAGGCACCTTCGCCGGGACGCGATGAGAGGTTGCTTCGATGCGAGTAATCTTCATGAGTTTATCTCCTGGATTGAGCCTTGAAACCGCTCCGCGACTTTTCCGAACCCTTCGAACGCGGCGGAAAGTCTAAAAATGTGAGCGTGGACGCTGCGTGCCGGAACGCCCACGCGCGTGATTAGTGAAATGAAGAATGGACGAGTGAACTTAGCCCACGGAGATTGACTGGTCAAGTATGGCTAAGAATTGCCTGATCGGAACTTTTCCTCTTACTCGAAAGCTGATTTTTTGTACTCCGTGCGCATTTTCGAACTGCAAATGGCTCCACGGTTGTGCTTCGCGGACACTAATGTAAACGATGGTGGCGGTTGCTGATATACATTAAGAATGGTTGACGATCTATTTCCCACGAGAGCAGCGCTCGAACGGATCCCCTTAGAAGACGCAGAAATCTACTATCTGCGCGAACTTCCACTTGCTCAAACCGCCGAAGCTGTAATGAATCATCTTATCGATGAAGTTCCTTGGCGCGCCGAAAACATCATCGTGAGGGGAAAAACTTATCCCCAGCCTCGTCTGACGGCCTGGTACGGCGACAACGGAGCAAATTACACTTATTCCGGCATTCGTCTGGCGCCTTTACCTTGGACTCACACCCTGATCGACATTAAGAACCGTATCGAAGAAATCGCCGGCACCGACTTCAATAGCGTGCTCGTGAATTATTATCGCGACCACCGCGACAGCATGGGACTGCACAGCGACGACGAGCCGGAGCTCGGCCGCCGGCCGATCATTGCCTCGTTAAGTCTGGGGGAAGAACGAACTTTCATCTTGAAGCACAAAACCAGACGAGACCTGAAAAGTGTCTGTTTGAAACTCGCCTCGGGCAGCCTGCTTTTGATGAAAGGCGACACCCAGCACTGTTGGAAACATGGAATTGAAAAGGAGAAGCGTCCCTGCGGGCCGCGGGTCAATCTCACCTTTCGCCGCATCTGCAGATAACGATCAACAAACAATCACTCCAACTCGGCTCTAGCGTTAATGCAGCTGCAGTTCTTGATCCGCAACCCCGGTTCTTGTGTCGGAATCTTTGAGCGCTTTAGTCTGTTTTGAACATTTCAATTCATGAACAGCAAAGGTAAAAAGTCTGGGGACAAGCCTTGCAACATTGACACTCTCCTAGACAACCGCCGCGCCGTCACGTCGATTCATACTAACTAAGTCACGCTGCTTGAACTCTTGTCCGGCAATCCTCGGCGCTGGTTGGTTCTCTACGCTCTGCGGCTTTCGATCCCCCTAGCTTAACTAAGCCCTTCTCTCGCTGCGCGCCACCTTGCCGGGATAGACGCCGGTATGTTTGCCCCTTTCCATAAGCACTTGCCCGTTCACCACGGTCCACTCGATTCCCTGAGCGAGTTGTTTGCGACGCTTGGCTCCGCCCGGCAAGTCGTGCGCCTCGCCCGGTTCCAGCGGGCTGATGGTCGCGGGATCGAACACCATCAAGTCTGCGGCCATGCCGGGGCGCACTAGTCCACGGTCGGAGAATCCGAAGAGCGACGCCGGCACGAAGGTAAGCTTTCGGATGGCGTCCTCCAGCGACATGATTTCTCGCTCTCGCACCCAGTGCGACAATAGATAGGTGGAGTAGCTATAGTCGGTGCGAAAAACCACGTGCGCGCCGCCGTCCGACTGCCCGATAACGGTGTACGGGCTGGTGAGGAGTGCTGTCATGGCGGCTTCGTCGCTGTTTACTTCGCGCCGTTCGAACTCCGTTTCGAGGTTTTCTTCGAGCGCCAGGTCGAGGAACGCATCGAGCACGTCTTTGCCCTGTTCCCGCGCGATCTCGGCAACGCTTTTGCCCTTGAGGTGCTGGTTTTTCGACAGCGCCGGCCGAAACACGAACTGTAAATCCCAGCGGCGCGTGAAGTCGCCGGCCCGCGTGGGATCAAGGGGAGTCTCGACGGCCTCCCGGTGCAGTTTGGCGCGGGTCTGCGGGTCGCGAAACGCTTCTTTGCGCTGGTCCGGGGGGAGCAACATGACGGGTTTCCAACTGGGCATGGCGTCGAAGTGTTGCGCGGTCTTCAGCGTATAACGCAGGTCGCCGGGCCGAGGCATGACGAACTGGTAGGCGCGATGTCCCTGGCGCATCATGTTCTCGGCTTCCGTCAACTGCTTGCGCCATTTGTCCGGCGCCACCGCCTGCTGGGTGATGTTGCCATAGAATACCGGCCGCCGGCTCGCCTTGGCTAGCTTCGTACTGATATTGCGGTCGCCGCCAAACTGGATAACGCCACGCCCCACCTCGTCCGCCACGCCCGCGACGGCGAAGATCTCTTCCTCTGAGGCGAGATTGGTCGGCGCCAACCGGCCATTCCAGTCGAAATGGCGCAGGTTGCGCTCGAAAGAGATGCCCACGGAGCCGGCCTCCAACCCCTCACGAACGATCGCCTTCATGGCCGCAACCTCGTCATCGGTGGCGTGCCGCTCCTGGGAAGCTTCACCCATCACGTAGCGACGCACGGCGGAATGACCGATGAGAGCAGCGACGTTAATGCCCAGCCGTTGGTCCAGAGCATTGAGATACTCGGGAATCGTTTCCCAGGACCAGTTGACTCCGGCTTGGATCGCCTCCAGTGGAATCGCCTCCACGTGGGACAGGACTCCGGCAAGCATCTCGCGATCTTCCCGATGAGCGGGGGCCATTGCCAGAGAACAGTTGCCTATGACGACGGTGGTAATGCCGTGATAGCAAGAATAGGTGCAGAGCGGATCCCAGGTGACCTGGGCATCGTAATGAGTGTGGTTGTCGATAATTCCGGGAGCGACCACCAAGCCATCCGCATTCAGCACTTGGCGCGCCTCTCCACTCACTTTTCCGATCTCGGCGATCCGACCGCCGCTGACGGCGACATCGCCGTGGAAGCCTGGCAGGCCGGAACCGTCAATTATTTTTCCGTCTTTGATGATCAAATCGTACGCCATTGCTCCTCCTATGCAGTCGTCAACTTTTCCGGCACAAACGCCGCTGTTCTGCGTCGAAAGTATTCGTTGACGCGCTTGCTGTCAACCTGAGCTGCCCTAGTGACGTTGGCCCATGGATGAGAGACTTCTCGCTGCGGCAGGCTGTGTGAAACACTGTTCATGGTTCCCTTCGGCGGAGTTTATCCTCAGCAAAGCCGAAGGGCTCAGCGCAGGCTAGGTCACCACCAATGCAGCGGTCTCATTTGAAATCGAGTCTTATTCGTTCGCTCCGCGTCTCCAAACGGCTCGGGTTGAACGGTCAAGAAACAAACCGTTCGTGCTGAGGCAGCCTGCCCTGAGCGGAAGCCGAAGGAAAGCATGAACGGCGCAAACCAATTTGCTGCTAGCGACAGACGATCAAGGAAAGAAATTTTTAGCGGAAATCTTTGACCCGATGGAATGATTCGGTCCGTCAAGGCGACCGGATTAGGAGGGTGCTAGGACTCAATTATGCAGCCGACCCAATTACTCCCTTACTTCTCGTAGAGCCGTTTAACGAACCCGCTCGCCTCGATCTCCCGGGCAATCTTGTACGAGACGAATTGTGCTGGATCGGCGTTCTTCGCCGCGGGCACCGTGCTTGAAAGTTCCATCAGAATCGTCCGTATGCCGTCGAGTGTCGGAATCGGCAATGGCAGATACCTGCTCGCGGAATTTGCGTAAGCATCCTCCAGCACCTCGCGGTCGTCGTTGCGCGTATACTTCTTCAACACCGTGAGCGCCGCTTCTTTGTTGCGCTTGAAATCATGGACCGCTTCGATGTAGGCGAGCATAAATTCTTTCACGAGCGCTTCGTTTTTCTGGAGATAAGACTTCGTCGTGCCGACGGCCGACGTCGGGTAATGCAGCCCCAGGTCGGCGAGGTCTCCCAGCTCACGAAAGCCCGCTTTGCGCGCGATCAGCGACGAGGTACCACTCATCACCCCGGCGTCGAGCATTTTGGTCTGCATAGCGCGGACAGCGTCCTGGGATGTGCCGATTTGCAGAATATTGACATCGCGGTCGGGATTGAGCCCCCATTTTTTTAACGCCAGTCGGACGGCGAAGTCCGAAGTCGCGCCGTAGCGGCTGACGCCTAATTTTTTGCCTTTGAGTTGCGCCGGGCTGGAAATTTCCGGCGCGCCGAAAACCTTGAAAACAAATCCGTTGATAAGGGCAGCAATTAACACCGTGTCGGCCCCCTGCAAAGCGGCTTGCACCAAGCCGGAACCGGAGAGCGAGGCAATTTCCAGATCTTTGGCGATCAGGGCTCGCAACGACACCGATCCGGTGCCCATGCCGACGAGCACCACATCGAGGCCATGCTTCTCAAATAATTTGGTTTCCTTAGCGAACCACAATATCGCCGCCCCGCCGTCGGTAGAACCATAACCGGACATGACTTTGATGAGCGGTTTGGCCTGGGCCGCCAATGCGCTTGGAGCATGAGCAGTGAGAAGAACTATGACGAGCGCCGCAATGAGTAAACTTCGCATCAGGACAGCATCCAGTACGTCTATCAGAATATTATTGCGACAAGTCAGCCTCGCGTTCAACCGTATCGAAGATGCGTCGAACTCTGCCGCGGCGGCGTATGGAGATGCACTCCAAGGCAAATCGCAGTCAAAAATTTTGGCGACAATAAAAGACGCCCAATCCCCGTATTCTATATGCCCACTAGCTCGACAGGCGTTTGATCGCCGCATTGGCGTCGCTGACTATCTTGGTTGCTCTGCTGCTGTTGTACCCTTTGTTCGCGAACTCGCTCAGCAGCCGGCGGTAAGAGGCCAGCGCACCGGCGCGATCGCTGCCCTGCTCCTGCAGCTGAGCGAGGACGAAGAGGAAGTTGAACAACGAGGGCGCTCCGTCACCCTCCGGGAGGTCGTCCTCCGGGAACAGCCAGCGGAACAACGCGAGGTGCTCCGCTGGGGGCAGGGCGGCAAGGAGCGGTGCCAGACGATCGTCGGTAACGACGTCGAAGTGATAGATACTCCACAGCTTACTCTTGAACGAACCAGGTCCCCATCCTTTCGGCCTCGTTTCGCCGTTTATTCGCATCTCGTTGGCGACCCTGATTGCCTCTTTTTCCCGCTCCGGGTCCTCGATCCAGACGTTCGTATAAGTCTGCAGCAGCGCGGAGATCTGCAGGTACCGGAGATACTCGCGTTCTCGCCGGGATTCGAGGGCGGCCGAGAAGTGCTGCTTTGCCTCGGCGACCGCTGCGACCGAGCCGCGCTTTCTCAGGATTTCGAAGCCCCACATGGCGTGCCCATAGATATTCCCCGGATCGACCTCGAGCGCCTGGCGATAGTATTGCGCAGGCTGGAGCCCGCCGATTCCGGCGCGCTCCCGCAGGTACTCTGCCCACCCCATATGGGCCAGGAGGTTCGCCAAGCGCTCACTCTTCGCCCCAGACGCGCCGCGTGACAGCACCGGCAACGTCCGATTTACGAGCTCTTCGAAATAACTCCTGTTGCCGCGAAAATAGTTAACGCCGGCATTTCGGAGCAACTTCATGGCCAGCCGTTCCTGCGCCTCAAACACGTCACTGGACCCAGGGGCGATGGCATTGGCTTGCTCGAGGAGTTTCCACGCGTTGGTATAATCGCCAGACTCGGCTTTCAATTCGCTCTCCTTCTCGAGTTTCGCCGCCTGGCGCTCGTGCTCGCGACGATCGAGATAGTCGGGCAGCACCATCCACGCGACGACGACGAGGATAAGCATAACAGCAGCCGTCGGCACCAGCCTTCGAGGCTGGAGCATGCGCCGCCACCAAGGCGCGGTCATGCGGGCAACTTCGGCAGCAACCTCGGCCGTGACATTTCCCTGCGGCTGCAGAATCGTCACCGCGCGCAAGAAAATAGGTATGGCTTCTTTCGGGACCGGTTCGACCAAGACCGGAAGTACGTGTCCGGCCGGATGCCCCCATTTCTGCTCGGCGAATTTGAGCTCGGTGAGCGTGTAACGGCCATGCGAGATCGACTCGCGGCTGATCAGGAAGATGAAAAGATCGCTTTCCTCGATCGCAGCTAGTATGCGCGCATCGAATGACTCGCCCGGCGGCAGCGACGTGCGGTCGCGAAACACGCTGTATCCGTCCCCCTTGAGCGATAGCTCGATGTGCGTCGCCGCTTCGCTCTGCTCCGAGGCGTACGAAAGAAAAATGCTGCTCCTCATCGTGGCAGCTCCCAGTGTCTACTCGCGTTTCGCGCCAATGAAAATCGGTTTTTAAGAATCAAGTCACGAACCCGTAATAGCTTCCAGTGGCACCTTCATCAGTTCGAGGGTGCGCTTTTGCACGTCATTCAACGGTGTTAGATCCTCCTGGAGTTTGCCGTCGATCATTATGCGCGACAGCGTCACGCCGTGACAAGCCTGTAGCATCATCTCAGGTCAGGTGAGTGTTTAACCTGGCGAGGCGCAACGCGGTCTTGATGTCCGCGAACGACGAACACGAATTGGAAAAGAAAGACCCGTCCCCGTGTGCCCCCGAGAGGAACACGACCCACGAGATTATTTTGCCGCTTGGACGGCGGGTTGCATTAACTCCGCGAGATAATGCTTCCACAACTTCGCCATCCCGGTTGTTCCGTGGCCGCGCGTTTCCTCGCTGGCGGGGATGAGCACATAGCGGCCTTGCTTAACGCGCTTGATTTCCCGTTCCAGGATTCCTAGCTCGGGCGGATTACGTTCGTCGTCCGCTGAATTGATGGCAAGAAGTCGAGCTTTGATGCGCTCTAGCTTAGGCGCGGGATTGTAGCCGCGGGATGCTTCGTACTGATAGATAACGTCATTCGCATCGGCAGATCGGGTCTCTTTCAAGCGCTGATCGATCAGTTGATCGGCCTTTTCCTGCGTCGGCGCCGTCTTGTAAATCGCCTGCGTGCCTCCGCTGGTCGCCATACTGAAGTACACCTGGGCTGCCTGCAGGCTGCGCGGTTGTTTCGTGTAGTTGCCGCCATTCCACTCCGGGTCGTTGCGGATCGAATCGATGAGCATGCGGCGCGTTATCCAATTCCGTCCTGCAACTTCGACCGGCTGCGACGCAAGCGGCACCAGCGCGTCCATAAAGTCCGGATAGGTCACGCCCCATAGCCACGTTTGCATCCCGCCGGCGGAAGTTCCAAGAACCAGACGCAGACGGCGCACGCCTAGGTGTTCGGTCACCATGCGATATTGCGCCTGCACGATATCGTCGTAGTTGTATTTCGGGAAGCGCGTGCGCAGGCCATCGGACGGCTTGGACGATTTTCCCGCGCCAAGTGCGTCCGGCAAGATAATGAAGTAGCGATTAGCATCAAGCGGCTGTCCCGGCCCGAAGAGTTCCCCGGCGAAGCCGGCGTTTAGCATGTTCGTCCCCGCTCCCGTCGATCCATGCAGGATCAGCACGGGCTCCCCGGACGGCGCACCGAGGGTCGTGTAATGCAGCCGCAACTCGGGCAACACCTCGGCTGTGTGGAAGCGAAAGTCTCGGACTATCCACTCACTTTGATTTGGAGCAGGATAATCTGCAGCCCACACCGACAAGGCGAACAAGCAAAATACAAATCCGCACGCAATACGCGAGAATACTCTGATAAGCGTCATGCTGGCCTCCATCGCCGGACAAAACCTTGGTCGCGAACGCTGAAACCTCGCCACGAGGACGATCCATCACCGTTTTTGTATGTTACGATTTGCCAATGCCGTCACGTTGGCCGCTTTTACAATGGGAAGAGTGGTTTGTAAACAGCGTGTTGAAAAATCCTGATTCCAGGCTGTTCAAAAAGGTCCAGATGCGAGGCGCGCGAGAAATCGACGAGCGGAGGCGTATTTACTGATACGTTGGAGCGAGGCGATCGAGCGCAACGAAACAGGTGGCCTTTTTCAACAGCCTGCCTTTACTTCTCGTAGAGCCGTTTGACAAACCCGCTCGCCTCGATCTCCCGCGCGACCTTGTATGAGACGAATTGTTCTGGATCGGCGTTCTTCGCCGCGGGCACCGTGCTTGAAAGTTCCGTCAGAATCGTGCGTATCCCGTCGAGTGTCGGAATCGGCAAAGCTAGATACTTGCTTGCGGCACTAGTGTAGCTATCCTCCAACACCTCGCGGTCGTCGTTGCGGGTATATTTTTTCAACACCGCCAGCGCGGCTTCTTTGTTGCGCTTGAAATCATGGATCGCTTCGATGTAGGCGAGCATGAATTCTTTCACGAGCCCTTCGTTTTTCTGGAGATAAGATTTCGTTGTGCCGATGGGCGCCATCGGATAATGCAGCCCCAGATCGGCGAGGTCCCCCAGCTCGCGAAAGCCCGCTTTGCGCGCGATCAGCGAGGCGGTGCCGCTCAGCACCCCGGCGTCGAGCATTTTGGTCTGCATGGCGCGGAGCGTGTCCTGGCCTGTGCCGATCTGTAGAATACTGACGTCGCGGTCAGGATTGAGGCCCCATTTTTTTAGCGCCAGTCGGACGGCGAAATCCGACGTCGCGCCGTAGCGGCTGACGCCTAATTTTTTGCCTTTAAGTTGCGCCGGACTGGTAATTTCCGGCGCGCCGAAAACCTTGAAGATAAAACCGTTAATAGCGGCGGAGATAATGATGGTGTCGGCCCCCTGCAATGCGGCTTGCACCAAGCCGGAACCGGAGAGCGAGGCAATTTCCAGATCTTTGGCGATCAGGGCGCGCAATGACACCGATCCGGTGCCCATGCCGACAAGCACCACATCGAGGCCGCGCTTCTCAAATAGTTTGGTTTCCTTGGCAAACCACAACGGCGCGACAGCGCCGTCCGTAGAACCATAGCCGGCGACAACTTTGACGAGCGGCTTTGCCTGCGCCGCCAACGCACGTGCAGCATGAGCACTCTGAAAAACTATAACAAGCGCCGCAATCAACAAACTGCGGCTAGTTGTCCGCATGACCTCACCTCGAAAAGGACTGCATCCAACATGTCTATCGTAATATTACTGCGACAAATCAGCCTGGCGACGCAAATCATCTAATCGTCGCCTCTAGAATGCAAACGGAAAAGGCAGCTCGGGTTGAATATGTGAACCGACTCTACTCGTAGGCCGACGTAATCAATAACGATCCCGAGACCGAAAGGACATTGTTCTCAGCCGCCCTTGTGTGACGTCTCCTCGCCGGCGGCCCGCGTTTCACGTTTGCTGTCACAAGATATATCTAGTAACATAAAACCAGTGGATTGGCGCATTGACTATTTTCGCGAGGCGAGCGGAAGATCGCCTGTCGAGTCCTTTATCGATGCGCTGTCCAGAGACGAAAAGGTCGACACCATGGTCGGTATCGATATGCTGCACTCACACGGAATATCCTTGGGCCGACCGTGGGTGGCGCCGCTGGGGAAAGGACTTTGGGAGTTGAGAATAAGGACTCGCCGGCAACTTCGCATCCTGTACTTTCTCACAACCGAGAAAACCTTTGTCCTGCTTCATGCCTTTGTGAAAAAGACCCGTGAAGTGCCTGAGTCAGAGATTCGAATCGCCACAAGGCGGATGAGACAATATCTCGGGAGGTAATTAAGATGGATGATTTTCAAAAACAACTGCGCCGACTGCGCAGCAATCAAGCGTTCGCTGCAGCATTCGATACGAAACGGGCAGAGGCTGAAGTGGCCTTTCAAATTCGCCGCCTAAGGGAGAGCAAAGGCTGGAGTCAAAAAGATCTGGCCAAAAGGGTGGGTTGCAGCCAACAGGCGATCTCGGCAGTCGAACAGGCCGGCTACAAGCGCCATTCGCTCCCGCTCCTACGCCGTATCGCGCAAGTCCTCGACGCTGACGTTATCGTCGCGCTAGTTCCAAGAAAAGCGGCATAATCCGACTTTGCAATTTGCTTGACCCCTCCGCCTACCGCTTCTCAAATAGTTTGGTTTCCTTGGCAAACCACAACGGCGCGACAGCGCCGTCCGTAGAACCATAGCCGGCGACAACTTTGACGAGCGGTTTGGCCTGGGCCGCCAACATGGTTGGAGCATACCCATCGACAAAAACCGCGATCATCCCCGCAATTAACAGATGGATGCCGCCGTGGT
>WNFZ01001603.1_pt1 | contig 22570 bp, 15 predicted proteins | sample 5400081 | NCBI WGS metagenome assembly WNFZ01 (sample SAMN13153365, study PRJNA577476) | soil metagenome | isolation source: 80 cm soil or saprolite under grassland replicate 1 | place: USA:California | collected 2016-06-15
CCCGCTAATGTGCCCGCGCTCCGCGCCAGCCCCGGGGAATCGAGGACAGCAGCTTCTTCGTGTAGGGGTGCTGCGGGTTGCGGTAGATGTCGTCCGAATTGGCGACCTCGACGACCTCGCCTTCGTTCATGACCATCACCTGATCGGCCATGTACTTGACCACCGCCAGATCGTGCGAGATAAAGATGTAGCTCATGTGGTGCTCGTCCTGCAGGTCCTGCAGCAGATTCAGGATCTGCGCTTGGATAGAGACATCGAGCGCCGATACCGCTTCGTCGCAGATGAGCACGTCCGGCTTCATGGTTAGGCAGCGGGCGATTGCGATCCGCTGTCTCTGGCCTCCGGAGAATTCGTGCGGATACTTGAAGAACGAGACCTCGGGGAGCCCCACTTCTTCCAGCAATTTGTAGACCCTGTCGCGGCGCTCGCTCTCGTTCGACCCGATGCCGTGCACCTGCAAGGGCTCCATGAGAAGCTGGCCGATCGTGAAACGCGGATTGAGCGAAGCATAGGGGTTCTGGAAGACGATCTGGATCCGGCGCTTGTACGGCATCGTCTCTTGCTGCGGGATGGACAGCAGGTCCTTGCCGTCGAACAAGGCCTCGCCGCTCGATTCGCCTCGCAGGCGCAGCAGCGTCAGCGCGACCGTCGTCTTGCCCGAGCCCGATTCGCCGACTATGCCCAGGGTTTTCCCCCGGGCGAGCTTGAAAGAAACGTCTCTGACCGCCTTGAATTCCCTCTTTCCGAACAGGCCCTCGCGCGAATAGAAGCTCTTGCCCAGGTGGCGCGCCTCGAGAATGATCTCTTCGTCGCCGCGCAGCCCGCGACTGCGTTCCTCCAGGCTTCCCCCGACGAGCGGCCCGGGCTTCATGAAATCGTCGATCACGGGCAGCCTCCTGGGACGACGCTCAAGCTGCGGCCGGCAAAGCAGCAGCGCCCGCGTGTATGCGTCCCGCGGCGCCTCGAATATCTGCTCGACTCTCCCCTGCTCTTTGATCTCGCCCTCGCGCATCACCACCACGTAGTCGGCGATCTCGCCCACCAGGGCGAGGTCGTGGGTGATGAACAGCACCGACATGCGCAGCCGCTTCTGCAGCGCGGCGATCAGCTCCAGGATCTGCTTCTGGATAGTCACGTCGAGCGCGGTCGTCGGTTCATCCGCGATCAGCAGCTTCGGCTCGCATGCGATCGCGATCGCGATCATCGCGCGCTGCTGCTGGCCGCCCGAGAGCTGGAACGGATAGGCGTCGATCCTGGTTTCCGGTTCGGGAATGCCGACTTCGCGCAAGATCTCGAGAGCGCGCGACCGCGCCTGCCTGCCCGTCATGCCAAGGTGCTTGGTCAAGACCTCGGTGAGCTGGAACCCGACTGTGAATACGGGATTCAGCGAGCTCATCGGCTCCTGAAAGATCATCGAAATATCGGCCCCCCGTAATTTCTGCAATTCCCCAGGTGCGAGCGCGAGAAGATTGCGGCCGCCGTACAGGATCTGGCTGCCCGCAGGCACGGTCGCGTTCTCCCTGGGGAGCAGGCCCAGGATCGCCAAGGCCGTCACCGACTTGCCGCTGCCGGATTCCCCCACCAGCGCGACCGTGCTGTTCACCGGTATGTCGAAGCTGATGCCCCTCACCGCCTGGGAAATGGTCGTCCTGTCGAGGCGAAAATCCACCCTCAGGTCGCGGATACTGATCAGAGTGTCGGCGCTGTTCACGGAGGTCATTTGAGCTTCGGGTCAAGCGCATCGCGCAGGGCATCGGTAAACAGGCTGAATCCGGTGACGAGCAGCGCCATGGCAATGGTCGCGGCAACGAGCTGCCACCAATAGCCCAGGATCAGCTCGTTTTGCGCTTCATTGAGCATGCTGCCCCAGGACACGGTGTCGACGCCCACGCCGAAACCGAGGAAGCTCAGCACCACCTCCGACTTGATGAACAGAACGACGTGCAGGGAAAGCTGCACCAATATGACGTGGCTCACGTTCGGAAGGATGTGCACGAACATTCGACGCGCATGAGAGGCGCCGATCGCGTCGGCAGCCTGAATATATTCGCGCACCTTGTGCTTCAGGTATTCAGCGCGGACCAGTCGGAAGATCCCGGTCCAGCCGGTGAACCCCAGGATGAGGATCACGGTGAGCGTCCCCTTCTGGTTCAACACCGCGGCGATCGCGAGGATCAGCAGCAGATAGGGTATCGACGTGAAGACGCTGTAGAACCAATTGAAGAGATCGTCGATCCAGCCTCCGTAATAGCCGGCCAGGGCGCCAAAGACAGTGGCGAGAAACGCGGCGAGCACCGCGGCCGCCAGCCCCACGAACATCGACGTCTCGGTCCCCTTGATCGCCTTCTTCAGGACGTCGCGGCCCCATCTGTCGCCGCCGAAGACGAGCGTCGGCGCTTTTCCGGTTTCAGCCGTTGCACCGCTGAACTCCGCCCTGATCTCAGCGAGCACATCGGCCAGCGGATCTGCGATATCGATGCCGCCGCCCTCGCCCGGCTGCCGGATCTCGGATTCGCGCGTGCTCTTGCTGCCCGAGGAATCGGGTGCGACCGGCGCCGTGCGATCGGGGATCGCGGTCCCCATGAAGGTCGGCGGCGCATAGTTGACGCCGACCTCCTCCGACCAATCGCGCGCGATGAGGTGCAAACCCGACGCGAGCATCATGCCGAAAAAAAACACCACGATCAAGAACGAAGCGAGCCCCACTCGATCGCGACAAAAGCGGCGCCACGCGAGCGTCCATAGTCCGGCCGATTCGCCGCGCGGCACTCCGACGGTGCTCAGTGCAGCCTGCATCATTTGAGTTGCACGCGCGGGTCGACGACCTTGTACAGCAGATCGGTGATCAGATTGATGATCATCGTGGCGATCGCAACGTAAATCGTCACGGCTTTGATGACCGGAAAGTCGCTTCGTTCGACGGCGAGGATCACTTCGCGTCCGATGCCCGGAATCGAGAAGAAGCGCTCGATCAGAAACGCGCCCGCGAGCAGCCCCGGCAGCTGGATCATCACGTTGGTGATGATCGGGATCGAAGCATTGCGCAGCACGTGCACCCACATCACGCGCGTCTCGCTCATGCCCTTCGCCCGCGCGGTGCGGACATAATCCTGGTTGATCTCGTCGAGAAAAAAGCTGCGGTAAAGCCGCGTATCGGGCGCCAGCGACACGATCACCCCAACGATGATCGGCAACAAGCTGTACTTCAATAAATTTTCGGCAAAGCCGTTGCCCCAGCCCTGGACCGGGAACCAGCCGAGCTGGTAGGCGAGCACGTACTGGAACACGATGATATAGACGAGGATGCTGATCGATTGGCCGACGGTGCAACTGATCATGACCATGCGGTCGGTCAGCGATCCGCGCACGTAAGCGACCAGCATGGCCGCGGCGATGGCGAGCAAGGTGTCGACCGCCAAGAGCGGCACGAGCACCGTCAGCGAAGGACCCAGCCGGGTAGCGAAGATCGCCGATACTTTCTCGTTGGTCGACCAGCTCTCGCCGAAATCCCCGGTCGCGATCTGCTGGATGAAGATCCACAGCTGAACGTAATACGGTCGATCGACGCCCAGTTGGCGCCGTATGCTTTCGATCTGCTCCGGGTTGGAAATTTTTCCGGCAAGCAGATACGCGGGGTCGCCGCCAAACCACGTAAACAGAAAAAAAACCAGCAGGACCACCCCGAGCAAGGTCGGGACGATTTGCCAGAGGCGGCGGACGACGTAGGCGAGCATGGCGACCCGTCAATCGCCTCTCTGTCCGGTGATTTCTTCGAAAAAAGCCTTGGGCGAGGGAGCGTGGCCGAGAAACTGCCGCACCATTTCGGCGGCAGGCCTTTGCCCGCCTTTCGAGAGGATGAGCTCGCGGAAGCGCCGACCGGCGGCGGGATTCATAAGGTTCTTCCCATACACCGACAGCATGTCGAGCGCCAGAACCTCCGACCACATGTAGCCGTAGTAGCCGGCCCCGTAGCCGCCGACGAGGTGCCCGAACGTGCCGGGAAACTGCGTGTCGGGAACGTAGCCTGCCGGCGTTTCGCTTTCCATCCGGATCCATCCCTGCATCGGATCGACCTCGCGCTCGCCGAAAAGCGCCATATCGTACGAGGCGTACAGATGCTGCCGCGCATACTGGATGCCGCGGCCGAAAGAGCGCGCCGCGTGCAATCGCTTCACCAGGGCCTCGTCGACTTCAGGACAGCCCTTACAGTACTTGTGAACCAGCAGCAACGGCTCCTTCTTGCGGGTCCACTCTTCATACATCTGCGACGGCGCTTCGACAAAATCGCGCTCGACATTGGTGCCGCCTTGGCTCGCGTAGCGCGTTCGCGAAAGGACTCCGTGCAGAACGTGCCCGAACTCATGCAGCAGGGTTTCCAGTTCGCGGTGATTGAGGCCGTTGCGATCCAAATTTGCGACCAACACGCTGATCGGCGTGCGCTTGGCGAGGAGGCTCGCGCTGCGGACCCCGAAGGCCGCCGCGTGGCTGTACTTGCCCTCACGAGGAAACAAATCGAGGTACATGCCGCTCAAGAAGCCACCAGTCTTGCCGTCGATCACGTCGTAGTAACGGACCGAAGGATGCCAGAGGGGGGCCTTCGCCTGAACGAACTTGACGCCGTACAGCCTGCCGGAAATCGCGAATACCCATGCGACGCTCGCGTCGGTCGGGAAATAAGCCCGCAAAGCCTCCTGATCGACGTTGTAGCGCGCCTTCCTGAGCTGTTCCTGATAGTACGGAAGGTCCCAGCGGTTGAGCGTCACTTCTTGGACGCTTTTGCCCAGGCGCTCGGCCTTGAACGCGCGCAATTCGCCGATCTCTTTGCGCTCGATTTCCCGAACCCTGTCTTTGACCTCGTCCAGAAAGCGGTGAACGGTTTCCGGGCTTTCGACCATGCGCCGCCGCGTCGCGAAATGCGCATAGCTCGGCAGTCCGTACAAACTCGCGATCTCCCGGCGCAATCGGGTCGCCTCGCCGAGCAGGTCCAGGTTCTGCGGCGTGCCGCGATTGTTGAAGGCGGTGTAGTAACGGCGCCGCGCTTCCTCGTTCTCCGCGTTGGCCATGAAGGGCTCGTACTCGGGATATTCGAATCCGAGCAAATAGTTGCCCTTGTCGTCGCGTCGCGCCTTCTCCAAGTAAGAGGCCGGCAGCCCTTTCGCTTCGTCCGGTGAAAAGGCAAGCCGCGTCTTGTTATCCCGGATATTGCGGCTGAAGGTCTGCTGGATCTCCTCCAGGCGCTGCAGTATCTGCTTCATGCGGGCGCGCTTCTCCGACGGCAGGGCCACCCCAGTATCCTCGAACGCCTCCACCACGTCCTTCTTGAGCTTGCGGTCGATTCGGTCGATGAGAACGAGGCGTCGAAACTGCGCGTAAATCTCTTCGTTCTGGAATAATTCGGTGCCGAACTCGTTTATCTTGAGGAGGCAGGCCTCGCCCGCGGTGCGCGTCGCCGCGTCGGGCGAAGCATTCGTTAATATATCGACAGGCCCCTGTGTATCCTCGAGCAGGATTTGCAGGCGATCCCAGGGGCGAAACACGCGCTCGACTGTCGCTTGCGAAAGAGGCAGGCGTTCCAAGGCGGCGACGCTGGCCCTCGCATTGGACAGGGTTTCTCCGCACACTTTGTCGATGTCGGGGGCGTTCCAAATCGGAATCCGCGGATGCGACGCCGTCCACGCGGACGGGGCAAAAGCGCCGCAGAGCGCGGTAAGGACGAGCCGGCGCGCCAAGTCGGCCAAAATGGGCTGGCTCATCGCCTCATCGCTTGCCGACGCCGGAGTCGAAGTCGATGTACATCCATTCCTGATGCAAGGCAGGATGCTTCCTGAAGCCGATCACCCGCGGCTGCATCAGCATGTTGCGAACGCGGCTGTCGCCCATGATCCATACCGTATCCACCTCCATCCTGCGGGCCATCGCCCGGTAGACCTTGTTGCGCGCGGGACCATCGGGCAGCGTCCGGGATTTCTCGTAGAGCTTGTCGAACTCAGGCGACTGGTAACACGCATTGTTGCTCTGCCGGGTATTCGGGCCGTAGAGCAATTGCATGAAATTATCGCCGTCCGGGTAGTCGGCGATCCAGGCTGCGCTATGCATCATCAGGCGGCAGCGCTTCTCCAGCTTGAGCAGGTCGGCGAAGCGGTCCTTGTGGATTTCCAGGTGGATGCCGATCGAGTCGAGCGAGCGCTTCATCAATTCGTCGAACTGGCGGTCGCGCTCGATCGGGATCGAGGAATAGCGGATGACGAGGGGCTTGCCGTCGGGCATCGCGCGATAGCCGTCCACGCCCCTCCGGTAGCCGAATTTGTCGAGCAAGGCATTGGCGGTCCTGGGATCGTACGGGATGCCGAACTTGTAGCCCGGATCATGGCCGGCGACGCCGGGCGGGATCGGATACTCCGCGCGCACTGCCTGTCCCTTGCGGATGATCCGGATCTGGTCGTCGATCTTGTACGCCATCGCGATGGCGCGGCGCAAGGCGATCCTCTCCTTGCTGTATCCGCTGACCGGATTCAGCTGGTCGCCTATTTTTTCCTGCATGTTGAAATACGTGTAGGTGATTTCCGGATCGACGGTCCGGTCGAGCTTGATGCCGCGTTTGACGAACGCGGGCTTCAGCTTACCGTCTTCGGTCATGAAAGTCGACGCGATGTCCCACAGCTGGTACTCCATATCGGTCTCGCCCTTCTCGAACGCGAGCCACCGGCTCTGCGTTTCCTCCATGATGCTGATTTCGACGTTGCCGATCGCCGGCAGCTTCTTGCCCTTCATCTGCGCCGCAATCTCCTTGTCGAGCGAATCGTCGCCCGGCTGGAAATCCCAGAAGGTGGGGCGGTAGCCAGGGTTCGCCTCCAGAACGATTTTCGAGGACCGCGTGTATTGCTTCAGCCGATAGGGCCCGGAACCGACCGGGTGGGCGTTGGTGTCCTCGCCGTAGAACTCGATCACTTCCCGCGCCACCGCGCCGCTGAGATCGAACGCGAGGATGTGCGGAAGGCCGTAGTCAATTTCCTTGAGGTGAATTCTCAGGGTATACCGGTCCGGAACTTCGAGTCCGGCGATCTTCGCCTCATAATCGAACCGGCCAGCTTTCCTCGCCCGGGCGCCCTGCTCGTCGAGGCCGACGATCTTCCCCTCGAACAGGAACGCGTAGGGCGAGCGATTCCTGGGATCGAAAAAACGCTTGATCGAATAAGCGTAATCCTCTGCGGTCAGCTCCCGCTTTTTGCCTTTGAACGCAGGATCGGGGGTGAAATAGATGCCTTTCCTGATCTTGAACGTGTAGGTCTTGCCGTGGTCCGTGATCTGCGGCAGCGATTCGGCCGCGTCCGGCACGAGCTTCGCCGGACGCGCCAGATAGTCGTAAGTCAGCAGCCGATCGTAGATGGCTTCGTTGACCATGCCCGAGTAGTAGTCGGATGTCCGGGTCGGATCGAATCCGGTTTCGGCGACCTGGAACGTGACGCGGAGCGTTTTCTTCAAGTCCGCGGCATGGGAAACTGCGGGCAGGGTCAGCGCCAGAAGCACCGTCGCCGCGGCGCGCCAAAACGATCTACGATTCATCGTCGAATCCCCCAAAGCGGTTTGACGCCGGACACCCGGCTCGCGAAAAGCCCGGAAGCAAAGTGCGTAACTTAGCACTTCTATCCTCAATAATTCTCCAGAAACGCCGCGACGCTCCCTTGCTGGGCTTTCCTGAAAGCGATGCAAAGGTCGACGCGCTCGAGCGCCTGGGCGAGGTTGCGCGGACCGCCGTCCACCTCGGCCATGCGAGGCTCGAAGAACGCAGCCATCTCGCTGCGCTCGGCCGCCGTGCACAAGCCGCTCGCCCAGCGCGGGAAACGCGTCGTGAAATCCCTCGGCAGGCGGGCTTTCAGGGCGTCGTAGTTCCGCTTCATGAAATCGAAAGCGAGCCGCCGTGTCGCGTCGTTGGAGAGCGCTGCCTGGAGAACCGCGATCGAGTCGCGGCTCTCCAGCTCGTCGCTCAGGGCGACCTGGAGCGAGGCCCGCGCGATTTCCGGCTCGCGGAAATAGCCGACGGCCGAGAGCAGATAATCGCGCTCACGCCTGTCCCGGGTCGTTCGGGCTTCGGCTAGCAGACGTTCGAACAACGCGCGATCGCCGGCTACGGCCGCCGCCTTGAGCACGGGCTCGACCATAAGACCGTCCACGGCGTCCCGGTTCTCGAGCCATCGTCGCGCGGCCGCCCGCATTTCCTTCAGGAGGCCCGCGTCTTCGCCGCGCAGCGCCACGAAACTGATCAGCGTCGCGCGCAGCATGCCGGTATTGTCGTCGTCCGCCGGCTGCGGCACGTAACCGAGGCTGCGCGCGCGCCGGCCGTAGTGCGTTTCTATCAGGCGTGCTCGGGGAGCGCGCAGCCGCGGCGGAACGATATCGTTGCCGAGCATCCCCACGATGTCGACCGTGCCCTCTACGACTTCGTTTCGCGAATGCGCGGCGAGGCGGACGGCGAGCGCCAGCGTATCGGTCATCGATTGATCGCCCGAGCGCGCAAGCGCCGCAGCATTGTCCAGAAGATCGATCTGCTCCGGCAAGGCGAGGGTCCCGGCGGCCCGCGTCAGCTTCGCCGGCAGATCGCCCTGCAGGCGACTCCTGTAATAGCCGTTTGCCGAATGATTGGGCTCGATCCAGTCCGGGCAGCGTTCCGCGCTGGCGAGCGGCAGTTGCGCTGCGTCGTCCTTGAGAAGCGTGCAGACCCGCGACTCCTTCGCGCCGGAACGGTAGCGCACGCATACCGGTACCTGCCAGCGCGCGTCGGCCCGGTCCCCGGAGCCCCGCGCAAGAAAAGGACTTTGCGACAATTGCAGGCGCGGCGTGCTCTCGCACGCCAGTGCAATCGAAATCCGGGGGATCCCAGCCTGCTCGATGAAGCTTTCGAAGGCGGGGCGTACTCGCGGATCGTCCGCCGCCAGGATCTCGAGAAAATCGCCACCCGTGGCGCTGCCCCAGAGGTGGTCCTGCAAGTAGCGGCGCACGCCATTGCGGAACCTGTCCTCTCCCATCCAGGACTCGAACATCGCCAGCACCGACGCCCCTTTTTCGTAGGTAATGGAGTCGAAGGCGTTCAAGAGATCGTTGCGGCTCTCGACGGGCTGGCGGATCCTGCGCGCGGAGGCGAGCGCATCGACATCCATCGCCCGGGCGCGCTCGGCAACGCGGCGCACCCGCCACTGCCACTCAGGACGAAGTTCGTCCACGATCCGGCCCGCCATCCACGTGGCGAACGCCTCGTTGAGCCACACGTCATCCCACCACGCCATGGTCACGAGGTTGCCGAACCACTGATGCGCGAGTTCGTGGGCCGCGATCGACGCGTAGCGCTGCCTGAACCGGATCGTCTCGTCCGCAGGCTTGGCCAACAGAATGTTCCCGGCATAGGTGACGAGGCCCGGGTTCTCCATGGCGCCAAAAGTGACCGTCGCGGGAATGACCAGGCTGTCGAGCTTTTCGAACGGATAGGGTGAGCCGAAGTAGTTCTCGAGCAGGGCGAGGATGCCCGGCGTGATTTCCCTGGCATAACGGGCGTCCTGAGCGCGCGCTCTGGGCACGAGGTAGCGCAGCGCCGTGCCGTTTTTCCCAGCCTTGCCTCCGTCCAGCGCGTCAAAAGGACCCACTCCAAAGGCGACGAGGTAGGTCGGCAACGGCTTCGTCTCGGCAAACGTGACGAGCTTGAAACCATCGCCGAGGTCACGCTCCGACAGCGTCGGCGTGTTGCCGACAGCCATGTGCTCTCTTTTCACCCTCAGCGCGATCCGCCACGGCGTCTTCCACCGGGGCTCGTCGAAGCAGGGGAAGGCGCGCCGGGCGTTTATCGCCTCGAACTGGGTGAACGCATACCACTCGCCCGCCTCGATCTGTCTGAACAGACCGCGAGTCTCCTTGACCGCGTAACTGCCCTTGAAGCGTATTTTCAGGGTCGCCCGACCCGCCGGAATCTCGCGGCCAAAAGCGAGCGCGATGAAATCCTCCGGCTCGGAACGGGCTTGCGCCGCGTAAGTGACACCGCTGGCAACGACCGAAGCAGCGTCGATCGTGAGACCGCTGCCGTTGATCCAAAGCAAGCGCGTGCCGGCCTTAAGCCGGAGATCGATATCGACGACGCCAGAAAACCCTTCCTCGCCGGGTACGAGCCTGAGCTCGAGCGCGTAGCGCAGCGGCATCGCCTGATCGGGAAGGCGCATTTTGGGAATTTGCGGCAACGCGGGCTGCGCGGCGGACTCCTGACCCCTCACCGGCGACGCAGCGACCAGCGAAACAATCAGGACGAAGAAGGCGGAAAGTCTCATTGCGACTCCGTTCGCATCGGCAAGCCGGTGATTTGACCACAGGGCACGCTCGATGGGAATACTCTTGCATCACGTTGCCTCGCAGGCAATTCGGCTACAATCGCGCGGTTACTTCCGCGAATAACACAGATGGGTTTTCTCTCCGGCAAGCGCGTCCTGATCACCGGCCTGCTCTCCAATCGCTCGATCGCCTACGGCGTCGCCAAGGCCGCCCGGCGCGAGGGCGCCGAGCTCGCGTTCACCTACCAGAACGAGCGCTTCAAGGACCGCGTCACCGAGATGGCGGGCGAGTTCGGCAGCAGTCTTGCGTTTCCCTGCGACGTCGCCAGCGACGCCGAGATCGCTGCGCTCTTCTCCGAGCTGGGCAGGAAATGGAGTGCGCTCGACGGCCTGGTGCACGCGATCGCCTTTGCGCCGCGCGAGGCGGTCGCGGGCGATTTTCTCGACGGCTTGTCGCGCGAGGCGTTCCGCATCGCGCACGACGTCAGCAGCTACAGCTTTGCGGCGCTCGCCAAGGCGGCGCTGCCGCTCATGCAGGGAAGAAGCGGAGCATTGGTAACCCTCACCTACCTCGGAGCAGATCGGGTCGTGCCGGGCTACAACACCATGGGCCTCGCCAAGGCGAGCCTTGAGGCGAGCGTGCGCTATCTGGCCGCGAGTCTCGGACCGAAGGGGATTCGCGTCAACGCGGTCTCGGCCGGCCCGATCAAGACTCTCGCGGCGAGCGGAATATCGGGATTCAGCAAGATCCTCAAGTACGTCGAGGAGAATTCTCCCCTGCGGCGAAACGTCACGACGGAGGACGTGGGTAACGTAGCGGCGTTTCTGCTGTCCGACCTGGCGGCCGGGGTGACTGGCGAGATCACCTACGTAGACTGTGGATTCAATACGGTGGTGGGCGCCATACCCGGTGCCGGAGCTTCCGGGTAGTTTTCCTACTGCGTCCTTTTTTCCAGAACCGCCCTGTTGATTTCCACCTTGGTGTCGGCCCGCAGGCCGTCGAGAAACGACTTGAACTCCTGCGTCCCGCTTGCCCGCCCCAGCTCGCTCTGGGCGCTGCGCTGCCGGGTCTCGTCCGGCTCGACGTCGATCACGCGGCCGACGCGATAGATCACGTAGCCGTTCTTCGATTCCGCCCCCACGTACGCCGGCAGCTTCGACGCATCGGCGCGAAATATCTGCGACAGCGCTTCCGGGCTCAGATCCTGGGGATTGTCCCGGCTGACGAGCCTGGTCGCGCCGAACCGGGCCGCAGGCACCTTGCCTTTTTTAAGCTCTTCGAGCCGCTCCGCGCCCCGCTTTCTCGCGAGCGCCAGGACCTCCCCGCGCGCGAGCTCCCTGGCGATCTCGCCCTTCACTTCGTCGAAGGGGCGCCGGCTTGCCGGTTCGTGACCGACCACCCGCGCGGAGACCAGCGTGTTCGGGGCGGTTTCGACTGCCTCGGTGTTGCGCCGGTTTTTGATCGAATCGTCGGCGAAGAGCGCCGCGAGCAGTTTGGGATTGTTGAGCGCCGGGATACTCGCCGATTGGCGGGTGATCCCTTGAGCGAGCTGGATGGGAAGCCTGAACCTTTCGGCAGCCGGCTTGAGCGAATCCGCTTGCTCATACACGAGGTTGCTGAAGGCCTCGGCGGCCTCGGCGAAGCGCTTGCCGGCCCGCTGCCTCTTCAGCTCGCGCTCGATCTCGGGGCGCGCTTCCCCTAAGCTTTTCATTTTGCCCGCCTTCACGCCGGTTATCCTGATGATGTGGAAGCCGAAGTCCGACTCGACGAGATCGCCGATCTGATTCGGCTTGAGCCGGAACGCCGCGTCCTCGAACGGGCGCACCATCATCCCGCGCGAGAAAAACCCGAGGTCCCCGCCCTTGGAGGCGGAGCCCGGATCGTCGGAGTTCTTCTTCGCCAGTTCCGCGAAGCTCTCGGGCGACTTGCGCGCTTGCGAGAGGATCCGCGCGGCGCGCTCCCGCGCCTTGGCCTTCTCCGCATCGCCCGCGCCGCTCTTGACCGCGATCAGAATATGGCTCGCGCGCCGCTGTTCCGGCTCGCCGTACCTCGATACGTTCGACTCGTAATACGCCTTGATTTCCTCGGGGCTTACCTGCTCCGAAGCGATCAGCGCATCGGTGCTCAGCACGACGTATTCGACCTGCACCTCCTCCGGCACCTGGAACGCCGTGGGGTTGCCGTCGTAGAATCCGCGGACCGCGTCCGCCGCTATCTTGGCCTGCGCGAGCTGCGTGTCGGCCTCCACCCGGTGCTCGGCGATCTCGCGCTGCTGCGCGCGCAGCCGTGCAAACTGGCCCGCGACCGTCTTCGAGGCGAGGCCCGAGTCGGCGAGCGCGCTGGTGAGCTGCTGCACCAGCAGGTCGCGGCGCAGGGCCGCGTCGAACATCTCCGCGCTCATTCTCTCGTTCCGAAGCGCCGCGTCGTAGCGCTCCCGCGAAAATTTCCCGTCCACCTGAAAAGCGGGGATCGACATCGTCGTCTCGACCAGCATTTCGTTAGGAACGGCGAGATGATTGCGCGCCGCGTGCTGCATCAGCAGGCGCTGCGAGATCATGCCTTCGAGCAGCTCGCTGCGCATCGCGGGCGAATCGAACATCGCCGGATCGAAATTCCGGCCGAGCATGCCGCGCAGGCGATCCTGCTGCTGCCGCAGCGCCTCGGAGAATTCCTGCTCGGTGATTTTCTGCCCGCCGACTTCGGCGACCTCGTCGGCGCGGCTCATCACGCGCTGGTACGAATCGATGCCCCAGAACGCGAACGGCAGCGCGACGAGCGCCAGCACGACCTGCATCAGGCGCTTGTTGTTGTGGACCCAATCGAACGGCGACATGACCTCAGGTTTCCGAAAGTCTGGCGGAGCGGACGGGACTCGAACCCGCGACCCCCGGCGTGACAGGCCGGTATTCTAACCAACTGAACTACCGCTCCGTCGTATTACCGCCCGGCCAGTTGAACGGCGCTATGCGTCCGTTCGAACTGGCCGACGTAAACCGGCGCCAACGGCGTCCGGCTTTACGACCAATCGGTGGGTGCTGACGGGATCGAACCGCCGACATTCGCCTTGTAGGGGCGACGCTCTACCGGCTGAGCTAAGCACCCCTTCGCAGGAAACCGGCGCCACCGCCTTTCGACGAGCGCGGTCCGGTTCCGGAAGGGCTGCTAGTTTACTGCATCCTTCAGGGCCTTGCCAGCGCGGAACTTGGGAACTCTGGCGGCTTTGATGTTGATCTCGACGCCGGTGCGCGGATTGCGCCCGGTGCGGGCCGCGCGCTTGCCGACGTAAAACGTCCCGAACCCGACCAGGGTGACCATGCTGCCCTTTTTCATCGCGGTCTTGATCGCCGAAACCGCGGCGTCGAGCGAGCGTCCCGCGGCGGCCTTGGAGATGTCGGCGGACTTGGAGATGTGATCGATGATTTCCAGCTTGTTCATTCGGCCCCCTAGGAATAGTGAGGAGATTCCGGCCCGACGCGCCTCCCCGCTCGAGTCGTGCCCGTGGACTCAGCAAAGACCGGTCTTGCGTCCGCTCACCCGGAGGCGGGCGGTCATGTAGAAAACCGAGCTTTGCTTATTCCGCGGCTGAAATCGGATCTTGAGACCGGCGCAAACGTCGCGAGCCTGTTTGCAATTTATAGCAATCGCAAAAGCACCGTGTCAAGAGTTCGAGTCCTTTTTTTTGCGGTCACCGATTATTTTTCACGGCGGCGAAACGCCGACCCGTTTCGTCCGCGGAAACGGGATGCGCAACGATCGGGGAGAAACTTCCGGGGCGGCAGCCGCGGCGCGACTCGCTCCGCGTTGCAGCAATCTAGTGAGTGAGCACCGTGGAGGAAGTCTTGTCGTCGCCGACCGGAGGAATCGGCGGCGTGTCCGATGCGGGCTTGCGCGGTTCCGGCTGCCGCTCGAGAGCGAGCTCGAGCACCTGGTCCATCCATTTCACCGGGAGAATTTCCAGCCGATTCTTGATGTTGTCCGGGATTTCCGCCAGGTCCTTCACGTTCTCCTCCGGGATGAGAACGGTTTTGATGCCGCCCCGGTGCGCGGCGAGGAGCTTTTCCTTCAGGCCGCCTATGACCAGCACTTCGCCGCGCAGGGTGATCTCGCCGGTCATGGCGAGGTCCGCCCGGACCGGGATCCCGGTCAGCACCGACACCATCGCGGTGCAGATGCCGATGCCGGCGCTGGGGCCGTCCTTGGGCGTCGCGCCCTCGGGGAGGTGGACGTGAATGTCGTTCTTCTGATAGAAGTCCTCGGCGACTCCGAGCCTGGATGAGCGGTTGCGCACCACCGAGAGCGCGGCCTGGATCGACTCCTGCATCACCTCGCCGAGTTTCCCGGTGGTGATGGTCTTGCCCTTTCCGGGCATGGTGACGGCCTCGATCGTGAGGAGCTCGCCCCCCACCTCGGTCCACGCAAGCCCCGTGACCTGCCCGACCTGGTTCTTCTTTTCGGCGATGCCGTAGGTGAAACGGCGCACGCCGAGGAACTTGTCCAGGTTCTTGGGGGTGACGAGGATTTTCTTCTCTTTCTCCTTGGTCACGAGAAGCTTGACGACCTTGCGGCAGATCTTCGAGATTTCGCGCTCGAGGCCCCGCACGCCCGCCTCGCGCGTGAAGTAGCGGATGATGTCGCGGAGGGCCGTCTCGGACACCAATACTTCCTCTTTCTTCAGGCCGTTGTTCTTGAGCTGCTTCGGCAGGAGGTAGCGCGAGGCGATGTTGACTTTCTCGTCCTCGGTATAGCCCGAAATGCGGATCACCTCCATCCGGTCGAGCAGGGCCGGCGGGATGTTCAGCGTGTTCGCGGTCGCCACGAACATCACTTCCGAGAGGTCGTACTCCACCTCGACGTAGTGGTCCGTAAAGGTGTGGTTCTGCTCCGGGTCGAGCACTTCCAGAAGCGCCGATGACGGGTCGCCGCGGAAGTCCATCCCCATCTTGTCGACTTCGTCGAGCAGGAACAGGGGATTGCGAACGCCGACGCGGGTCATGTTCTGCAGGATCTTGCCGGGCATCGAGCCGATATAGGTGCGGCGGTGGCCGCGGATCTCGGCCTCGTCGCGCACCCCGCCCAGCGACATGCGCACGAACTTGCGGTTAGTCGCGCGGGCGAGCGATTGCCCGAGCGAGGTCTTTCCCACGCCGGGCGCGCCCACCAGGCACAGGATCGGCGCCTTGACCTTGTCCACGCGGGTTTGCACCGCGAGATATTCGACGATGCGCTCCTTGACCTTCTCCAGACCGTAGTGGTCGGCATCGAGGATCTTCTCGGCCGCGGTGATATCGCGTGAGATCTTGCTGCGCTTCTTCCAAGGCAGGTTGACGAGCGTATCGATGTAATTGCGCACCACGGTCGCCTCCGCCGACATGGGCGACATCAGGCGCAGCTTCTTCAGCTCGGCTTCGGATTTCTTGCGCGCTTCCTTGGGCATGCGCGCGGCCTTGATGCGCTTTTCAATTTCCTCGAGATCGGCCCCGTCCTCGCCCTCGCCGAGCTCTTTCTGGATCGCCTTGACCTGCTCGTTGAGGTAGTACTCGCGCTGGCTCTTTTCCATCTGCCGCTTGACGCGGCCGCGGATGCGCTTCTCGACCTGGAGAATGTCGATCTCGGTTTCCAGTTGCGACAGCAGGTGCTCGAGGCGCGGCTTGACCTCGAACATCTCCAGGACCTGCTGCTTCTGCTCGAGCTTGAGCGGCAGGTGCGCGGCGATGGTATCGGCGAGCCGCCCGGCCTCCTCGATTCCGGCGAGCGAGGTCAGGATCTCCGGCGGAATCTTCTTGTTGAGCTTCACGTACTGGTCGAACTGGGCGATGAGCGCCCGGCGCATCGCCTCGACCTCGGTGACTTCCCCCGCGTCGGCCGGCACGGCGAGCGCCTCGGCCACGTAGTGGCTGCGCGCGTCGTCGATCCTCTGGATCCGCGCGCGCCGGCTTCCTTCCACCAGCACCTTCACGGTGCCGTCGGGGAGCTTGAGCATCTGCAGGATATTGGAGATGCAGCCGATCTTGTACAAGTCCTCGGCAACCGGCTCGTCCTTGGCGGCGGACTTCTGCGCGACGAGCAGGATGCTCTTGCCCGCCTCCATCGCGATCTCCATCGCCTTGATCGATTTCGGCCGCCCGACGAAGAGCGGAATGACCATGTGCGGGAACACGACCACGTCCCGCAGCGGCAGCAGCGGATACTGGTTGGGTGCGGTGGGTGCGATCTCGTTGGCCATGGCGTTCCCGGAAGGAGAAGGATCAACGGCTACATTGGGGGCGACGCGCCCCCGTTCAAGCTGCGCGCGGCTCGAGGACAGAGCCGCCGCTCAAGCGGTGCCCGCCACCTTCGGCGGCTCGGTGTAGATGAGGAGCGGCTTGCCCTCGCCGACGATGGCGTTCTCGTCCACGACGACCTTGCTCACGTTCTCCATGGTCGGCAGGTCGAACATGATGTCGAGCAGCACCTGTTCGATGATCGAGCGCAGGCCCCGCGCGCCGGTCTTTCGCGCCAGGGCCCTCTTGGCGATCGCCTGCAGCGCCTGCTGCCTTATCTCCAGATCCACGCCCTCCATGCCGAACAGCTTCTGGTACTGCTTGATGAGGGCGTTTTTCGGCTCGGTAAGAATTTGGATCAGCGCATGCTCGTCGAGTTCCTCGAGCGTCGCCACGACGGGCAAGCGCCCGACGAACTCGGGAATAAGCCCATACTTGATAAGGTCTTCGGGCTCGACCGTGCGCAGCACCTCGCTGATGTCCTTGGCGTTCTTCAGGCTCCGGACGTCCGCGCCGAAGCCGATTCCGCTCTTCTCCGAGCGGCTGCGGATGATCTTCTCCAGGCCGTCGAACGCCCCGCCGCACACGAACAGGATATTGGTCGTATCCACCTGCACGAAGTCCTGGTTGGGGTGCTTGCGTCCGCCCTGGGGCGGAACCGAGGCGATCGTCCCTTCGATGAGTTTCAGGAGCGCCTGCTGCACGCCCTCGCCCGAAACGTCCCTGGTGATCGAAGGGTTATCGGACTTCCTCGAGATCTTGTCGATCTCGTCGATGTAGACGATGCCGCGCTTCGCCTTGTCGACGTCGTAGTCGCAGTTCTGCAGCAGCTTCTGGATGATGTTCTCCACGTCCTCGCCGACGTAGCCCGCCTCGGTGAGCGTGGTGGCGTCCGCGATCACGAACGGGACGTTGAGCAGCCGCGCGAGCGTCTGCGCGAGCAGGGTCTTGCCCGAGCCGGTCGGGCCGACCAGGAGGATGTTGGACTTGGCGAGCTCGACCTCGTCGTTCTTGGAAAGGTGCTTGAGCCGCTTGTAGTGGTTGTAGACGGCGACCGACAGGATCTTCTTCGCGAGCTCCTGCCCGATCACGTACTCGTCGAGGATGTTGCAGATCTCGCGCGGGGTCGGGAGGTCGGACTTGGCGGGCTTGCCGCCTTTGTCGGCCGCGCTCTCCTCGCGGATGATGTCGTTGCACAGCTCGATGCACTCATCGCAGATAAATACGGAGGGTCCGGCGATAAGCTTCCTCACCTCGTGCTGGCTCTTGCCGCAGAAGGAGCAGTAGAGGAGTTTTTCGCCGCCGATCTTGTCGGTCATGTGATTCTCCGCATTCAGGCCGCCGCAGCCGCCTCGGCCCGCGAGGTGAGCACCCGGTCCACGATACCGTACTTCACCGCCTCGTCCGCCGATAGGAAATTATCCCGGTCCGTGTCCCGCGAGATGCGCTCGACGCTCTGGCCGGTGTGCTTCGCCATGATCTCGTTCAATTGCTTGCGCAGATAGAGGATCTCCTTGGCGTGGATCTCGATGTCGGAGGCCTGCCCCTGGAACCCGCCCATGGGCTGGTGGATCAGGACGCGCGAATTGGGCAGGCAGAAGCGCTTGTCCTTGTCGCCCGCGGCGAGAAGCAGCGCGCCCATGCTGGCCGCCTGCCCGACGCAAAGCGTCGACACGTCGGGCTTGATGAACTGCATGGTGTCGTAGATCGCGAGCCCCGCCGACACCGAGCCGCCGGGGGAGTTGATGTAGAAGAAGATGTCCTTGTCGGGGTTCTCCGACTCGAGGAAGAGCAGCTGCGCGACGATGAGATTCGCCGAGATCTCGTTGACCGGGCCTACGAGGAACACGACCCGTTCCTTGAGCAGGCGCGAATAGATATCGTAGGCGCGCTCGCCGCGCCCGCTCTGCTCGATCACCATGGGAATCAGGCCCAGGTCCTGCGGGTCCCGACCGGACGCCTCGACCCGCGGCGTCCCGGATTTCCAGACTACGCCGCTCATTTCCCCGCTCCCATCAGTTCATCGAAGCTGATCGCCTTGTCCTCCACCTTGGCGCGATCGAGGACCCAGTTGATCACGTTGGATTCGACCGCCAAACCCTCGAATTCGCCCAAACGCCGCGGCTCCGAGTAGACCCATCTTACCACTTCGAAGGGCTGCTCATAAGTCTGTGCGTGCTCGGTGACGAGGGCGCGCACCTGCTCGGGCTTGGCGCCCAGATCGTGCGTCCTCACCAGCTCGCCCAGGATGAGCCCCAAGGTCACGCGCCGCCGCGCCTGCCCCTCGAGCGCCTCGGGATTCAAGGGCAGCTTCTCCAGCTTGACGCCCCGGGCCTCCAGGTCCGCGCGCGCCTGCTGCACCATGCGCTGCAGCTCGATTTCGACGAGCGATCTCGGCAGCTCGAGCGTCGCCGCATCGATGAGCGCCTGCATGACCTTCTGCTTGAGCTCGCTTTCGATCCTCTTCTTGACTTCGCGCTCGACGTTCGCCTCGACCTCCTCGCGCATCTTCGCGATGTCGCCGTCGGCCACGCCGAGCGACCTGGCGAATTCGGCGTCGACCGCGGGAAGCTTCGGCGCCTCGACCTTCTTCACGTCCACCTCGAATCTTGCGGTCTTGCCCGCGACTTCCTTGCCCGGATAATCGGCGGGGAAAGTCAGCGGAAAAGTCTTCTGCTCTCCGGCGCCCGCGCCGGTGAGACCGGACTCGAACTCGGTCAGCACGCGGCCCTCGCCGATCACGACGGCCATCCCGCCGCCCTTGCCTCCGGGAAATTCGTTGCCGTCGATGCGTCCGGTGAAGTCCACGGTGACGCGGTCGCCCGTTTGCGAGGCGCGCGCCACGGCCTCCCAGCTCACGCGCTGCTTGCGAAGAATTTCGATGGTGCGGTCCACGTCGGCGTCCTCGACCGGGTGCGTGGGGCGCTCGATCTTCGCTCCGGTCACGTCGCCCAGCTTCACTTCGGGGTAGATCTCGAAAGTCGCGCTGAAAGCGAGCTGTTTTTCGTCCCCCGCTTCCTTGCGCTCGATGCGCGGATATCCGGCGACCTTGAGCTTCTGGTCCTTCACCACCTCGGAGAACGCCTTCTGCACCGCATCGCCGATCACTTCCGAGCGCACCTGCGGCCCGTAGCGCTGCGCGACGATCTTGAGCGGAACCTTGCCCGGACGAAATCCGTCGATGCGCACCGTGCGCGAGAGCTTGCGCAAGCGCTGCTCGACCTCGCGATCGATCTGCTCGGCCGGAACCGCCATGTTCAGCCTGCGTTCCAGCTTGCTCAAGGTCTCAATGCTCGTCTGCATTCCCGAAAACCTGTTCCTGGTGCGAAGGAAGGGACTCGAACCCCCATGCCTTGCGGCGCTGGAACCTAAATCCAGTGCGTCTACCCATTCCGCCACCTTCGCGGCGCGGCACTGCGGCGCTCGCGGTCCCTGCTCCGAACCGAACCGTGCAACGTGCGCGCCATTCTACCGCAACCCCTTTATACTGTCAGCCTAAGAGCCTGAAACCCCTTGAAAAATAGGGCAATGCCGGTCGGCCATTACGAAAACTTCCCGGTCGCTTCGCTGCTGCTCCCGGCGCCGCTGCGACATTCCGTGTCGGTCATCTACCGATTCGCGCGCAGCGCGGATGATTTCGCCGACGAAGGCGATCTTGCGCCGCCTGAGCGCCTCGCCCGCCTGGAGGCGTACAGGGCGGAGCTGCGCCGGCTGGAGGCAGGTCAATCTCCCTCGTCGCCACTTTTTCGTGAGCTTGCCGAAGTGATCGGGATCCACCGCCTGCCCCTTCGACCTTTCCACGATCTCCTCGACGCCTTCTCCCAGGACGTCACCAAGCTGCGCTACGCGAACTTCGGCGAAGTGATGGACTATTGCCGGCGCTCGGCGGATCCTGTCGGGCGGCTGATGCTGCACCTTTACGGTGAAGCGAAGGACGACAACTTCGCGCGGTCGGATGCGATCTGCTCGGCGCTGCAGCTCATCAACTTCTGGCAGGATGTGGAGATCGATTTCCGCAAGAACCGCATCTACCTGCCGCTGGACGATATGGCGCGATTCGGAGTGAGCGAGGCCCAGATCGGAGCGCGCGACGTCTCGGGAGGATGGTGGAGCCTGATGCGTTTTCAGATCGAGCGCGCGAGAAGCATGATGCTCTCGGGGGCCCCGCTCGCGGTGCGCCTGCCGGGCCGCATCGGCCTGGAAATCCGCTCCGTCGTGCTGGGAGGATTGCGAATCCTGGAAAAGCTTGAGCGCTCGCGCGGCGACGTGTTCCGGCACCGCCCGGTGCTGCGCGCCCTGGACTGGCCGCTGCTGCTCGCGCGCGCGCTGGTGATGCGATGACTCCGGACGAATACTGTCAACAAAAAGCAGCGCAAAGCGGCTCGAGCTTCTACTATTCGTTCCTGTTCCTGCCGCCGGAGCGCAGGCACGCGATCACGGCCCTCTATGCCTTTTGCCGCGAAGTCGACGACGCCGTGGACGAGCCGAGCGAGCCGTCGGCGGCGCGGGCGGCGCTGGCGTGGTGGCGCGGGGAGGTCGCGCAGCTCTTCGCCGGCAACCCGCAGCACCCGGTGACCCGCGCGCTCGCGAGCGCGATCGCGCCGTTCGGGATCACCCAGGCGCGGCTGAACGAGATCATGGACGGCATGGAGATGGACCTGAATCAGAGCCGCTATCTGGATTTCGCGGCGCTGCAGCTCTACTGCCATCGCGTGGCGGGCGTGGTCGGCGCGCTCGCGGCGGCGATCTTCGGCTACGGCAATCCAAGGACGCTCGACTACGCCGAGCGGCTCGGCCTCGCGTTCCAGCTCACCAACATCATCCGCGACGTGGGCGAAGACGCGCGCAAGAGCCGCATCTATCTCCCGGTGGACGAGCTCAGGCAGTTCGAGGTCGCCGCCGCGGACATCCTGAACGGGCGCTACACCGAGAACTTCGCCCGGCTGATGAAGTTCCAGGCCGAGCGCGCCGCGCGCTGCTACGACGAGGCGCTCGCGCTCCTGCCGCCCGAAGACCGGCATGCGCAGCGGCCGGGCCTCGTGATGGCGGCGATCTACCGGGCGCTGCTCGACGAGATCGCCCGCGACCGCTTCCAGGTGCTCAAGCAGCGCACCGCGCTCACCCCGGTCCGCAAGCTCTGGATCGCGTGGCGCACCTGGGTCACCGCTTGAACCGCGTCGCCGTCGTCGGCGCCGGCTGGTCAGGCCTCGCCGCGGCCGTGACGCTCGCCGAGCGACCTCGACAACGGCCAGCACATCCTGATCGGCGCCTATCGCGAGACGCTGCGGATGATGCGGTTGGTCGGCGCCGACCTGGACAGGCTCCTGCTTCGCCTGCCCCTCGAGTTGCGCTTTGCCGACGGCTTTCACCTGCGCGCGCCGCGACTCCCCTACCCGCTCAACTTGCTCTTTGCGGTGCTCGGCGCAAAGGGGTTGGATCTCGCTCAAAGCTTCAGCGCACTGCGCTTCATGGCGTCGCTATGGGCGCGCGGCTTCAGAGCCGAGCCTGACAGCAGCGTTGCGCAACTGCTCGACGAAAACAGGCAAGCGGGCGTGCTGCGCACCCACGTCTGGGAACCCCTGTGCGTCTCGGCGCTCAACACGCCGGTCGATTCCGCCTCCGCACAGGTTTTCGTCAACGTCCTGCGCGACGGCCTTACGGGGGCGCGCGAGGCGAGCGATCTGCTGATTGCGCGCACCGACCTCGGACGCACTTTCCCCGAACCGGCCGCGGAATACGTGAGAGCGCGCGGCGGCGCGATCGAGCTCGGCGTGCCGGTGCGTCGCATCGCACACGTCCCGGGCGGATTTCGCCTCAACGATGCGCAGGTATTTTCCCGCGTGGTGATCGCCTGCGGCCCGCACCAGGCGGGACCGCTGCTGGTGCAATTGCCCGAGCTTGCCGATGCGCTTTCCCGCGTCAACGCGTTCAGCTATGAGCCGATCGTCACCTGCTACTTGCAGTACCCCGAATCCGTGTCACTGCCTGCGCCCATGCTCGGC
>WNFZ01002604.1_pt1 | contig 22562 bp, 21 predicted proteins | sample 5400081 | NCBI WGS metagenome assembly WNFZ01 (sample SAMN13153365, study PRJNA577476) | soil metagenome | isolation source: 80 cm soil or saprolite under grassland replicate 1 | place: USA:California | collected 2016-06-15
CTTGGCAAGCGAGAAATAGTGCCAACCCTACATCCTTGCCGTACACATACTCGTTGGGACCATAGATTTTGCCATCAATCGTTATCGGATCGCCTTTGATCATGCTCTGGGCCAAGTCGCGCATGACCTTGCCGACGGTGGAGCCACCGACGTAAAAACCTCGACCAAAAACACCACCCGGGCGAATGATAATCGTGTCGAGGTTATACATGCTGGCGTACGCATGAACTAGGTGTTCAGAACAGACTTTCGTGGTGGCGTAGAGATTATGCCCGCCGATGGGGTGAGTCTCGCGAATAACGCTATCGGTGATCTTGCCACGGTCGTAAGCGCCGAAAGTGCTTACATAGATTACGCGTCGCAATTTGCGCAGACGAGAAGCTTCCAATACGTTGATCGTGCCGAGGATGTTATTGGTTGCGCCGGTGTAAGAGTTTTCCTGGACGCGCGAACCGATCAAACCGGCGGTGGCGACCATTGTATCAACGTTGTATTTTTCCAGCGCGGCAAGCAGTGCAGGCAAATCGCGCATGTCAGCCGCGACCACGTCGGCTCTGTTCTCGCCGACGACTTTGTCGATGTAATCGCGATTGGGCGATAGATCAAAAAGCACGACCTTGTGGCCGGCATCAACCGCGTGCCGCGCGGCGTTCGTGCCAATTAATCCAGCTCCGGTGATGAGAATGTTCATGTGAATATCCCCCTTTTCGCGGCTCACATTAGTAAGCACAATCGTGGCTGTCAATTGCCGACGTTTTCACTTGCCTTGAGCTTTGTTTGAAGCTAGGTTTCGCTCACAGAAAGAGCATCAGACCGAGAGACGTGTAACGTCGACGGCAGCCGAAAAAGGAGGCATTCGATATGCTGATTCAAAATAGGAAGAGAGTGCTATTCGGAACGATCGCTACTGCATTTCTCATTAGCGCGATCCCAGTATCTTTTGCCGTGGCCCAGGGCATCAAGATCAAAGTCGGCAGGACCGTCGGCGGGAGCGGCTTTCATATTCCGTCCTACGTAGCAATGGACAAAGGTTTCTTCAAGGGCGAAGGATTAGATGCCGCCTTTATTGCGACCACCGGCGGGGTGCTCGTCCGAGCGGCGATTGCGAAGGAGATCGAGTTCGTGCCAATTCCAGCTGGTGGCTCGGAGGCGATACTCCAGGGAGCGCCGCTAATTTTTCTCGTGGGGCAATCGCTGATTTCACAGTGGACGCTGACGACGGCACCAGACATTAAACGGGTGGAGGATCTCAAGGGTAAGACGATCGGTCTTGGCCGGCCGGGCTCCGCTGACTACAGCGAGATCGTGGTTACGCTGGGAAAACACTTCAAGATGGAGCCGGGAAAAGATTATAAAGTGATTGCCTTCGGCGGAGAACCGGATCGGATCGCAGCGCTAGTTAATCATTCGATTCAGGCAGGTGTTCTTTCCTTCCCGCATGCCGCCCGGGCGGAAAAGGAGGGCATGAAGGTTTTGCTAAAGACGGGCGACTATATTCCCAGGCTCGGCGGTAGCTTCCTTACGCATAGGGATAATCTCAAAGATAAGCGCGATACGGTCAAACGTTTTGTCCGAGCCATGGCAAAGGCGGACGAATACGTCAAAGCCAACAGGAAAGGGACCATCGAGGTCATCCAAAAGTATTTCGAAATCAATGACGCGGCCGTCAACGAAGGAATTTATAAACAGGTCGCCAACGCCTTTTCGCCTGAACTGCCCGCCGAGTTGGTTAAAGCGCTTTTTGAATCGCGAGCGACACCTGAACTCGGCTGGCCGAAGGGAAAACCACTCCCTGATCTCGAGCAGTACGTCGCCCGTGACCTGCTGAACGAAGTAATTAAGGAATTGGGGATAAAGCCGTCGAAGTAGATAGCTCTCACTCGTTGCTCAGAAGGTTTTTGTTTCCTCGGGGCGCCAGCGGCTGAGATGGCTCTCTAGCTTCTTCACCCAAAGGGTCAGGCCCAACGATAGGCCCATAAAGATTGCCACGCCGACAAAGACTACATCCACTTTGTAGTTGGTCGCCGCCGAGGCGATCATGTAGCCTAGCCCCTCGCTCGCGCCGAAGAATTCGCCAACCACGACTCCCAATACGGCCCTGCCGATGGCCAACCGCAACCCGGCGACAATGTAGGGGACGGAGTTGGGCAGGACGACGGTTTTCATGACCTGCCACTCGTTGGCGCCGAAGGATCGGACGACATTGACGAGAACTTGATCGACATTTTTTACCCCTTCCTGAGTGTTGATCAGCAGGGGAAAAACCGCGCCGATAAAAACGATCACGACCTTTGACCACATGCCGATACCAAACCAAAGGATAAAAAGTGGCAGAAAGATAAGTCTGGGGGTGGCATTCAACACCGTTACGTAGGGATCAACCATCGCGTCAATGATTTTGGATCGTCCCGCGATGAGTCCGAGCGGCAAGCCCACCGCGATGGCGAGAGCGAGGCCAAAAAGAAATTCGATGGAGCTGACATAGAGGTGATGCTGAATTTTGTTTTCAACGATTAGGTGGTAAAACGCCTCGACCACGCGGGTAGGGGTCGTGAAAAAGAGTGTCAGGCCTCTGGGTAGCGCGACTAGGCGAGGAAGCGTTTCCCACGCTAGCATCAGAATCAGGATAAACGCCCATCCCAATAAATAGTGCTCGCGCTCGCTATAGAAATTAACCAGACGATTCATCGGCTTTCCTGCGACATTTTCCACGGCGCGAGGAGCGCCTCAAGTTTTCTCATCCCCTCTGTCATGACGACGGCGCCAATCATCAGCACTAAAATGCCCGCGAACATCTCGGGTAATTTGTAAGTGTCACCAAAGCGCGAGATGGCAAAGCCAATGCCCTCCGACGCCGCGTAAAATTCTCCTACGATGATACCTACCAGCCCTCGGCCAAGAGCGATCCTGGCCCCTGCCGCGATGTAAGGCAGCGTGCTCGGAAAAATGACTTTGAGGTATAGGTCCTTTTCTTTTCCGCCAAAGGAACGAACGACATTGATGAGCAGCCGATCCGTGGATCTGACTCCGGCGAACGTATTGAAAATAAACGGAAAGACCGACAGCAGAAAAACTAACATCGCTTTGGCTAACAAACCCACGCCGAAGACAACGATCATCAGCGGCGCCAAGGCAACGAGCGGACTGGCATAAAGGGCGGTCAAAAAGGGGTCGAGAGTATACTCCGCCCGCTTCCGCCAACCCATGAACGCTCCTATGGGAATGCCAAATAGAATTGACAGACTGAAACCCCATAAAAATGCCCGGCTGCTCACGGCTAGGTCGCGCCAGAGGGCGCCGTGGAGGACCTGTTCTTTGAAAGCGATGGCGATGAGCGACGGTTTTGTAAAGAAAAATGGATTGAGGGGAATCACAAAAGTGAGCAGCGACTCCCAAATGACAATGAAGGCGAGGACTGAAACCGTCCCGAGAATTGCCCTGTAATGCTCTTGATAAAACGCTCTAAGCTCCATACTCGGACCGGGCGGTTAGCTCGTCTTTCAAAGTGTTCCAAATCATTGCCTTGATGTCGTTGAACTCCGGCGTCAACCGCATCTCATAGTCGCGCGGCCGTGCCAGGTGAATCTTCAAAATTTCCTTGGTGCGACCCGGGCGCGCCGTCATGATGATGACGCGGTCGGACAGATAAGCCGCCTCTTCAATGCTGTGGGTGACAAACAGCACGGTCTTTTTCGACTGTTCCCAGATCTGTAACAATTCCGCCTGCATCAGGTCCCGAGTCTGCGCGTCCAACGCGGCGAACGGTTCATCCATCAACAAGACATCCGGCTCCGTCGCCAATGCCCGCGCGAGGCCGACGCGCTGCTTCATGCCGCCGGAAAGCTCGTGAGGGTAGTGGTTTTGAAAACCAGACAATCCCACCAATTTGATGAGCTCACTGGCGCGCTCTGCTCTCTGTGCTGCGGCAATGCCTTTCAGTTCCAAGCCTAATTCGACGTTGGCTGCTACCGTTCTCCAAGGGAGCAGTCCGAACTCTTGAAAGACCATGGCGCGCTCTTGACTTGGCCCAGTAATCGGCGTGCCATTCAGTTGCATCTCCCCTGTATTGGGCTTAATGAGGCCAAGAAGTATATTGAGAAAGGTGCTTTTACCGCAACCGGATGGTCCGACGATGCTCACGAACTCTCCCTTGGCGACTTCAAGGTTGAAGTCATTCAGAGCAGTGACGGCCTCTCGGTTCTTCGGCTTGAAGACCACGGAGATGTTTCTGGATTGTATGAAAGGAGGCATAGTCGACCAGCACTCGCTACTAAGGCCTCTTGGACTACTTCAATCCCAACTCCTGATTCACTTCCCGCTGCAAACTAAAGTCAAAAATCTTCACTGCCGGTACCGGCTCTTTGAGCTTCAACACTTCGGCGTCGGCACGTAGAAAGTCCTCGACCTCTTTATCGGTAGCCAGACCGTTGGCTGTGAATGCGGGGCGGGCAAGCCGGTAGGACTCTAGCGCGACGGGAAGCTCAACTTTTAGATAATTCGCCAACACCTCGGCAGTGCCGCGTTCGTTTTCCCAGAAGTAGCGGTGCGCGCGCGAACGGGCTCGCAAAACGCGCTTTACGAAATCACGTCTTTCGCGCAGCAGTTTCTCGGAGACGGCAAGACCGTTCTGTAGATTGGGTAGATCGTCGAGCGTGCTGCCATGAACTTTCAGCTTGAATTTCTCTCGCGCCAAGATGACGGTCGGGGGGGAAAGGGCGGCGAGTTGGATGGCTCCAGCCAACAGGCTCTGAAGTTGCGCCGGGACATCGCCGCCGATGACTACGGTGATGTCCTTGTCTGGATCTAGACCGGCCTTTTGCAAGAGGCGAACAGTGGCGAGGTGCTGGGAGCCGCCTAATGTGGTGGTTCCGAATACCTTGCCTTTGAGAGCGCTTAAAGTTTTCACATCCGGCTTGGTGACCAGCCAAAAAAGATTTTTCTTGAGACTTTGGGAAACTACTTTGGCCGGCAGGTCGGTGCGCTCCATGGCGCGAATGATCGTGCCGACGTTGTTAATCGCATGAGCGTCGCCGCTCAGGAGCGCGGTTACGCCGATATTGCCCCTGACTTGCACGACGTCGGCCACTAAGCCTTCTTGGCGAAAGAAGCCGCGATCTTGAGCGATGTACAGATCGACGGAGGCAATGCTGCGGCTTGGGTAGGTGATAACAATGCGCTCCAGGCTTTGGGCGAAGGCGGCGGAACTGATCCCGATTGCCAGCAGAATCACAGCGGAAAATCTGACAACGTACAAACCTCTCATGCGGCCTTGGATGATTAGTGCAATCAGTATGGATGTCAAGAAGGCCCGCAATACAAACCGCACCCGACCTCCCCGACGCAAACTGATCAGGGGGCTCGGGGAATATCTTTTTGGCCCTCGGCTAATCGACGTGCGCAAGTAAGAAAGCCGGTGTGAGCGACCATGCGGTGTTGGGGTCGTGCGCTCATGCCTTTAAAGTGCCAAAACCGCATTAGAGTTTCCATCAACCTGCCAGGGCTCGGGAAGATCGAGAATCACTCGGTCAATGCCGGTTTCTTCAATCTCAAGGGCGATATCGCCGGTCTTCACAACCCAGTTAGGCGCCGGTCCGAAATAGCGCGCGACATTTTTCCGCGCCAGCTCGCCAAAGTCTTCGCGTATTTCATAAGAGATCAACTGACCGCCACTGCCAATTGCGCGCAGCAAGGCTATGCTCAACGCGCCCGCCCCGACTCCGGCTTCGACCACCCGAGCACGGCTCGGGCGGAAAACCAAGAAGGGCTCATTTAACGAGGATCGGACGACGCTGCCTTCGTCGCGACCAATGATGTCGTCGACGGAGATCTTGCCGCCGCGAATCGAAATTGCGCGCCGTGGATCGAGCCGCGCGAGATACTCGCGCTCTTTGCGGTCGAGGAGAATGACAGGCTCCTCGATTTGAAACGGACCTTTTGGAAATGGTGAATTCACGGAAATAATGGCTGGACGCGGTTACTTGATCGTATATGAACCGAAGCCTTTTCGGTTCAACTCGCCAACCAACTCGCGCACGTCCTGGGAGCGTTTGAGATCGGCAATCATTAAAGCGTCGGGCGTGTCAACGACGACAGTGTCTTCAACGCCGAGAAGAACGACCAAACGGTCTGGCGCGTGGATCAGGCAATTCTTCGCCCCGAGTTCCAGCCAGCGACCGTTGCCAGCAATGCCGTGAGCATCCTTGCGCATCATACGGTGAACTGCCGACCAACTGCCGACATCGCTCCAGCCGAAATTTCCCTCCAGCGTCAAAACTCTTCCTTCGGAGCCTGCCTTTTCCAATACGGCGTAGTCGATCGAGAGGCTCGGCATTTTTCTGTACTGGCGCGCGATCACCGAACGGAGCGATGGATTAGGATTGGCCAGCGACCTTCCTTTTGCATTTTGATGGATAACTTCGAGCCCCTTTGCGATCGCGGGTTGGTATCGGGCCATGAGTTCGAGCAGCTTCCGAGCCTTCCAGACAAAAATGCCGCTATTCCACAGAGAGCCCCCGCGGATCAGTCGTTTTGCTGCGGCCAGTGTTGGCTTTTCGGTAAATCGTTTGACCCGATAAGCAGTCCCCTTGCGCCTGGCGCCAAACGCCTCGCCTTTCACGATGTAACCGTAGCCGGTTTCCGGGTATTCAGGGCGAATGCCGATGGTAATCAATTGATCGCCACGGATCGCCAACTCGACCGCCGCGTTGAGCACACGCCGAAACGCCGTGACGTCGCCAACCCAGTGATCGGCCGGGAGAACGATCATTACTGCGTCGTCATTTGTTCGCATCACTTCCAATGCGGCTAATCCGATGCAGGGGGCGGTATTCTTGCCCTCGGGTTCAGCGAGAAAATTATTGCTGGGCAATTGATCCAGCTCTTTGCGCAGCGCGTTGAGCTGTTCCGCCACGGTGACAACGAGTGTTTGACGGCGACCGCACAGCGAAACCACGCGCTCGACGGTTTCTTCGATCAAACTCTTTTGGCTGAGAATCTTGAGCAGCTGTTTCGGCCGCTGCGCGCGACTAAGCGGCCAAAACCGTGTACCTTTGCCGCCGGCAATGATCACGCTGAAACAGTTCGTCGCCATTAAGTCGTCCCGGTTGATGAGATTGCGAGGTATAGTACGGTAGGAAATATGGAGGATCAAGCCGCTCAATCGGAAACGCGATCCTGGGTAGTTCCGGCGCATCTTAACGACATTCGCCTCGACTCCTTCGCGCGCCACTGCTTACATCATCTCTCTCGCCGAGAAATCGAACAGGCGATCCGTGCGAAGCTCTTTCTGATCAATGGAAGAGTGGGAAGAAAAGGCGACTTGCTCTCCGGTGGCGACGTCCTGGTTTTTGCCGGGTCCAAGCAGTGGTCCGCCTTACATCCGTTGCCTGATTCCGACCTCGACGTCTCAATTATTTACGAAGATTCGACGATTTTGGCGCTCGATAAGCCCGCCGGTATCGCGACCCATGGTTTTTCGGGAAGAGATACTGACACATTGGCCAATTTTCTTCTCGCAAAGCGGCCGAATCTCGTCAGCGTCGGCCAAAGTCGCTGGGAGCCGGGGCTGGTCCACCGACTCGATCGAGAGACGTCGGGACTCGTGCTGGTCGCTAAAACCCAGTCTGCCTTCGAGCAGCTGCGCTCGCAGTTTCACCGCCGACAGATCAAAAAAATTTATAAGGCGCTGGTCTGGGGAGTCAGTCTAACCCAAGGTGTAATCGACTTTCCCCTAGCGCACGATGCTCGCGACAAGCGCCGCATGCGCGTGTCGACTCGATTGACGCAAAAATCGACACAACGAAAGTGGAGCGCAATGACGCGCTACCGGATGCTTGGACACTCCTCCGGATTCAGCTGGCTCGAGATCGAAATGACAACCGGAGTCACGCATCAAATCCGGGTTCATTTGGCTGCCATTGGCCACGCCATTGTCGGCGACTCTTTATACGGCGCGACCGCTACCGAAACATTCGGTCTCGAGCGCCACTTTTTGCACGCCAGCAGTTTGGAATTTCGCCATCCGGACGATGGCCGGATCGTGAAGCTCAATGCGGAGTTGCCAAGCGATCTTCGGGCGGTACTGAAGCGACTTAAGTTGAGGTTTTAAGCGGCGCTGCTGCGAATGCCTTTGACCTTGGCGCAGCTGCCGCAGAAATTATTGAGCGTGCCGGCTTCTTCCATCCAACCCTCGTCGAGGTTGTGACAGATCTTTTTGCACTCGTAGCAGATGAAGTAGAGGCCATCGATGCTCTTGTTGATCTTCTCACGATTGAGCACGCGACCCCGGAGTTTTTCGACGCGAATGCCGAGGAGTTCTTCGTAATTCTTCTTTATTTTGCGTCGACCGGCTTCGTCACTTGGCAGATCCTCGTCTTCCGATTCCTCGTGCGTGCCGTCATCGATGTAGTCATGACTGCGATCTTTGGCCGCGCGACCAGCACTTTTCTTTTTTGTCCGTGGCATCTTTCTCTTTGGCGCTCCCTTATATTTGATCGTCATCGTCGCGATGAGAACGGCAGTTGAGGTAAAATCATTTCATAATGAACGGTGCTTTTGTTGTCAATACCGGCGAGTCTGATTGAGTTCCGGTCAATGATCTAACCGACCGACTGCAATTGCGAAAATAAAAACAACAACGCGGAAGGTTGGCGATTTATCCACCTTCCGCGTTGCTATTAAAAGAGCGAATTAGTGAAAATGTTTTACTGCTTGATCGCCGCCGCGCGCCGTTGCAGATAGGCGTTGCGTACCGCGCCGTACAGGTCAACCGTCGATTCCGCCACGCGCTCGAAACGGTCTAGATTGAGCGAACGTTCATTGACAATATCAGTAGCTCTTCCTCCAATGCTCGCGTACCAAGGGATGAAATACGTATATGGAGTCATCGCGATGTCGAAAGCGTAACCGATCCCGTCGCGAACCGTGAGCGGCGGGAGTAACGGCAGCACTAAATAGGGGCCGGGCCCCATGCCCCAAACGCCGAAGGTCTGACCCGTGTCTTCGTCTTTTTGCTCGATGCCGAAAGCGTCCTTCGCAACATCGAAAAAGCCCACGAGCCCGATCGTGCTATTGATAGTAAACCTGGTCAATTCGGTGCCTGCGCCGGTCAGTTTGAGCTGCAAAGTGTTGTTCACCACGCGGCGGACCACTGCGAGATTGTCGAAAAAGTTATGAAAACCGCGCTGGACAGGGTCAGGAAAAATAAAATCCCAAGCCGTGGCGACGGGTTTGAGAATATAGCGATCGAGAACTTCTCGATTGAACGTGAACATTTTTTCGTTGAAACTTTCCCAGGGATCGTCTTCGAAGTCTTCACCGGCTGTCGCGGCCGCCGCCATTGCGCCGACATCTGTGGCAGTGAGCTCAACGGTCTCTTGGCTGCCGACTTCGTCGAGTGCGACAGTTTCCACCATTGGATCAATACCGTCGCTTGCTACGATAGGCTCCTCTGCGCCAGCTGAGCGTGTCATCAATAGGGGCAGGGCGAGCCCTAAGATCAACACTTCGGCCATCAAGAATCGCTGAATCCAATGCCAGAAACCACTCTTCATCGCTGTCTCCTTCCGCATGCTGTTGTCACTTACATGAACTCCTTATAGGGGTCAAGCCTCGCGGTGAATTTACCTAGTAAGGCTAGGACGAACCGAGACTATCTAACTAAGCCAAAAGCGTGCCATCGTCGTGGGGTTTCGAGGCTGGTTAAAGGTGGCAATTTGATGAGTTTATTTCGCTCCATCATGATACCTATTAGCACCTAAGTTGTGTCGAAGTGACAAAATGTCGCGTCGGTGTCAATTTCATAGCAAAAAGGTATCTTTTGTCCGCCGTGCATCGTTTCACGCAAGTTTGCACGGTCTCAGTGGATCGGCTATTTTTAGGATCATGGCTACTGCTGCTAATCAGCGTAGGATCGTTCTCGGCGTAACCGGCGGGATCGCCTGTTACAAAGCGGTCGATCTCGTCAGGCTGTTGGTCAAGACCGGTTACCGAGTTCAGGTCATCATGACCCGTGGCGCTGTGGAATTTGTCACGCCCCTGACTTTTCAAACTATTTCCGGCAATCCCGTGGCGACTGAAACATTTAATCTGACTCAGGAATCGGAGATCGGGCATATTAACTTGGCGGACTCCGCTGATCTTTTCGTCATCGCGCCGGCCACCGCCAACGTGATCGGCAAGTTTGCCAATGGCATCGCTGACGATTTATTGACGACCGTGCTGATGGCTACCCAGGCGCCGGTTCTGATTGCGCCGGCGATGAATGTCCACATGTACGAAAATCCAATTCTCCAGGAGAATCTGCGCAAGCTTCGCCGGCTCGGCTACCATGTGATGGAACCGGCAGAAGGATTTCTCGCTTGTGGCTATGAGGGCAAGGGTCGGCTGCCTGATGCGGAAAAGATTGCGGAAGCGATCGGCGGCCTGCTCAAGAATAGGGATCTGGGCGGCGAAAAATTATTGATCAGCGCCGGCCCGAGTCGCGAGCCGCTGGATCCGGTTCGCTATATTTCCAATCGGTCGTCGGGAAGGATGGGGTATGCGCTGGCACGGGCCGCCGTGCGCCGGGGCGCTGAGGTGACTCTGATCAGCGGGCCAACAGCACTGGAACCTCCTGCCGGTGCGCGCCTGATTTCCGTGACCACCGCGGCTGAAATGCGCGACGCTGTTATCAAGGAATTTGCTCAATGCACCGCGATCGTGATGACGGCAGCGGTGGCCGATTATCGTCCCACCATGGTTGCCGACCAAAAAATGAAGCGCGGTAAAGGACCGGTCGAGTTACGACTCGAGCCCAATCCCGACATTTTGAAAGAGTTGAGCGACAAGAAAAACGGCAAATTATTAGTCGGTTTTGCCGCCGAAACCGAAGAACTGACCGCCAATGCCGAAAAGAAACTGCGCGAGAAGAATCTCGACATGATTATCGCCAACAACGTCACTGAGGCGGGCAGCGGCTTTGACGGCGATACCAACATCGCGACGATTCTTGACCGTACCGGCGCCAAGCGGTCGCTTCCGCTGATGAGCAAAGACGAATTGGCGGATTGTATCTATGACCATTTTCTCGCTCTGAAAAGCCAGCGCTGAGATGGGTACTCCGCGGGAGCCCAAGCCGGCGAAATACTTCGTCGCTCTTCTTTCGTCTTCACCCGATCTTTTGACTGCCGTCGAAACCGAATTAGCGGCTATTCTTGGCGGGGTCGACGGCCGAAGTGAAGTGATCCCCTGGACTGCTTCCAAATTCTATGAGAAGGAGATGGGCGCGGGTTTGCTGCGCCGTTTCGTGTCATTCTTGCCGCTCGCCTCACCAGGAAATCTGGCTGCCGCTAAAATAGAAACTCAACGCATCGAGGAACAATATCGAGAGCGTGGGTCGGGCGGACGGCGGGTGAATCTCGATCCGGGTTATCTTGATGTGTACAAAGTCGTCCTCGGATCTACCAAAAATGCCTGCCAGCGAATCTATCTCCATTCGGGTATTTATGGCGAAGCGACGCTGCTCTATTACGACGGCGGTTTCCACGGTTTGGATTACACCTATCAAGACTATCTGTGGCTCGAGACGCTTGCCTTTTTTACGACCCTGCGAGAAGCGTACCTGGCACAGCTAAAACAGCTCGGTTGAAATTTCGCTCGCACCGTTTAAGCCGCTAGCGTTATTGCTAGTCGCAACTCTCCGGTGATAAGATCCGCGAGTGAAAGGATGGATTTACCTTGGCTGAAGAGAGCGGCGGCGAAGAGTTTGCGACACTGGTCATCTCCTTGCGACGTCATTTGCAGAGGCGACAGCGCAGGGGAATTAGAATTCTGCCTGGAAGCAGCCCCGCCGAAGTGAGACCAGCCGCAGTGAGAGAAGTCGAGCTCTGGGGTGGAACCGTGGATGATCTATTCGCCCAGAACGCGGAGGCGCTCAAAGCAAAGAGTCTCGAAGAATTGCGTGCCGCCATTGGCGATTGCCGTCTCTGCAAGCTCTGCTCGGGCCGAACCAACCTGGTGTTCGGTGTAGGCAATCCGAAAGCTGAGTTGATGTTCGTCGGTGAAGGACCGGGTCGAGACGAAGATCTTCAGGGAGAGCCGTTTGTCGGCCGCGCCGGCCAACTTCTCACGGATATCATTACCAAGGGCATGGGCATGAAGCGGGAAGATGTTTACATCGCCAATGTGGTCAAATGCCGCCCGCCGGAAAACCGCAATCCTGAAGCCGATGAAGTGGCGGCCTGCGAACCTTTCCTAAAGAAGCAAATCGACTTGGTGCAACCGCGTGTCATCGTTGGTCTTGGCAAATTTGCCGTACAGACGTTGCTGCAAAGCAAGATTCCCATCACCAAACTGCGAGGCCAATGGCACAGCTATCACGGCATTAAACTGATGCCGACCTTTCATCCGGCCTATTTGTTGCGCAACCCGGCGGACAAGAAATTTGTCTGGGAAGACATCAAAAAAGTCATTAAAGAGCTGCGCGGTGAAAACGCTTAGAATTTATTTTTGTCTTTCATTGCTCGTGGCCGGTGCGTCGGTGTTGGCGCAGTCGAAGGACGCTTTAACGCCCCACGTCGATCTTATTTCGATCGACGGCACTATCAATCCCGCGGTCGATGACTTCATCCGAGAAAGTATCAGTCGATCGAAAGCGAACGCCGCCCGGGCTTTGATTATTCAGCTCGATACCCCGGGCGGGCTATTGACCTCTACTCGAACGATCGTCAAAGAACTGCTTGGTGCGCCGGTGCCGGTGATAGTTTACGTGGCTCCGAGCGGCGCGGGCGCGGGTTCAGCGGGCGTGTTCATCACCATGGCGGCGCATATTGCGGCGATGGCCCCGGGAACGAATATCGGTGCGGCCCACCCGGTCGCTGGCGGCGGCCAGGAAGTCAAAGGCGTGATGGGCGAGAAGATCGAGAACTTCACTGCTTCTTTCAGCGAGAGCATCGCGCAGCAACGCGGCCGCAATACCGAGTGGGCAATTCAAGCGGTGCGAAAAAGCGTGTCGATCACGGAGAAAGAAGCGCTGAAGATCAAAGTCATCGACGTTGTGGCCAAGGACATCGACGATCTGCTCGAGCAGGCCCATGGCCGAAAAGTGGACATCGACGGGCGCAAGCATGAACTGTCCCTTAAGGGCGCCCGCGTCGAACGCTATGGGATGAGCCTCAAGCAAAAGGTACTCAATACCATCGCCGATCCGAATATCGCGTATTTGCTCATGATGGCGGGGATTCTCGGCCTCTACATGGAATTTTCTCATCCCGGGGTGATCTTTCCCGGCGTGGCCGGAGCGATTTGTCTGTTGCTGGCCTTCGCGTCTTTGCAGCTGCTGCCGATCAACTATGCCGGGCTCGGGTTGATTATTCTCGGCATCGGCCTGCTGATCGGCGAGGCTTTCGCGCCCAGCTTCGGCGTGCTTGGCGTCGGCGGGATTATTTCTCTAGCTTTGGGCTCTTTTTTTCTCTTCGACACCGAGGGTTCCGACTTGATCGTCGATCGCTCGATTATTCTTACCGCTGTCGCGACGCTTGGCAGCTTTGTGTTGGCCGTGAGCTACCTGGTTTTTCGCTCGCAGAAGGCGAAACCGGCACTGGGGATGGAGGGGCTCATCGGCGAAATCGGCGAGGTGAGAGGCAAGCTGATTCCTTCGGGCAAGATTTTTGTTCATGGCGAAACTTGGAGGGCTGAAGCCGACAACGAAATCGACGTCGGTGAAAAGGTCGAAGTGGTGGGTGTCGAGGGTATGGTGCTCAAAGTTCGGCGAGCAGCACAGCGGTAACCAAGTAGCTGAGAGAGGAGACGATATGTTTGGTTTGGGGGTGCCGTTTACGTTTCTCGTTATTGTGATCATTCTGATTATTAGTGGAATCAAGATTCTAAAAGAGTACGAACGGGCGGTTGTCTTTCGGCTTGGCCGTATGGTGGGCGTGCGCGGTCCCGGCATCGTTTATATCATTCCGGGAATCGAGAAAATGGTCAAAATGGACCTGCGCACGGTGACCATGGACATTCCCCCGCAGGACGTGATTACACGCGACAACGTTTCGGTGAAAGTGAACGCCGTGCTCTATTTCCGCGTGCTCGAACCAAGCCGGGCGGTGGTTGAAGTTGAAAATTATCTCTTCGCTACTTCGCAGTTGGCTCAGGTGACTTTACGCAGTGTGTGTGGCCAAGCCGAGCTCGACGAGCTGTTGGCGGAACGAGACCGAATCAACAGCCGTATTCAAGAAATTCTCGATCAACAAACCGATCCCTGGGGGATTAAGGTTGTCTTGGTCGAACTCAAGCACATCGACTTGCCGCAGGAAATGCAACGAGCAATGGCGAAACAGGCTGAAGCAGAGCGCGAGCGCCGTGCCAAGGTTATTCATGCCGATGGCGAGTTTCAAGCCTCGCAAAAGTTGGCCGATGCGGCCGAAGTCATCGGCAAACAGCCGATGGCGTTGCAACTGCGTTTTCTGCAGAGCCTGGTTGAAGTCGCGTCGGAGAAAAATTCGACGACGATTTTTCCCGTGCCTATCGATTTGCTGACGCCGTTCCTCAAGAGAAACGATCAGACATAGCCCAACCGGTCGAAAGACCCGCTCGCATCAATCCGTTTCAATCACGGTAGGGGCACGGCATGGGTGCCCCTATACGCAGTCGTTCATGAAGCTTGAAGAATTCACTTACGAACTTCCCGAATCCCTGATCGCGGCATTCCCCAGCCGCGAGCGTGAAAAGTCGCGTTTGCTCGTTCTCCGTCGCGCCACTGCTGAGATTGTTCACAGCATTTTTTCCGACCTCGGTGAGTTTCTCGACTCAGGTGATCTCTTGGTGCTCAACGATACGAAAGTTTTTCCGGCTCGCCTGCGTGGGAAAAAAGACAGCGGCGGTAAGGTCGAAGTGCTGTTGCTGCAGCGATTTCCGGACGCGGACCGCAGCTTGTGGATCGCCCTGGTGGACGCCGCGAAAAAACCGCGGGTCGGCGGCGTGCTCTATTTTGGCGAGCGCATGACCGCGCAGGTGATCGGTGATCTGGGGCGTAGCCGTTTTGGTCTCGAGTTTCATCACGCCGGTGAGTTCAGCGAGCAACTTGAAGCTCTCGGAGAGCCGCCGTTACCGTCCTATGTGCGGCGCCAGCGCGCCACGGAGGCACTGGATTGGGAGCGCTATCAGACGGTGTATGCCGCGCAATCGGGAGCCATTGCGGCACCAACGGCGGGTTTTCACTTCACGCCGGAGCTGTTCGCGAAACTGAAAGCGAGAGGCATCGAACGCACCCTGTTGACCCTCCACGTCGGGCCGGGTACTTTTCAACCACTGCGCGAAGCCGAGATCGAAAACCACCGCATGGAGGGAGAGCGGTACCGTCTTAGCGCGGCATCTGCGGACAAAATTAATCGCACCAAGCAAATGCGCGGTCGCGTGGTGGCAGTCGGTTCGACGACCACGCGAGCCCTCGAATGGATCGCGCTTCAGAAAGGCCGGATCGTCGCAGACGAGGGCATCACGCGGCTCTACATCCGCCCGGGTGATTCGTTTCGCGTTCTGGACGCGCTGATCACGAACTTTCACTTGCCCGGCTCGACGCCATTGGTCCTCGTTGCAGCGTTTGCCGGCTTAGATCTCGTACGACGGGCTTATCGAGAAGCGATCGAAAAAAAATATCGGTTCTACAGCTATGGTGATGCGATGCTGATCCTCTAGAATTTTGGATTGTCGATCCTTCGACGGAGTTTATCCTGAGCGGAGTCGAAGGGCTCAGGACAGGTTTTGGATTGAAAAACTCGTGGCTGTCAAAGACCCTTCTTCCAGCTTCCTAATCTTAGTCCGGTAATCCAAAATCCAAAATCCAAAATCTAAAATTGAACAATGTCCAGTCATTTCACCGTCATCAGAAAAGATCCCGATACCAATGCCCGCCTTGGTCGCCTCGTGACGGCCCACGGCGCTGTCGAAACGCCGTGCTTCATGCCGGTCGGAACGCAGGGAACCGTCAAAGCGATGTTGCCGCGAGACTTGCGGGAGATGGGCTGTCAGATCCTGCTCGGCAACACCTATCATCTCTACTTGCGGCCCGGCCACGAATTAATCCGCCAACTCGGCGGCTTGCACCGCTTCATGGGTTGGGACGGGCCGATATTGACCGACAGCGGGGGTTTCCAGGTCTTCAGTTTAGGCGCGACGCGCAAGATCACTGAAGAAGGCGTACGTTTTCAGTCGCACTTGGACGGCGCGACTCATTTGCTTACGCCTGACAAGGCGATAGCCATCCAAGAGGCGCTGGACAGTGACATCGCGATGGTCCTGGATGAATGTATTCCCCACGATGCGCCGCGTGATTATGTTCATGCGTCCACCGCGCGGACGATTCGCTGGGCCGAGCGCTGCTTCCGGGCCCGCAGCGCTCCAGACCAGCTGATGTTCGGCATCATTCAAGGCGGGTTGTTCCAAGACTTACGCCGATGGTGCGTCGACGCAATGATGCGAATGGCTTTCGACGGCTTTGCCGTAGGCGGACTAGGCGTCGGCGAAGGAGAGGAAAGGCTCCATGCCATCGGCAATTTTACCGTCGAATTATTGCCGGAGAGCCAGCCGCGTTATTTGATGGGCGTGGGCCGGCCCCAAGATATCGTCAGTGCCGTGCGCGCCGGCTACGATATGTTCGATTGCGTCATTCCCACTCGCAACGCGCGCAACGGCACGCTTTTTACTTTCCAAGGGAGACTGAATATCAAACGCGCGGAGTTCGGCGGCGATCCGCGGCCGCTGGACGAAGCCTGCGGTTGTTATTGTTGCCGCAATTTCTCGCGTGGTTACTTGCGTCATCTGTACATGGCCGGGGAAATTCTCTCTGCGCAGTTAAATAGCCTGCACAATCTTTACTTTTATCACCGGCTCATGGATAAGTGTCGGGAAGCGATTCGCGACGGTCGATCCGAGGCTTGGACGGAGCTAGGCAAGATCGGCGACAGCGCGTGAATTAATTCTAGGAGGAATCATGATCGATATTGCTTATGCGCAAAGCGCGCCGGGAGCCGGGGGTCCGGGTCCCCTTATGACGCTCATCCCGTTCGTTCTGATTTTCGTCATCATGTACTTTATGGTGATTCGGCCGCAGCAAAAAAAGTCGAAGGAACACCAGGAGCTGCTCAACAAGCTGAAAAAAAACGACGAAGTGATGACCTCCGGAGGAATTTACGGTAAGGTGATCGACTTAAAGGAAACGGTGGTGACGTTGGAGGTGGCGCCAAACGTAAGAATCCGTGTGCACCGGCCTCAGATCTCAGCCGTACTCACCGGCGAAAAAGCAGCCAAAGAAGGAAAGGAATAAGAGGAATGCGACAGAGCGTTCTGACGCGACTGATTATATTCGGCATCGCTACTTTGGCGGCCGTGATTTACCTGGTTCCGACCTTTGTGACGCCGCTCCCGGACTGGTGGAGCCGTCTTCTACCCGCGGACAAAATTCACTTGGGACTGGATCTCCAGGGGGGCACCCATCTCGTTCTTGAAGTGAAGGTGGACAAGGCGATCGAAAATAACGTGGAACGAATTAGGGGCGATTTAATAAACGTTCTGCGCGAGAAAGGAGTTTCGGGCGTCTCGGTGGAAAGGCTAGAAGGCATGCAAATTCAGGTCAAGGTTCCCGCAGCAAACGCGGAGCGCGTGCGCGGAATACTTAAGAGCGATTTTGGTCACCTCGTGGAGGCTAAGACGCCGCAAACCAGCGGCGGCATCAGCGAATATTATTTGACCTTGAGCAAAGAAGAGCTTCGTTCACTGCGCGATTATGCCGTCGACCAGTCTTTGGAGACGATTCGCAACCGGATCGACCAGTTTGGCGTGAGCGAGCCGATCATTCAGCGTCAAGGGCAGACGGGCATCTTAATCCAGTTACCCGGAATCCAAGACCCGGAGCGGGCAAAGGAGATCGTCGGCAAGACGGCGTTGTTGGAGTTCAAATTGGTCGATGACACGGTCAATGTAGAAGATGCGATAAAGAACGGCCCGCCGCCCGGCCGCCAGTTGCTCTACGGCCACGCGGGAAAAGGGGAGGGGCTGGCGGCGGAGAAACAAGCTTATGTACTGGAATCGCGGCCGTTGATGACGGGTGAATACATTCAGGACGCGCGCGTGCGGCCGGCAGAGCAGCTTCACGGAGCCTCCGTAGAGCTGATATTGAACGCCAGCGGCGCACGGCTGTTTGAACAAATCACTGCGGCTAACGTCAAACGGCGGCTCGCCATCGTCCTCGATAATCGAGTCTATTCGGCGCCGGTGATCCAGGAGCGGATCGGCGGCGGCCGGGCATCGATAACGGGAAATTTCGAAGTTAAAGAAGCGAGGGATTTGGCGATCGTTCTCCGAGCGGGCGCGTTGCCGGCGCCGGTTGAGATTGCCGAAGAGCGCACGGTCGGACCTTCCCTAGGCCAGGATTCGATCCAGAAAGGGATCGCGTCGTTTATCGTCGGTGGCAGCGTCGTGGTAATTTTCATGACCATCTACTACAAAGGCGCGGGACTGATTGCCGTCGGCGCACTGATTTTCAATATTCTGTACATGATGGCAATCCTAGCCGGCTTCCAGGCCGTTTTAACCCTGCCGGGTATCGCCGGCATCGTGCTCACGGTGGGCATGGCAGTAGACGCCAATGTTCTGATCAACGAACGCATCCGAGAGGAGCTGCGAGCGGGACGTGCAGTACGCTCGGCTGTCGAAGCGGGATACAAAAATGCCTTGCCGGCGATATTGGACTCCAACATCACGACGTTTCTTTCAGGTGTGATTCTTTTTCAGTTCGGCACGGGCCCGGTCAAGGGCTTCGCCGTCACGCTGTGCATCGGTATCCTTACCACGGTAATTACCGCGGTGTATCTGACGCGCATCTACTACGATCAGCGAATGGCCGCGCGCAAACTGGAGCGCATCAGCATCTGAGAGGCCAACAATGGAACTCATCAGGCCCGGCACCACCATTCAATTTACCAGCTATCGCAAGATCGCGGTCATTCTCTCCACGGTCGTAAATCTCGCGGTGCTCCTCGCACTGTTCGTTAAAGGACCCAACCTGGGGGTCGATTTCGCCGGCGGAACAATGGTCCACTTAAAGGTTCAGCAGCGAGTTACCATATCGGAAATTCGCCAGGCCCTCGAGAAGGTGAATCTGGGCGGTGCTGTGATTCAGAACTTCGGCGAAGCGGACGCCAACGAATATTTGGTCCGTTTGGAGAAGACCACGGTCGAAATCGGGGCATTGGGAGACCAGATCAAGAAAAGCCTTACCGAGCAGTTTGGCCAGGGCAAATTCGAGATCCGCAGGATCGAGTACGTGGGACCGAAGGTCGGCGAAGATCTCCGTTTCCGCGCAACCATGTCGGTGATTGCGGCGACGATTATGATGGGGGTCTACATCTGGGTGCGCTTCGGCTCCGCCTTCGGCGCGGGAATGGGTCTGCACTTTGGTATCGGCGCGGTGATTGCTTTGATTCATGATGTTCTGGTCACGGTGGGCGCCCTGATGCTGGTGAATTACGAGTTCGATCTCACCGTCGTCGCAGCGCTGCTTACGATTGTCGGGTTTTCGGTAAACGACACGGTGGTCATTTGCGATCGAATCCGCGAAAACCTGAGAAAAATAAGACGGGAAACTCTCGAAAAAATTATCAATACCAGCATCAACGAAACGCTGAGCCGTACGATTTTAACGACCGGGACGGCACTTCTGGTGCTAGCGTCCCTTTACCTTTTGGGCGGTGAGGTCATCAGGCCGTTTGCCTTTTCTCTGCTGGTGGGGTTCATCTCCGGTGTTTACTCGACGATTTTTATCGCTAGTCCGGTTATCCTTCTGTGGGAGCAACGCCCGGGAAGAAAAAAATGAATACAAAGGGCAAATTGGCGAATGGGACTTGTAAAATTATGGACGAAAGAAGCATCCGATCGGCTCTGAGAGGATTACGATTGCCGTTCTGCGCTGCGCAATTCGAGCGCCGCAATCTCTATTTTCACTCGTCCTTTTAGTCTAGATGCTAATCGGTCAGCACAAACGGTGGGTTCTCAGAGAAGTTGATCCACAGACCGTCGCTCGACAATCCGAACAGTTAGATATCTCTTCCCTTCTCGCGCGCATTCTTGTCTTGCGCGATTTCGCCGATATCCAGTCGGCTCGCCGCTATCTGTCATCCAGTTTGCGCAGCGATCTCCCTTCGCCATTCCAAATGGCCGACATGGAGCCGGCGGTACGACGCTTGGCTGAAGCAGTCAAAAACAAGCAGCAAATCGGCATTTGGGGCGACTATGACGTCGACGGCACCACCGGAGCCTCCGTGCTCGTTTCCTTCTTGCGCGAAGTCGGCGCGCAGCCTGTCTACCATGTTCCCCATCGAATCGAAGAAGGTTACGGTCTCAATACTGGAGGGCTCAGGCGATTTAAGGAGCGAGGCGTTGATTTGGTCGTGACTGTGGATTGCGGCATCTCCAACGCACAGGAAGTTGCGGCGGCGGGCGATATGGGGCTGGATGTCGTCGTTGTCGACCATCATCAGCCGCCTGATGAACTTCCTCCCGCGGTGGCGGTGATCAACCCGCATCGCAAAGACTGCGCTTTCCCCGACAAAGGGCTCTGTGCTGCGGGATTGGCTTTTTATCTGGTCATCGCGCTTCGCGCTAAGTTACGCGAAGAAGGCTGGTTCATCGGCTCGGTGGAACCCGACATTCGCCGTTACCTTGATATCGTGACGCTTGGCACGATTGCCGACATGGTTCCGCTCAAAGGTGTGAATCGAACTCTGATTCGCCGCGGGTTGGCCGAGCTGGCGAGCTCCACGCGTCCCGGCGTCGTCGCGCTTAAACAGGTAGCCGGCATCGCTGCTGCCGGAGAAGTGAGCGCTGGACAAGTCGGCTTTCGCCTGGGACCACGCATCAACGCGGCGGGACGAGTGGATTACGGAATCAAGGTGGTCGAATTGCTGACCACTGACTCCAATGACATTGCGCTGCGTATCGCACAGGAACTGGACGCTCATAACAGCGAACGCCGCGTGATCGAGGCGGCGGTATTGGAGCAAGCGTTGGCGCAGGCAAGCAGCGCCGTTGACGGTGGAAGGCGCCACTCTCTGGTTTTAGCAGGCGAGGGCTGGCATCCAGGCGTGCTCGGCATCGTTGCTTCGCGGATCGTCGAAAAATATTATCGTCCTACGGTTGTGATCGGATTCAACGGCGGCGCAGGCAAGGGCTCGGCGCGGAGCATCCGGGGCTTTCATATGATCGAGGGATTTCGCCATTGCGCGGAACACTTGGAAAAGTTCGGCGGTCACGAATACGCCGGCGGCTTGTCGATCCAATCGGCGAATTTGGAACATTTCGCCGAATCCTTCGAAAGCGTCGCGCGGCAAATCCTCACGGCCGAAGACTTGTCGCCGCTGCTCGAAGTGGATGCGCAGTTACGCTTCTCCGATATCGGCTTTCCATTGGTACGCGAGCTAGATGTGCTAAAGCCTTTTGGCGTCGGCAATCCGGAGCCGTTGTTCATGACGTCTCAAGTCGAAGTTTGTGAGCGAAAGGTTTTTTCTGCTGGGGTTCGCTACCGGCTGCGTGACGGCGGTCGGGTGATCGGCGGCGTAATCTTCGGCGTGGATAATGATTATCCCGGCATGGTCGGAGAGATCATCGACGTTGCCTATCGGTTGAGTGAGAATGATTGGAACGGCGCGTCGACCGTGGAGTTAAAGATCGTCGACGTACGTCATGTGCCTGCGGCTTCGAGTCTGGGACCGCCAGCACCTAGCTGACGAGGCTTGGTAAGTGAAAGATCAAAGTGTCCGTGTAGAGATGGCAAGAATGATTATTCCGAAGTCAACGGCAATTGCGCCATCGGTGATTTTAGCCGCATATCTCGTGGCTCGATTGGTGTCGTCATCCTTCGCAGCCGATGTCGGCGGCAAGCCAGAAAAGCCGGATGTGGTTGTCACCTATGCGCAGCCGAGCGGTGCCTTTACGCCGATCTGGGTGGCTTACGAGGCAGGGTTGTTCAAAAAATATGGCCTGAACGCCAGTTTGCAATTACTCACGCCGCAGGTGTCCGCGCAAGCGGTGGTGTCCGAGGAGGCGGATTTCTACACCGATGGGCCGGATTTGATCAATGCGCGGCTGCGCGGCGGTCAGGTGAAGTATTTCGGCGGGACCATGCAGCAGCTGGTCTTTCAAATCTGGGGCGCCAAAGAAATCAAATCGATCCAAGATTTGAAAGGCAAAACCATTGCTGCGAGCACGCCACGCGCCGCACTCGACACGGCAACGCGCGAGGCGCTGAAAAAGAACGGGCTGGCGCCAGACAAAGACGTGCAAATTCTTTATGTGCAGACGGTGCCGGCGATCCTAAGCTCAATAATTGGCGGTAAAACCGCGGCCGGCACGCTCTCAGCGCCCAACACGCTTAAAGCGAAAGAATCCGGTCTCAATCTTCTAGTCGATATCGGCAAACTGAATATTCCCGCATTCCAAGTTGCTTACGGTACCACCGAGAAGTTTCTCAAAAGCAACCCCAACACGGTTTACGCCTTCCTCAAGGCGATCGCCGAAGGAGTCGCCCTATC
>WNFZ01001497.1_pt1 | contig 22539 bp, 20 predicted proteins | sample 5400081 | NCBI WGS metagenome assembly WNFZ01 (sample SAMN13153365, study PRJNA577476) | soil metagenome | isolation source: 80 cm soil or saprolite under grassland replicate 1 | place: USA:California | collected 2016-06-15
CCTCGGCCGCTCGAGCCATGGCCACGTACTCGGGCCACCGGACGTCGCGCTCGACCTCGGGGAGTTGGATCCCAACCCGGATCGGGCGCGCCAAGGCAGCGAGTCTACGGAACGCTCTCGCGGGCTTCTAACCGCGGGGTCGTCTCATCCCGCTGTATGGCCTCATCGCCCATGTTGGAGCGCCCGATGAAGACCGCCCCCTCGGCGATGGCAAGGGATTTCGAGGTGATGTCGCCTTCCACCCGGGCCCGGGGCCCGAGCTTGGCTGTTCCCTTCACCAGGACGTTGCCCATGACGATGCCGCCGACGTCTGCGTTGTGGCCGCGGATGTTTCCATCCAGTCGGCTGTCAGCGGGCAGCGAGACGTTGCCCTTTGCGGTCAGATTGCCCTTGACCCGGCCCCCGAGCGTGATGCTCCCGGCCTGGATGTTGGCTTCCACCCGACCCTGAGGGGTCAGCGACACCTCGCCCTCGGCAGTGATCTTGCCCTTGACTTCCCCTTCGACCCTCAGGGATCCGGCCGCGATCACCGTGCCTTCGATCTTCGTCCCTGGACCTACCACCGAGACCTCGGAGCGATCATCCGAACGATCCATTGCCCACCTCCCATCGGAAACGAGCCGGGCGGTCAGTCCGCCTGGGTGGCCGAACCCGACGAACCCGACGAACCGGACGAGCCCGACGAACCCGACGAGCCCAGCTTGCTCCGGATCTGCTCGCCGACCTCCGAGAACGTCGTTGAGAGCGCGTCGCCGAAGGACTTCGTTGCCTCCTTCAGCTGCTGCTTGGCCTCGGGGTCCCGGAGCGTCTCGCCGAACGAGGTGAACGCCTGGTCGAGCTGGCGGGTCACGGTCTGGATCGCGTCATCGAGCTTCTTGCGGTCCTCGTCGGCGGTCGTCCCCAGCTCCTCGCCGCGCTTGCGGTACTTCTCGCCGAGGAGCCGACTCCACTCGCCGAACTTGTCGCCGACCTCGTTCCACGCTTGCTTCGCGCTGTCAGCCATCGGTCGCCCCTTTCGTTCGCGTGATGGTTCGGTCATGGAGTCTACGAACATCGGCGCCGTGGCGAGCGCCTGAACTCACGACATCCCATTGTGCCGCGCGCCTAGCCGGTGATCACGAAGTCGGCGCCCGCCTCCTTTCGGTAGCCGTCGTCGCGGAGCAGGTACACGCTGTACTTCCCGGCATCGAGCGGCCACGGGCCATGGACGGACTCGTCGATCAGGGTCGAGCCGGCGACCGTCGAACCCGTGTATGTCCACTGCAGGTAGTAGGCGACGCGGGGATCCCGTCCCCGCTTGTACACGCCGATCCAATCCCACCGCTCGCCCCGGGCGTTCTTCCACGAGACGTCGATGGGCTCGTCCACCGCGTACGCGTCCTTCCCGGTCGAGATCGAGGGCCGCGTGCCCGGCTCCTTCACCCAGAACGGGATCCGCGACAGCTCCTGGCCGCCGCCGTGGAGCAAGACGGCCTCGTATGCGCCGGGGGCCCATCCATCCGTGGGGAACGCGAGCGTCCCGTCGATGGGGGCGGTTGCGCCCGTGGACTGGTCGGCGACGGTTCCCGATCCTGGGTGCCCGCCGGCGGCGACGATGGCCACGTGTTCCCCGCCCGCTCCCGGCGAGTGGAACGTCACGTGCACGTCGTCGCCGATGGCCACCAACCGCTCATCGGCCGCCACCATGACCGGCGGCGCGCCCGGGGTCACGGTGAATGTCGAGGCGGTGGCCCGGTGGTCGGAGGGCCAGGGCGTCACGCTCAGGTCCACGGGCCCTCCGGCCTCGCCGATGACCTCCGCGGCCGTGGCCTTCGCCTCGCCGAGCGCGTAGATGATGTCGATTCGGTCCTGCGGCGCATACTTCCCCGGGTTCCAGAACGGAAGGTGCGGCCGGGCCGCCCACCACGTCAGGCCGGGATGGCGCGTGGGGCTCGGGTACACCTGCCGGTACGAATCCACGAACCCGGCCTCCTCCACCGCGACGCTCACCGGCCACTTGACCGAGTAGCGGATCTGGAACCGCTGGCCCACCATCTCCGGTGTCCAGTCCCGCCAGGACGGAGCGTTGAAGTCGCCGGTCAGGAACACCGGGATGTCCTGGGCCCCAAGGCCCTCAGCGGCCTGGAGGAACGGCTGGATGGCCGGGAGTCGGAGCCTGCGCTCCAGCTCGAGCACGGAGCGCCTGGTCTCGCCCTGCTTGACCTCGAAGGGGCCGTAGGGGTTCGAGGGCAGGTGCACGTTCTCGATGGCCACCACCTGCCCCGGCGCGAGCTGGACGAAGAGGTAGACGCCGTCCGCGCCGGGGGGGTCGATCAGCGGGTACTTCGACAGGACCTGGAGCCGTCCGCTCGCGTACGGCCATCCCAGCGCGCGCCGAAGGGCCAGGGTATGGCCTTGGGCCTCCTCGATGGCGACCACGTCGGCGCCGCTCCTCCGGATCGCTTCCACGACCTTGTCGAAGCTGACGTGAACGCCGCCGTACTCGATATTGAACTCCAGGACCTTGAGCCGAAGCGGTGGGAGCGGCGCCATTTGCGCCCTCGCCGGCCGTGCGTAGAGAGCGAGCGCGAGCACCGGGAGCAGCCCGAGCGCCGCAATGGAGCGCCGCCACGGCCCGACCCGTCGAACGGAGGCGGCAAGCATTCGGGGATGGTGCCACGCCCGGGGCTTCCCCCGCCAATCGCCGAGCAGGGAACTAGGCGCCGATGGTTCCGGCCGAGCCGGTCGAGAAGAGCCGCTCGTCCTCCGCGATGGCGGTCGCGATGAGGCGGCGGGTGGCTTCCTCGAATGCGGAGTCCTCCCCCGATTCCCATGCCCCCAGGGCGCGCCGCCCCTCGTCGGTCGTCAGGAGCTCATCCCGCGACAAGAGGGTGCGGTCGTCGCAGAGCACCGGGCTTTCCCGAAGCATGGAGGTTCCGTCGTCGCCGAGCTCCGCGACCACCTCGGCCACGATGTGGGCGGGGATGTCGGCTTCCTGTGAGTTCTCGAGCACGTACCAACGCATTTCGGGCCCTCCGCGTCCTTCGATCGATCTTGAGCGCAGCGGGGACCTTCGCGGCGCACTCCTCCTATTACTCAAACGTCCTTCGGAGCGAAAGGTACCCAGGATCGTCGATCCAATTCAGGTCTTGACTCTTCCGGCAGGCGGCAGGATCGCTTCCGGGCCGGGCCCCGCATCCACGACAGGAGGGGCAGACTCCTGAGCTCGAGGCCCGCTGCGGCCGGAATGGCTGGGACCGCTGTCGGGCCGGGTGTGTTCGGTGACTGGAACCCGCTGGGCTCCGGGGTCGGCATCTCCGTGGCGCCGGGCTCGGGGCTTGGGGTTTCGCTCGGCTCCGGGCGTGGAGTCTCGCTGGGCTCCGGGCGTCGGGACGCTTCGGCGGTCGACGATTCTTCCGGGGTGGGCGACCGCTTGAGGGGGGACCTTTCCGTTGGCCTGGGCTCTGGACTCGGCACCTCGGCCGGGCAAGGCTCCGGACTTGGCAGGCGGACCCTGGATGCTCAACAGGTCTCCGAGGACGTATTCGATCGCGGCGGCCCCCCTGTCCGTGACGTTCGACAGCAGTGGGGACACCTTGGCATCGATCGCCGCGTCGAGGCGAGAGGTGTCCGCCCCTGAAGCGAGCGCGGCTGCACGCTCTGCGATGAGCCGGCGTGCGGTCTCGGCGATGGCTACCGCAGACCTTCCCGGGCGCATGCTCGCAGCGAGGAGCTCGAGGGTCGAGTAGGCATTCGTGAGGTACGCCGACGCCGCAGATCCCGGGCCCTCAGAGGATGCGGGTAGCAACAGCCCCCGGCCGAGGAGCAGCAAGATGAGGATGACGGAGGCGGCTGCCGCGCCCCGTAGGCGCTCGGACCAACGGTCCCTCAACCCCCTCGGCAGGTGAACGGCTCGAGCAGATGGGGGAAGCCCTTCGAACTGCCCGGCGGCTGGAGACGAGCCCGCCGTCGCCCGCTTCGCTTGCACCCGAGCCGGTTGCACCGGGACGGGCGCGCCCCGGCACAGCCGTTGCAGGACGATCCCCAGCTCCTGGATCCCGACCCACTCTTCAACGAACGCATCGGCCCCGCGGGACGGACCACTCCATGACCGTTCGGGTTGGGGCGTGACGACCACGATCTTCGTGGACGTCGAACCCTGACGGACCCGGTGGATGAAGCCCGCGCCCACCATGGCCACAAGGCTCTCGTCAAGGATCACCGCATCGGGTCGCTTCGAGGTGACCAGGCTGATCGTATCCTCGCCCGACGCAACCAACGCCACCACCTGGCACCCTGCCTCCTCGAGGAAGAAGCGCACCAGCTCTCGGTGGAGCGGTTGATGGGCGGCGACCAGGACCCTGAGGGCCCGAGCGGTCGTCTCCCGTCGCGATCGCCGGTTCAGACGTTGCATCGCTGCACCACTTCCATCATTGACGCTCGTCACCTTAGACCGTCCGCCGGGGGCCGGGAAAGCATCATCGCCCCGGCTCGGGCCGCAGCCGTGTACCGCTGCGTCAGACGAATCTCAAACGGTCACCGGCGGGGCGTCGCCTGGAGGGGAGGGCGGCCCTCGCCGCCCTCCCCTCCCGATCGATCCGATCCCTAGCCCGTGGTGGCGCTGAAGATGTCGTTGTTCCCGAAGTTCGCAGGGCAGTCGCCAACCCCTCCGAGTGGCCACGGAGCCGGGAACACCCGGTGGCCGGCATCGAACGAGGCCTTCCGCCAGGCGTCCATGGCGGGGCAGTCCGCCGTCCTCTGCGTGTCGGTCCACACGCCGGCCCCGTAATCGCGCGTGGCGATGGCATAGACATAGTCCCCGAAGAACTCGTTGTAGAGGAGCCGTCCCTGCGACGTGCCGCGGAGGTCGCCGGGAGTGGCTCCCGAGAACTCGGTCGTCCACACGCCCGGGGTACCGGTGGTGGCATCGGGGATCGGCGCGGACAGCAGCACCCCGAACTCAGGCCGCGCCGTCGCGGTCGAGGTCGTGTCGATCGGCGCCGAGACCGCCTGGTACACCACGTACACCCTCGACCCGTCGGGCGCGATGGACGGGGCCGAGTACGCAGACCGGTCTCCGAAGTTCGAGATCGCGGTCGGCGTCGACCAGGTATCCCCGCCGTCCGTCGAGTAGGAGAAGAAGGTCTTCTCGTGGTTCAACCCGTCACGACCGTCGCTCCAGGCGTCCACGATCTCGTTCGTCGCGTCCTCCCCGGTCGGGGCGCCGTTCGCGATATCCACGCTGGGCATAGCCGCGAGGTCCGTCCGCGCTCCCGCGATCCCGTCGTAGACACACCGGCCCTCGAGCTGCTCGACGAACCAGCAGGCGTCGTTCATCGGCAGGACGTCCTGGGGCGGGCCCCAAGAGCGTCCCCCGTCGACCGACTTGATCATCTGGTGGAACCCGTGACCGGGCGTCCCGGCGAAGAAGTGGGTGAAGAACACGTATACGACCCCATGGCTGTCGGTCCGGATGGTGCAGCCCTGGTGGGAGCCGGTGGGAGTGGCGGTCGTCGGCGGTGCCACCTGCCGCGAGGTCCAGGTCGTCCCGCCGTCCCGGGACACCGCGACCATGGGCTTGAGCGGGAAGTTGAGACCGCCGCTGAGGCTGTGGAAGTCCGTGTAGCAGACGTACACGTTGCCGAAGAAGTCGCTCGTGGCGGCGTTGTCTGCCCACACCTGCTCCTTGTCCAGCCCGGCGGTCGGGCCGACGTTCTTGTCGACGAAGAAGGGGCGTGACCACCTCGACTGATCCTGGTAGTTGGCCGCGGAAAGATCGTCGAAGTGGGAGACCACCACGCCCGTGGTGGTGTTCTGCCCCTCGGTCCCGATCGTCGTGTCGGTGAGGTTCGTGGCCAGCGTCGAGTAGTACAGGCGCGTGCCATTGCTCCAGGAGAACGTGCCGTCGGCCGCGGGCTTGGGACCGAACGCCACGCCGGGGTCGCTCCGGGACCGCAGGCCGTTCTCGTAGAAGTTGGGGACGGTGTGGATCGGCCCCGCGGTCGGCTGGCACGGGCTCGTTATCGAATCCGCAGTGGGATCACAGCCTACGGCGGTGAGCCCCTGGTACGTGGGCTGGATCCAGTTGTGGCCCCGATCGAACGAGAAGTACACGCCCTGCAGCCCGACGCCGAGGTTGAACGTTCCCAGCGGGTACGAACAGGCGGCGTGCTTGGTGGCAGCGTCTCTCGAGCAGGGCTGCATGTCCACGAGGTCGTTCGCGCCGGCCACCAGGGTGCTCGGATGGAGGGGATCGACGGCCAGCGCCGGCTCGTTCTGCGCGTTCTGAGGGTGTGTGGTCTGCGGGCTCCCAGTGCTCACCAGGGCCTGAACCCCCGCGCCGTGGGCCTGGGGCAGGCCCACCAGCGACAGGCTCGCGATCAGGCTTCCCGCGGTGGCCAAAACCAGAAGCGGTCGTTTCACAACGGCTCTCATTCGCGGCTCCTTCAGGCAGATGGAAACGCGTCCCTCGCCGGGTGACGGACGAGGGTCCTTACCGTCGAAGCGGCGGGGGTGCGCGATCGGTGCAACGCAGCGGCTCCGCGGTCGCGGCGAACCAAGCTGGGAGAGTTCCCACGCTGCCTCCCGTGGGCGCTGGTCAACGCTGCACCGGAGAGTCTGTCAGCCCGTCCCCAAACGCGCAACCCGCGTCACGTCCGGACTAGACTTCGCCGGGAAAAAGGGGGTCCCATGGACGAAGTCTCCGAGCACCTGCTGAAGGCCCTCGACGAGTGCGAGCGCGTTGCCCAGGCCGCGACGCCCGATGAGGCCGCACGCACGTTCGACGAGGCGACGCTCCAGGTCTTCTGGCAACGCTGGCCCAACGTCAGCTCGTGGGCAGGCGCCCTTTGGCGCCGGCTCAACGAGGATCTCGCCGACCCCGCGAAGCCGCTCGAGGACTCGGAGTTCCACGAGGTCGGGGGGGAGGGAGGTTGACACCGCTCATCGAGGACCGGGCATGGCCACGCTGAATGAAATCATGTCGCGCGAGGTCTTCACGACCACGGGGGACGTCTCGGTCGCCGATGTGGCCAACAGCATGGTGAAGGGCCGGTTCGGATCTGCCGTCGTCATGGAAGGCTCCTGGCTCGTCGGCATCTTCACGGAACGTGATGTGCTACGTGCTGCGGCTTCGGGGGCCGACCTGACTACGTCGCCGGTCTCCGAGTGGATGACCCGCGACCCGGTGACCGCCGGCCCCGACGTGGACGCCGATGATGCCGCCGAGATCATGATGGGCCAGGGCTTCCGGCATCTGCCGGTCGTCGATGGAACGACCCTCCTGGGCATCGTGAGCCTCCGGGACATCCTGACGGTCCGGATCCGGCGCCCGCAGTCTTAGCTTTAGCGCTCCACCGGGATCGTTCGACCAAGAAGTCGCCCCGACCAGACGAGCCACGCCGGCAGCAGGACGACCCCGCCGGTCACCAGGAGCAGGTCGACGAGGTTCCCGTCGCCGGCAGCGTACGCGCCGCTGAGCGTCAGGGTGACGACCCCCACGGCGAGCGAGAACCATCCCCATCCAACGGTTGCCATCCGGTCATGCAACCCCACCCACCCGAACGCGAGGATGCCCGCGCCGATCAGCGCGAAGGCCGCCAGCTCGAAAGCGTCGTCGACGGCGTCGATCGTGAACCCGATGGCGTTCACCGTCTCGATGGGGTTGCCGTGGGTGGCCATCAGGCCGACCGCCCGGTGGCCGCCGAGCGCCAGGACGTTCCCGGTCACCCACGTGAACGCTCCCAGCGCGACGCCGGTCGCGCCGATCCGCGTCAGCCAGGTTCGTCCCCCTAGGCGGTCACGGAGCGACGAGGCGATCGGGACCAGGCAGACGAACGAGACGATGGCGATGGCCGTGTCGATCCGTTCCTGTTGAAGCGTCGGGACGAGCCAGGGGTAGTAGCGATGGTGCACGATCCCAATGGGCACACCCGCCTGGAGGGTTGGAGGCGCCGCCACCGTCACGTGACGGGAGATCAGGGCGTACCAGGCGGCCGCGACCACCAGGCCGGCCGCGGCCCCGTACGCCAGGAACTCCAGACCGCGAGACATGCCCAGCACCTGCTTCTGCTCCAGGGTTGCGGTGGTCATCGTTGCCTCCTCTCGTCGCAGTTCGTCGATTCCTACGAGCACGGACCGGACACCCCGTCTGCCGTGCAGACGGTGGGGCCCGGCGTGGGGGTACCGGCCGGAGCTCGGACGGCCGAGGCGGCGGGCCCGGCCGCGAGGGCGATCACGATGAAAAGGACCACGACCGCGGCCAGGAGCCAGGTAACCGGTGACCGACCGATCCGACGTGACGCCCGGCCTCCGGCTTCCATGTGCATCGTTCCGTCCACCTTGGGCCTCCTTTGCTCGAATTTCGACCGTAGCCACGGGGATGGCGGCGGCCATCGGGGCCGGCCCGGAACCTGATTCAGGGCTGGCCCCGAGGCCGGCGGCGTGCTTCGATGCCATCGTGGCGACCATGTCGCTCGCGGAGAGGGGTTCGGTCGCCGCGCCGTCCCGCCGCGCGGTGTTCGCGGTCGGCGCGGCCTGCCTGGCCGCCACCGTGCTCCACGCGATCGGCCCTTTCCTGAGCTCCTACCGGATGAAGCCGACGATCTTGTCCGCGATCGTGTACACGGCGGTCGGCGCCTCGTTCATGGGAGCGGGACTCGTCGCATGGATCCGCCGGCCGGGCAACCGGATCGGGCCGCTCATGATCGGCGTCGGCCTCGCGTTCTTCCTCCCAGTGGTCTGGTGGACCCGCAACCCCATCGCGGCGGTCGTGGGCGTAGCGACGGTCAACTGGTACCAGGCGTTCCTCGTTCACCTGGCGCTGGCGTTCCCCACGGGGCGGCTGCGGTCCCGAACCGAACGGATCGTTGTGGTCGCGATCTACGTGTGGATCCCGCTGAACACGAGTGTCATGGACGTCCTGCTGTTCGACCCTCGAGCTCACGGGTGCCCTGAGTGCCCGGCGAATCCCCTCCTGATATCGGACTCGCCGTCCCTCAGGGACGCCCTGAGCCTGCCCTTCCTGGCCGTGGGCATCGCCCTCACGGTGATCGTGCTGGTATTGATCCGTGGCCACTGGCGCGCCGCGTCGGCCCGGAGCCGACGGGCGCTGGCCCCTGTGGCCTGGGCGGCGTTGCCGGCCGCCGTCGTGATCGTCGGACAGAACGTCGCAGCCGCCCTCGACCACCCTCCGTCCTGGGTGGTGTGGGCGTTGCTCCAGGTCGGCCCCCTGGTCCTGGTGGTCTTTCCGATCGGGTTCCTCGCGGCGCTGATGCGTGCCCGGCTCGATCGGGCGTCCGTGGGTGACCTGGTGCTCGAGCTGGAACGGGGCGTTCCGATCGGCGGCCTTCGGGACCTGCTGGCTCGATCCCTCGGGGACCCCGAGCTCGACGTCGGCTTCTGGGTTTCCGACCCGGGCACGTGGATGGCCGGCGACGGCAGACCACTCGAGCTCCCACCGGCAGGAGCGCGGCGGTCGGCGACGATCCTCGAGGCAGATGGCGGCCCGTTCGCCGTCCTCGTGCACGACCCAGCGCTCGACGATGAGCGAGAGCTCGTTCGCTCCGTTGGGGCGGCGGCGCACATGGCCCTGGAGAACGAGCGGCTGCAAGCGGAGGTTCGGGCGCAGCTCGCCGAGGTCCGGTCGTCGCGGGAGCGCATCGTCGCGGCGGCGGACGATGCCCGTCGCAGGCTGGAGCGGGATCTCCACGATGGGGCCCAACAGCGCCTGGTGACGCTGGCCATCTCGTTGCAGCGTGCGACCCGCCGCGCCTCAGACGATCCCGAGCTGGTCGCGACGCTCGCTCAGGTGGAGTCCGAGCTCCGCCGTTCGCTCGAGGAGCTGCGCGAGCTGGCACGAGGGATCCACCCGGCGATCCTTACCGAGAGCGGTCTCGGCGCGGCCCTCGAATCCCTGGCCGAGCGATCCTCAGTCCCCGCTCGCGTCGAGGGGTCACTCGACGGCCGGCTGCCGGCGGCGGTCGAGGCCACCGCCTACTTCGTAGCCTCCGAGGCCCTGGCGAACGCCGCGAAGCACGCCGGCGCGAGCGAGGTGGTGGTGCGCGTCGAGCAGCGCGACGGCCTCTTGCACCTGGAGGTGCGCGACGACGGCTGTGGCGGCGCGACCTCGACGGGCTCGGGGCTCCGGGGATTGGCGGACCGCGTGGCCGCGATCGGTGGGCGATTCACAGTGAGCAGCCCGAACCGCGCCGGGACCACGATCGTCGCGGAACTGCCGTGCGGGTCGTGATCGCGGACGATTCGGTGCTGTTCCGCGAGGGGCTGGCCAGGGTCCTGGAGGATGCCGGGTTCGAGGTGGTGGGGCGCGGCGCCGACGCTGCCGAGCTCATCGAGCTGGTCGAGGCGGAGCGACCCGACGTGGCCATCGCCGACATCCGAATGCCGCCGACGCACACGGACGAGGGGCTTCAGGCGGCACTCGCGATCCGTCGGGACTTCCCGGATACCGGCGTGCTCGTGCTCTCCCAGTACGTGGAGACCCAGCACGCGGTGGAACTCGTTGGGGAGGCCGGCACGGGGTACTTGCTGAAGGATCGCGTAGCGGACCTGGACGCCCTGGCCGATGCGGTGCGCCGGGTGGGATCGGGCGGTTCGGCGGTCGATCCGGCCGTAGTGGCGCAGCTCGTGGGGCGCCGCCGGGCCGTGGATCCCCTCGAGCGGCTCTCGCCCCGGGAGCGCGAGGTGCTGGCACTGATGGCGGAGGGCCGGTCCAACCAGGCGATCGCGGAGGAGCTGTTCCTCACCGAGAAGACGATCGAGACGCATGTGGGCAACATCTTCACGAAGCTCGACCTGCTGCCCGAGCCGGAGGTGCACCGGCGGGTGCTGGCCGTGATCGCCCACCTCAAGGCGTCCTGAACGGCGTCGGCGCCCGCCATCCGGCTCAAAACACGTCCCCGTCTGGACTCGCTCATCCTCCGAGGGACAGACTTGTCGCACGATGGCGGGAGAAGGTCGCAGTCCGGTGATCGGTACGGGCATGCCCGCCGAGCGGCCGTCAGGCGATGCGGCACCGGGGGAGCAGGCCCGGCCCTTCGTCGGTCGGACCCGCGAGCTCGACGAGGTGCTGTCGGCACTCCCCACGGCATCCGCCGGTCACGGGTCGCTGTTCCTGATCTCGGGCGAGCCGGGGATCGGGAAGAGCCGCCTGATGGGCACGGTTGCCGAGCACGCTGAGGAGCGGGGCTGGCGTGTTCTGACCGGACGGTGCTGGGAGGGCGGGGGCGCTCCGGCCTACTGGCCGTGGATCCAGATCGTCCGGGGGGCCGGCGGCGAGTTCGCCGAGCTCGCGCCCGTTCCGGAAGCGGCCGGCGGTGGATCGGAGGGAGGGCGTCGTTTCGCCGTGTCGGAGTCGGTCGACCCCGAGGCCGATCGGTTCCAGCTCTTCGACCAGGTTGGGCGGTTCCTGACGGATTCCGCGCGTGAACGGCCGACTCTGATCGTGCTCGACGACCTTCATGCCGCCGACGAGCCGTCGCTGCTGCTCCTGCGGTTCCTGGCGACCACAGTCCCGGAGCATCCGATCGTTGCCCTGGGCTCGTACCGGGAGGGCGAGCTCCGGGTGCGCGAGTTGGCCGACCTGTTCGGCGATCTGGCCAGGCTGGGTCGACGGATCCCGCTGCGGGGACTCAGCACCACCGAGGTTGCCCGCTACATCGCGCTCGCGTCCGGGGACGAGCCCTCGGACGCGGTGGCGATCCGGGTCAGCGACGTCACCGGCGGCAATCCGTTCTTCATCGGGGAGGTCGTCCGGATCCTGGTGGCGGAGGGCCGGCTGGCCGGTGCGGACGAGGCCACGCTCCCCCTGCCCGAAGAGGTCCGCGCGCTCATCCGGCGGCGGCTGGCGGGGCTCTCCCCGGAGGCTGTGAACCTGCTACGCGTCGCCGCGGTCATCGGGCGCGACTTCGACCTGCGGGTGATCGCGCCCACCACGACGCTCAGCCCCGAACGGATCATCGACGTCCTCGCGGAGAGCGAGCGCGGGGGCGTGATCGCCGAATATCGGAACCAGCCCGGCACGTACGCCTTCGCTCACGACCTCGTTCGCGAGACGCTGTACGAGGATCTCCCCCCAACCCGTCGGATGGAGCTTCATCGAACGGTCGGCGGCGAGCTCGAGGAGCTGTTCCGCGACGATCTGGAACCGCACCTGGCCGAGATCGCGCACCACCTTGCCCAGGCGGCCCCGATCGGAGAATCGAAGCGAGCCGTGGATTACGCGGTGCGGGCGGCTGACCGGGCGAGAGCAGTGCTCGCTTACGAGGACGCCGTCGGGCTCTACAAGCGAGCCTTGCAGTTGCTGGGACCGACCGAGGCCGCGTCGGAGCGAAGCGCGGACATCCTCCTCCGACTTGGCGATGTCCAATCGCGGGCGGGCGACACCGAGGACGCGCGACGGAGCTTCGAACAGGCGGCGGCCGTCGCCCGGCGGGCGGGCGATCACGAGATCCTGACGCGCGCCGCACTCGGGTACGTGACCGGTGCGGTCCCGTATCTGGGGTTCGGCGGCCTGCTCCTCACGGCCCGATTCGAAGCCGGGACGAGAGGCATCTCGCTCCTCGAGGAGGCGCTCGATGCCCTCCCCAAAGGCGATGGCCCGCTCCGAGCCCGCGCGCTGGCCAGGCTGGCGACCCAGCTGTACCCCACCGAGTTCCGCGACCCGCGCCTTTCGCTCAGCCAGGAGGCCATCGACATGGCGCTCCGGCTGGGTGACTCGGAGGCGCTGGTCGAGGCGCTGCGCGGCCGGCACTGGGCGACGCTCGCCCCGGATTCGGTGGGCGATCGCCTGTCGAACGCCCAGCAGATGTTGGTCGCGGCCACCGGCGCCGGCGACGAGGAGGCCGCCTTCTTGGCGCGCCACATCCGCGTGCACTGCTTCTTGGAGCTGTGCGACGTCCCGGGGATCGACGCCGAGCTCGAGGCTATGGCGCAGCTCGCCGAACGGATCCGGCAGCCCTTCTATCTCTGGCACACGGCCTGCCTCCGAGGCGTGCGGTCACTGCTCGAGGGCAGGCTGGCCCACGCGGAGCGCCAGATGCGCGAGGCCCTCGAGATCGCCAGGGTTCGCGAGAGCGAGTACGTCTTCTACATGTTCGAGTACGCGCAACTCCTGGCGCTCCGGTGGACGCAAGGCCGGATGGAAGAGGTCCGCGACCGGATCGAGCAGCACGGCGAGCGGTTCCGAGGCATCCCTCGGTGGCGGGACGCGCTGGCGGCGGCCGAGCTCGGCGACGAACGGTCGGCGAGGGCCGAGGTCGAGCGGCACGCCCTCAACGGCTTCGCCGATCTTCCCCGCGATGGGCTGTGGATCCTGCATCTGTGTGGGCTGGCGGAGGCGTCGGTGCTGCTTCGGGACGAGCCGAGGGCGGCCGAGCTCTACGAGCTGCTCGCGCCGTTTGCCGACCGGAACGCCATCTCGATCTCCACGATGCCGTTCGGACCAGTCGCGATGCGGCTGGGGATGGTGGCGGCGCTGCTCGAGCGATGGGAGGAAGCGGAGAAGCACTTCGACCGGGCGATGGAGCTGTGCGAGGTCATGGGAGCCCGAGCCATCGAGGCCAGGGTCCTGGTCGAGCACGCACGGATGCTCCTGGCCCGCAGGAGCGCGGGCGACGACGAGCGAGCCGGCGAACTCCTGGCCCGCGCCACCGCTACCTGCCAGAAGCTCGATCTCCCCGGCATCGCCGAGCGCGCGTCCGCACTTGCCGAGGTGGGGGCCGACGCCGGGGCGGCCAGGGGCGCCGCCGATCGAGGGACCTTTCGTCGCGAGGGCCAGATCTGGACGGTGGCGTACCGAGGCGAGATGGCCCGGCTGCACGACCTGAAAGGCCTCCGATACATCGGTCTGCTCCTGGCCGCGCCGGGCCGAGACGTTCACGTACTGGAGCTGGCGGGAGCGCAAGCCGCCGAACCCCTCTCCGATGACCACGCCGGCACTGAAGGGCTCCACCCGTCGCGGCTGGGGGGAACCGAAGCAGTGCTGGACCAGCAGGCGAAGGACGTCTTCCGGCGGCGCCTGGCCGAGCTGGGGGAGGAGCTGGAGGAGGCACGGTCTTGGAACGACCCCGAACGGACAGCGCGGGTCGAGGCCGAGATCGACGCCCTCACGTCGGAGCTGGAGCGGTCGCTCGGCTTGGGGGGGCGGGACCGAGGGATGCCGTCACCGGCCGAGCGAGCCCGTGTGAGCGTCACGAAGGCCATCAAGGCGGCCGTCCGGGCGGTCTCCGATGACTGCCCGGCGCTCGGGGAGCACCTCGCCGCGTCCATCCGCACGGGCCGGTTCTGCTCGTACGCCCCTCCCGGGCACGAGCCGCCGGTCTGGGATCTCTGAGTTCGAGTCCGGCAGGAACAGTTGTTCCCCCCGGATTCACGCCATCCGAGTAGGAGCGGGCGCCCGGCGACCGCCCGGCGCCCGGGAGAGGAGGAGCGATGGCCAAGACCGAGGAGAAGCTTCAGGGGGCCGGAGAGGTGTACTCCCTCACGGGGACGATGATCGAAGCCTGCTCGTGCAACGTCCTGTGCCCCTGCTGGATCGGCGAGGATCCGGACCAGGGCGACTGCCGCAGTTTCATCTCGTACCACATCGACGAGGGGCGGATCCAGGGGATCGACGTCTCCGGACTGTCGGTGGTGGCGGTGGCCTACATCCCGGGCAACGTCCTTGCCGGGAACTGGGAGATCGTCGTGCTCGTTGATGACCGTGCCACGCCCGAACAGCGCGACGCCCTCGTGGCTGCGCTCGGCGGGCAGCTCGGTGGCCCCATGGCCGACCTCGCGCAGCTGTTCGGCACGGTGAAGGGAGTCGAGAGCGTGCCGTTGTCTCATCAGGTCCGGGGGGGCGTGGGAACGCTCACCATCCCCGGAAAGGTCGAGACCGTGATGGAGCCGTACCGCGGCCCGGACGGCAGCGTGACCACGCTCCGGGACTCCGTTTTCTCGACCGTCCCGGGTTCGCCGGCCTGGATCTCGAAGGCGTCGGTGCACCGCGTGACGTTGCCCGAGTACGGGATGGAGTGGGAATTCGAGGGCCGGAACGCGATCCAGTCCGACTGGAAGATGGAGTACACCGCATGATCGGCACCGTCGCCGGCATCGGAACCCGCAAGCCTGGGGTGCCGATGGTGGTGATCGGGGCGATCGCGACGGCCTGGGCCGTCGCGATCGCGGCCGAGGCCACCGGAGAGGCCAAGCTCCTCGGCCACAGCGCGCTGATCCACAGCGGCCTGCCGATCGTGGGCGCCCTCGCCGTCTTCGTCCTCGCGTGGCAGCTGATGATCGCCGCGATGATGCTCCCGTCGACCCTCCCGCTGATCCGGCTGTTCCGCGTCGCGGCCGAGGGCCAGCAGAGGCCCGGGCAAGCCACCGCGGCGCTCATCGCCGGATACGCGACGGTGTGGACGGCGTTCGGGGTCCTCGCGTTCGTCGGGGACGTCGGCCTCCACAAGCTCGTCCACGCCTCGCCGTGGCTGGCGGCCCACCCACAGCTGATCGCGGGCTCGGTCCTGGCCCTGGCGGGCTCGTTCCAGTTCTCGGAGCTCAAGGAGCGGTGCCTGACCGAGTGCCGGCACCCGGGGCCGTTCCTGATTCAGCACTACGGACGCGGCACGGCCGCGGCGTTCCGGATCGGGCGGATCCACGGGCTGTTCTGTCTCGGTTGCTGTTGGGCGTTGATGCTTGTGGGGTTCGCCGCCGGGGTGGCCAACCTGTGGTGGATGGCCGCGCTTACCGCGCTGATGGTCTTCGAGAAGACCGGCCGTGGCGGAGATCGAGGGGTGCTGCCGATCGGCGCCGGCCTGATCCTTGCCAGCGCGCTCGTGCTCCTGGTGCCGGGGTTGCCCCTTCTCGGGCCGGGCTAGTCCTCGGCCGCGAGATCGGTGAAGTGCAAGGCGCGAAGGGACGCATGGGGCGCCGGCCCATGATCCGGGTAGCCAAGCCTTCCGGGGCTTTCACCCTTCCTCGGCCCGGGGGAAACCCGATCACAGGACGGCGCCCCTCTAGCGATCCTGACGCTAGTCGCGGCGTTCCCAGGAGGCATGCGACGCCGACCGTAAAACCCGTACAGCCCGTGGGGTACGTCTCGCGATGAGTTTTGCCCCACTGGGCCGTCCTATGCTGCGGTGGGCTTAATGCAAGCCAGGGAAGGACACGGGAGATGAGAAAGCTGATCGTGAGCACCTTCTTGACCCTCGACGGAGTCATGCAGGCCCCGGGCGGACCTGAAGAGGACGACAGTGGCGGGTTCGCGTACGGCGGCTGGTCGGTGAACTATTGGGACGACCAGATGCGTCAGGTCATGACCGAGGCGATGAGCGCGCCGTTCGACCTCGTTCTCGGACGCAGGACGTACGAGATCTTCGCCGCGTACTGGCCTCACGCCCCGGAGGAAGCCGGCGCCAAGCCATTGAACAACGCCACCAAGTACGTCGCGTCGGGGAGTCGTCCCAGGCTGGAGTGGGACAGGTCGGTCCTGATCGAGGGAGACGCGGCCGAAGGCATCGCGCAGCTCAAGAAGGGAGATGGGCTGGAGCTGCAGGTGCACGGCAGCGGAAACCTGATCCAAACGCTGATGCGCCACAACCTCGTCGACGAGTACCGTCTGTGGGTCTTCCCCCTCGTCATCGGATCGGGCAAACGCCTGTTCTCCGACGGCACCATCCCGTCCGCACTGAAGCTCGTGGACAGCAAGGTCTCCACCACTGGCGTCGTGATCGGTACGTACGAGCCGGCAGGCGAGATCGTCACGGGATCGTTCGTGGACTGACCCCGCTCGGAACACGCACCGAGCATCTTTCCGGGGCGTTCATCCGGGTTCGAGCGAGATAGCATGGCTCGTGCAGATCTTCGAGGGACGGCTCCGATTCGGGATCCAGGCCGGCCAGCAGAACACCGACTTCCCGAACTATCTCGCCACCTGGAGGAAGGCCGAGGACCTCGGCCTGGATTGGGCCTCGTGCTTCGACCATTTCCTGCCGATCTTCTCCGACCCCGAGGGGCCCTGCTTCGAGTCCCAGACCCTGCTCGCCGCGACGGCCGCGCACACCTCGCGCCTGCGGTGCGGGGTGGTCGTGACCGGGGTGACCTATCGCCATCCGGCCGTGCTGGCGAACATGGCCGTCACCATCGACCACATCTCGGGCGGCCGGCTCGAGCTCGGGATGGGCGCCGCATGGTTCGAACTCGAGCACGAGCAGTACGGCATCCCGTTCCCGCCGTTTCGGACCCGGGCGGAGATGTTGCGCGAGGCCTGCCTGATCCTGAAGTCGATGTGGACGAACACGCGGACGACGTTCGAGGGCAAGCACTACCGGCTGAAGGACGCGCTGTGCGAGCCGAAGCCGGTGCAGTCACCGTCGATCCCGCTGTGGGTGGGCGGGATGGGAGAGCGCCGGACGCTCCGGGTGGTGGCCGAGGTGGCCGACGGGTGGAACACGTTCCTGATGTCCGAGGAGGAGTACCGGCACAAGCTCGACGTGCTGGCCGGGCACTGCGAGGACTTCGGACGGGAGGCGGGGGACATCAGGAAGCAGCTCAGCTCCTCGGTGATCCTGGGCCAGACCGAGGCCGAAGCGGAGGACCGGGTGAAGGAACGCGCGGCCACCACCGGGATCGACGAGGACCTGCTCAGGGGACGGTTCATGGCGACGACGCCGGAGCGGTTCGCCGACGTGCTGCGGCCGTTCCGGGAGATGGGCGTGGGAGACTTCTTGATGCTTGCCCGGCCACCCGTCGACGAGCTCACGATGGAGCTCTTCGCAAAGCAGGTCGCCCCAGCCCTCCTCAGCTGAGAGCCTGAAAGCGGACCCGCAGCTCGACCCCGATACGCGTCGCCGAGGAGTCCGGTGCGCCGCTTACGGGGTGTGGCCCGCGGCGTTCCCCGACCCGGAAGCGCTGTGTCCCTGGCTCGCCTCGTCGGCGGTTGCGGTGCCCGTGTCGGCCGCGCCACCGCTCGCCGTGTCGCCGGTGCCCGTTCCACCGGTGTTGGGGGTCGTCACCGGAGCGGAACCCGACGTGCCGGCCGTCCCGCCGTTGACGCCCGCCTGGCTCATGCCGCCGCTCGCAATAGACGAGATCTCCGCTCCCTTGTCGACGCCGGTCGCGCCGGTCGTGGTGGCGATCCCGGAGATGTCGGTTCCGGTGCTGGCGGGATGCTCATCGGCAGCGGGGACCGAGATCCCGATCGAGGACAGCACGCTCGATGCCGCGTTCTGCGCAGCGTCCGGCAGGACGCCGGCGGCGGCGAGGCCTGAGGTGCCGAGAACGGTGCCGGCCACGACCAGGCCGGCGATCTTGACGCGGAAGAATCTCGATCTCACGGCTGACCTCCTGGTCGAGGGACCGGGCGAGTGCGGGGTCGTGGGGCTCACCACTCGTGCCGCCGCGGCCACCGCCTGCTCCTCTGCCATGAGTTCGGCGGGGGCGGGCGGCGCGCCGGCCGCCCGGAGCAGGCGAGCGACCTCGGCGTAGCCGGGGGGAGCATCGTCCGGCTCGACGGCGCCGGCCAGCAGCCGGTCGGCGGTGTCCCGATCGAGGAACGGCCCACGCATCTCGTCCTCGGAATCGTCCCAGGGGGTCATTTCGTTACAGCCTCCCGCCGAACCTCTCGGGCCAGGCGCCTCAGCGCTCGGTGCTGGAGCACGCGTACGGTCCCGGGCCGCTTCCCCGTGATCGCTGCCACCTCCCGCACGCTGAGCCCGCCGAGGATACGGAAGAGGACCATCTCGGCCTGGTCCGGAGGAAGGGTCGCGATGCGGGCGATCGCCGCCTCGGTGGTCAGGCCGGCCATGGCTTCCTCCTCGACGTCCCCGATGCCGCCCCGCTCGACGAGGCGCTCCACGGGGGCGGGGATCGCTGGTCGTCGAGTCCGCTGCCGTCGAAGATCGACGAGGCGCCGCCGGGCGATCGTGAACGCCCAGGCCCGAAAGGCCCGGTCGTCACCCGCGAACCGCTCCAGGCCTCGCGCGACGTCCAGCCAGACCTCAGAGGCGAGATCCTCGGCTTCGGACGGCTCGAGGGCTCGCAGGTAGCGCAAGATCCGCGGATGCAGATCGCGATACAGCTCCGCGAGGGCCCACTCGGCCCCCGCCCTCGCCGCGGCCAGGATCGTCGGGAAGCGCGCTTCCATGGTCATGCGTCAGCTCGAAGAGAGTATCGGTCCGTCGAGACTATGCGCGAACGCTGCCCGTCCTGGGCACGGCGTTCCAGGCATGACCGTGTCCGTGCTCGCATCGGATCACGTGGGGCGGAATGTGCGCATGACCTGCTCGCATCCCGACCGGATCTCGCCGGCGTGGTCAGGCGTGTACTGGCACTCCAGGAAGTACTGGGTCGTTCCTCGGGGGAGGACGACGCCCTCGAGGGTGAGGGGCTGCCCTCCGTAGTTTCCCTCGATGCGGATCGAGAAGCCGGGCAGCCCTCCCATCTCGATCCGCCTGGGCCCATCGGCGACCGTTCCCGAAAGGGTTTCGGCGAGCTGCTTCGCGACCGCTGAGACCTCCTCCTGCGACTGAGCGATGTTGCCGCGATCGATTGACTGGTTGAGCCGGTACGCCTGGAGCTCCACGTTGTTCACGGGGTCCAGGCCCACGATGTCCGCGAACTCCAGGTTCCCGGTGGTCATGACCCTCACGTCTCTGACCACTGGCCACGAGCCCGGGTACTCGAAACGCACGTGGTGGCAGTCATAGAGGCCGTTCCCGATGTCGCAATGCCCGGCCATCGCAGCGAATCCGTAGGTCGCAGCGAGGATGAGGACCAACCCCAAGCACAGCACGAGTCGCGGTCCCCATGGCGCGGAGGTTTCCAGGTCGCCTCCCACCGGCACCGAGCGAGCCCGCACGACCACGGTGCCAGCCGCTCGATCGCCCAGCCGCTGCCGCTGCGACGAGCGGGCGACCGCGACGCCCCCGACGAGGTAGGGGATGAAGTAGGGAAGGGCGTCGATCAGGCGGAGGAGATTGCGGACCACGGCGCCGGCGACGGTGAGTCTGCCGCCGTCCGCTCGCCGGACCCGGATCCCCACGAGGAGCTTGCCGAGGGATGCACCCACCGTCGCGTCCGCCAGGGTCATGTACGCGAGCCAAGCGAGCACGGCGACGAGGAACGGAATGCCGGTGAGCTCCGCGCGGAAGGAGCCGTTTGATGCCTGCAGCCCGCCCTGCGACGCGGCAAGGGGGATCGCCACCACCAACGAGGCGAGCGCATCGATGACCAACGCCAGCGCGCGGATGCCCAGGCCCGCGTATGCGGTGCCCGCGGGCAGAGGCCAGGGAGGAAGGGGCACTTCAGGACGGGGCGGGACATCGGTCCCGGACAGAGTCCCCTGCGTACCCCACGTCTGGTTTGCGTCCCTGGGCTCCATCCCTCTCCCAACTCCGCGCTGATGGATGTCCCAACGCGAAAACCGACCTCTAACCAATCGGGACCAAGATCCGCAGCCTTTAGATCGAGCCGGCAACGAGCTTGAGCAGACGCGCGGCTCTAGACATACACAAGAGTGAAGAGACTCTCGGTCGGATGAGCACTCGTGGCGTCCGCTGCCGACCCTACGAGATCACCTCGACCGGCGATATCGATCGAGGACACTCCTCAAGCCGCGTGGGGGTCCGTCAGGTTCAAGCTGCCCTACCTCTTCGGCAGCTCGCCTAAGTAGTCAGGGAGTCCTCGATCGCGGCAATCGCCTGGACAATCTGGGACGGACGGAGACGTGGAAAAGCGATGCACCCCGCCATTCCCCCACTCCTGCACGATCGCGGGACAATCATCGCCTGGCGAGTTTGGGAATGATTTGGGGATCCGTGTTTTCCATGTCGACCGAGATCTGAGATGGGCCCCGAACCCTCGGGCCCTGGCCGTGAACAGGATCCCGCCGGGGTCGCGGGTCCCACTGGCAGCAACGAGCCCCGGTCGGCCCGGTCGGGGGATACAGAGCGGGGCATTCCGGAGGTGCGACCCGTGACCGAACGCGCACGTCCGGCTGGACTAGCCCCGTCGTTGTCTCGCCCGGAGCGCCGGCCGGAGCTGGACTTCATGAGGGCGTTCGTCGTGGCCGGGCTGGTGGTCTTCCACTCTGCGGTCGTGTTCGCTTCGGGCGCTTCCTGGTTCGTGAAAGACCCACGACCAAGCCTCGGGTTCACCGTCTTCCTCTTGTGGGGGTCGTTGTGGGGGATGCCGCTGCTGTTCCTGGTCTCCGGGATGGGCGTTCGGTACGCACTCCGGACTCGCTCAGGGACCGGGTTCGCACGGGAACGGTTGTCCCGGCTGCTCGTTCCGTTCGCCGTGGGCCTGGCAGTCCTGGTCCCGCCCATGTTCTATATCGGACAGCTCGGCAAGCCCGGCTTCCACGAGCCGTACTGGCGATTCTGGCTCACCTTCCTGAACCTCCCCGCCATCGCTTGGGGGCTGCTACCGCGCGGGTCGTGGACGTCGGGAGGCATCGAGTTCGACCCGGCCCACCTGTGGTTCCTCTACGTCCTCCTGTTGTTCTCGATCGCGCTCCTGCCCCTGTTCCTTTTCCTTCGAAGCACCCCTGGGCACCGGTTCATCGAGCGTCTGGGCCGCTTCACCGATCGCCATGGCGTCCTCGTGCTCAGTGCGGCGGCGATTCCCCTCGTGCTCGTGGAGGCGGGTATCGGCCCGGACGTCAATACCGGTGGGTGGGAGCGCCTGGCGTACCTCTTCCCCCTTCTCTATGGGTATCTGATCGCATCGGATCCCCGTTTCGAGACGGCGATGCGACGCCAGCGCCGACTGACCCTGGCCTGCGCGCTCGTGGCCACCGCGGGCCTCATTGTGTGGGCGGGCCTTCTTCGCGGGCAAGGCCTTGACGTGATGACCGGGAGCGTGCGCGACTGGAGTGCCCTACAGGGCCTGGCCGGCTGGTCGTGGATCGTGTCCATCCTGGGGTTCGCCGGGTCGGTGGTCGATCGCCGACCACGGGGATCCCCGGTTGCGGTTGGCTCATCCTCAATGAATGACCAGCGTTGGCGTCGCGCCGCCCGGTACGCGAACGAGGCCGTGCTGCCTTTCTATGTCCTCCACGAGCCGGTCATCGTGGCCGCCGCCTGGGTCATCGTCCGCTGGAACGCGCCGATCGTCGGGAAGTACCTCGCGTTGGTCTTGGCGTCGTTCGTTGGGACGCTCGCTCTCTACGAAGGACTCGTCCGACGGTTCCGCCTCGCCCGTCTCCTGTTCGGCATGAAGCCACTGCCCCTGCGGCGTGGGTGATCACCAGAGGCGACCCTTCATCGTCCTTCTATCTTGAGCCAACAACCGAACAGCGATACACCTCGTCCGTCTCGACGAGAGTGATTTCAGGATTGGTTCCGGCCGCAGCCGCCAGGACCTGCGCTTCAGAAACGAACTGGTGGGGCGCAAATCCTTCGTTGAAGACGATGAGGACTTGATGCCACAAGGGATTGAATTCCTCACCCTGGATGGCATCGATCACGGGAATGAAATCCTGTTCCTCGTCCAAATCGTTCGAAGCATAGATCGTGTTGATGCTCGGGTTGTTCTCGAGTAGCGAGCCTTCAGCAGCCGGCA
>WNFZ01005755.1_pt1 | contig 22530 bp, 25 predicted proteins | sample 5400081 | NCBI WGS metagenome assembly WNFZ01 (sample SAMN13153365, study PRJNA577476) | soil metagenome | isolation source: 80 cm soil or saprolite under grassland replicate 1 | place: USA:California | collected 2016-06-15
CCACCCGCGCGCTGGTGGCCTGGCTGGACCACCTCCAAGGCCCGCTGCGCCCCAGCGAGGTCGGCTCCCCGATCCCGATCGGCCACCGGCCCTACTTCACCAACGAAGACCACCAGGACCACATCCACATCGGCTACGGACCACTGTGAGCCGCGGCCTCAGCGCAGGCGGCGGAAGAAGGCGCGCACGTCGGCGACGAGCAGCTCCGGGACCTCCATGGCGGGGAAGTGACCGCCACGGTCGAACTGTGACCAGTGCTCGATCTTGCGCTCGGGGTCCATCACCCGGCGGAGCAGCTCGTCGCCGCCGAATACCGCCTGCCCCTGGGGGGCTGGCTCGGTGGTGGGCGCCGCGCCCCAGTCGGGGCCGCCGTGCGCGCCCTCGTAGATGAAGCGCGCCGCCGACGCGCCGCTGCGGGTGAACCAGTACACGCTCACGTTGGTCAGCAGCAGGTCGCGGTCGACCGCGTCCTCGGGCAGCTCGGCCGTCTTGTCGGTCCACTCCTTGAACTTCTCGACGATCCAGGCGAGCTGGCCGGCGGGCGAGTCGGTGAGCGAGTAGGCGAGCGTCTGCGGCCTGGTCGACTGGATGTCGAGGTAGCCCTTGGCGTCCGCCCACCGGCGTTGCCGCTCGGAGACCTCCCGACGGTCGGCCTCGGACAGGTCGTCTGGAAGCGGGAAGTACACGCCGGCCAGCGCGACCGCCCCCGCGTCGCTGACGGTGTGGGTGCCGACGACATGCGCCGCCTCGCTGGCGCCCAGCAGCCCCGTCACGCCGGCGCCGATGTCGCCGCCGTGGGCGCCGTAGCGCTGGTAGCCGAGCCGGCGCATCAGCTCGGCGAACGCCCGGGTGGTGCGGGCGACCTCCCAGCCCGGCTGCCGCACCGGGGTGGAGAACCCGAAGCCCGGCAGCGACGGCGCCACCACGTGGAAGGCGTCGGCCGGGTCGCCGCCGTGGGCGCGGGGGTCGGTGAGCGGCTCGACGATCTCGGCGAACTCCACGAACGAGCTGGGGTAGCCGTGGGTGACGAGCAGCGGCAGCGCGTCGGGCTCGGGCGAGCGGACGTGCAGGAAATGGACGGCCTGCCCGTCGATCGTCGTGGTGAACTGCGGGAAGCGGTTGAGGTTGGCTTCCTGGGCGCGCCAGTCGTAGCCGCCGCCCCAGTACCCGGTCAGGTCCCGCAGGTAGCCGAGCGGCACGCCGCGGCTCCAGCCGACGCCGGGCAGCTCGTCGGGCCAGCGGGTGCGGGCCAGCCGGTCGCCGAGGTCGTCCAGGTCGGCCTGGGGGATGGCGATCCGGAACGGCCGGATCTCGCTGGTGTCGGGGGTCCTCGTGTCGGCCACCGCCAACTCCTCTCCTTGCCTGGTGGATGGGTGGTCATGCTAACCTCCCAGCCATTGCGGAACGGTTTGTTCCGCAAGAGCCGGCAGACTGCGTTTCGACATGACCTTGGAGACCTCGGCCCGACTGCTGCGCCTGCTGTCGCTGCTCCAGGCTCGGCCGGACCGGTCCGGCCCGGAGCTGGCCGAGCGGCTCGGGGTGACCTCCAGGACCATCCGCAACGACGTCCAGCGGCTCCGCCGCCTCGGCTACCCGGTGCACGCCACGCCCGGCGTGGCCGGCGGCTACCGGCTCGGCGCCGGCGCGGCGCTGCCGCCGCTGCTGCTGGACGACGACGAGGCGGTCGCGGTCGCCGTCGGGCTGCGGACCGCCGCCAACGGCAGCGTGACCGGCATCGAGGAGACCTCGCTGCGCGCGCTGGCCAAGCTCGAGCAGCTCCTGCCGTCGCACCTGCGCCACCGGGTCCGCGCGCTGCACGCCTCGACCGTGGAGATCGGCTCCGCCGGGCCGAGGGTGGACGCCGAGCTGCTGGCCGCCATCGCCGCCGCCTGCCGCGACCACCAGGGACTCCGGTTCGACTACCGCGACCACGACGGGTCGGCCAGCCTCCGCTCGGTCGAGCCGCACCGCATGGTCCACGACCGCGGCCGCTGGTACCTGGTGGCCTGGGACAGCGACCGGCGGGACTGGCGCACCTTCCGCGCCGACCGCATCCGGCTCCGCACCCCGGGCGGCCCGCGGTTCGCCCCCCGCGACCCGCCCGGCGGCGACGTCGCGACCTACCTGCAACGCGGGGTGGGGTCGGCGACCTGGCGCTACCGCGCCCGGGTGCGGGTGCACGCGCCGGCCGAGCTGATCGCCGCCAGGGTCCCGCCCGCGGTCCTGGTGGAGGCGGTCGACGAGCGCACCTGCATCGTCGACGTCGGCTCCGACGACCCGGGGATGCTCGCCCTGTACCTGGGGATGCTCGACGCCGACTTCGAGGTCGGCGATTCGCCCGAGCTGGTGGAGCGGCTCGGTGTGCTGGCCGACCGCTACCGCCGCGCCATCGCCGGGACCGGCCGCGGCGACCCCGCTACGCTGGCGGGCTCCAGTTGAGCATCACGATCCGGTCGCCCTCGCGGCCCGCCGGGTCAGCGGCAGCCGCTCGCGGGTCTCCTGGTCCACCGGGGTGTAGACCACGATGCGCGCCTCAGGCATGTCGGCCACGGCCAGGCTGGTGGAGCGCAGCCGCAGCAGCCCCGCGTCCGGGTGCAGGAAGTGCTTGGTGCGCGACCCGGGGGTGGCCACCTCCTGACGGGCCCACATCTCCGCGAACTCCGGGCTCCTGGAGCGCAGCTTGCGGATGAACTCGATCCAGGCCGGCTCCCTGAGGTGCTGCCCGAAGGAGGCGCGCAGGGTGGCGACCAGCAGCGGCCCCTCCTGCTCGAAGTTCAGGAAGTAGCGCCGCGCCTCGGGATGGGCGAAGCAGCACCACAGCACGTTGCGGTGCTCGCATCCCAGATCGCGGTGCCACACCCAGAACAGGTCCTCGTGCGCCTGGTTGGCCCCCAGGATGTCGTAGCGGGCGTTGAGCAGCATCGCCGGCAGCGGCTCCAGCGAGTCGAGGATCTCGCGGACCACGCCCGGGCAGACCGCCGGCGCCGCCTCGGCGGGCGCGGCCGGGACCGCGGCGAGCCGGTAGAGGTGCTCGATCTCTGCCTGGTCCAGCCGCAGCGTGCGCGCCACCGCGTCCAGCACCTGCACGCTGGCGCGGATCGGGCGGCCCTGCTCGAGCCAGGTGTACCAGGTCACCCCGACCCCGGCGAGCTGGGCCACCTCCTCGCGGCGCAGCCCCGGGGTACGACGGCGCAGCCCCGGCGGCAGGCCCACGTCGGTGGGGGTGATCCGCCCTCGCCGGGTGCGCAGGAACTCGGCCAGCTCGGTGCGCCGACCATGGTGGAGCAGCCCGTTGCCGTTGCCGTTCGCCGGCACCTGCTGGGCGCTGGGCCTGGCATCGATCATCGTCATGCCCCCAGTGTGCGATACGCCGGACGGTGGTGCCAGGTAGTGCCAGTACCAGGATAACGACGCTCCTGGTAACGGGTTTGGGAGCGTCGCAGACTGTGCCGCATGACGACCTCGACATCCACCCCGCGGACTGGCCCGGCCCGACCGGCCGCCGAAGCCACCATACCCGCCGCCAGTGACAGTGCCGACCGCCGCCGCTGGCTGATGCTCGCCGTGCTGATCACCGGTCAGTTCATGGCGCTGCTCGACGTCACCATCGTCAACGTGGCCATCCCGACCATCCACGCGAAGCTGAACGCCTCCGGCGCGGCGATCCAGCTGGTGGTCGCGGGCTACACCATCACCTACGCGATGCTGCTCATCACCGGCGCGCGGCTCGGCGACCTGCGAGGGCACCGCAACGTCTTCCTCGCGGGGCTGGCCACCTTCACGATCGCGTCGCTGGCCTGCGGGCTGGCACCCAACACCGGCGCGCTGGTGAGCGCGCGCTTCGTGCAGGGCACCGGCGCCGCGCTGATGGTCCCCCAGATCCTCAGCGTCATCCAACGGCAGTTCTCCGGCGCCGCCCGCACCCGCGCGCTCGGCGTCTACGCGGCCACCCTGGCCAGCGGCGCCGTGGTCGGCCAGGTGATCGGCGGCGTGCTGGTCAGCGCCAACCTGTTCGGCGCCTCCTGGCGGCCGGTGTTCCTGGTCAACGTGCCGGTGGGCCTGGCGGCCGCGCTGCTGGTGCCGCGCCTGGTCCCCGCCGACCACGTCCCCGGCGGGCGCCGGCTGGACCTGACCGGCCTGGCGACCGCCTCCACAGCGGTGCTGGCGATCGTGCTGCCGCTGGTGCTCGGCCACCAGGAGGGCTGGCCCACCTGGACCTGGGCGAGCCTTGGGGCCGGCGTGGCGCTGTCGGTGGTGTTCGTGCTGGTCGAGCGGTCGATCGCCGCCCGCGGCGGCGACCCCCTGCTCAACCTGGGCGTATTCGGCTCGCCTGGCCTGGCGGCCGGGCTGGTGGCGCTGGCCGCCGCGATGATCGGCTACGGCGGGTTCCTGTTCAGCTTCGCGCTGCACCTGCAGCTCGGCCTGGGTGACAGCGCCCTGCGCGCGGGCCTGACCTTCGCGCCCGGCGCGGCGGCGTTCGGCGCGGCGGGCTACTGGTGGCGGCGCCTGCCCAGCCGGATCCACCACGTCCTGACGCCGATCGGCCTGGCGGTGGGGACGCTCGCCTACCTCGGCCTGGCCTTGGACCTGCGCGGCGGCGGCCGCGGCGGCCCCTGGCTGTTGCTGATCCTGGTCGTCTACGGCGCCGCCTTCGGCGCGGCCTTCAGCCCGCTGGTCACCCAGTCGCTGGTGCGCGTGCCCCGCTCCGAGGCCGCCGACGCCAGCGGGCTGCTGACCACCACGATCCAGCTCTCCCAGGTGATCGGCGTGGCCGTGTTCGGCAGCCTGTTCCTGACCCTGGCCGCCCATCCCGGCGCGCACGCCTCGGCGACCGCGTTCTCCACGGTCAACTCGTGGGTGGCCGCGCTGACCGTGCTGGGGATCGCGGGCGCCCTGCTGCTGGCCCGCACCGTCCGCAACGCCATGCGCGCCGCCGCGCCCTGAGCCCGCCGCCGCCGGCTCGCCAGGCAGGCTGCCAGGCTCAGGGCCCGGCGAGCCTGGCGAGCAGCAGCGTCTCGGCCAGGCAGGCCCGCTCGAAGTCGCCGAGGTGCAGGCTCTCGTCGGGGCCGTGCGCGCGGCAGTCAGGATCGGCACCCGCGCTGGTGACCAGGATCGGCGCGCCGGGGAAGGTGCGCGCGAACTCCGCGACGAACGGGATCGAGCCGCCGACGCCCATGTCGACGACGTCACGGCCGTAGGCCTCGCGGAAGGCCGCGCGGGCGGCGTCGAACGCCGGCCCGCGCGCATCGACCGCGTACGGCTGCCCGGCGTCCTTCTCGGCGACGTCCACCCGCACACCCCATGGCGCGTGCTCGCGAAGATGCCGGGCCAGCGCCCGCATGGCCCGCGGGGCGTCGTCGCCTGGCGCCAGCCGGACGCTGACCTTCGCGCGAGCGCTCGCAGCCAGCGTGTTGGAGGCGTCGGCCACCCGGGTCGCGTCGATCGCCAGCACCGACGCCGCCGGCTTGGCCCAGATCCGCCCGGCGAGGCTGCCGGTCCCCAGCAGCTGGACGCCGTCGAGCAGGCCGGCCTCGGCCCGGAACCGCTCCTCGGGGTAGTCGAGATCGGGGGTCTTGGCGGTCACCAGCCCGTCGATGGCGACGTTGCCCTGCTCGTCGTGCAGGCTCGCCAGCACCCGGCACAGGGCCGTCAGCGCGTCCGGGGCCGCGCCGCCGTAGACGCCGGAGTGGACGCCGTGCTCGAGGACCCGCACCTCGACCACGCAGTCGACCAGGCCGCGCAGGGTGGTGGTGAGCGCGGGCGTGCCGGGCTCGAAGTTGGCGGAGTCGGCCAGCACGATGACGTCGGCCGCCAGCTTGCCGCGGTCGCGCTCCAGCAGCGCCCCGAGCGTGGGAGAGCCGATCTCCTCCTCGCCCTCGACGAACACGGTCACCCCGACCGGCGGCCGCCCGTGGTAGGCGCGCAGCACCGCCAGGTGCGCGGCGACCCCGGCCTTGTCGTCGGCGGACCCGCGGCCGTACAGGCGCCCATCCCGTTCGATCGCCGCGAACGGCGGGCTGGTCCAGGCGCCCGGATCGCCGGTCGGCTGGACGTCATGGTGGGCGTAGAGCAGGACGGTCGGCTTGCCAGGTGGCGCCGGGCAGCGGGCGAGCACCGCGGGCTGGCCGCCCTCGATGCCGTCGAGGATCTCGACCTGGGGCGCCCCGGCGCCGCGGAACAGCCCGGCCGTCACCTCCGCGCAGCGACGCACCTGCGCCGCGGCGCCGGGATCGGCGCTCACGGAAGGGATCTGGATCAAGGCTTCGAGGTCGCTCCGGACGCCCGGAAGGGCCTGTCGTACCGCCTCGCGAAGCGCATCGCTCATCGTCCTGGCCTCCTTGTGCGACTTCTAGCTCAGGTTCAACAGGACGATGCCACAAGCGACCAGGGTCGCGGCGAGCACGCGCCGCCGGCCGAAGCGCTCGCCGAGGACGGCGGTGCCGATGGCGGCGGCGATGATCACGCTGGTCTCGCGGAGCGCGGCGACCGCCGCCAGCGCTCCGCGGGTCCCCATAGCACCAGGCCGTAGGCCGCCAGCGACAGCACCCCGCTGGCCGCCCCCTTGCGCCAGGTTGGGCGCAGCGCCGCGGCGACCCCGGCCACCAGCAGCGGCGCTACCCCGCGGGCCAGCGGGTACACCTGGCTGAGGTCGCCAAGCCGGTAGCTGCGTATCAGCACCAGGTTGTAGCCGACGTGCAGGCACGCGGAGGCGGCGATGAACGGCCAGCTCGAAGGCGCCGGGGCCGCGACCACCGGGATGGCCGCCAGGCACACGGCGATGCCGTGACGAGGTCCCTCCCGCCTGCCGCGCGACGCGCAGCGCGACCCTGCATGGGTTATTCGTGACATCCAGCCAGGAGTGAGGAGGTGAGCGTCGTGCCATCCTGGCTGAGCGCGGTCGTGCGGATGCCGGTGGCGCCGGACGGCAGTTGGACGAGGTAGAAGCGTCCGGTGAAGCCGGGCGGGGCGTGGGTGGTCCGCGCCTGGACCGGCTTGGCGTTCGCGAATGTGAACCGCATGGTCGTGGCCGTCTGCGGTGCCACCCCGTAGGCGACCAGCACGCCGCCGGCGCAGGAGCCGAAGGGCCGGAGGTTGCGGGCCAGCCAGCCCGGGTCGGTCTCGCAAATTGGGAAGTCGCCGGCGACCTTGACGCCTGCCGGGGCGCGCAGGTCGATGCATTGGGAGCGCTGGTGATGGAAGCCGTCCAGGTGCCAGGTGCCACTGCTGGAGGGCGTCTGGTCGACGACGACGGCGTGGTCGGTTGCCCGTTGCCTGCTGATCGGCCAGCGCCGGTTCCAGCGGGCCAGCTCCCTGCCGGCCGTGTCGAGCGCGGTGGCGCCCTCGACTTGGACGATGTCGCCTTGCGCGACGCTGTAGGAGCGGGGCAGGAAGGTCAGGTAGAAGCGCCGGTCGAACCGTGGTGTTGTGGCGAGCGGTTCGATCAGCAGCGGCGCCTTGCCGCGGACCTCGATCCGGATCCGCGCGGTCGCCGCGGGGACCATCCCGAACAGCGCCGTCTTCCCGGGCACCCCCAGGCTGTTGCGGGTCACCTGCACCGCTTCGTCGGTGCAGTCGGCGGCAAGCGATCCGGCGGCACCTAATTGGTGGGTGAACTTGACGTTGAACCCGACGCAAAGGTCTGGGGCGCGCAGCAGGTCACCCGGCGAGAACGGCGCGACCTGGAAGGCCCGCTCGACGCCGAGGGTCCACCGGGACCCGCCTTGTTGGCCGCTGGCGACAAGGATCGGCCCCTCGATCGGGCGGTACGGGCCTGTTCTGTCGTCAGAGCCAAACAGCGACCGTTGCAGCTCGTGGTCGTAGCCCTGCGGGGAGCCTGGGGCGGTGTGCTGCCGATCCGGTGGCGACCAGGGCGCGATGGTGATGGTCACGACCGCGAGCGTCAGCAGCGCCGCCAGGCCCACGCCGGCGCCCACCCGCACGCGGCGGGCTCGGCGCGCACGGCGGCGCAGGAAGCGGTCGTAGGCCCCGGTCTCATCAGGCCACGGCAGGTCGGCACCGCGGTACGCCGCCCTGAGCTGCTCCTCACTCCTCATGGTCGCGTCTCCTTGGCGTGTCGCACGGCCTGGGATGGCAGCGGCCAGCCCGCGGACGGGTCCAGCTCGGCGCGCAGGCTTGCCAGCCCACGCCTGGCAAGCGACTTCACCGTCCCGAGCGGCAACCGCAGCAGCCGCGCGACCTCGGCCTCGGGAAGGTCCTCGTGGTAGCGGAGCGCGAGGACGACCTGCTGGCGTTGTGGCAGTTTGCGGGCGGCGGCCCACACCGCCATCGTGTCCTCGCCGAACTCAGGCACGTAGCCCTCCCGCGAGCTGGTCAGGGCTCGATGCCGCGCCTCGACCACCGCCCGCCGCAGCAGCGAGCGGTACCGGTTCACCAGGACCCTCCGCGCGTACCTGGCCGGGTCGGCAGGCCGCCGCAGCCGCACCCAGCGGCCGTAGGTGCGCACCAGCGCGTCCTGGGCGAGGTCCTCGGCTTCCGCCCGGTTGCCGGTCAGCAGGTACCCGAGCCGGCACAGCGGCCCGTACTGGCTGGCAAAGAACTCCTGAAACTCCCGCTCATCGGCTGCCATCGCGGCTCCAGGCCAGAGGTCACTACCATGTCCCACTCCCGAGCCCGCCCGAAAGTTTCATTTCACCCGTCCTCGACCGCCAACACATCCATCACCGCAACGGCGGCCGGAGGGCTAGGAGGCCTGGTCGATCGGCAGCAGCTTGCCGGGCGCGGGATCTCGGGATGGTCGAGGTTGCTGACCACCACTGGAGGGCGACCTGGTGCCAGAAGGTCGCGAAGTCCAGCGGCTGCGGCACCCCGGTGAGGGCGTCGGAGCCAGCCTGGAGGAAGGCGGCGATCTGGGTCGAGAAGTCGTCGGTGAGGCTCTGGTAGCGGCCCGGGTCGACGAACGAGAAGCCGTGGGGCTGGGGGAGTTGAGGGTGAACACGAACATCCGAGTGGCAGGTGCCAAGTCAAACCGGGGGAGCCGGGCGGCCGCCGGCTCAGCTCGGCCGGGGGAACCGGGACCGGCCGCCCCAACCGGCGGGCGGCTCGGGGACCCTGGTCCGCGGGGCCCCGGGGACCAGCTTGTCGGCCGAGCCGATGGTCATGGCGGTGAGCTGCGCGATCACGTCGTGGATGTCGATCGCGTTGGGCAGCAGGCAACGCAGGTCGCTGACGCCGGCGTGGGCCAGCGCCACCACCCGGTCGTGGCACTGCTCCAGGGTCCCGAACAGGCCCGCCTGCTCGGAGGCGCCCAGCGCCGCGAACGCCGGCTCCGCCTGCCAGCGCGCCTGCGCCTCGGCCGAGGTCCGCCCGACCGACACCGGCAGCCTGGCCGCGACGCCGAGCGTCCGCGGCCCGCGCCCCGCCCCTACCGCCGCCCGGCGCGCGGCGGCCGCCGCTGCCAGCGTCGCCGCCAGCGGCGCCGTCGGCAGCACCAGATCGTCGACCACCGCGATCACCTCGGCCTCCGGTCCCGGTGGGGCCGCGATCACCTCGGCGGCAGGGGTGGCCGGGCCGCCCGGCGCCCCGGGCACCCCGCCCGCCGCCGGCGCGGCGGCCGCCGCGAGCTGAACGCCGATGGTGGCCGGCTCGGCGGGCAGGGCGACGGCGCCGTAGGCGGGCCCGCCAGCGGCGAGCAGGACCGCCGGGCCGGCGGCGGCGGGCTCGGCGGGCGGGGCCAGCGCGGCGGGAACGGTCGTGGCGGCCAGGGCCTCCCGGAAGGCCCGGACCGCCTCGGCGGCGCTGGCCGCGCTGCCGCGCAGGGTCAGCTCGAACCGCCCGCCGGTCAGCGCCCCGAGGGTCGCGGCCATGCGCGCCAGCCGCGTGGCCGGCCACGCGGCGGCGTCCAGCACCGCCCCGATCCGCGCGCTGCGGACCTCGCCCGCCAGCAGCGCCAGCGCCGTCCACGCGTCCAGCCTGGGGGCGTCGTCCCCGGCGTCGCCCACGCCCGCCGCGGGGGCCGGCCCGACCCCGGCCTCCTCGACGTCCTCGACCCACAGGGCGCCGATGCCGGCGCGGTCGCACATACGGGCGACCTCCAGCAGCCGCTCGATGGGGTTGCGGGTGTCGAGGACCACTCCGAGGCGGACCAGCCGCCCGGGGGGAGCGACCGTTGGCCGTGGCACGTCCATCAGCTATCCTTGCTCTGAACCGTCCGAATATGCCTAAAAGGACGAAATTGGCGTCGAACCCGGGTTCCCTGGAGACCTCGCTGCTGGAATTCTTCCACCGGCTGCGGGACGCGCGAGTGCCCGTGTCGATGGTCGAGGTCCTGGACGCCTTCGACTGCCTGCGCCACGTCGACCTCGCCGACCGCGCGCAGTTCCGGGCAGCGCTGGCGGCGACACTGATCAAGCGGGCGGAGGACCGGTCGACCTTCGACGTCCTGTTCGACGTGTGCTTCCCGCTGACCCGCTCCCAACCGGCCGCGCCCGGCGACGGCCGCGCCGCCGCGCCCGCCCGCGGCAACCGCGAGACGGCCGGCGGCGAGCCGGTCGAGCTGCCCGAGCCGGACGGCGGCGGCGAGGCGTCGACCGAGCTGCTCCAGGCCCTGCTGGAGGCGCTGCGCGACGACGACGAGGCGGCAATGGCGGCGCTGGCCGGCCTGGCGATCGACACCTTCGGCGGGATGGAGGGCCAGCGGGAGGGCACCGAGCGCTACTTCATGTACCGGATCCTGCGGCAGCTGGAGCTGTACCGGCTCATCCAGATGGCCATGGCCGAGCGGCTGACCGCCCAGGGGACCGGTGCCGACCTGCTCGACGCCCGCCTGGAGCGGGAGCGGCTGGAACGGCGCCTGGAGGAATTCCGCCGCATGCTGGCCGAGCGGGTCCGCCACCGGCTCGCCGCCCAGACCGGCGCCGAGGGCGCCGCCGAGCTGTACCGCGAGCGCCAGCTCGACGACGTGGACTTCCTCGGCGCCTCCACCACCCAGCTCGAGGAGCTGCGCCAGGCGGTCAGGCCGCTGGCCCGCAAGCTCGCCGCCAGGGTCGCCTCCAAGCGCCGCCGGCGCAACCGCGGGCGGCTGGACGTGCGCCGCACGCTGCGCCGCTCGCTCCAGTACGGCGGCGTGCCGGTCGAGCCGGCCTTCCGGGCGCGGCACGCCACCAGGCCCGACCTGTTCGTGCTCGCCGACGTGTCCGGCTCGGTGGTGGAGTTCGCTGAGTTCACCCTGTCGTTGCTGTACGCGATGAGCCGCGAGCTCGGCAGGTTCCGCTCGTTCGCGTTCGTGGACGGCATCGACGAGCTCACCGGCCTGCTGGCCCAAAGCGAGCGCGGCCTGGACCTGCGCGCGACCTTCGGCCGAACGCTGGGGCGGCGACCTCGACGGCCGCAGCACCCTGATCGTGATGGGCGACGCCCGCGGCAACTACCGCGACCCCGGCGTGGAGACGCTGCGCCAGCTCCGCGCCCGCTCGCGCCGCCTCTACTGGCTCAACCCGGAGCCGCGCCGCCAGTGGGACACCACCGACTCGGTGATGAGCCAGTACGCGCGGCACTGCGACCGCGTCTTCGAGGTCGCCAACCTGGGCCAGCTCGCCGACTGCGTCTACGAGATCTCCTGAGCCGGCCACCGCGGACCTCGCGCCCGCTAGCCGGCCCGACCGCCGAGCTGGGCGCGGGCCCGCTCCAGGTCCCGCTGGTGCTTGAGCACCACCTGGAGCGTCTGCTGGATGGTCGCCTCGTCCAGGGTGTGGGCGCCCAGCACCACCAGCGTCCGCGCCCAGTCGATCGACTCCGACACCGAGGGCGGCTTCTTCAGGTCCAGCCGCCGCAGCCAGCCCACCACCCGCGCGACCTGGCCGGCCAGCGACTCGTCCAGGTCGGGGACGCGCGCCCGCACGATCTCGCGCTCACGGTCCAGGCTCGGGTACTGGACCGGCAGGTACAGGCAGCGGCGGCGGAGCGCCTCGGACAGCTCGCGGGTGGCGTTGGAGGTCAGCACCACCAGCGGCCGCCGGGTGGCTGCGATGGTCCCGAGCTCCGGGATCGACACCTGGAAGTCGCCGAGCACCTCCAGCAGCAGCGCCTCGGTCTCCACCTCGACCCGGTCGACCTCGTCGACCAGCAGCACCACCGGCTCGCTGGAGCGGATCGCCGCCAGCAGCGGCCGCTCCAGCAGGAACGACTCGGTGAAGATGTCGGCCTCCAGGTCCTGCCAGCCGGTCTGGCGCTGGTCGGCCTGGATGCGCAGGAGCTGCTTCTTGTAGTTCCACTCGTACAGCGCCTTGGCCTCGTCCAGGCCCTCGTAGCACTGCAGCCGCAGCAGCCGCGCGGCCAGGAACGCGACCGCGGCGATGGTCGGGTCGGGCAGGTAGCCGGTCGCCTCCAGGCGGCTGGCGACCTCCTCGACGCTGGCGAACCGCGAGCCCATCCTCCAGCCCTCCCGACGCCGCCTCAGGTCCGCGCGCTCGGCGCCAGGTCGGCGATCGCGGTCGGGCGCTCGCCCGTCCACGCCGCCTCCAGCAGCGCCCGCAGCTCCGCCTGCCCGGCGGGGCGCGGCCGCTGCGACACCCGCGCGACGGCCGCCTCAGCCAACGGGCCGAGCTCGGCGGCGTTCATACCGATCTCCGCCAGGCTCGCCGGCGCGCCCAGCGACCGCGCCAGGTCGTGCAGGGCGCCGGCGGCGTCGCCGGGCTCGGCGCCGAGCGCGGCCTCGACGCCGGCCATCTCGCGCGGCACCGCCGGGGCGACGAAGTGGACGGCGTGGGGGAGTACCACCGCGTTCAGGTCGGCGTGGTCCAGAGCCAGCGCACCGCCGAGCACATGGCAGAGCTGGTGGTGGATGGCGACCCCGGCCACTGCCAGCACGCTGCCGGCCAGGTGCGCGCCGAGCAGCGCCTGGCCGCGGGCCTCCAGGTCGACCGGCTCTCGCACCGAGCCGGCCAGCCCGGCCGCGAGCCGGCGCAGACCATCGGTGGCCAGCGCGCCGGTGACCGGGTTGGCGCCCGGGCCGTACAGGCCCTCCACGCAATGGGCCACCGCGTTCATGCCGCTGGAGGCGGTCAGGCGGGCGGGCATGCCGAGAGTCAGCGCCGGGTCGTACAGCACCACCGCGGGAGCCACCCCGCGGTCGCGGCCGGTCTGCTTGCGCCGCCCGGTGGTCATGCCCCAGATCGGGGTCATCTCCGAGCCCGCGTAGGTGGTCGGCAGCGCCAGGATCGGCATCGGCCGCTCCAGCGCCACCGCCTTGGCCAGCCCGATCGCCGAGCCGCCGCCGCAGGCGACCAGGCAGTCGGCGCGCAGCCGCCGGGCGACCTCCCTGGCGGCCGTGGCGGTCTCCACCGGGACGTGCTGCACCACGTCGGTGAAGGTCCCGGCGCAGCGGCGCCCGAGCCGGTCGCGGAGCTCGCCGGCCCGGCGCTGGTTGGCGATCACCAGCACCCTGCTGGCGCCGATCCGGTCCACCTCACCGCCCAGGCGGTCGCCGGCCCCGGCCCCGAAGACGACCCTGCGGGCCAGCAGCTCGTATTCGAACGGCGCGGAGTCGCCGTCGTGGCCGGGGACCGGTACCTGGCCTTGGCTCGTCATCCTGGTCAGAATTCGATGGGGTTGGTGGGGAGTTTGCCGGTGGAGATGAGTTGGGGGAGGGCGGGGTCGGCGTTTTCCCAGACCAGCAGCATGGACCGTTTCGGGGCGTAGCCTTGGTGGCGGATGTCGGCGGGCATGGCGGCCACGTCGCCGGGGTGCATGGTGACCTTGGAGCGGACCGCGCCCGAATCGCGGTCTTCGACTTCCCAGTAGATGGTGTCGGACAGCTGCACGAACCATTCGACACGGTCGTTGCCGTGGATGATCGGCAGGATGTACTCCTCGGTGGTGGGGCAGTACAGGCTGTCCTTGCAGACGCTGACGACGCTGGGGTTCCAGGTCACATCCGAGCGGGACAGGTAGTTGAACAGGTTGAACGCGTGCACCTGGTCCTCGAACCCCGCCTCCGCCTGGACCAGGGGCTCGTCCTGGCCGACGTCGGTGAAGTGGCGGTTGACCGGGTGCCCGGTGGCATCGGAGCGCAGCGGCTCGTCGCCGGGCAGGCCGACCATGCGGGTGGCGGTGACCCGGTGGCGGGTGACCGCGGCGGTGTTGTTGCCGTGTTTGGGGCCGAACGCGCTGCCGGTTTCGTCGGGGCTGGCGAAGGGGTCGAAGCCGCTGTTGGTCCAGTCGTCCAGCATCGCGGCGAAGGTGGCGCGGATGTGGGGGGTGGGGAAGTTCTCCAGGTGGTCCAGCTCGGCTTTGCGCCAGGCGTCGTTGTAGCGGCCGGCGAACAGGTCGACGGTGCCGTAGTGGTTGACGGTGCCGATCACCCCGTCGAAGTTGACGATCCCGTAGAAGAACTCCCACGCCACATCCCGCTGCAGCGCCTTGAGGAACGCGTCGGCGCTGAGCACGTGGCTGCCGGTGGGCCAGTGCACGTACACGAAATAGTCGTCCCGGCTGAAGGTGAACTCCCCCAGCGTGAACCCGTGGTAGCCGGCCTCGTTGGCCTCCCCCGACTGCACCTGCGGCTGGGGGTCTTGGGTGGTGGTCATGGTGGGCACACCTCCTAGCTGGTTTGGCAGATCTGGGGCCAGCGGAACAGCGTGTCGGGGCCCTGGATGGTCTGCACCAGCACCACCCCCGGCCCCTCCTCGGCCAGCATCCGATAGCCCACCCCGGCAGGCAGCAGCACCAGATGCCCCCGCCCCGCCGTCACCCTGCCCATCGCCCGACCCCCCGGCTGGCCGTCTGCCAGGGCGCGGGAGCCCTGGGCGTGCCCGTCGGGGGCCTGCCCGGCGGCCAGCTCGGCCAGCTCCACCACCACCCGCCCGTCCATCACCAGCGCCGACTGGTCATGGCTGGCCGTCCGCCACCCAGAGGTCCCCTCGGCGCGCACCACCTCCAGCACGTACTGGCGGTTCTGCCCGACCGCGACCTGCTCCCACGGCCGTGAGCGGCTGGCGACCTCGAACACGTTCGAGAACGCATAATGCCGCGGGTCGTCATCGATCACCTCGACCCGGCCCTTCTCAAACCTCTCTAGCGACCCGAACCGCGTCACAAAACGGGACAACGAGCACCACTCCCCTCGGTGCCGGCAGAACCTCGGCGAGCCGCATGCCGAGGCCAAGTCGCCCAATTGAGCTGCGTGAAAGCGACCGATGTCAAGGGACCCAGCCGCCGCCCGAGGCGCCCGGCTGGCCGCCCTGGGAGGGGCGGGTTGAAAGCCCTTGGCGGCCGCTCGACCAGACTGGCGCGGTCGAGCACAACAAGGAGCCAGAGCATGACCACGAGCCCGCGCCCCGACCTCCAAGCACTCCTCCCGCACGGCGACGGCCCCGGCGCGATCACCCCGGACGGGTGCTCCGTCGAGCTCTACTCCGCGCTCCCCCCCGCGCAGGAACCGCGGATCGTCCACGACGCGATCCCACACGGCGCGTCCATCCTGGAGCTCGGCGCCGGCGCGGGGAGGGTCACCCACGCGCTGCTGGCGCTCGGCCACCCCGTGGTGGCCGTCGACGAATCCCCGGAGATGCTGGAGCGCATCCACGGCGCCGAGACCGTGCTGGCCCGCATCGAGGAGCTGGACCTCGGCCGCCGCTTCGACGCCGTGCTGTTCGCCTCCTACCTGCTCAACGTCCCCGACCTGGCGTGGCACCGGACCCTGCTCGCCGCCTGCGCGCGCCACGTCAGCGACCACGGCTGCGTGCTCATCCAGCGCGAGGAACCGGAGTGGTTCGACACCGCCGCCCCCTTCGAACGCCACCACGGCGATCTGCCCGAGGGTGAGCTCGTCTACCGCATGCGGGACGTGACCAGGCCCGGGCCCGGGCTACTGTCGGCCACCATGGAGTACCAAATCGGTGAGCGGACCTGGACCCAGTCGTTCACCAGCCAGCGCGTCGACGACGCCCAGCTCGCCGAGGACCTCGCTGCGGTCGGGCTCGCCGTCGACGCCTACCTCACCGACGACCGGACCTGGGTCAGAGCCCGCCCGTCCGCTCGGTAGCCCGCCGCGCGACCCGCGGCTCGGTCAGGCCTGGGGAGCAGGCGGCTGTCGCGGGTCGTGCTGCCGGTCGCGCGATAGAGGTCCCGCAGCAGGCCGATCTCCGCGCCGTGGTGCATGACCTCGCGGTTGATGTGGACGATCAGCGCGGCCATCGGGTCCTTGGCGTAGCGCCCGCCCTTGCGTCCCAGCGGCGTCCGCAGGCCCTCCTCGTCGAGCGAGGAGATCCCGGTGTGCCACTGCCGGTAGGTCCGCTCGAGGAAGGCGATCGCCTCGTCGGCGCTGCCGGGCAGGTCGGTGGGGAGGTGGCGGGGGTCGGCCATGTCGGCGTCGTCGGGAACGCTGCCGTCCCCGAAGAACGTGCTCGCCCGGTTAGCGAAGCAGCCAGCGCCGACGTGCACCAGCCGCCAGGCGATGGTTGTCACCGGCGGGGGCGACGGCTCGGGCCACTGCCCGTCGTCCAGCCGGTAGACGCCGTCCGCGCCGCGGCGCAGGCTCCAGCAGCCGTCCACCGGCTCCCAGAAATACTCCTCGTCGGTCAGGCCATCCAGGCGTGGCCGCAGGTGGACGTCCCAGTAGAACTCCAACTGCCCGACGAGCAGACGACCCCAGTCCACATGCATCAGCGCCTCCTCGTCCGTGCGCGCACGAGCCTACGACGAGGCCCCGACAAGCCAGCCCGCGCCGGAGGTGCATGCGTCAACCGGGCTCCTGGTCCATCTCAGCGAGCACCCGTCGCACGAACGCGGTCTTGCCCTTGGTGTAGGCCTCGCGATCGCCAGCGTGGTCCCGCGCCAGCCCGCGCTTCAGCTCGGCGTACTCCGCCGCCAGCTCCGGACGGGCACGGAGCCGGTCGCGGAACCGGAGCCGCTCGGCCCAGCGCGGGCTCGCCGGATCCAGCAGGTGCAGGTGGGCGACACGACGGTCAGCGGCGACCTTGACGAAGAACCGTTCCCACGGGCGCGCATCGAGCTCAGGGGGCACGAACCGCCAGTCGTGCGGCGCCAGCACCCGCGCGATCTCCGGCGCGTCCTCCAGCGACCCGACACCCGCCATCAGGTCGACGATGGGCTTGGCCGGCAGACCCGGGACCGCGGTGCTGCCGACGTGATGGACGTCGTCAACCAGCCACGGGGCGAGCAGGTCGAGGAGACGCCCGCGTTCCGCGGCGGCTCGCGATGCCCAGCCCTCGTCAGGCCCGGCAAGGGAGACGGCCTCGGTGGCCCACGCGGGCCAGTCGCCGGATGCGGGCATCGGATGCGGCTTGGCTACGGCCCGGCCTTCGCGCGCAGCCACACCCACCACGGCTCCACGCTGGCGATCGTCACGATGCCGCCCATCCAGGGGTCGTCGGCGAGGCGGGCACGGATCGCCGCCTCGTTCTCCACGTCGACGACGAGCAGAACCTTCTCACCGTCGCCGACCGGGCCGCCGAGAACCACGACGCCTTCCTCCGTGAGCCCATCCATGAACGCCACGTGCCCGTCCCAGCCGGCCTGTTCCCGCCTTCGCCTCGAGTGATCCCAGGCGGGACCGCGCGCGATCTCGACCAGGAAGTAATCGGCCATGCACACGAGACTACGACGAGGGCCCGACAACCCACCTCGCCGGGCCGATGGCAGCACCGGGAAATCCGTGGTGGATCCCGAGCGGATCGCCCATGATTGCGGTCATGAGCAGAAGAGCCGACATGTTCGTCGACCCTGAAAACGACCCACGGGTAGACGGGCCGACACTGGGCGACGAGCGCGCCACGCTGGTTGAGTTCCTGCGCTGCCAGCGCGCCACCCTGGAACTGAAGTGCTCCGGCCTGGACGCCGCCGACCTGGCCCGTCGCTCCGTGGAACCCTCCACACTGTCGCTGCTGGGATTGGTGCGCCACATGGCCGAGGTGGAGCGCATCTGGTTCCGGCAGCGGATGGCCGGGCAGGACGCGCCGCCGCACTTCTACTCCAAGACCGACCCTGACGGGGACTTCGATGGCGCGGCGCCCGACCCCGAGGTCGTCGCAGAGGCGTGGAAGGTCTGGCGGGCCGAGGTCGCGTTCACGGACCGGTTCGTGGCCGAGGCGCCCGATCTGGATGTCGTCGGGAACGATCCCTGGCGCGGGCCGGTCTCGCTGCGCGAGGTACTGGTGCACATGGTGGAGGAGTACGCCCGGCACAACGGGCACGCCGACCTGCTGCGCGAGCGGATCGACGGGCGGGTCGGCCAGTAGCTGATGACTGAGCCGTGAGGCCAGATCCCCGCAGCACCAGGCATCAGCCCTCGGTTCAAGCGGCACAGATCGGCGGACGCCTCAGGTCTGCTGACAATGCCTCTTTCGGTCCACACCTCGTGAGAGGGGACCAGCTTCACCGTCGTTGAGCAGGGCGGCTATGGGGCAGATGCCGAGGGATCCTGAGGCGTCCCTGGAGCGGGAGCTGCCAGGATCGCTTGTGGTCCGGCCTCGTCCTGGCTGCCCATGGCAGCAAGCGATGACGACACAAAGCCGGAGGCCTCGACCGTCTCGACCACGCCGCCGTCCACCCGGATCGGCGCGCCGGTCACCAGCGCAAGGGTTACGGCGTCGCTTGGGCGGGCGTCCACCTCGGCCTGGCCCGTCAGGCCGTCCAGGACGATAACCGCGTAGAAGGCCTGGTCGACGAGTCGGTCGATACGGACCTCGCGCAGGCTGCGCCGAGCGCAGAGATCACGCGGGCGACGAGGTCGTGGGTCAGGGGTCGCGCCAGGTGGGCGCCAAGCAGGCGCACGGCGATGAGGCGAGCCTCATCGCGGCCGATCCAGATCGGCAGGCGGCGGAGACCGTCGGTCTCGGCGAGCAGCACGATGTGGTCACGGGCGGAATCGCGGATCCGGCGTACGTCGGTGACGCGCATGTCGAGGAACTCGTGCTGGGCGGCGCGTCTCGGGATCGTAGGCTCTCCCGTAGACTCCCCATAATAGAAGTTATGTTAACCGCTCCCGGGACGGACTCCCCCAACATCCGTCTGTGGAAACGCAGCTTGGGTGTCAGCAGTTCGTGCAGCGTGATGTCAGTGGATGCGCAACCAGTGTGTCAGTCGTCGATGCCGCTCGAGGAACGAGCGGCATGGTGGAGCAAGGGCCGGGGGACGAGACAGGTTCCCGTCCTGAAGGCTCAGCCTCCCCCGTCGAGCTCTTCATTGTCGGTGCGCCACCACGGTTCGAGGTGAAGGCTGTAGACCACGTCCGCGGTTGGCGCGAGGTGTCCGCGGTCGGTTTGCTCAATGAGGCCTTGCCGTATCAGCAACTCGACGCCGTTGCGATCGGCTGCTGGGAGTCGGTGAAGCCAGTTTTCGCGGCCGGTGCCGTTAATGACGCCGAGCAGGATGAATGCCACTGCGGGTTTGAGGGCTGTCCGTCCGCTGTGGGCTCGGTGGAGTTCCCGCCGCTCCTCGACATTGAGAGCGCGCAAGCTTGGACGCAGTGTGTAGCTGTTCCAGCCGACGCGTCGGAGCCGCTGTCCGGTTGGCCTGAGGCGCTGCTCCAAGGCGAGCAGCGCTCGTTCGAGCCGAGTTAGTGGCCAGCCGAGCGCCAAGGCGAGGTCATCGCGGGTCAGGACGCCCCCATGCTCAACCAGGGCTGCTTCGAGCTTGATGTCGTCCGCTGATTGGCAGGGCGTCAGCTTTTCGCCGCCTAGCAGTTCGCTGACGTCAAGGTCCAGCGCTGTGCAGATGCGCGACAGCGTAGCCACCGATAGCCAGGCGCCTTCGGCATCGTTGGGGAGATTGTCTTCCAGCCTCCGCAGGACCGCGGCGTTGAGACCGAGCTGGTCGGCGAGCTGCCGGACGGTAAGCCCGGCGGCGATCCTGCGCTCTGTAATGAGCCTGACGTTCATTGGCTGACCAGCGACCAGGGGTAGGGATCGTCGATGGGGGTGATCGTGAGACCACGCCTCGCCAGCCAGGCTGACCCCAGGCTTTCCGATAGGAGGCGGAACTCCTTCGTCAGCCGCGGCGGGCTGATGCCGATCTTGGCGGCGACCGAGCTGACGATCGTGGCCAGAGGCCGGAGGTCGGAACGTTGCGTTCCAGTCTTGTCGACGAACAGCGGGGCGTCCATGGCGGCGCCTTGGTGTTGTCGTTGGAGAAACTGTACGAGGATGAGGCTGCGGGCATAGGTGGGGACGTGGAGGTGCTTCAGCCCGCCAATGGTGACCTGGGAGGCGTCGGGGGCGACAGCGCCGAGGTTCAGGTTCTCCAAGTCGCCGGCGTGCGGCTCGGCGAGCAGCGCGAGTGCAGTCGCGGCGGTCCACTCGGGTGTGCACAGGCTGCGAAGGCGCGTCGCGACGGTGGGACTCAACGTGGCCCGGAGGTCAGCCAAGCCGATCATTGCGCGGGAGGACAGGTCAAGGGTCAGCAGGATCCCGTGGCAGAACAGACCGGCCTGGGCGCCTCGCAGGCGAACCAGCGTTTCGGAAGGACTCGAGCTCGCCACGGTGAGTCGCTGCAGGAGCACGGCGACGGCGTCGATATCGATAACGTCGCTGGGTGTGCCTGGGTACCAGTCGCTGGCGAGGTCGCGAACCCATGCGCGGGCGGCGTCAAAGGCCTGGTCGTACAGCTGATCGACTCGCTGGAAGCTGGATTTGTCCAGCAACTGCCGGCACGCTGCTCGGAAGGTTGGAAAGTCTGCGCTTGGCACCTCGGGAAACTCGCCGGCTGGCGGCTCGACAGTCAGGCTTGTAGGCGTCTTCCATCTGGTCGCGAACTCGTCGAGTGTGAGCAGCTGATGGCCGGGCAGCGCTTGCAGCACCGCCGCGTGACGGGCGCGCACCTGGGATTCGTGGACGACCAGCCACAGCGACGCCCCACAATCATCGGCCAAGCGGATGAGCCGGTCCCATTGCGACGAGTGGAGCAGGTGCGCGCGCAGGATGAACAGGTGCTGGGTACGTTCCGCAGCCGTCCACAGTTCGGCGAGTTCCCAGCCTCGACGATGGTCGACACGTTCGACCCGGGCGGCGTCGAACCGCTTGCCGAGCGCGACGAGCAGCTCTAGGCCGAGCCCTCCGAATCCGCTGGTCCCACGGGTGGCGTGGCAGACGACGCGGCCGGCCCCAACACAATGCAGTCCGGCGACGAGTTCAGCGCACCGTCTTGTGTCGTCTGGGTCCAACACGACATAGATGTCAGAGTTAGAAGGCATCGACGCCACCGCCGTACAGCGTGAACACGTTGCGGGCGACCGCCTCGTCGAGCACCCTCGGACGCCGCCGACCCAACAGGTCGACGGCGGACCGGGTGAACGACGCCCAGTTGCGGAAGTTACCGTGAGCGAAGTTGTCGTCGATGAACAGCAGCAACTCCCTGTCAACCTGCTGGTAGAGCCGGTGGTACCCCGGCAGTACGTCCAGGACCTCCCGGCTTGCGAGCGGCCGGAAGGTGACCCGCCGATAGATGCGGGAGCGCAGCATGGGCTCACGCGACAGCACCTCCCAACAGCCGTCGCCTCCCACCAGCAGCAACGCGAACGTGGTGGCGGGATGGTCGTACAGGTGCCGCAGGCACTCGATGCACTCGCGGTTCAGGCGCTGCGCTTCATCGATCACCACCACCCGCGGCCGGCGGGAGAGCTCATCCACGAGCAAGGCGGTCGCGTAGAAGCGGTCACGCTCGCTTGGCACGCGGGTCAGCAGCTCGAGCAGCGTCCTGGTGACCTGCCGCATGGTGGGCTGACTCGGGAAGGTCGCCCAGCAGGACTCCACGTCAGGCCAGCCGCCCAGCGCCTCCTCCACCGCGAAGGTCTTGCCAAGCCCGGCCTCCCCATGGATCACTCCCATCGCGGTGGCCTCATACACGTCAGCGACGGCTTTGCGGGTGAGCTTGAACGCCTCGGTGACGACCGTCTTCGCCCCTTTCAAGTTCAGGAAATGCCTGGCCATCACGTAGAAGGTCTGGGCGGGACAGCCGGCCCGCCGCGGGGGTCGACATCCAGGTCGAGTAGATCAGTGCGGGCGAGACGGCGCAGCCGATTGTCGTGGCGCCGGGCTCCTTCCAGGGCTGCATCGGCGCGGGCGATGACGGTGACCTCCTCCACCCCCATGGCGGGCTCGGTGATTGGGGCCAAGCGCAGCCGCGCCTGCCGGCTCGCTCGCCGCTGTCGGCGGGCCAGTTCCGCGGCGTCCGCGCGTCGCCGCTCCAGGACTCGGTCACGCTCCTCGGTGGTGAGCAGTCCTTGGGGTTTGGCGGAAGTCAGCCACGCGTCCTTATAGAAGACTTCGATCTCTCGGCGGTCGTGGGGCATGTAGCGGACCTCGACCTCTTGGCCGACGCGGCCGTGTAGCTCGGGGGCGATAAAGGTGAGGCCGCCGAAGTGGATGCCGTCGCGGCCGATAACGCGTCGCTCGCCGGCGAGCAGCAGCCAGCGAAGCTCGCTCTTGGGGATCTCGTGGATGGGGGTCGCATCCGCAAGCCAGCGGGTAAGCGGCGTCATCCCGCCCAGACCCTGATGAGGGCGCTCGGTGTTGTACTTGCGCACCCAGCCGGCGAAGTCAGCCGCAAACCGATGCA
>WNFZ01003955.1_pt1 | contig 22491 bp, 21 predicted proteins | sample 5400081 | NCBI WGS metagenome assembly WNFZ01 (sample SAMN13153365, study PRJNA577476) | soil metagenome | isolation source: 80 cm soil or saprolite under grassland replicate 1 | place: USA:California | collected 2016-06-15
CGTGTGACCTTCCGGCACCGCGTCAGCGTATCCGGAGCTGGCCGATGGGGTCGGCGCCCGCCGCAAGCCACTGCTCGACGCTGGCGGTGTAGGCGTCAACGAGCTTCGCTTCCGCGCGGTGGCGCGAGATGAGCGCCGTCGCGTCGGCGGCAGTGTGTCCGTGGAGCCGAAGCACGGCGTACGCAAGCAGGATCGATCGTCGGCGGCCCTGCTGGCAGTGGATGAGTACGCCGGCCTCGGGGTCCTCGTCGAGCACCCGCACGGCAAAGTGCGCGGCGGCCGACCACAGGCGTGGGGCCTGTGCCTGGCCGAAGTCCCACATCGGCGCATGGACCACGCGGGACGGTCCGAGCAGGGCGCGTTCCGCGGCGAGATCCTGGGAGAGCCAGGTTTGCGCGGTCGCGCGGCAGTTGACGATGTGCGTGACACCGTGCTCGGGCAGCCTGGACAGGGTCGCGCCCGTGGGCAGGTTGCCGATCGCGAGGCGCTCGTCGCCGATCCAGCTCAGCCATGTCGTGTGAGGGCTGGGCCGGTACAGGCGAGTGCTGTAGCGGTGGTACCGCGCTCGCCAGCCCTCCATGCCGGGCATGGTAGCCGCCGGCCGCCCGGCCGCCCGGCCGCCCGGCGGCGCGCCGGCAATGAAGGCAATGAAGTTGCACCCGCGAAACGGCGCCGGATACCGTGGAACCCGTGAGTCGCGCGTATCTGAGCACGACGCCGGGCGGAGTCCCGGCGTGGCCGCGCGTGACCTGACTGAGATCTCAGTTTCACCGGGCCCCGGGGCGCACACCGCTCCGGGGCTGCTTCACGCACCGGGTGGTGCGCCCTTCGGCCCTCCAGCGGCGAAGGAGAACCCAAGATGATCGACCACCACCGGCTCGGCCGGGAGCTCGAGCTGTTCCACACCGACCCGCTCGTCGGCGCCGGCCTGCCGATCTGGCTGCCCGCCGGGGCCGCGGCCCGCCACGCCGTGGAGGAGTACATCCGCGAGGAGGAGCGCCGGGCCGGCTACCAGCACGTGTACTCGCCGCCCTTCGCGAAACCCGAGATGTACCACCGGTCCGGGCACCTGCCGAGCTTCGCCGACGACATGTTCCCACCCATGGCCGACGGTGCCGACGAGCTCGTGCTGCGCCCGAGCCTGTGCCCGCACCACGCCATGGTGTACCGCTCCCGTGGCCGGTCCTACCGCGAGCTTCCGCTGCGCATCGCGGAGCTGGGCGGCATGTACCGCGCCGAGCGTTCCGGCGTCCTCAATGGACTGTGGCGGGTGCGGTCCATCTGGCTCAACGACGCGCACATCTTCTGCGCGCCCGAGCAGGTGCCCGACGAGCTCTCGGCGGTACTGGCCATGATGCGCCGCGCCCATCAGGCGCTGGGCGTCCAGCCCGCCAGGTTCCGGCTCTCGCAGCGCGGCCCGGGCGGCAAGTACGTCGGTGAGCCGGCTGACTGGGATCGCTCGGAGGAGCTGCTGCGTACCGCGCTGGCGCGGGCCGGCCTCGAGTACGTCGAGGCGCCCGGCGAGGCCGCCTTCTACGGACCGAAGATCGACGTCCAGGTCGCCGACGCGCAGGGCCGGGAGTGGAGCCTGTCGACCGTCCAGGTCGACCTCCACCTACCGGCCAGGTTCGAGCTGTCCTATGTGGACAAAGATGCCAGCCGCCGGAGGCCGGTCATCGTGCACCGCAGCGTCATCGGCAGCCTGGAGCGCCTGTTCGCCTACCTCATCGAGGTCCACGACGGCGCGTTTCCGGTCTGGTACGCCCCGGTGCAGCTCGCCGTCCTACCCGTGGGCGAGGCGCAGGCCGCACCGGCGAAGGCCTGTGCCGGCAAGGCGATCGAGGCAGGGCTGCGCGCCGAGGTGGACTACGACGGCAGCCTCGACGCGCGGATCCGGAACGCGGCGGGTCGCCGGGTGCCCTATGTCGCGGTCATCGGCGCCCGTGAGGCCGCCGCCGGTCAGGTGTCCCTGCGGCTGCGTCATGGGCGCCGGCTCGACCCGATGCCGGCGCAGGTCGCGATCGGGCTCATCCGCGACGTGGCGGAGCGGCGGTCGTTGGATCTGCTGCTATAGAGCGGTGATCCAAGCGGGAACCGGCTAGCGCACGGACGAATGTCGATCTACGCTTCATTTGTGCTGGTTGTGACCACCGACACGCTGCCCGGCTACGAGATCCGGGCGGTCCTTGGCGAGGTGCTCGGCGTCATCGCCTGCACCCGTAACCCGTACGCCGCGGGGTTCCAGAGCCTCGACGGCGGCGAGAGCGCCGTGATGGCGCAGGTGCTCGTGCAGAACCGGGCGTCCGCGATCGGGCAGATGATCAATGCCGCGCTGAGCCGTGGCGCCACGGCGATCCTCGGCATGCGCTTCGACAACCGCGACATCACCGGAAACTGGGTCGAGATCTGCGCCTACGGCACGGCCGTGGTGGCGGTGCCGATCGGAGAACGGGCGGTGCGCCAGGACGAGACGCTGGTCGACGCCGGCGAGGCCGTCGCTACTTGATCTCGCAGATGGTGGCGCCGGCGGACACGACCTCGCCGACCGCCGCGGACAGCCCGGTCACGACGCCGGCCTTGTGTGCGTTCAGCGGCTGCTCCATCTTCATCGCTTCGAGCACGACGATCATGTCGCCCTCGGCCACGGTGTCGCCCTCGGCCACGCCGATCTTGACGATCGTGCCCTGCATCGGGCTGGTAAGCGCGTCGCCGCTGGCCACGGCGGCATGACCGCGTTTGGTGCTGCGCCGCCCGGGCGCCGCGGACTTCGGCGCGCCGGCTCCACCCGTACTCCCGAGGAAGCCCGCAGGAAGGGAGACCTCCAGCCGCTTGCCGCCCACCTCGACCACGACGGTCTCACGCTGCTCTGGTTCGACGGAGCTTGACCCGGGGTCAGTCCACGCCGGAACGGCGTCCGACCACTTGGTTTCGATCCACCGGGTGTGTACTACGAATGGCTCGGCGGTGAAGCTCGGGTCGCGGACGATCGCGCGATGGAACGGCAGCGCCGTGGCCATCCCGTCGACGACCATCTCGTCGAGCGCGCGGCGCGCCCGTTCCAGTGCCTGCTGCCGGCTCTCCCCGGTGATGATCACCTTCGCGAGCAACGAGTCGAAGTTGCCGCCGATGACGGTGCCTTCCTCGATGCCGGTGTCGACCCGGACGCCGGGGCCGCTGGGCAGCCGGAGGGCGGTGACCGTGCCCGGGGCGGGCAGGAAGCCGCGGCCGGGGTCCTCGCCGTTGATGCGGAACTCGATCGAGTGCCCGCGCGGCGCGGGATCTGCGTCGAAGCGCAGCTTCTCGCCGTCGGCGATGCGGAGCTGCTCGCGGACCAGGTCGATGCCGGCGGTCTCCTCGGTGACCGGGTGCTCGACCTGCAGCCGGGTGTTCACCTCAAGGAAGGAGATTGTGCCGTCGCTGCCGACGAGGTACTCCACCGTGCCCGCGCCGTGGTAGCCGGCCTCGCGGCAGATCGCCTTGGCGCTGTCGTGGATCGTGGCGCGCTGCTCCGGGGTGAGGAACGGGGCCGGCGCCTCCTCGACCAGCTTCTGGTGCCGGCGTTGCAACGAGCAGTCTCGGGTACCCACGACGATCACGTTGCCGTGCTGGTCGGCCAGGACCTGTGCCTCCACGTGGCGCGGGCGGTCGAGGTAGCGTTCCACGAAGCACTCGCCCCGGCCGAAGGCGGCAACCGCTTCGCGGGTGGCGGACTCGAACAGCGCCGGGATCTCCTCGATCGTGCGCGCCACCTTCAGGCCCCGCCCGCCACCGCCGAAGGCCGCCTTGATGGCGACGGGCAGCCCGTGCTGCTCGGCGAACGCCACGATCTCGGCCGCGTCGGCCACCGGCGCCGGCGTGCCGGGCACCAGCGGTGCGCCGGCCCGCTGGGCGATGTGCCGGGCGGTCACCTTGTTGCCCAGGTCGCGGATGGCCTGCGGGCTCGGGCCGATCCAGATGAGACCGGCGTCGATGACCGCCTGGGCGAAGTCGGCGTTTTCGGCGAGGAAGCCGTAGCCGGGGTGGACGGCGTCGGCGCCGGCGCGCACGGCGGCATCGATCAGCTTGTCGATGCGCAGGTACGTCTCGGGGGCCGTGTCACCGCCGAGCGCGTACGCCTCATCGGCCAGCCGGGCGTGTGGCGCGTTACGGTCGGAGTCGGCGTAGACCGCCACGCTGCCCAGGCCGGCGTCGCGGCAGGCCCGGACGACCCGTACAGCGATCTCGCCGCGGTTGGCGACCAGTACCTTCTCCACGCTCGCTCCTCCCTGGGGCGCAGTGTAGCCACGCCAAATGGAGACCCCCCGAGCACCGCCAGCGGCACCGTCGTGGCGTCATCGCGTTAGTCAACGTTGGCTATTACGCTTGCCTCGTGTCTACCACGCGACTGATGATCCTCGGCCTGGTCAAATGGCTCCAGCCGGTGCACGGGTACGACGTGCGGCGCGAGCTGATGAGCTGGGGCGTCGACGAATGGACCAGCATCCAGCCCGGCTCCATCTACCACGCGCTGCGCAAGATGACCGAGGAGGGCCTGCTCGAGGAGGTCAGCACGGAGCAGGTCGGCGCCCGGCCGGCCCGTACCACCTACCGGCTGACTCCGCTCGGGGACGAGGAGTTCGAGGATCTGCTGCGCAAGTACTGGTGGGACTACAAGCAACCGATCGACCCGTTCGCCGCCGCGTTCTCGTTCCTTCCGGCGTTGCCACGCCGGGAGGCCGTTGCCGCGCTGCGGAACCGGGCGCGCCTGCTGCACTCGGCGAACGAGAGCCTCCGGGCCGGGCTGGACAGCGACTGGATGCGCAAGTCCAAGCCGGTCCACGTGAGCTGGATGTTCGAGCTGTCGATCGCCCGCAACGAGGCCGAGATCGCCTGGTGTGAGCGGATCGCCGACCGGGTGGAGTCCGGCGAGTCGTACACGCCCGCCGAGCTGAAGGCGCGGATGGCGGCGTACGGCCTGCCCAGCGGCTGGGGCGACGCCGACCCGAACGACGGCGGCGGCGCTGTCGAGTAATACTCAAGCTTGACTAACACCCGTATATCTCGTTAGCCTCGGCCGGAGGCCAGCTGACATCATACTGATGTCGGTATGACGCAGGGGAGTCGATGGAGGCCGAGATGATGATCAAGACGAAGGGGCTGCGGAAGAGCTTCCGCTCCCGAAAGACCACGGTGGAAGCGGTGCGGGGGGTGGATCTGACCGTCGAGGATGGCGAGGTCTTCGGGTTCCTCGGGCCGAACGGCGCGGGCAAGACCACCACGCTGCGGATGCTCGCCACGCTGCTCGTGCCCGACGACGGGATCGCCACGATCGCCGGTGCCGACCTCCGCACGCGGCCTGGGGACGTCCGCCGCCGCATCGGGTACGTCGCCCAGGGCGGCAGCACGTGGGACGAGGTCAGCGCGCGCGAGGAGCTGGTCCTGCAGGCCCGGCTCTACGGCATCGGCAAGGCGGAGGCGCAGCGGCGGGCCACGGCCGCGCTGGAGGCCTTCCAGCTGTCGGAGTACGCCGACCGCAAGTGCAAGACGTACTCGGGCGGCCAGCGCCGGCGGGTCGACATCGCCCTGGGCATCATCCACCAGCCGAAGGTGGTGTTCCTCGACGAGCCGACGACCGGTCTCGACCCGCAGAGCCGGGCGCACATGTGGGACGAGGTACGCCGGCTGCGCGCCGACGGGATGACTGTGTTCCTCACCACGCACTACCTGGAAGAGGCCGACGCGCTCTGCGACCGCATCGCGATCATCGACCACGGCGAGATCGTGGCCGAAGGTACGCCCGACGAGCTCAAGCGCCAGATCGCCGGCGACGTCGTGACGGTCGGTCTGAACGGGGCCACCCCGAGGGCCGCGGAGCTGCTCGACGGGCAGCCCTACATCCGCAAGGTGGAGACGCCCGAAGGCGGCGGTCTGCGCCTGTACGTCGACACCGGCTCGACCGCGATCCCGCAGATCCTGCGCACGCTCGACGGCGCGGGGATCGACCTCGGCTCGATCGAGCTGCACCGCCCGAGCCTGGATGACGTGTTCCTGGCCAAGACCGGCCGATCGCTGCGCGAGTCGTGAGGGGAAGTTCGATGAAGCTGCTTCGGGACACCTGGCTGATCTTCCAGCGTCAGCTGCTGCTGGTCCTGCGCAACCCGGTCTGGCTGATTGTTGGCATCATCCAGCCGGTCTTCTACCTGCTGCTGTTCGGCCCGCTGCTGAAGTTCGCGCTGCATGCGCCGACCGCGGCCGACGCGTACAAGACATTCGTGCCGGGGCTGCTGGTCCTGCTGGCCGTCTTCGGCACGTTCTTCGTGGGGTTCGCGCTCATCGCGGAGCTGCGCGCCGGTGTGATCGAGCGTAGCCGGGTCACCCCGGTCAGCCGGCTCGCGCTGCTGTTGGGCCGTTCGCTGCGTGACGTGGTGTCGTTGCTGTTCCAGGCGACCATCATCACGGTGCTGTCCATCCCGTTCGGGCTGTCGGTCCGCCTCGGCGACGTGGTCCTCGCGTTCCTGTTGCTCGGGCTCATCGCGTTGATGCTGTCGGCGGTCTCCTACGGCATCGCCCTCAAGCTGCGCAGCGAGGACGCGCTGGCCCCGCTGCTCAACACGGTCGGTCAGCCGATCTTCCTGCTGTCCGGGATCCTGCTGCCCATCACCGCGTTGACCGCGCCGGGCTGGCTGCGCGCGATCTCCCGGTGGAACCCGTTCTCGTGGGCGGTCGACGCGACGAGGGCGCTGTTCGCCGGCGACCCGGGCGACCCGAACGTGTGGAAAGCGCTGGTGATCCTCGGGGTGCTGACGGCCGTCGCCGTGATGTGGGCGGCGCGCTCCTTCGCCCGCAGCGTCCGCTAGCGTCGTACCGTGCCCCGCGCTGCCGCCCCTCTGGTGCGGGACCGGGCCACCTGGCTGATCTACGCGCAGCTCGGCGTGTGGGCCTACTTCCTCTACGGGTTCGGCCCGGTCGTCCCGTTGCTGCGTGAGGAGCAACACACCAGCCGTACCGTGGCGGGCTTGCACGGCACCGCCTTCGCGATCGGTGGTGTGGTTGGCGGCGCGCTCCTGCCGTGGCTGGTCCGCCGGTTCGGGCGACACGCGGTCGCCTGGGCCGGCATGGCCGGGGTCGCCGTTTCGGTGCTCGGCCTGTCGCAGGCCCGCGCGCTGCCGGCCACGCTCGCCTGTGCCGTGCTCGCGGCGCTGGCCGGCGGGTCGGCGATCAACGTCGCCATCGCGGCGCTCACCGACCACCACGGTCCGGCCGGCCCCGCCTCGATCAGCGAGGCCAACGCGCTCGCCGCCGCGGTCGGCCTGGTCGCGCCGCTCGCCGTGGGCGGCTCCGTCGCGGCGGGGCTGGGCTGGCGGCCGGGATTCGCGGCGCTCGCCGGCATCATCATGCTGCTCGCGGTGGTCGCTGTCGCCTTTCGGGTACGGGTACCAGCCGCATCGCCAGTGTCCATTCTGGACGGTGCCAAGGCCGGCCGGCTGCCGGCGCTGTTCTGGCTCGTGTTCGCCAGCCTCGTGGCGACCGGCTCGGTCGAGGCGTCGATGAACCTGTGGGTGGCCGACGTGCTGCGTACGCACGCGCACGTGCCGGCCGGTGTCGCCACGGCGGCGCTGTCGGCGATGATCGGTGGCATGGTGGTCGGCCGGGTCGCCGGTGGCCGCCTGGTACTGCGCTTCGCCGTGGCGCACGTGCTGCTCGGCGCGCTGGCTGTCGCGGCGCTGGGCTTCGCCGTGTTCTGGCTCGCGGCCGTACCGTGGCTCGCCCTGGTCGGCCTGGTCGTCTGCGGGCTGGGGATCTCGATGCACTACCCGCTCGGGATGGCGCTGGCCGTCACCCACTCTGGCGGGCAGCCCGACCTTGCGGCGGCGCGTACCTCGTACGCCCTGGGTGCGGCCTTCGGGCTCGCGCCGTTCGCGCTGGGCGCCGTGGCCGACGTGACCGGACCGCACCGGGCGTTCCTGCTGCTGCCGCTGTTCCTGTCGGTATCGGCGACCGCGATCGGCCTGCTGGCCCGGTCTGCGCCGGCGTTATCGCCACAGCTGGGTGATCTCAACGTCGAGCCGGCGTAGGAGGTGGCGCAGCAGCGGCAGCGAGAGGCCAATCACAGCTCCGGGGTCGCCTTCGACCCGCTCGATGAACGGCCCGCCCAGCCCGTCGATCGTGAAGGCGCCGGCCACCTGCAGCGGCTCGCCACTGGCGACGTACGCCTTGATCTCGGCGTCGCTGAGGTCCGCGAAGTACACCGTCGTGGATGCGACATCTTCGGCGCTGGCGCCGGAGCCGGTGGCGATCAGGCAATGCCCGGTATGCAGGACGCCGTGCCGCCCGCGCATGTCGCGCCAGCGCCGGGTCGCTTCGGTGGCGTCGGACGGCTTGCCGAGGATCCGCCCGTCGAGCGCGAGCACCGAGTCGCAGCCGAGCACGAGCCGGCCCGTGCCGTTGTCGCGGCTGATCCGCGCCGCGACGGCCCGCGCCTTCATCCGAGCCAGGGTCAGGCTCAGCGCGACGGCATCGTCGGAGTCCACAGCGGACTCGTCAACGCCGCTCACGACGACCTCGGCATCGATCCCGGCCGCTTGGAGCATCCGCAGCCGGGCCGGGCTGGCAGAGGCAAGCACGAGTCGTGGGTTAGGGTTCACGCCGGGTTACGGTAGCCGACGGGGTGGACAATGACGCTCGTGCGCAAGCTGTGGAGCGAGTTCAAGGCATTCGCGATGAGCGGCAGCATGCTGGACCTGGCGCTCGGGTTCATCATCGGTGCGGCGTTCGCCAAGGTGATCGAGTCGCTCATCACCAACTCGAGTCGCTCATCACCAACGTCATCCTGCAGCTGATCTCGGCGGTGGGCGGGGAGCCGGACTTCAATGCGCTGACCATCCACGTCGGCCAGAGCCGGATCAAGTACGGGGCATTCGTCACCGACCTGATCAACTTTGTGATCCTCGCATTCATGCTGTTCGTCGTCGTGAAGCTGATCATGCGGCTGGGCATCGGGCGCAACCGGGTGTTCGGCGAGCGGCAATGCCCGTACTGCCTCGACGTGATCCCGCCGTCGGCCCTCATCTGCCGGTCCTGCGGCCAGCAGCTGGTCGACGAGCTGCCACCGCTGGCCGAGGCCGAGCGCCGGCTGGGCGACCAGAGGTCGCGCCGGCTCGGGCTCCCTTCGGTGCGCCGCCGCCCGACCAGCTCGCCGCCGGCGTCTGCGGCCGGTGTCGGCGCCGCCGCCGGTGCCGCGGCCGAGGTGATCGACGAGTAGGCGCCAGCTCAGACGGGCGTCAGCGGGGCAGGGCGGAGGCCCGCCAGGCGCCGGAGCCCGGTCGCCACCCGGCGGCCGGCAGCGCGCTGGCCCGCCAGTGCCCGCCCGCTCGCGTGGTCGCTCGTGTTGCCGCCGGGGCGGACCCGCGGCGCAGCGCGAGCACGCCGACCAGGGCGGCCAGCTCCTCGGGCGTGGGGACGCCCCCGATCACCCGCAGCATCGGCTCTTTCGCACCGTCCACGGGCTGAAGCTTAGGCGGCCCGGCGCGACCGGCTCCAGTGGAGGCTCCGGGCGCGCATACTCGATGGGACGGGGGTCGATGCGAAACATGGGTTCGACGGTGAGCTTGGGGACATGGCGGGCGCTTGCGCCGCTCGCCGGCCTGTTCGTGGCCGTGCCGGCTGTGCTGGCCGGGCCGGCCGCCCGGCCGGCGATGGCGGGCGACCCGGTGCCGTTCGCCGTCTCGGCCGCCACCCACTACCAGGTCACGCTGGCGGCGCGGGGCTGCGACTCGTACGCCGGGGTGATGGCCAACCGGGTGCTCGATGACGCCGCCGAAAGCCCGGGACGGCCCGGTCGGGCCAGCCTCTACAAGGCGGGCGAGGTCGTTGACCCGGACATCGAGGCGGCGAACACGACGGGCTGCCAGCCGATCGTCGGCTGGCGCTTCACGCTCGGCAGCGGGCGTGCCAAGAGCGGGGCGCTCAGCAAGGTGACCACCTCGCCAACGGTCACCCCGCCGACGTCCAACGACACTCCCCGGCTGGACGCGCTCGGCAAGCCGACCGGCGGACCGATCGGTGGGGCGGTCACCGTCGCCCTGACCGACGAGCAGCTGGCCCTGGCGAGCCGGCGGCAGCTGTGGGCGCAGGGCGGCACCCCCGACGACCCCCTCGGCCGGGCCGGCTTCCGCAGCCAGCGGTACGCCCTCGGCGCGTTGCGCTGCGGCATCGACGGGCACACCGCCGGAAACCTGCAGTGGCTGGGCTTCCCGGCCGGCACGCGGCACATCTTCTGCTTCGCCTACTACGTGCGCGGCGCGGAGGCGGGGACGCTGACGGTACGGGTACGGCCGAGCCGGCAGCACGGGTACCCGCAGCGGTTCGCGTTCACCTCCAACGCCAGCTACGCCGCCTCGGGCGAGCTCAGCCTCGACAGCACGGGCAAGCAGGTCGACGCCTCGTTCAGCCGGCTGGCGCGCGCCGAGCCGTACGACGTGCAGGCCCGGCTGCCTGACGGCTGGCGGCTGGCGGACCTGTCCTGCGCGGCGCGCCGGGCGAGTGGCGCGGCGAAGAGCAAGGCCACGACGGATCCCGGCGCCGGCAAGGCCAGCGTGACCCTTGCCGCGGGGGAGACGGTCACCTGCACCTACACCGTTGATCCGCCGGAGGTCCGGCCGGGCCTGACGGTGCGGGTACACAGCGAGGGGGGCGGCGGCTCGTTCGGGGTGACCGTCGACGGGCCGGGTGGGCCGCAAGCGCTGACGGCCGAGCCGAAGGGCGACGGTTCAGCCGCCCTGGCCGGCGGCGCCGACCTGAGCGCGCTGGCCGCCGGTGCGTACACGGTGACCGTGGCCCCGCCCGGCGCGGAGGCCGCGGCGTGGAGCCTGGCCGGGATGACCTGTAACGGCAAGGACATCGCGCCGAACGGCCTGGCCGCCCAGGTCACGCTGGTCGACGGGGCGCCGCAGGACTGCGTGCTACGGGTGGTCCGCACCGCGGGCAGCCTCAAGCTGCTGGTCGTGACCGTGGGCGGGGTAGCCACCGGGGCCTACGCGATCACAGCGGCTGACGCAGCGGCGGCCACCTGGTCGCAGGCGGCGACCACGGGCGGCTCGGGCGCGCCGGTCGAAGCCAGCGGCGACCTGCCCAAGCAGCTTCCGTTTGGCGCGTACGAGGTGACCTCGCCCGCGCCGCTGTCCACAGTGGAGGGCGGCTGGAAGCTCACCACGTTCGCCTGTGACCCCGGCCAGGCGAGCGGCGGAGCCGCCGGCATGATCGCGGTGAAGCTGGCGCCCGAGGCGCCGCAGGCCACCTGTACGGCCACCTACCAGTTCGTGGCGGCCACCCGGCTGCAGGTCGTGGCGCGCGCGGAGGGCTCGCCTGGTGCCCGCATCGGGCCGGTCCTGCTCGAGGTGACCTGCGCCGACGGGTCTGCCGGTCTCGTCGTGCAACCGGCCGCGGAGCTCAGCCCGCAGACGCTGCCGGAAACGTTGAGCTTCCTCGATGTCACCAGCTGTACCGTGCGGCAGACCTCGGCGGGCATCGGCGAGCACGGCACGGTCCTGGCGGCGGTGGTGGTCGACCCGGCCGCGGGAGGCGGCACGCTGACCCTGCCCGCCCAGATCGACATCCTGCGGGACATCGCGCTCTACACCGTGACGGTGACGAACACGTTCTCCGGCTCCGGCGACGAGCACGAGGCGAGGTTCCCCGAGTCGTTCCGGATGTTGCCGGCCGCGCTGATCGGCTCGGGCATGGTCGGCATCGGTGCGCTGATCCTGCTGATCCTGGTCGCCCGCCGCCGCTCGGCCCGCCAGGCCTAAGCCCGCCAGGCCTAACCCACGGGCGGGTCGGACAGCAGCGGGCCGATCTCGTCACACTCCAGCGGCTTGCCGAAGTAGTACCCCTGTCCGAGCCGGCAGCCCGAGGCGAGCAGCTCGGCGTGCTGGCCCGCCGCTTCGATGCCTTCGGCGATTGTGTCCAGGCGCAGGGTCGTTCCGAGCTGAACGATCGCGCGGGCGACGGCCGATGCCTCGGGACCGTTGACCACCTCGTCGACGAACGACTTGTCTATCTTGAGGATGTCGATCGGGAACCGGCGCAGGTATGCCAGCGACGAGTACCCGGTGCCGAAGTCGTCGAGGGCGAGCCGGACGTCGAGCCCCTTGAGCCGTTGCAGCCGGTTCATGGTCGCGTCGGTGTCGTGGAGCAGGAGCGACTCGGTGATCTCCAGTACGAGCGTGCCCGGGTCCAACCCGGTCTGTTCGAGCGCGGCGCTCACCATGGTCGGCAGGCCGGACTGCTGGAACTGGCGGGCGGACAGGTTGACGCTCACGGTCAACGGCGGCTGGGCTCGCCGCTGGGCGTTCCACGCGCTGACCTGACGGCACGCCTCGCGCAGCACCCATTCGCCGATCTGCACAACCAGCCCGGTCTCCTCGGCGAGCGGGATGAACCGCTGGGGCGGCAGCAGGCCGTGCTCGGGGTGCAGCCAGCGCACGAGCGCCTCGACGCCTTTGACCCGCCGGTCGGAAAGCTGCACGATCGGCTGGTAGTGCAGCACGAACTCGCCGCGTTCCACCGCGCGGCGCAGGTCGGCCTCCAGGTCCAGGCAGCGCATCAGCGGCACCTGCATGGCCGGGTGGAACACCTCGTACCGCGCCTTGCCGTTGTTCTTCGCCTGGTACATGGCCAGGTCGGCGTTGCGGATCAACGCCTCGGCGCTGCGCTGGCCGGGGGAGTCGAAGGCGATGCCGATGCTCGCGCTGATGAACACCTCCCGGCCGTTGATGACGAAGGGCACCTGCAGCGCCGCCATGATCTTCTTGGCGACCAGGGTGACGTCGTCTTCATGGATGACGTCGTGCAGGACGATCGCGAACTCGTCACCGCCGAACCGCGCCGCCGTGTCGGCCGTGTCCGCGCTGCGCAGGCACGAACGCAGCCGGTCGGCCACGCCGATCAGGAGAAGGTCGCCCACGGCATGGCCCCGGGAGTCGTTGACCAGCTTGAAGCGGTCGAGGTCGATGAAGAGGGCGGCGATCTGGCCGGGTTGCCCGTTGGCGCAGGCCAGCGCGTGTTCCAGCCGATCCATGAACAACCCGCGGCTGGCCAGCCCGGTCAGCGAGTCGTGGTACGCCTGGAACATCGCCTCCTGGGTCCGCGCGTCGGTCACCGCGAGGCTCACGTGCTCGGCGAAGGCGCGCAGGACCTGCTGGTCGCCGGCGGTGTAGACGCGGTTGGCGCGGTAGGAGCCGACAACTAAGCTGCCGACCACGGTGCTGTTCTCGTGTACCGGCGCCGCCATGGCGGTCTGGATCTTGGCATCGGCAAGCTGCGGGATCTTGTGCGGCGAGCTGGCGTAGGGCGCCATCACGACCAGCTCGTCGCGCAGCACCGCCTGGCCGGCGGCGCCCGCCTCGGCGATGGGTACCCGCCACAGCTGCCGTACCAGGTCCTCGCGCATGCCCTTGCTGGAGACCAGCAACAGCATCTGCGGGTCGTCCGGGTCACGCAGGCGCAGGCCGGCGGCCTCGTCGCCGAGCAGCTCCTGAGCGCCGGCGGTGATGGTGTCCAGGATCGACTGCAGCGGCGCCCGGCGGGTGATCGCCTGCTGGATGTTGGACAGCTGCTGGAGCAGCCGGTGCCGCTCCTGGAGGGAGGCGAGCAGCCGGCTGTTCTCGGCGGCCTGCCGGCGCTCGCCCTCCAGGGTGAACAGCATCCCCAGGGTCAGCTCCAGCACCCGCGCCATCGCCCGGACCAGGCTCACCTCCTCGACGGTGAACCCGTCGGGTCCGGCCCGCGCGACGAGCAGGTGCCCGGGTGCCCGGCCGCCGAACGAAGCCGAGGTCGCGTGGCACAGGCCGGCGCCGGGAACGTCCAGTGTGGATCGCCGGCCGGCGGCGACCTCGGCGAGCTGGGTCACCGGTACTCTCGCGGCTGGATAACCCACCGAGCTCACCAGGCCGGACGGCCCGAACACGGCGGCAACCTCAGCCTCTAACGCGCTGGCCGCGCCCTCGGTCGCCAGCCTGGTCGCCGAGAGCACGTCGGAGACCGACGAGACGACAGCCAGGAACTCGGCGAGCTGCTGGGTCGAGTACGCGTTGGCCGGGGGTGCCATCTCAGGCCACCGCGAGGACGGCCAGCGTCTGGTTGTGGTAGCCGTTGATGCCCCGGATGCGGGCGATCTCGCCCCAGGTGTAGAAGCCGGCGACCGGCACACCGGCCGCCTGGCGCGCCATCAGGCTCGCCTCGTGTCGGGTCCCTTCGGCACCGAGGAGGCCGCCGCGGGACTCGCAGTCGAAGGCGAGCAGGCCGATCGCCGGGACGCCGCCGAGCGCGTCGACGGCGTCCCGGCACGCGTCGCCGGCCGCCTCGAGCACGGAGCTCTCGTCGCCCTCCATCAGCCACACCAGGCTGCCTTCGGGAACCTCACCGCTAGAGCGCAGCCAGCCCTTGCGGAAGTTCGCCACGGAGCTGACGTTGCGCACCTCTTCTCCGCTGCGTCGACGGATGCCGATCGGCCGGGTCCGGCAGAACAGTTCGAAGGCGGCCGGATCCGCATAGGCCTCGGGTGGCGCGCCAAGCCGTTCCAGGTAGGTGGGCAGGGCGGGCCGGTCGTCGAGGGTCTGCACGTTGCCGTTGACGCTGCGGGTCACGATCATCGGCTCGCCGACCTTTCGCCAACCGTGTCGTATCCCGATGCCGAACGGGCCGTCGGAGGCGATCGCGGCGCCCACCACAGCGTCGGTGAGCACCTCGTCGGCGTAGAGCTCGAAGGTCTGCCGGAGCGGCCCGTCGGGGCTCGACGTACCGCCGACGAGCGGCATGCTCGCGCCGACCACGCTGTAGGCGCCGGCGAGAATCTCCTCCTGGCCGGAGGCCAGGCCGTCGGTCAGCAGAACCAACACCTGGTGTCGCCGCTCGGGCAGGGTCGTGGCGCAGCCGGCGACGGTCGCCCCGGCGTCGCGCTGCCGGCGGGTCAGACCGCGTGCCACACTGGTGGCGGCGGACAGGCCGGTACCGCCCAGCGCGACTGCGACGATGCCTTCGGGGCTCGGACCCTCCGGGGCGATCACCGCGCTGGAGGAGCATCCGATCACCGGTACGCCGCCGGATGCGACATTGATGCCGGCCAGTACCTGGTGCGGGTCGCGGGTGGCCGAACAGAACACCATGAGCAGGCACGGGTCATCGTGGCGGCCGAGCGCTCGGCCGGCTGCTTCTTCACCCGCGCGTGTGCTGTCGAGCGCGGCCGAGCTGCCAACGGAGAGCCAGCGGTCGCCGGTGGTGGATGCGTCGAGCCTGCAGACCTTGCCCGCGCCCCGCTCCACCGCCGCCGCTTCCATGGCTCAACAGTCTTCGCCACGCCGAGCCACCCCTCAAGTGCCGTCCGACAAATCCTCCGGTAAGTCGAGCTATGACCCGGACGGTCGGGCGGTCGACTACGGCAGATTCCGCGTGGCGGAAACGCCTCAGAGCGGGATGTTGCCGTGCTTCTTGGGTGGCAGCGTCTCGCGCTTGGTGCGCAGCGTCCGCAGGCCTCGCACGACATGGGCCCGGGTCGCCGATGGCGGGATAACCGCGTCGACGTACCCCCGCTCGGCGGCGATGTAGGGGTTGGCGAGCGCGTCCTCGTACTCCTGGATCAGCTGGGCGCGCGTCGCCGCCGGGTCGGCCGCGTCACGCAGCTCCTGGCGGTACAGGATGTTCACCGCACCCTGCGCGCCCATGACCGCGATCTGGGCGGTCGGCCAAGCGAAGTTCAGGTCCGCGCCGAGGTGCTTGGAGCCCATGACGTCGTACGCCCCGCCGTAGGCCTTGCGCGTGATGACGGTGACCTTCGGCACGGTCGCCTCGGCGTAGGCGTAGATGAGCTTGGCGCCACGGCGGATGATGCCGTCCCACTCCTGGCTGGCGCCGGGCAGGAACCCGGGCACGTCGACGAACGTGAGGATCGGCAGGTTGAACGCGTCGCAGGTACGCACGAAGCGCGCCGCCTTCTCCGAGGCGAAGATGTCCAGGCAGCCGGCGAAGTGCATCGGCTGGTTGGCCACGACGCCGACCGGGCGTCCCTCCACGCGGCCGAAGCCGACGATGATGTTGCGCGCGTACAGCGGCATGACCTCAAGGAACTCGCCCTCGTCGAGCACCGCCTCGACGACCCGGTGTATGTCGTAGGGCTGGTTCGCCGAGTCCGGGATCAGCACGTCGAGCTGGCGGTCCACATCGGACAGCTCGAGGTCGGCGGGTGCCCCGTCGAGCACCGGCGGGTCGTCGAGGTTGTTGCCGGGCAGGTAGGACAGCAGCCCTTTGACGTAGGAGATCGCGTCTTCCTCGTCGGTAGCCAGGTAGTGGGCGTTGCCGCTCTTGGTGTTGTGCGTACGCGCGCCGCCCAGCTCCTCGAACTCGATGTCCTCGCCGGTGACCGTCTTGATGACGTCCGGGCCGGTGATGAACATGTGGCTGGTCTTGTCGACCATCACCGTGAAGTCGGTCACCGCGGGGGAGTACACCGCGCCGCCCGCGCAGGGGCCCATGACGAGCGAGATCTGCGGGATCACCCCGGAGGCGCGCACGTTGCGGAAGAAGATTTCGCCGTACAGGCCGAGCGAGACCACGCCTTCCTGGATCCGTGCGCCGCCGGAGTCGTTGATGCCGATCATCGGGCAGCCGGTCTTCATGGCGAGGTCCATGACCTTGACGATCTTCTCGCCGAAGACCTCGCCGAGGGAGCCGCCGAAGACAATGAAGTCCTGCGCGAACACGCACACCGGCCGGCCGTCCACCGTGCCGTACCCGGTAACGACGCCGTCGCCGTACGGCCGGTTGGCCTCCTGGCCGAAGTTCGTGGACCGGTGCCGGGCCAGCTCGTCCAGCTCCACGAACGAGCCCGGGTCGAGCAGCAGGTCGATCCGCTCCCGGGCGGTCTTCTTGCCTCTGGCGTGCTGTTTGTCCACGGCACGCGCCGACCCGGCGTGTACCGCCTCGTCGATCCGGTGTACCAGGTCGGCGATCTTCCCGGCGGTGGAGTGGATGTCCGGCTCACTGCTGACTGCGGTCACGCCGCGATGGTAACCACGGCCTAGGCTGGACGTATCAACCCGTACTCCGATCTGCAACGCCCGCCACTGCGGGAGGAGCCGCTGCGGCGGGCATTGGTCGTCCCTGACGGGCTCTGGACCGACCTGCGCGTCGTCGCGGAGACGGGCTCGACCAACGCGGACGTCGCGGCCGCCGCCCGTGCCGGCGCCGCCGAAGGGCTCGTGGTCGTCGCGGAGCTGCAGACCAGCGGCCGCGGCCGCCTCGGCCGGGTCTGGCAGTCCCCGCCCCGCGCTGGAATCGCGGTGAGCGTGCTGCTGCGCCCGGCGGTACCGGCCGTCCGGCTCGGCTGGCTGCCACTGCTCGCCGGGGTGGCGCTGACCGAGGCGGTGCGTCGGGTGTCCGAAGTGGACGCCGTGCTCAAGTGGCCCAACGACCTGCTGGTGCGCCACAACGGCGCGGAGCGCAAGTGCGCCGGGATCCTGGTCGAAAGCCTCGCCGAGGGCGGCGTCGTGCTGGGCATCGGGCTCAACACCACGCTGCGCGAGCACGAGCTGCCCCACCCGGACGCGACCTCCCTGGCGCTGGCGGGGGCCGCCTGCGTCGACCGGGACCCGTTGCTGCGCGCCATCCTGCGCTCCGTCGAGCAGTGGTACGACCGGTGGCGCCGACACGCCGGGGACCCCGATGCCAGCGGCTTGCGAGCCGCCTACGCCTTCCACTGTGGAACACTCGGCCGGCAGGTCGAGGTACGCCTGCCCGGTGACCGGTTGCTGCGCGGCCGGGCCGAGGAGATCGACACCGAGGGCCGGCTGGTGGTCGACGCGGAGCCCGGCGGCACCGGGCGCGTGGCCGTCGCCGCCGGAGACGTCGTTCACCTGCGGTGAGTCAAGCTGGATAGTGGAGTACGTCACTGGCGCGGACCAGCTAGCCTCGGGCCGGAACATGACATTCGGTGCATCTGATGGATAGACGGAACGCAAGGAGGTTGGTGTGGGTTTCCCGGAAAGCGTGCTCACCAAGGATGAACAGGTGGTGCTGCACATACACCCGCACTGGAAAGCGTTGATCCTGCCGGTTCTGGTGATCGCCGGCGTGATCGCCGCGGTCGTCACGGCGTTGATCGTCATACCCGGCGGCTGGTGGCCGGCCGGTGCCATCGCCGCCGGCGTGCTGGGCCTGGTCCTCATCGCGTGGCTGTCGACCTGGCCCTGGCTCAAGTGGCGGACCACCCACTACGTGTTCACCAACGAGCGGGTGATCCTGCGCGAGGGCGTGTTCTCCCGGGACGGCCGGGACATTCCGCTGGGCCGGGTCAACGACGTGTCGTTCTCGCACAACCTGATCGGGCGGATGCTCGGCTACGGCACGCTCACGATCGAGTCGGCCGGCGAGCGCGGCCAGGTGGTGCTCACCGACCTGCCAAAGGTGGAGAAGACCCAGAGCGTGCTCTACGAGCTGGTCGAGGCCGACCGCGCGAGCCACTCGTTCGACGACGAGGACCGCGAGGCGATCGTCCGGGAGGTCTCGCGCGGCGACCGTGACCGCGATCGCGACCGCGGCGAGGGTCGGACCGAGCGGCTGGAGCCGGAGCAGCGTTAGTCGACGGTCACGACGGGGGGTGGGGCCGAGGCCGGTCTCACCCCCAGCTGTTCGGCCTTGGCCTTGGCCTCGGCTTCGGCCGACGCGAGGTCGAGCTCGACCTCCAGCTCGTCTTCGAGCGTGACCTCGTCGGACCCGGTCAGCTCGGCCTCTAACGGCGCGGTGAGCTGGGTGAACTCGTCGTCGGCCGGAACGTGCGCCGGGACCGGCTCGGCCGGTGCCGTCCGAGCCTTGAAGACGAATGTGCGGTATGCCCAGAACCGGAACACCATGGCCACGCCGATACCGGCCGCCTTGCCGATGTTCAGGGCGATCCGGCCGTTGTCCTCGGTGAAGTGCAGGCCGTACTTGACCACGCCGAGCACCGCCGACTGGATCAGGAAGCCGGCCAGGTTGAACATGAAGAACAGCGCGTACTCCCGACGCATCGCGCTGCGCAGCCGATCCTTGTATGTCCAGTGCCGGTTCATCCCGTACGACGTCGTGGTCGCCACGACGGTCGACACGACGTTCGCCTTCAGCGGTCCGATCGGCAGGAACAGGTTGAAAACGATGAAGTCGACGATCGTGTTGATGCCGCCGACGACACCGAACTTCAGAGCCTCGTGAGCGAGCTTCTGCCAGCGTTCAGGAAGGAAGCGGACAAGACGCACCCGGCAACCTTACGCGACAGGTCAAAAAGCTGCCTCGTCAAGTCGGGTACTTCGCGTTGCGGTGCGGTAGCAATCACATCTCGCGCGCGTCTCAGGCGTCTCAGGCGGGGGTGTGCGCGCGGAAGACGATCCGCCGGTAGGACCAGAACCGGAACAGCGTGCCGAGCACCATGCCCACGCCGAGCGACGAGATGTTGTCCGCGAGCCGGGTCTGGAAGACCGCCGGCCAGACGGCGCCGAGCCCGTAGTGGCTCAGCCACAGGCAGGACAGCCCGATCCCGAGCCCGACCCCGTTGAACAGGAAGTACAGCGAGTACTCGCGGCCCAGGCCGGAGCGGGGGCGGTGGCGCCAGGTCCAGAACCGGTTGCCCACGAACGCCACGGATGCCGAGATCACCGTTGAAACGGTCTTGGCCGGCAGCGGCCCGATCGGGCTCAGCAGCAGGTTGAACACGCTGAAGTCGACCATGAACGCGATAGCGCCGACGACGCCGAACTTCCCCACCTCATGGATCAGGTGTTCGAACCGCTTGATCCAGCGGCGCAGCAGGCCGGATGGTGCCGGCTCGGTCTCCGGCTCCGCAGTGGCCAGGGCCGACGCCAGGTCGAACCCCGGACCGTCGAGCTCGTGGCTATCGCGCTCGTGCCCGTCGAGCTCGTGGCTATCGCGCTCGTGCCCGTCGAGGTCGTGCCCGTCGAGGTCGTGCCCGTCGAGCTCGCGGCTGCCGGGGTGGGCGCCGTCGAACCGCCGACCGTTGATCTCCCCGCCCTCGTGGTTGAGTTGCGCTGGCGCGGATCGGCTCGGCGTCTGCCGTTGCGGTGCTGGCACGACGCGAGCGTACGGCAGATGTGGGTGACCCGGCATGCTAGCTGTGCTGATTTGGACAGTTGACGGGCCCGGCGCGGCCGGTCGCCGTCCCGGCCCGGCCGGGTCGCCGGCCCGGACCGATCGGGGCGCCGTCGAGGCGATTTGCGCAAACATGCGCGTCGCGCGCGCATAACGCGCTCAAACGCTCTGGTCTGCCCGATTGTCGCGTACCTTGTGCAGATTTTCACAAGGCGGGGCGATGCCCTAGCGCGTCCGCCGGTTTACGCTGGGGCCAACTTCCGAGCCCTTCCGCGGTGAACCCCCACAGCGCCGCTGATGTCGGCTATCGGACAATCGAGTCAGTGCCACCGAAAGCAGTGCCCACCGAAAGCAGTGCCCACCGAAGGCCACATAGGCCCGCCGCAAGGAGAAGAGGCTCATGAGTGCTCCGGCGACCGTTGCGGGACTTGATCAGGCTCCGACCAGCCACGCCCGGCTGCTCGGCTGGGTTCGGGAGGTAGCGGAGCTGACCACACCGGACCGGGTGCACTGGTGCGACGGTTCGGACAGCGAATGGCGGCACCTGACCGAGGAGCTCGTGGCCGCGGGCACGCTGGTCCCGCTCGACCCCGAGCGCAAGCCCAACTCGTTCTGGGCGCGTACCGACCCGTCAGACGTCGCGCGCGTCGAGGAACGCACGTTCATCTGCTCGCTCAACGAAAGCGACGCAGGCCCGACGAACAACTGGATGGCGCCCGCCGAGATGCGGCGGATCATGACCGAGCTGTACCGCGGGTGCATGCGCGGCCGGACCATGTACGTCATCCCGTTCTGCATGGGCCCGCTGACCGCCGAGAGCCCGATGTTCGGCGTCGAGGTCACCGACAGCCCGTACGTCGCCGCCTCCATGAAGATCATGACCCGGATGGGTACGGCGGCGCTGGAACGCATGGGCGACAACGCTGACTTCGTGCCCTGCCTGCATTCGGTCGGCGCGCCGCTCGAGCCCGGCCAGGAAGACGTCCCCTGGCCATGCAACCAGACCAAGTACATCTCGCACTTCCCGGAGAGCAGGGAGATCTGGAGCTTCGGGTCCGGGTACGGCGGGAACTCGTTGCTGGGCAAGAAGTGCTACTCGTTGCGGATCGCCAGCGTCATGGCGCGCGACGAAGGCTGGCTCGCCGAGCACATGCTGATCCTCAAGCTCACCAGCCCGCAGCAGAAGGTCTACTACATCACCGCCGCCTTCCCGTCGGCGTGCGGCAAGACCAACCTGGCGATGCTCGAGCCCACGGTCCCGGGCTGGAAGGTCGAGACGCTGGGCGACGACATCGCCTGGATGCGGTTCGGCGCCGACGGTCGCCTCTACGCGGTCAACCCGGAGTACGGCCTGTTCGGCGTCGCCCCGGGCACGGACTGGACGACCAACCCCAACGCGATGCGCACCCTGGAGCGCGGCAACTCGGTCTTCACCAACGTCGCCCTGACCGACGACGGCGACATCTGGTGGGAGGGGATGGGCACGCCGCCCGCCCACCTCACCGACTGGCGTGGCGGGAGCTGGACGCCGGACTCCGGTCGGCCGTCCAGCCATCCGAACTCCCGCTTCTGCACGCCGATCAAGCAATGCCCGATCCTCGCTGAGGAGTACGAGGACCCGGCCGGCGTACCGATCTCGGCCATCCTGTTCGGCGGTCGCCGCAAGACCACCGTGCCGCTGGTGACCGAGGCGCGGGACTGGGCGCACGGCGTGTACCTGGGCTCCACCCTGTCGTCGGAGACCACCGCCGCGGCGGTCGGCGAGGTCGGTGTCGTACGGCGCGACCCGATGGCGATGCTGCCGTTCATCGGGTACCACGCCGGGGACTACCTCCGGCACTGGATCGAGATGGGCAAGGGCACCGGCGACGGGGCCGGCGACACCAAGCTGCCCCGCGTGTTCTACGTGAACTGGTTCCGCCGCGGCGACGACGGCCGGTTCCTGTGGCCCGGCTTCGGCGAGAACTCGCGCGTACTCAAGTGGGTCATCGAACGGCTGGAGGGCACCGCGGAGGCCGTGGAGACGCCGATCGGACGGGTACCGACGCCGGAAGCGCTGGACACCGAAGGCCTGAACATGTCCGAGGAGGACCTCGCCTCCGTCCTGCGGGTCGATCCGGAGGAGTGGCGGGCGGAGATCCCGCTGATCGTCGCGTGGTTCGAGCGGTTCGGCGACAAGCTGCCCGGCGTGCTCTGGGCAGAGCTCGACGCGCTGCGCGCCCGCCTCGGGATGGAATGACGACTCAAGTTCGGTGAACCTGGCCGAGCCTGACTAGGCTGCCTGGCGTGAGGCTGCGCGATCTCGTCTACTCCATATACGAACGTCGGCTCGCCAGTCGGCTGGTCGGTAAACCGCACCCGCACCACGTCGGGGTGATCGTC
>WNFZ01005216.1_pt1 | contig 22461 bp, 23 predicted proteins | sample 5400081 | NCBI WGS metagenome assembly WNFZ01 (sample SAMN13153365, study PRJNA577476) | soil metagenome | isolation source: 80 cm soil or saprolite under grassland replicate 1 | place: USA:California | collected 2016-06-15
AACTGACGGAAGCCCATCACCTGATGATAAAAGTTGACCCAGTGATTCATCTTGCCAAGTTGTACATTGCCCACGATGTGATCAATCGCTGCAAGCCCCGCTGACTCAGTTTCATAATTGATTGGTTTGTAGGTGGGCGCAAAGAGCCCTTTGTAATCGTCGCGATCAACGAAAACATGTAACGTCTCTCCATACGCATAAATTGCAGAGGTGCGATAGATGCCATGATCGTCCTTCTCTTCGCGCGGCCTCCACGCGGACTTACCACCGCGTTCGGTTGTTGCTTGCCAAGCCTTTTCAACATCCTCCACTTCCAATGCAATGACTTTTACACCATCACCGTGGACCAAGTGGTGCGCCGCGATTTCATGTGTCGGCGCATATGCCGCAGAAACAACAAACCGCGCCTGCCCCGATTCAAGAACGTACGAAGCAAAAGCGCGGTTGCCCGTCTCAAGCCCGGAGTACGCAATGGGCTTGAAACCGAAGGCCTTCCACCAGTAGTACATCGCATGTTTAGCATTCCCCACATAAAAGTGGACATGATCGATAGATTTGATTTGTAGGAAATCCGCTTCCTCGGACATCGGGCGGGATTCGGGTTTAGAAATAGTCGTAGCCATTCAGCCTCCTTTAGCTTACCCTGAGCGCCGCGCTCTTCGCGGCAGTCGAAGGGTTGGTCTATTAAGATTTTACGACAAAGGAAGTCTGATTGCAAATAGGTAGTAAATAAACTTATCCTGAACTTAAGTTCAGGATGAGTCTAACAAACCTTTTGACGCTCTCAGCGCAGTCCTTCGCGAAGCGCCCTCGAAGGAGGGTGGCGCTGAGGTTAATTGTAGATATCTTTCATTTCACCCTTGCGATTTTCGCATCTGTCATCCTTTGCAGGTCGAATGTCTTTAATTCAAAGATCGCATTCGGAGTCCCCGCAGCAGCCCAGATCGTTTCATATTGCAGAAAGTCTTCGTCGAGATAGGTTTCTATCTTCTGGAGATGACCAATAGGCGGCACGCCTCCGATCGCGAAGCCGGTCACGGCTCGTACAAAATCGGCATCCGCGCGGCTGATCGCTTCTCCCGCGTACTCGCTGATGCGTTTCTCATCGACGCGGTTTGCCCCACTGGTCAGGACAAGGATCGGCTTGCCTGACTCCTTTCCCTTGAAGATCAGCGACTTCACAATTTGACCCAGTTCACAACCTGCGCGGTCCGCGGCTTCTTGAGCAGTGCGCGTAGATTCGACGTGTTCGATCACTTTGTAATCGTAGTCAAGCGACTTGAGTTGATCTTGAATTTTTTGTGCAGAAGGGGATAATGGAGACATACTTAAAAAGTCTAACACATTTTTGTAATAAACCGTTGATGTTAAATGCTGTATACTTAGAACTACTGCAAAGGGTAGGAAAATGAACGGCCAAACATTGACCCCTATTCCACAATTCGGCTATTTTCTTGACCACAAGCTATGGTTGAATTCTATAAAATTATTAGAATATCAGCTTTCACTAAAGCCGAAAAATAAACACTTTAATACATTGAGTATGTTCTATTACGAAAGGTTGGACAAAAAACAAAGAAAGAAGGTGGGTGAAAAACCGTATTTCGAAAAGCGAGTCGCCAATAATTTGTTCTACGGATTGGAACAGGAATTTTCTGCGTTTTCCTACCCAATTCCAAAGTCAAATCTGGGCATTAGAAAATATAGATTTTTTACTTATCCAATGCGTATCTTGCATTATTCAATAGGGCTTTATTTATTGCGTCTCTCACAAGAATTTCTTCAAGATTACTATAAGAAGTGTACAAAGATTTGGTCCAGTTATGGAGGGCAGCTCAGATTTGATGATGCAACAGAAGAGTTGAGGCTTAATTATGATAGTGTTTGGTACAAAAAACACTACGTTGGTTTTCGCAATCGAATAAGAAAAGAGCTTGAGACAAAATTAACAAACAAGGTGATTATTAAACTCGATATTCAGAATTATTTTGAAGATCTTTCTATTCCTGTATTATTGAATTCTCTGAAGAGAGTATTGAAATCGAGCATACAAAAAAAATTTCGATTTGACGCAATCACCATCAGTCAAATTTCGATTTTTTATGATTTTTTGGCAAATGGAAGAACTGGCATACCTCAAGCTGATAACGATCTTTCGTCAAGCTTTATAGGCTATTTGTACTTGGTATTTGGAGATTTGTTCTTAGATCAAAAATTAAGTTCTCTAAAGGATTCTCTTAAAGATTACTCCATTATTCGTTATATGGATGATATATATCTATCGATTGAGTTTCAAAAAACTATCCCCCGTAATCAGCGAGAGGCTTTCGTCAATCTGTTGGCCGCCGCGATAGCAGATTATTTTTATCAGAAACTTGGGCTTAGATTAAATACAAAGACTAAATTATATTGGTTATACAAAAAATCAGATCGGAGAGATTTACTTAACAGCTTAAAGAAGGTTTCTCCAGGATATGATATGCCGTCGGAGGACAAGAAAATAAAACCTTCGCGCAGAGCACAAAGCATTATTCAACGACTTGCTCAACTAAAAGGCGCATCACCATTTGATGAACAAGATGATCTTAGTGATGAGATATTTAAGGAGATTTATGATTCCGATGTACAGAACCTTCTGTCAAAGCCTACGAATCTCTCCAGGCTACGAAAAATATTCACCGGTTTCAATTTTGATTTAATAGTTGGTCAAACTAGAGAAATAGTGATCATTATCCTTTTAGATAAAAATATTGAAAAGCAATTTAAAGAATTCTTGCTTAAGAAGCAAGAACTTACTTTTCGGGATTGTTATTTCATCTTGACTTATTTGTGCCAAACAAATTTTAGATCAAGCAGATTGCTAAATCTTCTTAGTTTCAATGAAATAATGCACAAAATAATGTCTGTTTTTAATCAACGAACTTTATGCATGGAATTACCGGGCTATTATGATCTTTCTGGCAAGAAGACTTTAAGAATTTCTGGATACGGAAATGTTATTGATCAGATTCGTCTTCGCATCTTTGCCGAACAGCGACGAGATTATTCGGTGGCATTAAATCATCTTCTAAACGAAATCCATGCGATCTGCTATCGTCTAGAGAATTCCCGAATAAAAGAAAGCAATTATGATGCAAACTGCGCTATTTCTTTCTTGGAAGGAAGCAAAGTTTCTCATGACATCCGAATTGGTGTAAGGAATCTGTTTGATCGTCGGAATAAGAACCCTGTCGCTCACGCGGATAAAATTGCCTGGCCAGTGGATGAAGCGGAATATTTAGAATATAGAGATCATGTGGGCAATTGTTTGAAATGTATTCTTTGATTTTCGAATACAAAAATTATTTCTTCCTCATATAATAGATCTGCCAAAGCACACGCCAAGTATTGCCACTATCATCAGAGCGTTCCCAGTTCCACTCAAATTTATTGGCTTGAATCTCATACCAAACCATTCTTTGCTTGCATGTCTCGCCCCTGACAATCGCCTCCCGTGTAAGGATCATTTTGCCATCTTCGAACTTTCCAGTGAAATCGAGATACGTGCCATTGTTATCCACCCAGGTTTGACACCATAATTTTCGTTCGGGGTCATAGGAAGAAACGCTCATGCCATGCAAATCAGGTGCGATGAAATTTTCCTGAATGATTTTTCCCTCAAGAATACGCTCGATACGATTTGTCCCTTTCCCGTCTTCACCCCATGTTACATCCCATTCACCGAGCCAGAAGTCGAATTGCTGTTCAGATTGAATGCTCATATAAGCCTCCTAGTAATTAATCTATTCCCTTTAACATGTGTTACCTTGCAAATTGTCACCCTAAGCGACAGCGAAGGGTCTCGGTTTTAGTCTAAGAGATGCTTCGCTCCGCTCAGCATGACATAGAATTGAAGTAAGGCAATTAAGGTTATGCTGAATAGGGGACTATAGCATGAACGCTTTACCATGAAACCCTACTTGGCGACTATTTTATGGTTTTGGCAATCCATGCGCTGTGCCAAGTGCTGAAATAAACACCGTAGTTTGTTGGTGGTATTCCGGTAAATCTGCCGGTATCAGGCCACATGCGTAGTCAATTGTTACAAGCGCACCAAAAGGTACGCGCTGAGATGAGACCGCACCACAACCTTTACAGCTCGTTCCACAGCCGTCTGCGACGAATTCCCAGGCTTTGTTGAACGAGTTCACCGCGCGGCTTTCGGCAGATGCTTGCGTAAGCCAGGGTGACCATGCAGCGATCACGATCGGTACTAACGCGACCAAAACTATCGATGAGAATCTTTTGAGCATAATAAATCCTTTCCTCCAAGAGACGCCAAAGGCTGTAGAGTCGTTCCCAATCCCTTGAGCCGATTTGAATCTGCTGTTCTTGAGAACTGAGCGGTGTAGCAAGATGCCATCTTGCGCCACAGAATTATCTTTTTAGAGAAATTTCAAATCTGCTACAATTGCTCTTAGCCCTAGGAGCACAAAGTTGAAAAAATTCAAAATCGTCTTGGCTGCTATCGTTAGTCTTCTTCCATTGAATGGATTGCGCGTGCTTGGCTATCGCTTACTTGGTTATCAAATCCAGAGGGCCCGGATTGGCTTCGGGACGATCATTGCAGTTGATGAAGTTCAGATCGACTCAGCTAAAATCGGTCCATTCAATGTTTTTGCTGGTCCGATGAAAATTCATATCCATCGGGGAGCCTCCATTGGGAATCGAAATGAATTCATCGGTGGTTACTGGATTTTACGAGACGAATATAAGGATTATCATTATTCACATTCATTAGAAATCTGCGACGACGCGCTGATTACTTCACGCCATTACTTCGATTTGTCTGGCTCCCTCCTCCTCGGTGAGCGCTCGTGGATTGCAGGGATCGATTCTCAATTCTGGACACATGGTGCTGGCGTAAAAGAGCGCGATATCATGATTGGGGCAGATTGTTATATCGGTAGCGCAGTACGATTTTCACCGGGCTCTTCCATTGGGGATCATGTCATTGTGGCAATGGGAAGTGTAGTAAGCGGTCCTATGCCCGAAAGTAATGCCCTCATAGGTGGAGTCCCTGCAAAAGTTTTGAAGTCAAATTACAACTGGAAGGAAAAAGATGCCCGATAACAAGCGAAGCACGCCGCAAAGCGGCAGTGTGGACAAGACTGTCTATACTTATCATGGGAATGAATACGAAGCCTTAATTGCGCGGGAAGATTATCAGGAGAATATTCCCGCGGCGCTGCGGAATATTACTTCGCTAGAAAACCAGATCGTTCTGGACATCGGAGCTGGTACCGGACGATTGGCTGGCATGCTTGCCCCGCTGGTTTTGCGCGTCTACGCCTTTGACATTGCTCCGGATATGCTACGCGTTTGTCGCGAAAAATTGATGGAGAGCGGACTCTCAAATTGGCAGGTGGGTATCGCAGATCATCGTCAACTGCCTGTAGATAATCATTCTGCAGACCTCGTGGTATCAGGCTGGAGCGTGAGCTACCTCGCCGTCTGGAATCCAGAATCGTGGCGCGAGGAAATGGAAAATTGGTTGAGTGAAATGAAACGCGTTTTAAAAGGAGGCAGTACCATCGTCCTGTTTGAATCGCTTGGCACAGGCAATGAGTCGCCCGTTAAGTTGGATCACCTCAAGAATTTTTATCCATGGTTGGATGAAGCGGGATTCCAAAGCAAATGGATTCGTACGGACTATCAGTTTGAGTCGCTGGAAGAAGCCGAATATCTCTCGCGCTTTTTCTTCGGGAATGAATTAGGCGACAAGGTCAAACGAAACAACTGGGTGATCCTGCCTGAATGTACGGGCGTGTGGTGGAAGAAGATCTAACCTTCGCAAGTTTTTATTACTACTCACTCCTGCTTCCTGAATCCGTTCATTGCCGCTTTGACCAGTCCCACCAATATCAGTCCAATACTTATCAAGGCAAACACCCATTTGACCGTGCCAAATAACATCGTGATCCATGCCAGCGGCACAGACTTGGATGGATACATTGAGACCATCGAAACTGTACCTACATTCTCGAGCAAGTCAAAGAACCAGGCACCCATGGGCATCACATTCCATTTTTGCGCGTTGCTATCTGATTTGAATCCTCGCTGGAATAACCAGGAAATCAGCAAAGAATAAAACAATGTGTAGATAATCGGATAGATAATATCGGCCGACAACTCGATCTTTAAGTAAATTGCCCGTCCTGTTTCGCCGTATTTGTCCATCATGGCAAAAGCTTGATCGGGTGTGTAAAAGAACATAAGATCAAGCGGCATGACACTGTTGTTGGCAGCCAAAGCCATAATTCCGCCCGCTACCGGCATGATATAACCCATCATCAATAGGTCTGCTAGGAACATGAGAAAGACCCATCGGCCTTTTGCCCAGGCGTGAAATTTTTCAGAGATCTGATTGAGCATGATGAATGCCTCCTTGACTGTTCTTATAACCCGTTTCCCTGAGAAACGCCTCGCAAAATGAAGATGTTTTTATTAATTAGGCCAAAGCATAGGAGCCATGACTACAACGATTGCTGCAACAATGAGAGTAAGCGGAATACCAACCTTCAAAAAGTCTGAGAATTGATAATGGCCAGGACCGTAGACCAACAGATTTCCATGGTGACCCAGAGGGGTAAAAAATGAGGTAACGGAAGCCATCGCCACAGTGACAACGAGTGGCTCAGGCGCGATATTCAGACTGCGTGCTAAAGCAATGGCAATCGGTGCAAACAGGGCCGTTGTTGCTGCATCCGACATAATTTGGGTAACAAGGCCTGTAATGAGAAAGAGCGCCAATAAAATCCAGTGGATATCCCAACTCAATACCAGGCCCTGAAGCCAACCCGCCATCAGAGTGGCCGTACCGGTTTCTTGCATAGCAAGTCCCAGTGGAATGGCACCCGCGATGAACACAAAGATCCGCGTATCGATGGACTGATAAGCTTGTTGTGCAGAGATACACCCGCTGAGGAGCACTACAGCTACGCCTGCGAGCAGAGTAATCTCAACAGGAAATACATTCAGAGCTGCTAACGCAATGGTCAAAGCCATAATGATCCCAGCCAGCCGCGCCTTATGAAGGGGTTTAGGTTCTCCTTTAAAGGGAACCAGCATCAAAAAGGACCGGTCTTCGGAAATCCGTTTGAAAGCTGCATTCTCACCGGTCATTACTAACACATCACCTTCACGAAGCTTGACACGAGATAACGCCGTTCGTAATGCACCTCGGCGTCTCCACACACCGACGATGATGACGCCATAATTCCGAAGGAAATCAACTTGTCCAATCGTTCTACCAATCAATTCTGACCTTGGAGCGACAACCGATTGAACTAAACGTGAGGATAAATCTTCCTTATTGTTGTCATTTTCCTGGGAGAGCAATAACGTCTCTTTATATTTCTCTAAAGGTCGAAGTGCGATCCCGCGCTCCTGTTCGATGGTCGCGAGCTTGTCTGGGCTGGTACGGATCACAAGTACATCGCCATCTTGAGCTTTCTTGCCCCGAAACGGCCGATTGCGCGGACGGTTATCGCGATACCAGGCGGATACTTTGAAATCACTGGGTTGCATCGCTTCGATTTCACGAATGGTTTTGCCAATCAACGGCGAATTGGGCAAAATGATCAATTCTGTGTAATAGCCCTCCAAGCGGAAATGATCGATCGTTTCTTCCTCACCACGGTGAGAGGGCAGCAGAAATCTTCCAACCAACAAAAAGAAAATCGTTCCTGTTAGCGATAATGCTAACCCAATCGGAGCAATGGAAAAAATTCCTAAACCACTGCCACCGGCTTGCTTGAGTAAACCGTCAGCGATCAGAAATGCAGGGGCTCCAATGATTGTGATCGTTGTGCCCAAAGAGGCTGCAAAAGATAATGGCATTAACAACCGACTGGCTGGAATATCGTTTTCCCTCGATAGCTTCAACATGGGTGGAAGCATAAGAGCGGTAATTGTGACGTGGTGGGTGAAAGCCGATAACAGCGCAACGGATGGCATCACAACACAAATCGCTCTTTCAAAGCTCTTGCCCGCCAGTTGCTTAATCCAGTTTCCTAATTGTTCCGCCATCCCGGTGTAGTAAAGGGCACCATTAAGCACAAAAACGGAGGCTAGTAAAATGGCCGGCTCACTGCTAAATCCTGAGAGGGCCTCCTCTGGTTTCAGTACGCCTGTAAGGCTCAACATCAAAATAATCAGGATCGCTGTTAAGTCAATTCGAATCCATTCAGTGAATAACAGGATAATTGACCCCACCAAAATAACAAACAAATAAAGTTGATTCGGCTCGATACCACGAAACATTCTAAATATTCCTTGTTCGCTTGTTAAGGACCAAACTTCAATCGCCTCCCGGGCCGCGGAGAAAATGGTAACGCTTGAATAAGATAAGCCCCTCCAACGCCACAATTCTTATTTTATCAGTGCCTGGGGATAGTTTTCAAGTGTATCGATCACCCGTTCCTTGTGTCTGCCAAGCACTTCCATTCCTTCGATTTCCTTTAACGTGAAATAGCCAAAGTCTATGGTTTCGTTACTCAAACTTAGTTCACCGCCGAGGATCTCCACTTCGAAGTGCAGTGCAACGATATGAGCTTTGTGCCCATCCGGATAAACGACCAACTGATCGGGATGGCTATAGACGCCGACCAATCGTTTCACACGGACGCTCAAGCCTGTTTCCTCTAAAACTTCCCGTTCACAAGCCTCAGCCGCGGACTCCCCTGATTCCATTCGACCGCCGGGTAAACACCACTGACCATTGTCCGCGCGGCGTGTGAGGAGAATTCGCCCATGTTTATCGAGGATTGCGGCAGAACAGCCCAATCGTATTTTGCCTTGTTTGCTCAGGCGGGGACCATAGAGAACTTGAGTCATTTGTCATTCCTTTATTCGTAGAGCGGGATTGCGAAGCATCCCGCCATTTGTTGAGTATGCAGGATGCCCCCTTCGGGGATGCTTCGCGACCATCCTGCACTACATATATTTTATATCTGAACAACAAGAACTTTAGAAATTGATGAGATAAGCGGTAAAATTGTAACAGTCCAATGGCTTCAAATAAAAATGCAACCAACGTTCCAGTGCGTATTAATAGTGGAAGTAGTCTATTGCAAGCACCCGATGAAACTCTCGTGGTACAGGTCGCCCGAGGAAGTAGTGCCGCGCTTGAGGTGCTTTATGACCGTTATGCTTCAATCGTTTTGGGAATCTCGCTTAAAGTGATTGGCGACCGGGTGCTCGCCGAAGATGTGTTGCAAGAAACCTTCTGGCGCTTGTGGCAGAGCGCGTCCACGTATCAAGCCCAGCGAGGTTCTTTTACAGGCTGGCTTTTCAGGATTGCGCGGAATCTTGCCATCGATGCTTATCGTCGGCGGAATGTACGCCCGCAGGCGATGCCCGGTCTAGATGGTAACGAGTCTGTTTTAGAGCAAGCGCCTGACCCAGATGTGAACGTTGTAGAACAAGTTCAGTCGGTAATTCAGAATCGTCAAGTACGGAATGCGCTGACCTCTTTGCCAAATGTACAACGACAGGTCATTGAAATGGCTTATTTTTATGGAATGACCCGGCATGAGATCGCAGAAGCGACCGGGGAGGCGCTTGGGACGATTCATACTCGTGCTCGTTTGGCATTACAGAAATTGCGTGAAGAATTGAATCGCGAAGAGTTTGAAGGATAAGAATGGATAAGGATATCGAGGAATTACTGCCGTTTTATGCGCTGGATGCATTAACTGATGAGGAGCGTGAGCTTGTCGAAAAGTATTTGGCAGAGCATCCGGAAGCGCGCCGGCAGATCGAAGAAATGAGCGATACAGTCTCGGCGTTACCATTGAGCGTATCACCCGTCGAACCGCCGCGCCGCGCGAAGAAAGCGTTAATGGCGCGCGTCGTTAAGGACGCCGAAGCTCGTGTACGCTCCTCGAAACAGAGTCAATCGTCCCTCCGTGAGATGCGAGGCAGGGATATACTTCGCACCTTCACTCTGGGAATCGCGACGCTGGCAATCGTGTGGGTAATTATTTTGAATGTGCAAGTTGCGCGGTTGAGCAGTGAGATGTCAACTCTTAATGATGCGTTGGTAGCGCAGTCCAATTCATTGAATCAGGTCATTGCAAAGTTGCCCCAAGCGACTCCCTCGGATGTCATCACTGTTTCGCTCAAAGGAACAAATGTACAGCCTCAGGTGCAAGGACAATTGATTGCAGATCCTAATAGCCAATCTGCGGTTTTGGTGATCGCGGGGCTACCTCCACTTCAAGCCGGGAAGACCTATCAAGTCTGGTTGATCAATGGAGGCGCGCCTGTGAGCGCGGGTTTACTGAGCGTTGATCAAAATGGACAAGCTGTATTTATTGTGACTTCAAAAGAAGCCATTGGTTCTTTCAAGTCATTGGGGATTTCAGTTGAACCCGATGGAGGCAGTCCGCAACCCACTGGTGATATTGTTGTATTGAGCGATTTGTAAAGCCAGATTTATTACAAAACTCTTAACGGAGTGTTGTGAATGGAAAATTCGCAACACTCTTTTTATTTGCACAAATGCAAAACAGATCACCATGCGTATGGATAAGTAGGTATACCTAAAACGAACTCAATAAATCCTTAGAAGGAGGCAAGCTCAGAAAACAAATAGTTGACATACTAATCAAAGGTAAAAATTTGTTTCAAGATTTTAGCTACGCCTTCCAATCCCCATCGAACCCCGCGAATACCGTGCTGATCATGAACGTTGATCCCGGTGCCGCTGTTTTGAGCCCCACTACTTTCCACCCTGACGCGTCCTATGACATCAAGATCGACACCAATGGGGATGCCAAAGAGGATATCACTTACAAAGTCACCTTCTCGGCGGTCTCGAATGGCTCACAAAGTGTACAACTGCGCCGTGTACCGGCAAAAGGCAGTAGTGCGGTTCTTGCTCGTGGTGAAACCGGCGCAAACATTCCAGTGAAGGGTGGTGGCATGTTGCGAGTGGGTGTATTCGATGACCCGTTCTTCTTTGACCTTGTTGCATTCAGGAACGGCCTTGCTTTCTGCGGCCCTGACACCAAGGACTTCTTTCTTGGCTTGAATGTCGCCTCTATCGTTTTGGAGGTTCCCAGCTCCAGCCTCGGCACCAATATCGGCGTGTGGGCACGCACAACGCTCGGTGGACAACAGATCGATCGGATGGGACGACCAGCGATCAACACCGTCTTCGAGCATACGGATGCCGGAAAGGATGCCTTCAATGCTGGTATCCCCAGTCATGACCAACGCGACTTCCACCAGGATGTGTTTGACACGCTGATCGCGCTCGGCAACACGCCTGACTATGCAGAGACCGTGACCAACATCTTGCTGCCTGATATTCTGACCTTTGACACCTCCAGCTCAGATGGCTTCCTCAATGGGCGGAGGCTGGCAGATGATGTGATCGACGCTGAGTTGAGTGTTATCAGCCATGGAGCCCTTACCACTGACTGCGTAGCGAACGACTCTACTTTTAGTAATACATTCCCATACTTGGGAGCGGCCAACCCGTAGCAGATCAAAACACTTCCATAGGGGCGGTTGTCCGAGCCGCCCTTATGGATTGCATAGTTAGCCTTAGCTATCTGAAGGAGTTCAAGCATGGCGTATCGCAAAATCATTCTTGTACTGATCGCAGCCTTCGTCATTGTGGGCGGGTCACAAGCGTTGGCGCGAGTCAACCAAGCCTCCAGTTCGCCTACCCCAGCCAGTATCTCATTGGGCTTAGAAAGCCCAGCGGCCGCGCCCGGTATGAAGACGACCGATGAGTTGATCAAGTTCTGGCAGGCTCGATTCGAACGGGACCCGCGCGACTTCATCAGCTTAACTTTCCTTGGAGATGCATTCATCCGCAAAGCGCGCGAGACTGGCGACGTGACCGAATATGAACGAGCCGATGCTACATTGCAGAAGGCGCTAAAGTTACACCCCAACTATGAGGTTGCTCAGGCATATTTAAGTGTTGTCCAGTACGTGAAACATGATTTTCAAGGCGCGCTTCACCTTGCCAATCAGGTCTATGCCGCCCATCCGAACGCCATCCAGGCTCTGGCAACGATAGGTGATGCCCAATTGGAATTGGGCCGCTACACGAAAGCCGAAACTACTTATGAGCAACTCAATAAGAAAGCCCCAAGTGCGCCCGTGTACACACGTTTGGCACGCTTGGCTTGGCTTCACGGCAAACCGACCGATGCATTGAATTTGATGCAACAGGCAATTGCTGATAGCGATGAGACTGGGCTTTCAGGCGAGAACTCAGCCTGGTATCACTTTCAATTAGGTGAACTTTACTTCAATACCGGTCAGTTAGAAAAGGCAGATGCTCAATATGCCCTCGCACTCAAAGCCTTTGATAATTATTATCTTGCCCTCGCGGGACGCGGGAAAGTACGCGCCGCGCAAGGGGATTACAAAGAAGCGATCACATTCTATGAAAAAGCAGTTGATATTATTCCCCAGCCGGATTTGCTCGCGGCGTTAGGCGATTTATACACACTGACGGGCGACTCGGTCAAAGCCAAACAAAAATATGACACAGTCGAGTTCATTGGGAAATTACAAGCGATCAATCAAGTGATCTACAATCGGCAATTGGCGCTTTTCTATGCTAATCACAACCAGAATCTTCAGAAAAGCCTTGTCATGGCACAAAAGGAACTTGAGAATAGGAAAGACATCTATGCATATGACACGTACGCATGGGCTTTACATAAAAATAATCACGATAGTCAAGCAGCTGAGATGATGAAACATGCAATGGAGCTTGGCACGCGTGATGCGATGCTTTATTACCACGCGGGGATGATCTACCGAGCACTTGGTGAAGAGAAGCAGGCAGAACAGATGCTTTCACAAGCATTGGCGATCAACCCTCACTTCGATCTTATACAGGCTCCCATCGCTCGCAGTACCTTGAGCGACCTATACATTCAAGCGAAGAATTGAGTAAGAGGAAAATCAACATGAAAAAGTTTAGACGTATCGCTGTTGTTATTTTGACTCTGTTCATTTGCTTTGTCTTTGTCCCGGTGGCGTTTGCCCATCCACTTGGTAATTTCACCATCAATCATTACGCGGGCTTGCATGTGAGCCGCGAGGCAATTGCGATTGACTTTGTGCTCGATATGGCAGAGATTCCCGCTTTTCAGGAGATTCTGACGTTTGACACAAATGGAAATGGTCAAGCAGATGCTTCAGAGACAGAGGCGTATCACGCGGGAAAATGCACATCCCTCCAACCAAACCTCAGCCTGCTCCTGAACAACAAATCGTTAGGTTTAACTTTAGAGTCTTCCTCTGTTGAATTCCCAGCTGGAGCAGGCGGCTTACCTACTTTGCGTCTGACATGCGAATTCAGCGTGTCGACTGCAAACATAGGGCAAATGAACAGCTTATCCTTCGCCGATCACTCTTATGCAGAACGCATTGGCTGGCGCGAGATTGTCGTCACCGCGGAAGGCCTTAAGTTGAATGGAGACTTTTCCTCTACAAGTGTCAGTAATCGCCTCACTTCTTACCCGAAAGACCTTTTATCCAATCCATTGGATCAGCGAGAGATCACACTCGGGATTGGCTCTTTGCCTATGCCCGAGCAGAATAATCCAACAGACGTCTCTCGCTCAATTCCTTCTCTGGCTGGCAGTCGCAGTGATCGGTTTACGCAATTGATCACGCTGCAGAATCTTACATTCCCAACGATTCTCCTCGCATTGCTCATCTCATTCATCTGGGGCGCGATGCACGCTATGACGCCCGGTCATGGCAAGACAATTGTCGGCGCGTATCTCGTCGGTTCACGCGGCACGCTGAAACACGCGGTTTATTTGGGATTGACCACGACTATTACGCATACTTTGGGTGTATTTGCACTAGGACTGATCACGCTCTTTGCGGCTCAATTCATTGTCCCTGAAAAGTTATATCCCTGGATGAACCTGCTCTCCGGGCTGTTCGTAGTTGGGATTGGGTTCAATCTTCTGGTGAGTCGGTTTAAGTCTTCGGGACCTGCAGCCTGGCTTCAGAAACTCAAAACAGATCTTACAAAATCAAGACAAATCACTTCTCCCGTTTTACAGTACGAGCATATGGAAGTTGTCAGCCATCAGCACAGATTTGTACTTGGTTCTTCGCAGGAACATATCCATTCGCATGATCACGCGCAAGCACACCCTCACTCTCATAGCCACGATCATGACCATGAACACGATCACGCAGGTCATTCCCACCTGCCACCAGGAACAGATGATGCACCCATAACCTGGCGCAGTTTGCTGGCGCTCGGTATTTCAGGTGGGTTATTACCTTGTCCCTCTGCACTTGTCGTTTTGCTTGGCGCCATTGCCGTGAATCGAATTGGCTTCGGTTTGATATTGGTTTTGGCTTTTAGCTTAGGGTTGGCAGGCGCGCTGACCGCCATCGGGATGACCTTTATCTACGCAGGGCGGCTATTTAATCGTTTCCCATCACAGGGCAAGCTCATTGGTTTTTTGCCGGTCTTGAGCGCGCTGTTTGTTTCAGCGATCGGCGTAGGTATTCTGATCAAAGCGTTGACAGAGATTGGGATCGTTTAACCGTGGGGGCGATCCCTGTGGTCGCCTTAAGATAGGGACGAGAAGGGCAGGGTTCATCCCTGCCTCAACGCGTTATTTGTCAGACGTTCCATGTTTCCTATAACATTTTCCCTTGACTAACCGTTAAACAGAGTGACGCGGCGATTTGTCTGTCATTTGGTTTACCGCGTGGAAGAAAAGAGACGGAGGTCAAAATGACCCTTGGAAACCCCAACGATGCTGACCGTGTTGAAAAAGTCAGAGTGCGTCGGAATGGTTCTTCCGAATATGTAGAGCATGTAGTGGAAGATTCGGCCGCCGCGCAACGATCCTTCACCTATCAGGTGACTGGATTGCTGTGGCTGATGTTTGGCGCTTTAGAAGGCCTGCTTACGCTACGACTGATTTTGAAACTTCTGGCGGCGAATCCGAATAATCCATTTGCCCGTCTGGTATATGGTCTGTCAGATATGTTTGTCTGGCCCTTTATTGGTCTGACGGTCACCCCGTCTGCAGCGGGGATTGTGGTCGAAATCCACACAATCATCGCTATGGTAGTATATGCAATGCTGGGCTGGCTGGTGATCAGCCTGGTCCGGCTGTTACTCTATCGAAGGACGGAACGTTCCGTAACCATAGAGCAGCGCGAGCAATTGCGATAATATACTCGGGTCACTGATCAAACCTGGGGGCTAATGAACGTCCCGTTCCGCAACTCATTCAGTGTCTGCTGGATCTCTTCCAGTGTGTTCATCACGAATGGTCCGTAAGGGACGATTGGTTCTTTGAATGGCGCGCCAGCAATAAGCATGAAGCGCACGGGATGATTTTCCGTCTTAACCGTGATGCAATCCCCATCCGCAAATTTAATTAATTTCACGGATTCAATCGTCTCACCCGAGAATACCCCTTCGCCTTGAAAGACATAGGCAAGTGCAGTATGCCCGCTGGAGATGAGATGAGTCCATTCCTGATCGGGAGCAAGCTCGATGTCCAGATAAAGAGGCGCGGCGGCGATCTCAGTGATTGGACCGGTCACATCCTCTACTTCTCCCGCGACGACGCGGATTTTGATCCCATCCTTTTCATAAGTGGGAATGGTCGCAGCACTGACTTCCTGATAACGCGGCTCGGTCATCTTGAGATGAGAAGGGAGGTTGACCCAGAGTTGGAACCCGTAAATCGCTCCATTCGGACCGCGGCGTGGCATTTCCTCGTGCAGAATGCCGCGACCGGAGGTCATCCACTGCACATCACCGGGACCGATCAGACCGGAGTTACCGAGACTATCGCGGTGATGCGTGGAGCCTTCGAGCATATAAGTGACCGTTTCAATGCCACGATGCGGGTGCATGGGGAAGCCGCGGATGGGACCCTCAATCGGATCATTGAAGGCGAAGTGATCGAAAAGCAGGAAGGGATCAAATTCGTTGCTAACGCGCGGCGCAATGGAACGGCGCAGTTTGACACCTGCGCCCTCAATGGCAGTTTGCGGTTCGATGGTTTGAGAAATAGTTCTAAGGTTATTCATGCGTGTATGGATGAGGTGAGAGAGCTGCGTATTACGTTTATTTGTTCCCGGTTGGCAAGACTCCTGCCCCCTCGATCATGAGAATGATCGTTCGCTGTGGAGCTCGCGGCCGATGCATCACCCCTTTTGGGACCGTAAATCCTTGTCGAGTTTTAAGCTCAACCGTCCGATCTTCCAAATCGATAATGAAATGTCCATCCACCACGTAAAAGAATTCATCTTCCTCATCGTGCTTATGCCAGTGGAACTCTCCCTGTACAACGCCCAGCCTTACAACACAATCATTCACACGACATAAGGTTTGGTTGTACCAGGGATCCGTAGCCGCGTTGATAAGCTCTGGAAGATCAACGAGTTCAAGCGGAGCATATCGGGCGTCCAGATGGATTGAATAAGGTTCTTGATTGCTCATCATCGTCTCCTTATAAGTAGGACGGGATGCCATCCCGTCTTACAAATTTAGATCGGCATCGCGATCCGCTCCAGGCGTGGTTTGGATAGTGCTACGTAGTCACTTGTTTTCAACGCCATCGACCGATCCAAGCGTGCCGCGTTGAAAAATATCTCGTCGTTCTCCAGAAGTGATGGATCAACGATCAACTCCAGTTCTGAACTGAATGAGAAAGGTAAGATCGTGCCTGCAACACTACCACCTAGTCTTTCCGCAATGTCAGGTGAAGCAAACGAGATATAAGTGCCACCCAGGAGCGTTTTGATGGCATTCATATTGACCCGCGCATTCCCTGGCACGACGCTCAGAACGTACTTCGTTACTTTCTTTCCAATCTTGACCATGAGGATAATACACTTCGCTGCCTGCGAGAGCGCATTGCCGCGCATTGGGCTCACGATTTCAGTTCGTCCCTCGGGTGGATGATCGATCAAACGATATCCAGCGCCATGCTGTTCAAGATATTCAATAAGCCGTGAGTACATATCTTCCATAATAACCGAGGAAACTCCTGAAGCGGGCTTATTGCAATCTAATCTCGCCGTCGATCTTCATCTTCACGTTCAGTCCTGCCACTTCCAGCGTGACCGTGGCTGGAAAGGACTCACTCCCATCAATGCGTCCATCTTCAAGGGCTTTTCTCACGGCCTGTTCGATTTCACGTTGAGAATTGATACCCACGATCTTGAGAAATTTGCGGATGCTGAGGTTGAAGGTTTCTTCGTTCATAAGAATTCCTTTCTTATTGGCGAATTATAACTGTACCACTAATAATCGCAGACGGGAGAGTAGCATTAGTTTTCCAAACCATGTATATCTGGTGCCTAACAAGATTTACTGGATGGTCTTAACGCTTTGGCCAAATTTGCTCAAGCAGGGTTTTTTAATCTGTAGGCAATAAATCAACCCGCCCAGTAGAAACTACTGGGCGGGTGATGAATGTTGGGAGATTAACGTTTCACAATTGTGGGATGGCTGGATATAGCTTCATTATCTGCTGGGTGCGCATCATATGTGTTTTCAAGAAATGCTACTGCTTTGAATGTCACTTTCCCAGCCTGCGCATCCTGTAAACTAAATGTGTAATTGAAGGTAAACTGGCTTGTCCTGTTTCCCGAACGGACCGGAACGAACTGTGTAGACATACCAATCCATTCTGGATTTCCTCCAGCAATGATTTTGTAGAGATCAACCCGCACTGTTTCAGGGTAGGCATTATTACGAACTGAAACAGTGATGGGTCGTGTCTGTCCAACGTTCGCCGACAGCGGTGCCGCAATTTTGGTGATAGACACGTCGTGCGTACGGACTTCGATGGTCTTTGTGACGGAACCGGTCCTACCATCAACTGTCACCACTATCAGTGTAATGGGATAATCGCCATCCGCAGTGTAACTATGCACAGGGTATAGTTCAGTAGATGTACTACCATCACCAAAGTTCCAATTCCAAGCTACAATGGGCAGATTAGCAGGATCATAAGAGTTATCATAGAATTGAACTGGTTGATTGCTCGCCGGGTTCCATGTGTAAGCAATGAAATCGGCGACCGGTGGTGGAGCGGGTTGCACGGAGAGAGTTGACCCGGCGATGTCCCCAAAGTGATTTCCAAGCTGGATGTAATATGTTTGGCCGGGGACGGTCTGGAACGTCACGGGGTTAAAGCCATACGGCTCACAACCAAGTTGGCTCAGATTTGTAAAATCTGTGCCGCTATATACCGCCATAAAAAGAAGAGCCTGTGCAGAATTCAGGCTGGCTGTCAACGTTTGCTCCTGTGTTGCATGAATTACATACCAGATGGTGGCGTAGGGCGGCGCGAAGTAAGCGCAGGATGGGATCGGTTCACCACTTTCCTGGTTTGCTCCATTAATCAGGAAAGTTGTTACGAAGGGGATGGAATCGATACTGGCTGCATTGGCAAAATTGTCATTCCCCTCGTCGAGGAATTGTATAAAGTTTAGGGTGATAGTTCCATCGATTCCCGCGGTGGTGCCGATTTGCAGGTAGTAGGTTTGTCCGGCCTGTGCCATGAAAGTACGTGGATAATTCAGTACGGCACAGTCCGTGAAAGATAGATTGTCGATTCCAGGACCAGTTGCCTGATACACGTTCATGTTAGCATCGAGGAGGGTTCCCTCAATTTTTGCTTGAACTAGAGTGTCTTGCGTGGGTGTAAAAGAATACCAGACAGACTTGTCTATGAGCTTGCAGACTTGTGGTTCATTCAGTTCAAGGGTGGCTTCGGTAAGATCTACAGTGGCACTGAAAGGCGACGATGTGATACTCTGCGCCGATAAAAAATTATCATTAGCGGGGGCTGCAGCCAATGCCGGGCTGAACCCGGCGAATGAAAATACCAATGCAAATAACAAACTGATAAAAGTGCGAAAGACGTTGTGGTTCATTTTGTACTCCTCTACGTTTGGTCAAAACCTCGATCTACTGGGCATAGTCTGTTCACTTTTGATTGATCCATGTGCCGCCATGCTTAGCACAGTATTCAAGCGGTTTTCTTGTGGTACCCTATAGCTCCTCCTTCTGTAATCCTTTACGAAGTTCAAAAAGAAATGTTTCGCGAACGATCAAAACCGATAGGGTTCGAGCAAATCAAGACACTGCTACACTGAGTAATTTATGTATCTTTTCTCGAGCGAAAAACAAGGCTGATCACAACCAATTACTTCGTACATCAATTTAAACAAATTAATTTTAACAATAGGGTTCAAAGCAAAGAGTATGAAGGTAGATGGTCGCCTTCATCTTTTCTTTGCCTGTGCCATTTTCCCTTAGCCAATCAAGTATTCCTCTCCCATGTTGACTTTCAATCAAAATTCAGGCAGAAAACATATTGTTTTAGATCATCAGCTTGGTAACTTTAAAAGTGTCCACCACATCAGCTTGACTATTGACGAGCAATTAAATAAGAACACCCTGAGTCACTCCTAAAATGTTTACTCTAATCATTATATTTAGATTTTCATGGAATTTGGTAGCGAATTAGTTACAAAAGGTTACAGCACAGACATTTTTACTGAAAGGCTTTGACGCCCGGCCAGAGTTGCTCCAGCGGACTGATTAATCCATGCGCAACATAGATCGGCAGGTTATTTTCATAAGGCATACAATAATCGCAATGGGTCTGGCTCACCTGCTTGACATCCGAAAAGACCTGACTTAAGTCTTCGAGATTTCCTGCACCGATCAGGATCACCGTTTCCCCGCTACAATGATCTGGTCCCCAAATGAAATAGTTGTTATGTCCGCTGATGACATGAGGCAATCCATAGCGTGGACCATAGAATTCCAACGCGCCGGCTTCGCCGTAGTTCCCTGTAAAGATGCAGGCGCTGGCTTGGTCTTCCGGCGGCAAGGAATGGTAAACATCCGCCATTGTAGCAGCCATTTCTTCCCATCCGAAGCGGTCAGCGAAGTGCTGAGGGAAAATGCCTGTCTCAAACTTCTCAGACTTGACGTTGGAGCCTGACAGCATACGCATATAAGCTACATGTGCTCCAAGAGGCAAAACAGGGATTGCCCCGGGCGCGACGAGTATCCCACCTATGATGAGAAGACTCACGTAAGCTGATTTCAACCAGAAGCGTTGACTTGCTTCTACGATCTGCTCGAATGAGACAGCTCCAGCGGCGAATAGAACGGGATACATCGGAGCCAGGAAATAGTTCTTCGCATGTTGAAGCATGAAGATGAACAGCAGCAGGACATAGATCCAACCCAATGGACGATATTGTTCACCCTTTTTCGAAAAGAGATAAATGATTCCCATCACCCAGAGCGGCAAAGTGAACGGGTGCATGATTAGGATTTGTTGAAGGATGAATTCAAGTGGCGAAGCTTGATAGACTTTATTCCCATAAGCAGCAAAAAACTCAATCGTCGGCCAGTCATTTGCAGCATTCCAAATCACATAGGGAAGCAGGAACATCAACGCTATTGCGCCACCTAGATACAGCCAGACACTGCGAAAATATTTGCGGTGAGGAGTCAATGCCAACCCGATCACCATCGCGAGGCTGAAATATAACAGACTGACTTTGTTCGTCAGACCGATTCCAACTACCAGTCCAAACCATAGCCATGTTTTAGGATCATCATACTTGAGAATCAGGATCAGAACGTAGATCGCCAATCCCCAAAAGAGAATATCGAACGAATCCACTGTCAGGAGGGAGTTAGCACCCAGGAACGCCGGCGCGATCAAGGTTGCCAATGCCGCGAGCGCCTGCCCGAATCGCCTGGCTCCCAACTGCCGCGCCATCAACCCAGTCAGGAAAACCAATATAGCACCGGCTAAGGCAGGAAAAAGGTGCAGAGCCAGCAATGATTCGCCCAATGTCCCGCGAACGAGGCGTGTCAGCAAAGCAATGAACGGTGGGAAATCAACATAACCGAAGGCTAAGCGCTTGCTGGCAGCAATATAGTAAAACTCGTCTCGGAAGTAACCATATTGTCCACTGCTTAGCAAGTGGATCAGGAATTTTAGAGTAGCTAGGGCGAGCAGAACAAGCGTTGATTGATCATTGCGTAAGTTATCAAGGAATTTTTGCATCGATTGACTCCCGAGCAAGTTGGGAATTCCAACTTGGATTGCATCTCCTTTTGGGGATTGTGACCTCTCTAAAAAAAATAGGACAAGCAACACGTTGAGCTATGTGAGTGCGTTGCACCCTCCTCCTTCTATGATAGGCAACATTGTATCGCCACTGCATCTAGCTAAACTGGGAATTTGCCAATGGCATCCATCACAACCGGACCGTGACCTGAGCACACGATTCGTGCTCCGAGCCTTGCCTGCTTTCTCTCCGATTCCCTTGCTTTGGCTTCATCCCACGTGATCCCAGGACGCGAGCCCTGCAAACCTTTTTCATCTGCGACCATTGAGTCACCGCAAAACAACACACCCACCGCGGGCGCGAGCACCGAGATATGACCAGGTGTATGCCCCGGCGTTTCCAGCACTTGCAGTCCGCCTAAAGCTGGCAGAGTCTGACCTTCTGCGACGATCTCATGCACCTGAAAGGGTGTGGCTTTGAAGAAAGGACTCAGGATTGTAAAAAGGATGCGTCGAAGCGAGAAACCGGTCGGCTTGATCTCCCGCGAAGACTTGCCCATTGCGATAGCATCGGCTTCGATCTGGCTGGCATAGGTGCGCGCTCCGCTGGCTTTTTGCAGGGCAGCTAAACCGCCGAAGTGATCTAAATCAGCATGCGTGATGATGATACGCTTCACATCTCCCACGGATTTGCCTAGCCCTTCAATATAAGTCATGATCTTCTTCGCGCTGCGCGAAAACCCTGCATCGATGACCGTCAAACCATCGGCATCGACGATGATATATGGGTTTGCCACTACACCAGGGACAACAAACACATTGTCAGTGATTTTCATTCCAATTCTCCTCATTATTTTCTCTTGAAGATCACTAAATTGTACCCATCAGGGTCACGAAGGATAAATTCGCGATTGCCCCAGGGCTGATCCTGCGGCTTGGTAGATGGCTTTAACCCTTTGGAGAGAAGTTCTTTATAGAATTCACCCACATTATCAACGCTTAAGTACAGGAATGTACCAGCGCCCTTGTTGCTCAAGTCCGCGCCTGTTGTGAATTCGGCTCGTTCATCCTTGCCGATAGCAAGGAAATCGATCCAAAACCAATTCGAGTAAACAGTTATATGACTTGACTCCCTCTTTCTGATCTCGAATCCCAGGGTCTCGTAAAAATTGGCGGTTTTGTTGAGATTCTTTACATAGCAGGTTATTCCCGAAACACTCTTGATCTTCATATAAGGTTCTCCTCTTTGCGCCGCTGTTCACGCATTCCCGCCATAGGATTCTATATCGAGAGACATAACATCCAATGAAACTCCACGTTCAGTTCGATTTTGAAT
>WNFZ01003078.1_pt1 | contig 22434 bp, 11 predicted proteins | sample 5400081 | NCBI WGS metagenome assembly WNFZ01 (sample SAMN13153365, study PRJNA577476) | soil metagenome | isolation source: 80 cm soil or saprolite under grassland replicate 1 | place: USA:California | collected 2016-06-15
CAATCATTGCGGCGGGCGTAATGCCTGCGGCTTTGGAGATGATGGACCGCGAGATCATACGCGCTGTGGAAGCCAGCGTGTTCGCTGCCGGTTTGCCCCTGGACGCCGGGGCCGCGCTGCTAATCGAGCTCGATGGAATAGAAGCAGGGATCGACGAGGAAGCGGATCGTGTCAAGAGCATTTGCTTGCAACACGGCGCGCGTGATTGCCGTCTCGCTCGCGATGAGAATGAAAGAAAGAAACTTTGGGCAGCGCGCAAAGGAGCTTTTGGCGCTATCGGCCGCATCTCGCCTGATTCCATGATTCAGGATGCGGTGGTGCCGCGCTCGCGTCTGCCGGAAGTGCTTGACTCTGCCTATCGCATTGCTTCGAGGTATCAATTGCGCATAGCCAACGTGTTCCACGCCGGAGACGGCAACCTCCATCCATTAATCTGTTTCGACTCTCGCTCTCCTGATGAAGTACATCGAGTTAAAGAAGCGGGGCGCGAATTGATGGAAACTTGTGTGCGTGCCGGCGGCAGCATCACCGGCGAGCATGGCGTCGGCTTTGATAAGCGCGAGCTGCTGTCGTTGATTTTTTCCGAACCGGACATGGATGCGATGTTGCGCGTGCGTGCGGCCTTTGATCCGACAGGCCTGTGTAACCCCGACAAGATTATTCCGATGCTGCGTGGCTGCGGCGAGGCGAGCGCTCAGTCCAATGTCCGACGTCCAATGTCCAACGTCTTGTTTGAACCGGGAGCGGACCGGGGTCCCCAGATGGGCAGCCCGGCTGGGGTGGTGGTGGTGGTGACGTCCAATGTCCAACGTCCAATGTCCAAGGTCCAGTCAGTCCGTTTGGCAACGAATGTCCGTTGCTTTGATCCCGATTATGCTCATCAACAACTCGCTGACATTATCGGCGCAGAAAACATCTCAGCGTCTCCCCATCTGCGCGTCTCCCCGTCTCCGCTCACTGTCGCTCCTGGCTCGATAGCTGAAGTTTGCGAGGTTATGAAACTCGCATCGAGTGAAGGTTGGGCGGTTGTGCCGAGTGGCGCGATGACGTGGCTTGACGCCGGCGAGCCCTTACAGCGCGTAAATATCATACTCAACACACGCAGACTGAATCGCATCATTGAGCATGAACCGGCCGACCTGGTGGCCATTGCGGAAGCCGGCGTCACGCTCAAAGACTTGAATGAAGCGCTTGCGAAAAGGGGTCAGTGGCTACCGATTGATCCACCAGAAGATATCGACGGGCTGCGGCCAACAATCGGCGGCGTTGTTGCTACCGGCCAGGGCGGTGCGCAGCAGTTTGGCTACGGGATGCCACGAAGACACGTCATCGGAATGAAGGTTGTGCTCGCGGACGGCAGCCTGATCAAGGTTGGCGGCCGGGTAGTAAAAAATGTAGCCGGTTATGATCTTTGCAAACTATTCACCGGCAGCTACGGCACCCTCGGAATAATCGTTGAAGTTAACTTCAAACTGAGGCCACTTCCTTCTGCAACGAGAACTGTTATGGCGCGGGGCAGTCGTGAGGACCTTCTTGCGGGCGCCCGGCAGGTAATCGTTTCCCGGCTCTTCCCTGTTGCCATAGAACTTCTTTCCCCGCGCTTTGCCTGCGAAGTGCAGTGGTCTGAGGGCGCCGATCATTTGCTTCTTATTCGATTTGCCGGATCATTACCCGCCCTTACTGAACAAACAAAAGCGGCCGGAGAGGTGCTTAAAGAAACGGATGTTGGGGAACTTGGGTCGCCCATATCTGAGGATTCAGTCATTTGGAACACGCTGGCCTCGTTGCCTTCGCGATTTCGGGAAGACTTAGTTTGGCGCGTTGGCGTGCGGCCGGCTGAAGTGGGCACGTTTCTGGCGAAACTGGCCGAAGATACTGAGTCTTCTGAATCAATCTGGCAGGCAGGCGTAGGTGATGGCTTTGTTCGCGTTGTTGAGCGCTTGCAAGATAAGGATAATGAACGCGAACGATTTCAAAGCGAGACGGCCGCACGCATTGAAAACTTAAGAGTGAATGCAAAAACCTTCGGCGGGACGCTAATCATCGAGCATGCGCCCGACGCTATAAAGAAGCTCGTAAGTGCCTGGGGAACGTTCGGATCTTCCGCCGGCATAATGCAACGGATCAAAGAGCAACTCGATCCCGATGACATTTTTTCACCCGGACGTTTCGAGTTTTATGGACTGCGAGAGGGTTAAATTTACCTCTGTGCTCTCTGCTCTGGGTTTATTTCACACGTTGGGTCCGGTCGCTATCGCTCCCGGTTCCGTATTCGTCGACCCATGTTGCCAGCCTTCCCTTCGGCAGCAATGACTCTCGTAACGTGGGTCGAGTAATACAGAACCGGGAGCGGTAGCGACCGGATGCAAGCGACAACACGCGCGCAGCGAACGGATGCAAGCGACAACACGTGCGTGTCAGATGGATACTTTTGCTGATCCTTGAGCGTAAAGTCTTAACTAGCACGAACCCCGTCGCTACCGCTCCGGGTTCTGAATTTGTGGGCCATTGGACGTTGGACTCTTGACTAACACGAACCCCGTCGCTACCGCTCCGGGTTCTGAATTTGTGGGCCATCGAACGTTGGACTCTCGTCTCATAGGAACCTCGTGGCTAGTGCTCCGGGTTCTGAAGTTTTGCGTCTTTTGATTTGCCAGCCAGCAAATATCTGACAACCAGGAAACTGACAAAGCGCTGTCGCCCGCTTCGGTCTGCCGGCGCATTGCAAATTTAGAAGTCATGAAAAACAAAACAACGCACACGATTGCCCGCCTGTTTTTGATCGCCACCTTGACTGTCGCAAGCGTTGCGGTCCCCGGTGTCAGGTGGTTCGCCGAAGTGGCGTTCCCCATTGCGCACGCTGCCTCGCAAGAACCAGTTCGTGCGAAGCATGGAATCGTTGCTTCGACAAACAAAATAGCATCACAAGTCGGTGTGGATATCATGAAACGCGGCGGCAACGCGGTCGATGCGGCGATTGCGGTCGCGTTCGCGCTGGCGGTTACGCATCCGGCCGCGGGCAATCTGGGCGGGGGCGGCTTCATGATGATTCGCCTCCGGAATGGAAAGACTACGGCGATCGACTATCGGGAGATGGCCCCCGGGGCTGCCACACGCAACATCTATCTCGACAAGAGCGGTAACTTGATTGAAGGCGAAGGTGGCTCGCTCGTCGGCTATCGCGCTGCCGGAGTCCCGGGAACGGTGCGCGGTATGGAGTTGGCACTTAAGAAATATGGGTCGGGCAAACTTGGCTGGGCTCAACTGATTGAACCCGCGCGTCAGCTCGCTAATGGGTTCACCGTGAATTATTCCCTCGCGCGATCGCTGCGCGGCAGTAGCGAATACCTTTCACAGTATCCGGAAACTAAACGCATCTACCTAAACGGCGGAAAGTTTTACAACGAAGGCGAAATCTTTTGGCAGCCTGACCTGTCAGCCACGTTTGCGCGATTACAAAAATTCGGACCAAACGAATTCTATGAAGGTCAGACTGCGACACTGATCGCCAACGACGTTAAGCGTCACAATGGGCTCATGACACTGGCGGATCTGCGCGGGTACGTAGCCCGGGAACGTCAGCCACTACGTGGACATTATCGGGGCTATGAGGTTATCTCCATGCCTCCACCTTCGTCTGGCGGCGCCGTGCTGGTCGAGATGCTCAATATCCTCGAAGGTTACGAGCTTGGCAAGATGGATTCGGCTTCGTCTGAGCGTTATCACTTGATGACGGAAGCCATGCGCCGGGCGTTTGCTGATCGGTCAGAGTTTATGGGGGACTCTGATTTCGTCAAGGTGCCCGTCGCCGGTTTGATCGATAAATCTTACGCCGCGAAACTTCGCGGCACGATCAATCCCGAACGCGCGTCAACGAGCGTCGAAATCAGCGCTGGACAACCGGCGGGTTATGAATCTGAAGAGACTACGCATTTCACCGTAGTTGACGCCGAAGGCAACGCGGTCGCGAATACATATACGCTGAACAACTCGTATGGCTCCGCGGCGGTGGCGAAAGGCACGGGAATCATTCTAAACGACGAGATGGACGACTTTGCCGCCAAACCGGGCACGCCGAATCTGTATGGCTTGATCCAGGGCGAACGCAACGCCGTCGCGCCGCGCAAGCGTCCGCTGTCTGCGATGACGCCGACTTTTGTGCTGCGTAAAGACGGCAGCCTGTGGTTCACAGTAGGTAGTCCCGGCGGGCCAACAATCATCAATACCGCGCTCTGCGTCATTACCAACGTCGTCGATTACGGCATGAACATTCAACAAGCAATCGACTTCCCGCGAATTCATCATCAATGGTTACCGGATGAGTTGGTTTTCGAACCTTACGGTCTGTCAGGCGACACGCAAAAGGCCCTGCTGTCGCTGGGCCACAAACTTGCCCGGCCGCGCTACCTGGGTGATGCGGAAGGCATCATGATTGAAGAAAAAACCGGGACGCGACTCGGCGCAACTGATCCGCGCCGCAGCGATGGCATGGCTGTCGGGTACTAGCCAAGACTCTGGCATTTCCTAGGCGCAGCTCGAATACTCCCTCAGCTTGCAATGTACTCGGCTTCTTGCTAAAGATCGCCCCTCACGTTTTTTGGGAATGCGCCGGCCCGATGAAACCACCCCTAAAACTTTCGTTGAATCTCTCACGCGAAGTTTCCTTGAGATCCAAGGGCCATTGCTCTGGTTAGTAACATTTTCTTTAGCGATACTATTCAGGATCTTTCCGCTGAATAAGACGATCTCGCTGGATTGGGTTATACCCGCATTCCTAGCGTTATTGGTTATAATCCTAACCATTGGAAAGGCGGGGTATGAACTCTTCGAATCTTCTTCGAAGGGTCTGCCGAGACCAATAATCATCAGGGAATCTCGGACAGGCGATGAGCCGCCAACATTTCTGTGTTTGCTCGAGGCCTCTGAATTGTTTTCCCATGGAATTACGGTGTCGTTCTACTATGATGACGGAGACTTTGAAGCGTTAATTGGATTGGGAATTGTTGAGCACATCAGGGAGGACAAAAGGATTCAGGTAAGAATAGTTGCCCCCGCATCTGGATACGAAGAAATAATGGAACGATTAAAACGCAATGAAGCGCAAGTGCTCAAGAATGTTACCGTCAAACCCCACGTGCCGCAGTCCTATTTAACACTACCGACGAGGACAGCATCTTAGGGAGTAAGGAAATGCAAAACCTACAGCAAAAGGAAGAGGCGCTAGTTAACCTGGCTCCGGCAATAGTTGCCTTGGTGATTGACCCATATAGGGTCGTCATCAATAAAGGAGCACAGGATGGAATTAAATTCGCACAGCGGTTCACAGTGTACGAACTCTCCGCAGAAGACGTCGTAGATCCAACAACAATGGAGTCTTTGGGTCGGCTAGAAACGATCAAAGGGACAGGCACTGTTGTGCACATTCAAGATAAGATGGCAATCTTGGAAGCTATCAACGAGAACCCCTTTGCAGCTCTGTTAATTTCCACACCCAAGACGTCGTTCAAGAATCCCAAGGTTGGCGATAAGGCGAGACCTATTTGATTTGTAAAACTTTGAATAACCGTATCGATTGGAGAATTCAGAATTGATGAACCTCTGATTTGGCTTATGATCGATCTAAAGTACTCACTTGTTATTGAGACCACCGACGATCCGAATTTCTTGGCCTTTTTCTCGCCCGAGCTGCAGGGTTTTACAGGAGTCGGCCATTCCATCGAGGATTGCCTTTATAAAGCCAGATGGGGAATGGATGAACACGTAACCCTGCTTAAAGAGCAGAAGCTTCCTATTCCTAAACAAAATCCAAATCCTACACTTGTAGTACAAAACACCGAGCAAGTCGCACCGGCTGCTTAACTATTCCATTGCGTTCATCCCAACTCACTTCTACGCTCGCAAGCGAAGAACAAAAGCTTCTCGCATGCATTCATTGCGGGCTGTGTCTCGAGGCTTGCCCTACCTACGTCATTACCGGTGATGAAAACGATGGGCCGCGCGGGCGCCTGTATCTAATGCGCGCTGTCGGTGAAGGCCGGCTCGCGAGTGACTCGACGGCTTTTGAGCGCCACATTGATCGGTGCCTCGGCTGCAGAGCTTGCGAGCAGGTGTGTCCTGCTGGCGTTGAGTATGGACAACTCCTGGAAGCTGCCCGTGGTGAACTATTTGAGTCCGGGGTAAAGCGAGGTTTCAGTTACAAAACATTGCGCCTGGTGCTCAAGTACATCTGGCTGCATCCGGCGCGTTTGAGATTTGCGTTTGCGATGGCTCGTATGTTTCGTGATAGCGGCGTGATCCGAGTGTTGCGAAAATCCGGAGTGGCGAAACTTCTTTCCCGGCGATTTGAATTTGGGTTGGCACTGCTTGAAAGCTCCGCCCCTAAACGAGTTGCGGGCGCAGATGCGTCAGCCAATGCAAAGCGACCCAGCTTGAAGGCGAGTGCAACCGGCCAGACTACCCACTTGCCGAGTGTCCGAAGCCAGGTTCCGCGAGAGGACACGATGTTATTTACCGGATGTGTGGGGGCCGGACTCTTCGCGCGCGTGAACGATGCGACCACGCGCGTTCTCAAAGCAAATGGTTTTCAAGTTCAGACGCCGTCGGACCAGGTTTGCTGCGGCGCGTTACACGCGCATGCGGGCGACCTTGAAGGCGCGCGTCTGCTGGCCCGCAGAAACATCTCCGCCTTCGAAGGCGACGAAACAAAACCAGTTATTACCAACGCCGGCGGGTGTGGGGCGATGCTCGCATCTTATGCACACCTCTTGGCAACCGACGACGACTTTGCCGAGCGAGCAAGCAGATTTAGTGCGCGCGTTCGCGATGTCAGTCAACAGTTGGAGAACATCGAAATCAAGCCTGGCGCCGGCGGAATCGAACAGGTTGTAACTTACGACTCCTCCTGTCACCTGCTTTACGGACAACATGCCGGTGAAGTGCTGTGGCGGCGCCGGAATCTATAATCTGCTCGAACCGGATTTGTCTCGCGGTGTTCTAGAAGAGAAGCTTTCGGAGATCCGGAAGACGGGAGCCAGGATTCTGGCCACGGGTAATCCCGGCTGCCAGATGCAAATAGGCGCGGGCGCGATTCTTTCGGGAATGGATCTAATTGTTTGCCATCCGATTGAGCTGCTGGATGAGTCGTATGCCAGGGCGGGACTTTACGAAACCAGTGATGAGGTTATGAGTGATGAGTTATTATGAGTTATGAGTGATGTGATGAGCGTCAAGAAGTTCAGGGTTCAGCCTTCAGGTTGCTGTATTCGCGCGAAGACAAGCTAAAGCTTGAACTCTAAACTTCTTGACGCTCACGACTCTTCACGCGCGTCGAAGACAATCGCTCCGCCGATCAAGGTCAAGAGAACTTTCCCGTCCGAGTCGAGGGCAACAAGGTCAGCTCGGTTTCCTTCCTCAATCGATCCGCAGTCGTGATCTATTCCCAGCAGCCGCGCTGGATTCGCGGCGGCCATCTTTGCCACGTCAACCTCCGACACGTCCAGAGACTTCATCATACGGAGTGCGTCCAGCATTGTGATAACTGAACCGGCGATGTGGCCTGCGGCATTACTCGTGCGGCCGTCCTTAACAGTGATGGTCTCTCCCCAAATTTCATAATCGCCATCGCCCATTCCGGCGGCAGCCACCGCATCGCTTATTAACGACAAACTAGCCACGCCCTTTACCTTCAACAGGAGTCGCACCATTTGCGGATCAAGATGAATACCGTCGGCGATCAGGTCGCAGGTTACGTTGTCACGCGTGAGACCCCACGCCACCGGCCCGGGCGCGCGATGATGCAGCGGCGCCATCGCATTCATAAAGTGAGTCATGTGACGTGCGCCCGCCTCGCAGGCTTGATCAAGCAGGTCAAAACCAGCGCGCGTATGGCCAATGGAAATAATCCAATCACGGCGGTGAAGTTCCTGCACCAGCGCGACGCCGCCATCAATCTCCGGAGCTACGGTGATCATGTGTTTGACACCCTGGTGATTAATTTGACGGAGATCGTCCAAATCCGCGGCGCCGGAAAACGATCGAAAAAACCTGGCACGCAATGCCCCACACTGGGTGGCGTTTACGAACGGTCCTTCGTAATGAACACCAAGGATTCGCGCGCCATGATTAAGATCTAAGGCGTCCTCAATTGCCTTAATCGCACGTCTGTAGTCTGCAGCCGGGGCGGGCACAAGCGTCGGCAACCATCCGGTCACACCTTGCGTCGCCAGGAATTGCGAAACTCGATCGAGATCTGCTGCAGTCGCTGCCATTGTGTCGACGCCAACAGCACCATGAATGTGAACATCAATGAAGCCAGGAAAGAGCGTGAGGCCGCTGAGGTCGATTTCCCTCCTGGTATCGGGGGCCCCTGGTTCACCGGACGAAATCGAGGCAATCCGACCCTGTTTGATAGAAACACTGCCGGATTGCAAAGCCTGTCTGGGAAGGACTAGTCGCGCATTGCGAAGGAGGATGTTCTCGCCGGAAGTTTCGGTCATGAAGTGAATTAAAGCAGGAATCTATAAATGCGCCAACAAAGTGGAAGCGGAACAATCAAATGCCCGCGGCTGTTAGACGCCGCGGGCATAGGAGTAAAACCGCAAACCATTTCTGGTTTGGCCCTAGAAAATAAACTTCACGCCGAGCTGCATGTTCCGTGGATCACGCACCCCGGTTACGCTTCCATAATTAGAAGATGTGACGTTTAAGCTCAGGGTAGTGAAGTTCGTATGGTTGAAGATGTTGAAGACCTCCCAGCGCAGTTGAATACTACGCGACTCGCTGAGACGAATGTTCTTGGCCAGCGTCGCGTCGAATCGCGTCGTGGACGGCCCGAGGATGGTGTTGCGACCCGCGTTGCCGACCCGGTTCACTCCCGCCGGCGGATTAGCGAAACAGGCAGTATTGAACCACTGCAAGAAAGTATGCGGGGCGTTAGCGTTCGGATCGCAAATCACGTCGGGGCGGGCGCCGGACGGCGAGTTACCGAGCAGTCCAAGTCCGGCCGGATCATTCGATGAGGTAGCGGGGCTGAAGCCCAGGCCGGTGAAGTAATAGGTGATTCCCGAAATTTGCCACCCACCCAGAAGTTTCCCAACCGCGCCTTGCTGGTTCTCGTGAAACGGCAACTCATAAATATAGTTGACGCTCAAGACGTGACGCCGATCCAGATTAGCTCGCGCGTATTCGTTGTGAAGCTCATAGCTGTTCTGCGGCGCGGTCGAAAATTCGTTCTGGCTGTTCGTCATATTCTTCGACCAGGTGTATGCGAGATTGACCTGGCTGCTCCGGGAAAATCTGCGCTGCCCAGTCACTTGAAGGCTGTGATAGTTCGAGTTGAACCTCGTCTCCAGCATACGGACTGCGCCGTAGCCCCTGAATGGTCTGATTTGATTGAGAATAGCCTCTCCTCCGGCGGCAGTCCCTGCAGAAGTGAAGACTTGTCCCGGTGTCTGGCAGGGACCAAACGTTGCCGGGGTCGTGTTGTTGGTTCGACAAGTTTGTGTGAGCGCAAATCCCGGGGCCAAAAGGTTCTCGTCCACCAGACCTGATAAATGCGTGCCCCTCGAGCCAAAGTATCCGGCCGTCACGAGCGTCTTGGAGTCGAGTTGGTGTTGGACATCAAGCGACCAGCTTTGCACATAGGGAGTCTTAAAATTCTGATCGATGCCCGCGACATCCGCAACCGAAAGGTTGACTGCCGTAGTTCCCGCCAGCGGATTGTCGAGCGTAGCCGGATTAATCACTATTTGTTGCTGGAATGGAGGATTCCTTGCGACCAGATCTGTCTCGGGAAAACTGAACGATAGCTGATCGAAATAGACACCGTATCCAGCCCTTACCGAAGTCGTCCCTTTCTTAAATGGGTCCCAGGCGATTCCTACGCGCGGCGCGAAGTTGTTGCGAGTCGGCGCGACAGCCTTGCCCCAGGGTGAAACCGTTGCACCCGCAACTGTCGACTGACTGTTCATCATGATTCCATTGAGTACGTTGCCCGTGCCTGCTACGCGCGTACCGTTGGCTAAGATTTGAAAAGCTTGACTGGGATTGTAAGCTGCCGGATTAAAGCTGGTCATACGACCATTACGATCCCAGGGCTGACCGAAGCGAGAAAAACGCACACCATAATACAGCGTAATATTGGGCTTGAAGCGCCATTCGTCCTGCGCAAAAGCCTCGATGCTGCTGGAACTCAGGTCGGCAGTCAGGTCAAACTGGTTTTGGGTGTAGACCTGAGAATTGCCCAATAGAAAATTGGCCCAGAGTTGATTGCTCGTGCTTGTCCCAGCGGGCCGGGTCGGCGTAGAAGATACGGCGCTATATCGAACTTCGTTGAACCCGCCAAGTGAGTTTTCATGCTTTCTGATTTTGGAGAAATTGACACCATACTTGGTCGTGTGCGCACCGAAGACCTTTGAGAACGTCCCAAACACGGCCTTGTTGTATGAGAAATCACTGTATGGCCCAAACGTTTGGAGAGCGGTAAAGCCGTTTCCCGTAATCGTGGGCACTCGGCCTCTGGTTACCGGAAAAGAGAATTGCGGCAGGTGACTGACGACGTTCGGCGAATTCTCGTTAGCCAGCAGACCGATCACTTTACTGGGAACGTCGCCCCAAGAGTATGAGCCGCCGAACTCCCAAACCGTAGTCGGCGACTGCACGAAGGTGGCGCGCCCGACATGCGTACGTCCCGGAGAGCTTGATTGCGTCGTCGAAACAAATGGCTGTCCGCCACCCTGGCCGAACAGTCCGATTGGATCGATCGTCGGTATCGAGTCGTTTTCAAACCGATAGTATGCCGAGAGCTTGTTACTGAATTTATGATCGACCCTGATCAGTTCCTGCCGGAAATTAAAAATGCCTCGAGCTGGATAGAACAGATTACCGAGAGCATCGGCGGGCAGCGGCAGCTTGTTGTAAATGTCCTGGACGTAGGCTGCCGCCAGAGGGCTGATTAGATTTTGCGGAAGCGGCGTTCCCGCTGGAAGAGTTGTTGCGCAGGGATTAGCGACCGGGCCGATGCAAACTGGCTGCGAGAAGATTCCCTGGCGCTGGGCTGCGGTCGGGACCGTGGTGCTAAAACTCGGATAGACGATGACTCTTCTCAACTCCTCTGAGAAAAAGAAGAATGTATTCTTAAACTTTTTATAATCAGATCCACCTTCACCAAATCGAGGTAGTATCACGGGGCCCCCGAACGTGCCTCCGAAGTTGTTATATCTGAAAGGAGCGCGTTTCGCTTTTCCATTCGAATCAAGTCCGAGCGGGGCCGTTCTGTTTGATGTAAAGGTGTTGGCGTTCAGTCTCTCATTGCGCACGAACTCATAAAGGTCTCCGTGATAATCCGTCGTGCCACTCTTCGTCACAACATTCACCTGACCACCGGCGCTCCGACCGGACTCGGCTGGATAGAGGCTGCGCAGAACGGTGAACTCGGCGATCGCATCAACCGACGGATAGGTTTGCACTGTCAGATTAGCTCCCCTGTCCGTGGTGTCGGCGCCATCTACAGCGTAGGTATTGGAACTTGACCTCACACCGTTGACCGAGATTTGCAAGGCGTTTGACTGTCCGTTTGGATTGGTGGAGCCAACGTAAATCTGGTCGGCGATGTTTGCCGAAACCCCGGGCGACAGAGTTATGAGTTGCACAAAGTTGCGGTTATTCAAAGAAAGCTGGCGGACCTGATCGCCGTTGATCACGTTGCTGGCCGCTGCAGACTGAGTATTCACCTGCAACAGGTCTGAGGTGACGGTCACCACTTCAGCAATGTTACCCGCCTCCAAAGTCACATCCACAGTGCGCCTCTCGTTCACATTAACCTTTACCTGGTTCTCAACGTGCTTCTTAAAGTTTGGTGCCTCCACAGTAATATCGTAAAAAGCCACTGGCAGAAGCGGCGCGGAGAACTCGCCGTCATCATTGGTGCTGAGCGTGCGCACAACGACCTTCTTATCGCTATCAGTGATCGTCACGGTCGCGCCGTTCACGGCGGCGCCAACCGAATCTTTGACTGTGCCGTTGATGGAGCCGGTGATCTCCTGTGCGAATGCAACCGCGCTCAGTCCAAGAAATAGGGCCACGGTCAATGACAGGATTGGCAAGGTAACTTTCAAAAGCTGCTTCATGGGGGTTCCTCTCGTTTTTGTTTGAAATGATAGCTGAAGTTGTTTGACTGCCCGGGAGAATTACTTTATACACCTGCGCAGGCAGGTGGAACAAGAATTTTCGTTTTGCACACGAATCGGCGCTGCAATAATTAACACGCGAACGCTGGTACTCATTTCCATATCAATTAGGACTAATTTCCACCGCTCAACCCTGCCAAACCTCAGGGCGATGCGACCACACTCGGTTCAAACGCAGCGCGGCTCACTCGCTGGAGATAAGCGCCATCAGGATTAAGCTCGCTTCGTCTGGTAGTAAAATCGTAAGAGAAGAGAATTATGCCGTCTGACCCGAGTATGCGGGCTGCATTAATCTTCTCCACCGTCGACTCCGACGGAATTCGATATGCTCCGATTCCGGCCCAAACGCGCCGTCCTGCCGCATGAGCACTCTTAGTCGCGATTTCAACCTGGTTTTTGAACACGGCGGTGTCAGTAGAGTAAGCCATCGGACACACCACATCCAGAATGCCCAAGGAAAGCCAGCGGCGCCAGTCCTGAAATCTACGAGTGTAAGCGTTCTGATCGTCGGCAAAGACTGCGGCCGACACCGTGACCTCGGGTTTCTGTCTTTTGACTTCCCGATAGATTCGCTGAACCAGCATTGTGATCTGCTCGCGCTGAAAATCGGCAAAGTTGTCCGCATAGGTTTCAGCTGCAGCGAGAGGGTTCTGTTTTAACAACTCTCTCAGTTGACTACGCTCCGCTTTGGAAAGTTTTGGCTCCAATGATTTTCGGAACTTATCTAACGACGTACGGCTGTAATCGAAATCCGGGCTGGCCAGCCTTACGTAATCGAAGTGAAGTCCATCGACTTCGTAGTTTTTGAGCACATCCATCCAAATCTTGTAGATGTGTTCGCGAACCTTCGCATTAGCTGGTCCCGTATATATACCTTCTAATTCGCCGCGGTTCGCTTTGGACCACTCAACAATGCGCGCCCTATAGCGTGGATCGCGCGGTGACATCTGGTAGAGCTCGGCGGCAACTGCTCGAGGAACAGCGAGCCATTCAGGATGCCGGTTGTAGACATGTTTTGGATCCGTGGGCAGCGCGTCGAGATTTGCCAGCAGGCTAGTGTTAAGCCAGGCATGAACTTTCAATCCTCGCTGCTTTGCCTCGACCAGGGTGACGGCCAAAGGGTCGAACTCCGGAGATTGTTCCTTCAACTCTATTGCGCGCGGTTCTCGGCGAGAGCGGTAATACGCATCGCCGCGACCGCGCACTTGAACGATGAGTGTGTTGAAGCCATTCTCCTTAGCCGACTGCACCATCGTGCGAATCTTCTCAGGCGAGGTCAGCGTTGTGCGGATCACCCACAACGCGCGCACTTCGCCATTTGCAGCCCCGTCCGGCTTCTGACTGGCTGTTGATTTCTCTTGCCCGCAAACAGGCAAGCAGATCAGAAGGGCGATACTCGGCAAGAGCGCAAAGCGGCGTTTGAGTGTTAGCCAACCCATAGTCTTGATAACCTCGTCGCCACTCGCTTTATCGCCGGCTCTTTCCGATGCGTGTGTGGGAGCAAGAACGTCTTGACCAGCACGACTCTTAGCAGAATTTTCATCACAATCATTGCTATGTAGGCGAGAAATTCTACCTTCTTGAATAGGTTTGCACAGTTTTCTTGTTTGACAAAGAGTGTGCCATCACAACGCGGACACTTTGAATCTCGCCCCGAATCTTATTTGCCACTTCCGTCAATATTGGTAACGCAACGAAACCTGAACAGAACGAGGAGCGTACTGTGTTGCCGTGCCCGTGATGCGCGCAAAGTTCAGGTTCGCGATGTCGAGGCTGACAGGAAATCCATACTGCACATGATTGAAAGCATTGAAGAAATCAGCCCGAAGCATCAGCCCGTGCCCTTCCCAGGGCATGGGAAACTTCTTTGCAATTCCGAAATCCACGTTTTTAATTCCGTCGGCGAAAAACGTATTGCGCCCCAGCAGCGGAACGTTGGTGCCTAGATCGGAGTTGGTGAGTGGACGGAAAGCTGAAGCAGGTAACGCCGCCTGCGAAGTGGATGGATGATTAATGCTACGGCCAAGTACAGATGTGTCGAGGACCACTGGCCGCGACTCGCTGAAACCGTCAAAGTTTAAATCTAAAGCAGCGGTAGTTACCGTGAAGGGAGTGCCCTTCGCGAGTTTTACCACGGTTGAGAGCTCCCACCCACCAAGCGCCTGGCCCAGGAAGCCCCGGTCGCCGCTAAACCACGGGGTGCGATAAGTGCCGTAGAAAGTGAAGCGATGCGGAGTTTGAAAACGCGAAAGTCCGCGAGCCGCTCTAACTCCATTGCCGGTCTGATTCGTATCACCAGCGCCAACGAATGTTGCTTCCGAGGTGGTGTCGATTGCTTTGCTGAAAGTGTAGTTAGCCTGGAAGCTGATGTTATGACTCAGACGTTTTGTCCAGTCAAGTTGGAGACCATGGTAGTAACTCCAGGAGCCATTGCTTACTGCTGTGTTGGTCGTAAAGTTCCCGTCCGGACGGCGCTCATTGGTACGAGGAACGCGCTGGCTGTATTCGAAGGCGCCGAGAGTGACGTTGGTCGGACACTGAGCATTGGTGGCCAACCCTGGTAGCCCGGTGCCCGCGCATGCAATGTTGGCTGCAGCACGAAGAGTTTGTCCTCGGACATCAACGCCTCGCGGGTCTCCCGCGGTTCTTTGGGCCGCGGTATAGAGCGCTGCCGGAGCATTGTTCGGATGATTGGCAACAAGCACCCCATTTCCGGAATCAGGAATCGGGAGGTTTACAAGCGAATAGCGCAGCAAGCCGATACCCCGGTTGCCTGTGTAGGTGATTCGCAAAGCTGAATTGAGAGGCATTTGCCGCTCGACGCTCAAGGTCCATTGCTGCGTGTAAGGCATCTCAAGCCCCGGATCAATCAGGTTCTCAGGATGCCGAACAGTTTGGGGCCCGGGAACAAAGACGAAGCCATTAGTTGGGTCGGCGAGATTGTTCGGATTGAAGACCGTCGATAGGTTTCCCGACTGGGCATACGTAAAGGCGTTGGGTGGATTAAAGCGCACCGCCGCACCAGTCTGTGAAAACACTGATTGGAAAATACGACCATGGTAGATGCCATAGCCGCCACGTATCGAACTATCGCCCACATTGCCAACAAGCGAGTGGAGGAATCCGCTCGCGAAATTCGGTGACCAAGCAAATCCAACTCTTGGCTCCAGGTTGTTTTTGTCGTCACCGTAGACGTAATCGATGCGATTCTTCACATCCTTTGGAGCTGAAACGTATTCGTAGCGCATGCCTAAGTTAAGCGTCACGTTGTTGCGAACCCTCCAGTTGTCTTCCCCGTAAAAATTCGATTCATTTATACGGTTTTCCAAAAAGAATGGTCCATACCCTTTGGTAAATGAGCCAACGCAGCCATTCAGGAAGGCGTTGAATCCATTGCCGTAGTTGATGCCGTTACAAAGCGTGGTGGCGCCGTTGGCGGTAAAGCCCCAGGAGCCACGCGAATTGCTGTCCGCGAGATCGTCGAGACTCTGTCGACGAATATCCGTCCCCACCTTGAAATCATGGTTAGCACCCAAACGAGTCGTCAGGTTGTACACAAACTGGTTATCAGTTTGATAACGCTGGATGGGAAAGTTTCCCGCGTTGCCGATCGTGGTCTGCAAGGTAACGGGGGCGTTGTTAGTGAAGCGAACAATCGGTGTATCGTTGCCGGCTGTGACGTTTACCAGCGTCGTTCGCAATCCAAGGCCATAGCGAAACTCCCCTACCGTCTGCGGCGAGAATATATGGGTATACGTCAGGCCGATGTTCTGCTGCTTGTGATTCTGGTCTGCTCGCTCGCCGGGAATAATATCGTCAGCAGCAAAGCGCTGGCGCGTATACTGCCAGCGTCCGAAAAAGCTGTCAGACTCGCGCGGGTTCCAGTCAAATCGTCCTGAATAATCTCGCGCCGGGAAATCGAAGCCTTGTTGCCCGCGAAAAACACGCGGTCCGGCTGCGGGGTCATTAGGAACAGCGTTAGCGAAGCGGTCGATTATATCCTGGATGAAGGCGCGGTTTGCGGGAGTATTGTTGGCCGGAGTTTGAAGAAACCAATTTGCGGGGTTGCGTTCAGCCAGCGTGAACACGTCCCGGTTATAGCTGTTCGCCCCTGTGTTTTCCGTACGGTCCAGGCTAACAAAGCCGAAAAGATGGTTTTGAATAACTGGAAATCCGGAGGTAAACCCAAACTGATTGCGGCGTGTTACACCCTTCCTGGCGCCGGGATTGAAGACGTTATTGGTGGCGTTCAGCGCGCTGTCGTTATGGTACCAGTAGACGTCGCCGTGAGGATGATTCGTTCCTCCTATCGTTTGTACGAGAACTACGGCGCCATAACCTCTGCCAAACTCTGCAGTGAAGTTGTTGGTGATGACTTGAAATTCCTTGATCGTTGAGAGCGATGCCCCCTGGCGGTTCTGGTTCTCCGACGAGTCGTCGTTGTTGACGCCGTTGATTTGAAATGTAGCGCCACGCGTTCCAGTACCATTGAAATTGATCGACGACCCTGAGGAAGCAGTCGGATTGTTTTGCCCAGACGTCGGATTCTCCTGAAAACCGGTGAACGTTTCGGCAAGCGTTAAGAAGTTTCCCTGGTTTAACGTGGGCTTTGCCAGAATCTCCTGAGTATTCAGCGATTGGCTGACCTCTCCATTGGTCGTATTGATCGTAGAGGCCTCTGCGGTAATCGTTACCGCCTCAGCAACCCCTACAGGGTTTAAAGTAAAATCAATCACTCGCGTCTGATTAAGAGTTATGTCGACGTTTTCCTGCTTAACCGTTGCAAAGTTCTGGCCGGAAGCCGTGACAGTGTATCGACCAAGAGGTAAGAACGAAGCGCTATAGTAACCTTCACTGTTTGTCGTCAAAGTGCGCTCCTGACCAGTCTCCACATTGCGCACCAGAACTTCTGCGCCAGCGACGACTGCTCCCGTTGTATCGGTAACCGTGCCCTGCAGCGTGCCGGTGACGGTTTGAGCGTAAAACGCAACTGGCCAACCGATAGTCGCTGCGGCCAGAAATACCAGGCGCCAGGTGATATTGCCGTGCTGTCTCATAGGAGCTCCTTCTCGTCTAATTCAAACTGAAAAACTGATATCGTAGTGATGGGCGATAATTGAGTCATACACTTGCGTTTGCGCGTGGAACAAGGAGATTCGATCCCTGCCGGCCGCGGCTTGCTTGATTGCTCCGCAGCCCGTGCGTTTGATCATTTTTGATGAACGCCGTGAACATAATCTCCAGTCTTGCCGCGCTAGAAATTAAACTTAACTCCTAATTGAATTCTTCTCGAATTGCTGATGACGCTGTCGCGAATGCGCCCAAACGTGCTGGAGGTAATAAAGCTCGTCGAGCTGATCGGAAAGTCGAACGAAGGCGTGTTCGTCAGGTTGTTAATGTCCGCGCGAAACTCCAGGTTCTTGCTTTCGCTGAAGAAGAAACGCTTACGCAGCGTCATGTCCATGTTGAAGAACCTGGGACCGCGGAAGAAATTTCGCCCCGTGTTGCCTTGCTCGCCCGGCGCCGGCGTCGAAAAGAGCGCTCGCTGCGCGGCCGAGAAAATGAAGTTAGTTCCGGACTCCTGGATCACCTCACCCATATCTGCTGTGCAACTACTGCAATTCGCGGTTGATTGCACGGCATTACTGACAGTGAATGCACCGGAAAAAACAGGAAACGGGCGTCCGCTTTGCCAAACGACTGCATCAGCTATTTCCCAACCGCCGACTAGCTGGTTAATGATGCCTGGCGCATCGCTCAGGAATTTTTTGTGTCGTCCGAATGGCAATTCATAGACGGCGTACCCTTGTATGGCATGTTTGCGATCGAAGTCGGAAAGCGCGTAGTTCAAACTCCGGTCGCGGATATCGAATGGCGTATTCACTGAAGATGGCGACGCCGAGGTAGACGAAGCCGAGCGCGAAACGACAGTGAAAGCGGGATCGAAGGATCGGGTGTCAAGTGACCTGGACCAGGTATAACTCAATTGCATAAGCAAACCGCGACTAGCTCTGCGACTGACCTGAAATTCAAATGCTCGATAGCGGGAATAGTCGTTGCTGTCCAGCACGTTTACTGATCCAGTAAATTGGGAGTAAGGCTGGAAGAATGACGGAGCAAAACCATTGGCCGTTATCATCCGCTGACCAGAGACGAGACGCTGCGAAATCGTCGCTGCCGACAAAGCAACTGATCCCAGCACCAAATCGGAAGCGACAGCGGAACGAAAAGAGGTCGTACCGGCGTTGTTTGTGGTGGAGCCGGTGAACAAAGCATTAATCAAACAACTATTTGCCGTCGAATTGTTGCGCACGGTATTGAAGGCCGCGAGAAAAGTCTCGCCAGGGCAGCGAGCGTCGCTGGCAAGAATGTTTACCTGGTTTGCATCGTAAGCGCCAAACAAATTCTTACCGCGCCGGCCGATGTAGTTTGCTTCTACCACAAACCCGTGACCGACCTCGCGTTGTATGCTGATACCCCACTCGTGTGTTCGAGGAAAGCGTGTATCGGGATCAAAGACCGTAATCGAGTTGATCGAAAAGGCCGCCGGCTGACGCAGGGCGCCGGGTGTCGAGGGCGGCACGAGTGCCGGAATCCCGAAGCGCACGCGCGCCTGCTCGCCAAGAGTTGACGCAAAACTTGTATTGTTGATTCCAAGCGATGTGCCCGGGGTATTGGGAAAGATTGCTGACGAAGTGACGAAAGTATTCATGCGATCGTAAGCCAGCCTGTAGTTTGCTCGAATGGATGTTTTGCCGTCATTCCACGGATCCCATGCGAACCCAGCGGTAGGCGCAAAGTTTTTCCAGCGATCGGGAAAAGGCTTTCCTTCAACCCACTTGACCTGATCGCTCGCCGGCTCACCAAAGCGGATGGTGCGATCGGGCACGAGTATTGTGCTGTTATCACCCGCGCGCGGCGCCATCTTGGGCTCCCAACGCAAGCCAAAATCAATTGTCAGATTCGGACGGACTTTCCAACTGTCCTGGACATAGAAATCGTATTCGTTGTACTTGGCTTGAAACAGAAAAAGTGTTCCCGCGGGCGCAAAGGCCGAGTCGTCCTGCGCAACGAAGGCCTGCTGGAGAGCGCCATAACGACCGAGCAGATCGTTGATCGCCGAAAGGAATGTATTGCGGTCTGTTGAGTTGATGGCCAGCGCACCGGTAGTACCCGGAACCTGGAAGGCCGTACCGGGTATGTTAGTGGTGCGGGAAAAGTTAACGAGTAAATTAGTATTCAGTCCGCCGACGGAACTGCGAATGTCATCATGTTTTTGGAAGCGAAAATTGATGCCGCCGCGCAAGGTATGCGCGCCTTTGAGGAAGCTGGTGTTATCTACAATCTGGTTGGTCGTAAGCGTGCGACGGTTATTGACGGGCGGAGTAAAGTTAAAAGGATCGCGCGGCAGATTCAGAATGAATGGATTCTGGGTGCCATTCGGATCAGGATTATTGAAACTGAAGGCAAACTTGTTGAAGCCGAGCACTAGTTCATTAGTCACACGCGCCGTGGGCGTCCACCGATAGTTGAATGCCACGTTCTTTGGATTGCGGAACGTATCCACAAAATTAAACTGACTGTCCGGAAACGATTTCAAACCGCCGTTAGCATTGTCTCCCAAGGTATTCTGCTCGCCTTGCGCATAGCGAATGTAGAACGAGTTCCGATCATTGAAAGTGTGATCAATCTTGGTTACGAAGTCCCATTGCCTTTCATTGGAAGGTGCGGCAAAACTAAAGCCCGCCGTATTCAAACCATCACCACTGAAAAAGTTATTCGGCAACGGCGCGGCATTGATCAGGCGTTGGGTCGTCGGATCCAACCCACAGTTAGCCGGTTGAGTGAGGCAGAGTGGATCGCGGGCAACGACGTTATAAGTTGCGATGTTGACCCCCGGCAAAACGTTTCCGCTGGCATCGATCGACGGGTTGCTCGTGCCGGCAGGCGCGTTTGCGGCTCCCAGGCGATAGCGCAACAGACCAGTCCGCGCCTGGGCCGTATAGACGGTACGTGTTACCAGAATCGATTGCGTCGCCCGCAGCAATTGAAGATTGGTAAAGAAATAGGTTTTGCTTTTACGTCCACTTATAAAAGACGGACCTCCCTCGCCAAAGTGCGGCAAGAAAAGCGGTCCGCCCAAAGATCCGCCAAAGATGTGCTGCACGAACTGGCCTCTGCCGCGACTGTTCAGGTTATTCTCATACTCGTTAGCGTTCAGAAACGGGCTGCGGTACAACTCGAACAGGGTTCCGTGAAATTCATCGGAGCCGGACCGTGTGACCAGCGAAACCTGCGCGCCACTCGAACGACCCAACTCAGCTGTGAAGTTGCTGGTTACTACCTGAAACTGTTGAATTGAATCCGGGTTGGGACGCAGCGGGGTGAAGTTGGAACCTCCTGAGCTCGACTCATTGATATCAATTCCGTCCAGCGTGAAGTTGAACGCGCGATCGCGCGAGCCGTGTACATGCACGTTACCGCCAGTATTGCCGCCCGTGCCGGCGACGCCGTTACCGATGACGCCCGGTTCCAGCGATACGAATTGCAGGGGATTGCGGCCACGGGTTCCAACAATCGGCAAGGCTTCGAGTGCCCTCTGCTCAACCGTGTTGCCAAAGTTTCCCGAACTGCTGGTCTGAACCAATTCAGCCGTTGCCTGGACGGTAACGACATCGGAAATTCCGCCTACCTCCAGCGCGACATCCACCGTCGCGGGTTGATTAACGTTGATTTGATTGCCGGTCGAGACGAACTTTTTGAAACCCTGCTTCTCAACTGTCACGGTGTAGGTTCCCACCTGAACCGAATCGAACACGTAATTTCCGCTGCCACTCGTATCGGTAGTGAAGTTGACTTTCGTAGCCTCGTTCGTAAGGGTAACCGCGGCGCCAGGTACGGCAGCACCGGCCTGGTCGAGCACTGTTCCGGTCACGCGAGACGACGTACCCTGACCCACGGCAATCGAAAGAAACGCAAAGAGTAGTGCGACCGAAAGAAACGATTGTCTAGCGCTTAGCTTTTTCAATGAAGCTCCTTAATAAACTGTAGCGGAAACTTAAGTCGCGACCATGCAGGCCCGAAGCGGCCACTTCCTCAGTCAAGATCAGGAAAGTTCAATAAGTGGATCGAAAGACGTGTCGTCCCTCGAATCCCCCGAGTTGTTTATGATTGGCGTCGAAGGAAACAGAACGCCCTATGCAGATTGCCCTGAAACGGGCGCTATTATACGTAGTTCCCCGAATAAGAAAAACTAAAGATTCTTATTGTTGGAATAAGAACTGCTAATACCAAAAAGATGTGGTTACATGCGCAACGCCGAAGCAGGCCGCGTTGGATGGATGCAATTCCCACATGAGCTGTGCTTCGGATCAGTCACTGCAAGCGGGTAAGATCAAACGTTGTTGCCGACAGGAACTCCTCTGCTTCACGTTCAAGCGCGCGAGCAAATCTCTCTATGAAACTTTTGGGAAACGATTTTTGGGAAACGATTAAAGAACGCAAGCACGCAAAGCTAATTCTGCAGCGCCGCGAAAAGCTGTCTCTCTTGAGAGATCCCTGCGCCCCTCAAGGCCACTCCGGGACGTGCGCCGGTCATTTGGCCATCCGCGAAGACCAATTCGCCATTGACCATTACATAACTAATGCCCACCGGAAACTGGTGTGGCTTGGCAAAGGTGGCGCGGTCGGCGATTGTTTTTTCGTCGAGGATCACGAGATCGGCAGCAAAACCCTCGCGCACCATTCCTCGATCACGGAAGCCGAAGGTTTGTGCTGGTAGCGAAGTCATCTTTCGAATGGCATCTTCAAGAGGCAGCAAACGCAGTTCGCGCACGTAATGGCCCAGCACACGCACGTTATTCCCGTAGCCACGCGGATGGGGAACACTCTCATCAATTTCTCGCACACCGCTGTCTGAAGCAATCATCGTGAAAGGCTCACGCATAATCCGTTGCACGTCGTCTTCACTCATGCCGTGATAAACCATGGCCGCGCCGCCGGCTTCGTACATGGCGATGATCTGTTCGATTTGGCTTTTGACGTTCTTCTTGCCGCGCACCAGCTGTGTAACCTCGGCAATCGATTTGCCGTTGAACGACTTGTCAGCTTCATAGTTCGCCACCATCGCGTAGGAATAGTCCTTGAAGCCGCTGCGTTTAAGCCCATCTTTCATCTCACTCACAACGCGGTCTCGAGTAACTTTATCGCTAAGTCTCTTCTTGCCTTCTTCCAACCCTCCAGCACGCAA
>WNFZ01004016.1_pt1 | contig 22422 bp, 24 predicted proteins | sample 5400081 | NCBI WGS metagenome assembly WNFZ01 (sample SAMN13153365, study PRJNA577476) | soil metagenome | isolation source: 80 cm soil or saprolite under grassland replicate 1 | place: USA:California | collected 2016-06-15
CGACATGAGGCTGGTATCGGGTCCGTTTCGCAGCCTGGAAGGCAGCTGGTCGTTTACCGGGCTCGGAGAGAACGGCTGCAAGGTGGAGCTCAGCCTGCGCTACGAATTCTCCAGCGCGATTCTCGAAAAAGCGATCGGACCGGTGTTTCACGGCATCGCCGACGGCTTGGTCGAAGCCTTCGTGCGCCGCGCCGCGCAGAAGTACGGCCGCACGTGAGCGAGCTGTCGATCGAGGTCGTGTACGCCCTCCCCGGACGGCAGGTGCTGCGCCGGGTGGCGCTGCCCGAAGGAAGCACGGTGGGTGACGCGATCCGGGCGAGCGGCCTGCTCGGTGAGTTCTTGGAAATCGACCCGGCGCGCGTGGGAATCTATGGAAAGCCGGTTTCGCCCGAGACGACCCTGCGCGACCGGGACCGGGTCGAACTCTATCGGCCGCTGCGGATCGATCCGAAGGAAGGCAGGCGGACGCGCGCCGCAAAAAAGCTCACCGGGAATTAGGCGTTGGCAGGTTGTTGAAAAACGCTTCCCGCGTGAAAATCGAATTCCGCGCAAGTCGAATTTCAGCGGGAAGCGTTTTTCTACGGCCTCCAATGTGGGGGATCGCAAGGGGGCGTAGCCCCCTTTTCAACAACCTGTCAGTTGCAAAATTTAGAGACGTCGGTGCCCGCCCTGACCTTTTCCTGCTCGATCTGCGCGTCATCGAGGTAGTAGCGCTCGCCTTGCGCGTTGTAGCGCGCCACGCGGCCGCCGATCCCGTATTGCGCGAGCCGCTCCTGCGCGTTGCGGCAATTCTCCTGTTTGCGCTGCGCTTCAGCGGATTTCTCTTCGGATTCCTTGGCCGCCTTTGCCTGATCCTGCTGGCGCTTGCGGAACGCCTGTTCCTGCTCGGCCGCGGTCTTGGGAGCGGCGCTTTTGGCCGGCTCGCCTTTTGCCGCGCTATCGGCGGGAGCGGCTGCAGGGGCCGAGGTCGGTTTGCGGGACATGGCGCCCGGTTTCATTCCCGCCGGACACGGGTCCTGCGAATAGAAGACTTTCCCGCCGGCGCCGACGCACTTGTAGACCTGCGCCTGGGCGGTCGCAAGGCCGAGGAGCGTGAAGGCGAACAGCACGATCCGGATCATGAGGAAGTTTCGCTTCGAGCGGCTGAGAGGGACCATAGCGAGTTTCAACGCGCCAGTCAATCGGGCGGTGGACGCAACATCCGCAGAATTTACCGGGAGATGCGAGCAGCGTATAATCCGACTTTTGGGTGTGGCAATGCGTCCGGTCCAGAAGGCCCTCACCTTTGACGACGTCCTCCTCGTTCCAGCCCACTCGAAAGTCCTGCCCCGCGATGTCGGCCTGAAGACCAGGCTGACGCGCAACATCCAGCTCAACATCCCGCTCGTCTCGGCGGCGATGGACACCGTCACCGAGTCGCGCCTGGCGATCGCCATCGCGCAGGAAGGCGGCGTCGGTATCGTCCACAAGAATTTCCCGCCGAAGAAACAGGCCGCCGAGGTCGCGAAGGTCAAGCGCTACGAATCGGGCGTGCTGCGCGATCCGGTGACCGTGTCGCCCGACATCACGGTGCGCGAGCTTCTCGCGCTCACGCAGCAACACAAAGTCTCGGGATTCCCGGTGGTCGAAAAGGGCAAGGTGGTCGGCATGGTCACCAACCGCGACTACCGCTTCGAGACCAAGCTCGATCAGCCGGTGCGCGCCATCATGACCCCGCGCGAGCGGCTGATCTACGTCAAGGAAGGCGCGAGTCCCGAGGAGGCGCGCGCGCTGCTGCACAAGCATCGCCTGGAGCGCGTGCTCGTGGTGCGGGACGGTTTCGAGCTGCGCGGCCTGATCACGGTCAAGGACATCCTGAAGTCGAGCGAGCACCCCGAAGCCTGCAAGGACCAGCATGGGAAGCTCCGCGTCGGCGCCGCGGTCGGCGTGGGCGAAGGCACCGAGGAGCGCGTCGCCGCGCTGGTGGAGGCCGGAGTGGACGTCATCGTGGTCGATACCGCGCACGGGCATTCGCAGGGCGTGCTCGACCGGTTGAAGTGGATCAAGCGCAACGCCGGCGCGGCCGAAGTGATCGGCGGCAATATCGCCACGTCCGATGGCGCAAAGGCGCTCGTCGATCATGGCGCCGACGGGGTCAAGGTCGGCATCGGGCCGGGCTCGATCTGCACCACGCGCGTCGTCGCCGGGGTCGGCATCCCTCAGGTCACCGCGATCCAGGACGTCGCGGCAGCCTTGGAGAAAAGCGGCGTGCCGCTCATCGCCGACGGCGGAGTGCGCTTCTCCGGCGACGTCGCCAAGGCGGTCGCCGCGGGCGCGCACACGGTCATGCTCGGCAGCCTTTTTGCGGGCACCGAGGAGTCGCCCGGCGAGATCGAACTGTTCCAGGGCAGGTCCTACAAGTCCTATCGCGGCATGGGCTCGCTCGCGGCCATGAAGGAGGGCGCGGCCGAGCGCTATTTCCAGGATTCCTCGGTGCATTCGGACAAGCTCGTGCCCGAAGGCGTCGAGGGCCGCGTCCCCTACAAGGGGCCGGTCGTGCGGGTGATCGAGCAGCTCATGGGCGGCCTGCGCGCGAGCATGGGCTATTGCGGCTGCGAGAACATCGACGCGATGCGGACCCGCGCGCAGTTCGTCGAGATCACCGCCGCCGGGATGCGCGAGTCGCACGTGCACGACGTGCAGATCGTCAAGGAAGCGCCGAACTACCAGGTCGAGTAGTGCGCGACAAGATCCTCATCCTCGACTTCGGCGCGCAGTACTCGCAGCTGATCGCGCGCCGGGTCCGGGAGTCGAAAGTGTATTGCGAGCTGCATCCCTTCGACGTCGGCGAAGGCTTCGTGCGCGAGTTCGCTCCGCGCGGCGTCATCCTCTCGGGCGGCCCTGCCTCCGTATACGAAGACGCCACGCCGAAAGCGCCCGATGAGGTCTTCGAGCTGGGCGTTCCGGTATTGGGCATCTGCTACGGCATGCAGACGATGGCGGCGCAGCTCGGAGGGCGGGTGGAAAACGCGAGGGTGCGCGAATTCGGCTACGCCGAGATCCGCGCGCGCGGGCACTCCAAATTGCTCGAGGGCATCCAGGACCGCGTCAACGGCGAGAGGCACGGGCTGCTCGACGTGTGGATGAGCCACGGCGACAAGGTCACGGCGCTCCCGCCCGGGTTCAGGATCATCGCGAGCAGCGACGCGACCCCGATCGCCGGCATGGCCGACGAGACGCGGCGCTTCTACGGCGTGCAGTTCCATCCGGAGGTGACGCATACGCGATCCGGCAGCGCGATCCTCGGCCGCTTCGTGCGCGAGATATGCGGCTGCCGCGCCGACTGGAACATGCCCGGCTATATCGCCGAGGCGGCGGAGAAAATCCGCGGCGAGGTCGGAGCCGAGGAAGTGCTGCTCGGGCTCTCGGGCGGAGTCGATTCGGCCGTGGCGGCGGCGCTGATCCACCGCGCCGTCGGCGATCAGTTGACTTGCGTCTTCGTCGATACCGGCCTGCTCCGGCTGAACGAAGCGCGGGAAGTCATGCAGACCTTCTCCAGGAATCTCGGCGTCAAGGTCGATTCTGTCGACGCCTCCGAGCGCTTCCTTCGCGCGCTCGCCGGCGTCTCCGACCCGGAGGAGAAGCGAAAAATCATCGGGCGCGAGTTCGTCGAGGTGTTCCAGCAAGAGGCGAAGAAGGTTCCGAAGGTGAAGTGGCTCGCGCAAGGCACGATCTATCCCGACGTGATCGAGTCCGCCGGCGCGAGAACGAAGAAGGCGCACACCATCAAATCGCATCACAACGTCGGCGGGCTCCCCGATACGCTGCACCTGAAGCTCCTGGAGCCTTTGCGCGAGCTCTTCAAGGACGAGGTGCGGGAGCTCGGCCTCGCGCTCGGGCTGCCGCGCGAGCTGGTGTTCCGCCATCCCTTCCCGGGCCCGGGCTTGGGCGTGCGCATCCTCGGCGAGGTGAAGCGCGAATACGCCGACCTGCTGCGCCGCGCCGATGCGATCTTCATCGAGGAGCTGCGCGCCGCTTCTCCCTCTCCCCAAGAGGGAGAAGGCAGGGGCGAGGGTGGAAACGTACCGGACAACTGGTACGACGCCGTCGCCCAGGCCTTCGCCGTGTTCCTCCCGGTGAAGTCCGTCGGCGTGATGGGCGACGGGCGCACTTACGAACATGTGGTGGCGCTTCGCGCGGTGCAGACGACCGACTTTATGACCGCGCACTGGGCGCCGCTGCCGCACGAGCTGCTCGCCAAAGTCTCCAACCGCATCATCAACGAAGTGCGCGGGATCAACCGCGTGGTCTACGACGTCTCCGGCAAACCGCCCGCGACGATAGAGTGGGAGTAAAGGGGTCGCGATCGTCGAGCGATTACCCTCTGTTACACTTCGGGAAGCAAGCTTCGACTATAGTTCCGCGCATCGTTTCGAGCCCAGGTATTTTCCGAGTGCACTTTCGCGTTCTGATCACCGCTTCGCTGCTCGCGCTTGCGGGCTGCCACCTCCACTCCGACCCGCCCGGCGAGGCGCCGAGCGGGGTGGTGGTCACGCCCGGGGAAGGCCTGGTCACCGTCAACTGGAATCGGGATCCCGAGCTGACTTACTGGATTTTCTATCAACCCGGCAGCTCGGTCGCTCCCGCGGAACCCGGGGTGCCGCTGATTTTCGACGCCGTATCGCCCCAAGTCGTCGCCGGTCTTGCGAACGAAACCCCGTACGCGTTCATCATGAACGCAACCAGGGAGGACAGCAAAGCAGGGCCAAGCTCGCCGATCGTGGTGAAGACGCCCAGACTGGCGGGCGCAGAGTGGGCCTCGGGTACGGCGCTCGGAACCACGCCGACGAATCTGAACGGGATCGCGTTCAACGGCAGCCGGCTGGTCGTGGTCGGCGATTCGGGCACGATCTTCGCCGGCGACTACAACTACACGAGCGCCAATCCTCCGGTGACCGCGTGGCTGCAGCCGACTTCGCTTCCAGCAGAGTTTCCCCCAACAACAAACCTCAGCGCAGTCACGTTCTCTAGCCAGTTCGTTGCACTGGACACGAACGGCTCGATATTAACGAGCAGCGACGGCCTGACGTGGACGCCCCCCAACAATGCCACGAACCCGGTCCTAAGCGCCGGAATGAACAGCATCGCCTTCGGGGCTGGAGTGTATGTCGCGGTGGGTACCTGCTGCAGCATATTCACGAGCAGTGATCTCGTGAACTGGACTCTAGCCACGACCAACATTCCCATCACTAACAATCTTTTCAACGTGTCGTTTCTCAATGGTGGTTTCGTCGCCACCGGCGCGGGCGGCGCCTTGCTCACCAGCGCAACTGGCAGCAGCTGGATTGTCCAGGATTCGAAAACGTTAAGCGCGCTGCGCGGCGCCGCTTTCAGCGCCAGCTCAACCGGAATTCACTACGTCGTCGTGGGCGACGCCGGTGCTATCGTAACGAGTACGAGTACTGATGGAACGAACTGGGGAGCGATCACGCTGCCGGGCGCACCCGCACCTAGTCTGCGAAGCGTCACGAGCGGCGGGGCGCTCGGCACTCGCTTCCTCGCCGTGGGGCAGGGCGGAACCGTGGTCTTTAGCGACGATGGGACCACTTGGCGGTCGCCGTTGACGCCGCCAGGTCCGACCAATCTGACGCGCGTCATCTTCACGCCAGCGATGTACGTCGCGGTGGGCGAGACCGGCACAAACGCGTTTTCGAAGTGAACGAGAGGATGAATGCGTCGAAGGCCGGAGACACGGATCTCTCGTTAACGGCGAGAGAATGACGGCGCCCGCGAAAATCGACTTCTTCTACATCCACGACCTTGTGCCGCCCTACGCACCAGTCGAGATCACTGCCTAGTTCGCCGGGCGTCGATGGAGAGGAATTTGAGCTTTAGCTTGCTCGGCCGGATCATATTTGGATTAATGAGCTGAGGCGCATATGGCATAATTACGACTCATATTCGGAGTCGTAATGGCTAGAAATACGCCTCAGCTCTCTTTCGTCTGGACCCACCCCGACTGGCCCCGCTGGTGTTCGGACGCCGCTTTGCTCGCAGCACCACTCGCCGCCGCGCGCAAGGCCCAGGGACGAGTGATCGGCAAGGCGCAGGCGATCGGGCTCGATCTGATCCGCGAGGCGCTGCACGCGATCTGGGTCGACGAGGCGCTCGCCACCGCAGCCATCGAGGGCGAGAAGCTCGACCTCGCCGCGGTGCGTTCCTCGGTCGCGCGCCGGCTCGGCTTGCCGCTCGCCGGTCCGAGCCCAGCGCTGCGGCACGTCGATGGCCTGCTCGACATCATGGAGGATGCGGTCGCGCGCTACGGCGAGCCATTGTCGAAGGAACGGCTGTGCGCCTGGCACGCGGCGCTCTTCCCGACCGGACGATCCGGCTTGCGCGAGATAACGGTCGGCGAGTGGCGCGGGGGCGAGACGCCGATGCGGATCGTGAGCGGGCCGCTCGGTCGCGAGAAGGTCCACTACGAAGCGCCGCCTTCGAAGGCGGTCCCGGAGGAGATGCGCCGCTTTCTCGACTGGTTCGGACGCTCGCGCTCCGACGGAACCGACGGCCTGGTCCGCGCCGCCCTCGCGCATCTGTGGTTCGAGACGATTCATCCCTTCGAGGACGGCAACGGCCGGGTCGGGCGGGCCCTCGTGGACCTCGCGCTCGCGCAGGACTCCGGGGTCGCGACGCGCCTCTTTCGCATGTCGTCGCGTCTCTCGGGCGAGCGCGAGGCCTACTATCGCGAGCTCAAGGCCGCGCAACGGAGCGCGCTCGAGGCGACGCCGTGGGTGTCCTGGTTCGTCGCGCAGTTCACCGCCGCCTGCGGGGAATCGGAAGCCGCGATCGAGGCGGCGCTCGTCAAGGCGCGCTTCTGGGCGGCGGGCCCGCAGGTCAACGAGCGACAGCGCAAGGTGCTGAACGCGCTCCTCGACGCGGGGCCCGGCGGCTTCGAGGGCGGAATGAGCACGCGCAAGTACAGCCACATGACGGGTGCCTCGCGCGCGACGGCTTCGCGGGAGCTGGTGGATCTGGCGCAGAAGGGCCTGCTGCGCGTGACCGGCAGGTTGAAGGGAACGCGTTACTTCGTTACCGTGCCCGGATGGGAATGAGCGACGACGCGGAAATGATGCGCGAAGCCCTGCGGCTTGCCGCCGAAGGAGCCGGGCAGGGCGAGGTGCCCGTGGGCGCGGTGGTGGTGAAGGACGGAGCGATCGTCGGCCGCGGCTTCAATGCGCCGATCTCGGCGAAGGACCCGAGCGCCCACGCCGAAATCCGCGCGCTGCGCGAAGCATCCCGAACTCTCGGCAACTATCGCCTCGAAGACTGCGCGCTCTACGTGACGCTCGAGCCCTGCGCCATGTGCGCCGGCGCCATCATGCAAGCGCGCATTGCGCGGCTCGTATACGGCGCCGCCGACCCTAAGACCGGCGCTTGCGGCAGTGTCGTCGATCTTTTTTCGGAAGAGAAACTCAATCACCACACGACGGCGACGGGCGGCGTTCTCGCGGCCGAAGCGGGCCGCCTGCTCTCCGAATTCTTCGCGGCGCGGCGCAATGCCGAGAATTGAAATCTCGATTCCGGAGCAAAGCCTCGCGCTTTTCGGCGACGACGGCAAAGAGCTGAAGCGCTACCCGGTCTCCACCTCCCGCAACGGCGCGGGCGAGCGGCAGGGCAGCTTCTGCACTCCGCGCGGGGCGCATATCGTGCGCGCGAAAATCGGCGCGGGCCAGCCGCTCAACGCGGTGTTCGTGCGGCGCCGCCCGACCGGGGAGATCTGGACTCCCGAGCTCGGCGAGCGTTTTCCCGGCCGCGACTGGATCGTGACGCGAATCCTGTGGCTCTCCGGGTGCGAGCCGGGCCGCAACCGCCTCGGAGACGTCGACACCATGCGGCGCTACATCTACGTCCACGGCAGCCCCGACCACATCGAGATGGGCAAACCCGGCTCGATCGGCTGCATCCGCATGCGCAACGCCGACGTCGTGGAGCTGTTCGACCTCGTGCCGCCTTATACGCCGGTCGAGATCGCTGCGTAGCCCGCTGTAAATTCGAGACTTCGAAAAGCCGAGGTCCGCGCCGGGCGCAGGCAGGCGATCAGTAGCGTGCGACTACCGGAACACCCTGCGTGCGGTCCTGCGCGGGCTGCTTGGGGCGCTTCCCCACGCAGCCGGTATTCCGCGCGCGGCTGCTCGATCCGGTCGAGCGGGCTCTTCACGCCGCGACCGCCCTTCCTGTCAGGGCCGTATCAAGCCCCTCGGGGGCGCAACGGATTGATCAGATTGAAGGATGACAGGCAACCGGAGCAGAATGGCGCTTTGCAAACCGCCCGATATGTCAACTATTTTGTCAACCAATTCACGTTAGGCCTCAACTCAGTCGAAGGTGCTCAAGCATGGAGATCGCTGGAATCGCTCACATACAACTGACGGTTAATGATCTGCAGAGAGCCATGCCATTCTATGAAAAGGTCTTGGGTTTTATGGGAATGAAAGCAGTTGTGAAAGCCCCCAATGGTCTCTACATGATCGGCGGAAGAACCGCAGTCGCTATCACTCGTTCATCTGAAGAGAACCGAAAGTACGAGTTCGATCAGCGGCGTATTGGTCTCCATCACATTTGCTTCCGCGCTCGGTCAAGGGACGACATTGACGCCCTATATGCGTTTCTCCTCGAACACGGAGTGAAGGTAGTTCACCCGCCCGAGGAAGGATCTTGGGCTCTTGGCTACTACTCGGTGCTTTTCGAAGATCCCGAAGGAATACGGTTGGAGGCCAACTTCGTTCCCGGAAAGGGGCATTTCGAACATCCCGAGCAGTTGCCGCTGAAGACTATGCCAGGCTATGAGAACTACCCGGCCTAACCCCGCGCTCAACTGGACCGCCCGCAAGCTGCGCTTGCGGGTACCCTCCTCGCTTCGCTCGTCGGCAGCCGGTTAGCGCGAGCGTTTGGGCGTCATCAATCAGTGTCGCTAGCAATGGCGTAGCCTTTGTGGGATTAATAAAGCTTCCGCCTGCTCTCACCTGAACAAGAACTTTCTACCTACACCTTCGGCAAACAAAGTATCGAACACCGGTTTTGCCCTCGATGTGGCATTCATACGTTTGCCGAAGGCATTCTCTCTGGAAAGCCCATGGTGGTAATCAACGTCCGGTGCCTCGAGGGCATTGATCTCTCGGCACTTCCAGTGAAGCACTTTGACGGCCGTTCGCTCTAACTCACATGACGCCCAACCCTTCGGTCAACCTCGAACGTTAGGCCCATGTTCAACGCTATCGCTTTGTTCTCCAGTTCCCGCCGCAACGGAAACACAGGCCAACTCATAGATCGGATCGCGATGGAACTGAGTATCGAAGTCGTCGATCTCGCTAGCATTCGAATGTCAGCGTACGACTACGAGCACCGAAATCGGAACGACGATTTTGAGCCGCTAATGAAGCGCGTATTGGCGTTCGATCAACTAATTTTTGCCACACCTGTCTATTGGTATGCGGTGGCTCCTGCGATGAAAATTTTTCTCGATCGAATTTCTGATTTCCTTGAGCTTCCGGATCTTCTGAACGAGGGTCGCCGATTGCGGGGAAAACGAGCGTACGTGGTGTGCACGTCTATCTATGACGAGGCTCCCGCATCCTTCATGAACGCCTTTCGCGACACCTTCAGCTACCTTGGCATGCACTTCGATGGTGTCGCGCACGCCAATTGCCGAGACGGCTATATCCCGGCCAAGCACGACGCTGAAGCCGTGTCACTTGCTAAGCATGTTAGGAGCGCTGGCCGTGAACAAGGTATCGCCCGGGCCTAACAACCGGTTGCAGCAGACTGTGATGAATAAAGTGCCAAGGCACGTAGGTCAGCGCGCCGCCGCTGAACCGGGACGTTGAAGCTGTACAAAAAGTCCCTGCGTTATGATCGAGACATGGCGGCGGAAAATTCAGCCTCTCAGAATGCACCGTATTCGATGATCGCCGTCTCGGGAAGGGTAAACGTACCCCGGAAATCGTCGCATCCTTTCAGTCTCGAACTTTTTGTACAGCCTCGTTAGGCGGCTCCAGATCAGGCGCTTCCATCGGAGGTCAAGATGAAAGTAAACGGGTCTTGTCACTGCGGGAACATCGAGTTCGACGCGGAAGTCGATGCAAACACCGTTGTCGTCTGTCACTGCACGGACTGCCAGACCCTTACGGGTTCCGCATTCCGCGTGGTCGCGCCGGCGAAGGCGGAGTCCTTTCGCATGCGAGGCGGCTCGCCCCGAATCTATGTCAAAGTTGCGGAGAGTGGGGCGAAGCGTCTGCAAGCCTTCTGTCCAGTCTGTGGGACGCCGCTCTATTCCTCGGCGGAAGGGAACCCGACTCACCTGTTTGTCCGGATCGGGACCATCCGCCAGCGCGCGAGCCTGCGCCCGACAGTTCAGATCTGGCGCCGTTCGGCAGTGAAATGGCTTGAAGATCTCGATTCCGTTCCAGGTTCACCGGAGCAGCAAGCCTTGACTGCCCAAGTGAGGTGAAGGAGGTTCGCTCAATTGCCAACAGGGGAAATCGCACGCATGTTTATCCACGGTAAGTGCCACTGCGGGAACATCTCCTTCTCGCTCACCTGGGAGCCCGATCCCGCCGAGATTCCGGCTCGCGCCTGCACCTGCTCGTTTTGCACCAAGCACGGTGGTGTATGGACCTCCAATCCAAGCGGCTCTCTGGAGGTGGCGGTCAAAGATCCGTCGCTCGTATCCAAGTACGCATTCGGTACCCGGACCGCTGAGTTCCACATCTGCGCCCGGTGCGGCGTAGTGCCGGTCGTCACCAGTCGGATCGACGACCATCTTTACGCGGTTGTCAGCGTCAACGCGTTCGAAGGCGTTGACCCATCGCTCTTTCGTCGTGTGTCGGCAAGCTTCGATGGTGAAGGGGAAGAGTCTCGCCTTGCGCGAAGGAAGCACAACTGGATTGCGGATGTCGAGTACATTGAAATCGGCACCTGCCCTTCGATCGAGCGGACAGCCACCGGCAAGCCGGTGGCTGCCGCTCATGTCAAACCTTGAGCACGGTTCGCTCGCTCTCAGATGGACCCAACCGCACAAAAACCCTTGATCCGTGTTCGGCTAATTTTGGCCACATGTTCCTTTGCAATCGCGCTCGCGTTCGTTATCAACGCTGCATTCGGCGATAGGACACTGCCTGCGGTCCTGCTCGAAGGCCAACCCATTGCCGCACAAATTGGGTGGGGCGTTACTTTCGGCTTGGCGATTTCCGTTCCATCTGTAGTCGTCCTTTTTTTCGTCCCTCTATTCTCCTCGCTCCGGAGACAATTGCTCGATCTCGTGAGCAGGCTTGATCTTGACGCGCTAAATCCGCTTTGGATCAGCTTATCCGCGGGCATCGGTGAAGAACTGCTCTTCCGGGGCGCGCTTCAACCCATTGTAGGTTTGTGGTGGGCAAGCTTGATCTTTACGCTCGCTCATTTTCGGACGGGCCAATTTCGCTCATTGAACTGGCAAAAGCTTATTTATGCCGCTTCTGTCTTCATTGCCGGATTATTCTTGGGGTATGTGTTCCTTGAAATCGGCCTCATCGCGGCAATTGTTACGCACACTATTATGGACGTTGTTGCGCTTTTCACAGCACAGCGGTTGTTACGTGTTTACCCAACCTGTGCCTAACCCACCGATCAACCGGACCGCGAACCGCCGCTATGCTGCTCCGGCCGGCGCGGGGCGGCAAACGCGCACCCGCCATGGCGGGACTCAACCCTGTTAGCCAATGGCGGTCGTTTAGCTTGGACGTTTAGACGCCCCATGGCGCGAAACATCGAGATTAAGGCGCATATCGAGAGCATTGAGGCACTCGCGCCGAAGGCTGCGGCCATTGCGGACGAGGGCCCAATCGAGATCATTCAAGACGACACCTTCTTTCAGTGCGAATCGGGAAGGTTGAAATTACGCGCGTTCTCGAGTGAAGAAGGGGAGCTGATCTTCTACCGTCGGGCAAACCAACGCGGCCCGAAAGAGTCCTTCTACCTCCGTTCGCCAACGTCTGCTCCCGATACGCTGCGCGAGTCTCTGTCTCAGGCATACGGCCAGGTGGGCCGGGTTCAGAAGCATCGAACACTCTTTTTCGTCGGAAGAGCACGGGTCCACCTGGACAACGTCAAAGGCTTGGGGCACTTTCTTGAACTTGAGGTCGTTCTCAACGAAGGCGAACTCGCGGAGGCGGGTATCCGCGAAGCTCAAAGTCTTATGGCTCGGCTTGGCATTGAATCGTCGCAGTTGGTCGAAGGGGCATATATTGATCTCCTTGCTCTACGCGACGTTAGACGGCACGACGGTCAATACACCATGGACGAAGTTCGCATTGTTCCGACAGGAGACCAGTACGCCAAGGGGTTCAATGCGATCGTAGATGCGGTTGCACGGGAGCGGCGCTACATCGGTTTCGTGGAGGGCCCATCCCTTGAAAGTACTCGCGAGTTTGTGCGAAGCATTCTTGAGGGTGCAGGGGTGCAGATGTTAGCCGTAACGACGCAGGATGCGGTAGTAGGCTGGTGCGATATTGTCCGGAATCCACGCGAGGGCTTCCGCCACGTGGGCCGGTTAGGTATGGCATTTCTTCCAGAGTACCGAGGTCGAGGTTTAGGCCGCCGACTCGTTGCTCAAACCATCCGCGCCGCTCATCACGCGGGGATTGAGCGCGTTGAGCTTGAGGTATTTGCCTCCAATAAGCGTGCGATAGCGTTCTACCAAGCCTGTGGTTTCATCATCGAAGGCGTCAAGGTAAGTGCGCGAAAATTAGACGGTCAGTATGACGACAATGTATTCATGGCGTTACTCGGTCAAGACGGGAACCTCGGCGGTGCCGTCTAATAGCGCGCCCCAGGCCGACGCGCGTGAAGCGGCGCACTTCGGTCAATCATCGCGGTCGCGCGCGGCTGGGCGCGGACGTTGATATGGCTTAACGCTGTCAAGAGGGCGAGCGTCTGGAGCGGCTCGCCCGCCTCTTGGACAGCCTGCACATACTCTTCGAACGCGATCTGCTGCGTGGGGGTGGGCAGCTTCAAGTGCGCGATCCAGCGCCGATGCGCCGCGGGTCAGATGACTGCGATGCAATCAATCTCGATATCGAATGGCCCGGGGAAGCACGGAACGCACAGAAAGATGCGCGCTGGCGATTCCTTAGGGAAATAGCTCGCATAAACGTCGTTGAACTTGCCGAAGTAGGACGCATCCGTGCAATAGACATTGCACTTGACCACGCCCTCCATGGACGACCCGGCGGCCTCCAGACACCGCTTCATCTGGTCAAGGACGATTTCGGCCTGCTGCTCGAAAGGGAGCCGAGTAGCCTCCCCGCTGGCGGGGTCAAATGGGGGCAGACCGGAAACGAAGACGAAATCGCCCGCGACAATGACAGGAAAGATTGGTCCCTTGCGGCGACGCTCCAAATACGTCGAAAACGGCTCTACCCGAATCGCTCGGCGTTTCATATATTGTCCCTCAATGCGTTTCGTGATCGGCTGGACACCGATTATCCGTGCGGTGTAGCGTAGATGTTTCACGACTAGGTGAAATATGAACGATGAGCCCGACGTGGCCCGCATCGCCAGCCTCCTCGCCGACCCGGCGCGCGCGCGGATACTCAGGATCTTGATCGACGGCACGATGCGCCCGGCGGGCGAGCTGGCTTACGCCGGCAACATATCGGCGCAATCGGCAAGCGCGCACCTGGCCAAGCTGGTGGACGCGGGGCTGCTCTCCCTGGAAGCACAGGGGCGACATCGCTATTTTCGAATCGCGAGCGCCGAGGTCGCGGACGCCATCGAGAGCCTCGGATCGCTCAGCATGGCGCTGCGACCGCGCAATCCACGCAGCCCGGCGATTCCCAAGCCGGCGCCGGTCCAGTTTCTGCGTGCGCGGACGTGCTACGACCACTTGGCTGGCGAAATTGCCGTCGAGGTTTGCGAGGCCATGCTGAAAGCACGATGGATGACCGCGGAGGGGCGGGATTTTCGCGTCACGCGGCTGGGAGAAAAAAGGCTTGTAGCGCTCGATGTCGATCTCGCCGCAGCGCGCCGGTCGCGGCGCGCATTTGCACGCGCCTGCGTAGACCTGACCCAGAGGCGGCCTCACCTCGGCGGCGCTCTGGGGGCGGCATTGCTGGATCTCTACATTGCGCGAGGCTGGGTCCTACGCACACAGCGCTCGCGCGCCGTCAGCATTACCCCCAGGGGAAGCGAGGCTTTCGGGAAGCTCTTTGTTTGATACCCTGGGGTATATCGTGGCGGCCAATCAATCTGAAAGTACGGTTGCCGCAAGAGTGACAACGGATCACGTCGGCTATTACTGCGGCCGCTTTGATCCAGGCTTCTTGGGCGAGCCGCTCAATGCGCCGAGCAATATCGTCTTTATCCTGGTGGCGGCGCTGGCTTTTCGCACCTGGAAGCGCGCCCCGGCGCGAGATTGGGCGATCCTGGTATTGATCGTCAGTGGTGCCGCCGTAGGAATCGGCAGTTTTATTTTTCACGCGCATCCGACCCGGGTGACGCTGCAGATCGACCTGATTCCCGTTGAGATCTTCGGACTCTTATATGTCGGATTCGCCGTACGCCGGTTCTTCGGCGCCCGACTGACAGCGACGGTCGTGGCGGTGTTGGCGTTCTTCTTCCTCACGTTGGCGTCGAATGCCATATTGCCGGTCGGGCTTTGGGGAGGCGGCGTGCGCCATTTGCCATCTCTTGTGGCCCTGTTGCTTTGTGGAACGTGGTTCGCGACGCGAGGTATGTCTGACGGTGCGCGGCGCACGGGAAAAATGCTGTGGCTGGCGGCGGCTCTGCTCGCGGCGGGATTACTTTTCCGGTCTGTCGACTTGTCGCTGTGTGACGCCTTTCCTCACGGAGTGCATTGGGTTTGGCACGTCTTTACCGGTTGTACCTTAGGTGTCCTTCTATTCGCCGCGATCGGGCACTCGTCCTCTGCGAAGTCGATTACGCCATAATCGATGACCACCGCTATCCGGCTCGCTGACCCGTCGATCCGTGCTAGCGCGCCTCGAGCACCCGGATGCGCGTATTGCCCACCCAGTCCACCAGCGGAACGAGCTCGGCGAGGCTCTCGCCGCGCACCAGCGCGATATGGGTCGCGTCCGCCCGCGTCTGGTTGAATGTCGGATCGACCGCGCGCCAGGATCCCTCGACCAGGCTCTCGGCCCAGGTGTGGTAGAGAAAGCCGCCGTGCTCGGCGGAGTACACCAGGCCGTTGACCACGCGCGTGGGAACGCCGAGGGTGCGCATCAGCGCCGCATAAAGATACGAGTGGCCCTGGCATTCGCCGCGCCTTGCATCGAGCACGTCGAGCGCTGAAAACGTATCGACCGGCTCCTTGCTGATGTTCTGCTCCAGCCATGCGAGCACGGCGCCGATCTTTTCCGGAACGGTCTCGCTGCGCGCGGTGATCGTTTTCGCGAGCGCGCGTATCGTCGGATCACGGCTCTGCACCGTGGCGGAAGGGCGCAGGTCGGCATCGGCGGAGCCGCCGCCCGCCGATCGCGCCGCGTCGATCTCGCAAACGACTTCGTCGCCCGCGGTGCGACAGCGCTGCCTCTCATCGGACAGGGGCGTGCGGCCGGTCCCCGACTGCGGAAGGGCGATCCGGAGGTATTGCGCCCGCCTGGGGTCGGGCAACGCAAGCGCCGCCTTGACGAGGCTCCACTGCACCAGCACGTCGTCCTTGTTAAGCGCCGCGCTCGCGAGGTAGCCCTTCGCCGTCCGCTCATCTTCGAGCGCCGAGATGATGACCCCGTTCAGCCCAAGCTCGAACACCGGCCGGCCGCGCGCGTCGATCCAGGTGGTGCTGCTAAGTCCCAGCATGTCGGTCTGCACCTTGAATGCCTCGCCTTCGAAGAGCTCGCTCGCTTCGTACGACTCGACGCGCTGCAAAGCCCGGTCGAGGCTCTGCGTCTCGCCGTTGAAGACCAGCCAGCGAAACTCGCTTCCGATCCTCAAGCCCTGCAGCACCGGCAGCACGCCGAGCGCTCCGGAAGGGTAGAGCGGCTCGCTCAAGCGTTCCTCCTTCCGTTCAGGCGGCCGTTGAGCGGTCGCCACCTCGTAGCCGAGCCGGCCGTCGCGCACTTCGCCGGTCACCCTCTGCTCGCTGTCGTCGAGCACGTAGTGGTAATCGAACCGCACCAGCTTCGCGTTCTCGTCGACCGTATCGAGCGATCGCGTCTGCACGCGCTTATCCAGGCCGAGAAACCGGAACCGGATGACGGCCTCGCCGTGCAGCTCGTAGAGGCCCTGTTGCGCGGCGCGGGTCACGCGGGAGTGGGAGAACCCGACCTTGGCGCCGTTGAAGACGATGCCGGTCCAGTACTCGGGCTGCGGAAGGTCGGCGAGCGAATAACGCGGCGGCGGAAGCGGGGGCGCCCCGGCGTCGCGAAAGTAGGGGCCGGCGCAGCCCGATAGAAAAACCAGCAGCGCCGCCGAGGTCGCAAGCCTCTTCATCGCTTGAAGAGCCGGCGGATCTTGCCGGCGTTCGGCCGCTTGACGACGCCTCGCTCGGTGAAGAGCGCGCTCACCAGACCGGCCGGGGTGATGTCGAAGGCGGGATTGGCGACCTCGACGCCTTCGGGCGTCCAGCGGACCCCGGCGTAGCCCGTGACTTCGGCGGCGCTGCGCTCCTCGATCGGGATCGCCTTGCCGTTCGCAGTCCGGAGGTCGATGGTGGAAAGCGGTGCGGCGACGTAGAACGGAATGCGGTGGCGCAGCGCCAGGACCGCAAGCGGGTAGGTGCCGATCTTGTTCGCGACGTCGCCGTTCGCGGCGATGCGGTCCGCGCCGACGATCACCACGTCCACCTTCCCCCGGCTCATGAGGTGGCCGGCCGAGTTGTCGGTGATGAGCGTCACGGGGATCCTCTCCCGGATCAGCTCCCAGGCGGTGAGGCGCGCGCCTTGCAGGTACGGCCGGGTCTCGCTCGCGATCACCGAGACGCGCTTGCCGGCGTCGCGCGCCGAGCGCACCACCCCGAGCGCGGTGCCGTGCCCCGCAGTGGCGAGCGCGCCGGTGTTGCAGTGGGTGAGGATGCGCGCGCCGTCGGGCACGTGCTTCACGCCGGCGCGGCCGATGGCGCGGTTGGTCTCGAGGTCGGCCCGGAAAATCGCGAGCGCGGCGTCGGCGAGCCGCGCCGCCGCGGCCTTCGGGTCGCCCCGGTGCGCGGCGAGCTCCGAGCGCATGCGCTCGAGCGCCCAGAAGAGATTCACCGCCGTCGGCCGGCTCGCGGCCAGCGTCTCGAATGCCGCTTCCATCGCAGCGGAAAATTCCGCTCGGGTGCGGTGCTGCTCCCGCCGCGCTTCCAGCGCGACGCCGAACGCCGCGGCGCAGCCGATCGCCGGGGCGCCGCGCACCACCATCGAGCGGATGGCGTCGGCCACTTCCGCCGCGCTCGCGCAGCTCGCATATTCCAGACGGCCGGGAAGAGCGCGCTGGTCGATCAGCTCCAGTCGCCCGTCCCGCCAGCGCAGGGTCTCGACATTGTCAGACATGACAGCGAGCCTTGCCGTCATTCCCGCGCAAGCGGGAATCCAGAGACTTTTGACGCCGCTGGATCCCCGCTTTCGCGGGGATGACCGTTCCGGTCAGATGACGCGTTCATTGCCGCCGTCGACCGGCACTTGCGCGCCCGTGGTCTTGGCGAAAAGCGGCCCGCACATCTCCGCCGCCAGCTCCGCGACGTCGCGGCTGCTCACCTCGGTCTTGAGCACGTTGTTGGTCTTGTATTGCTCCACCGTCATCGAGTATTGCTTCGCGCGCTGGGTGAGAATCTCCTCGGTCCAAAGGCCGGTATCGAACACCGCGTTGGGATGGACGGTGTTGACGCGTATCCGGTCAGCGCCCCATTCGAGCGCGGCGATGCGCGCGAGCTGATTGAGCGCCGCCTTGGAAGCGGAATAAGCGGAGGCGCCCGGACCCGGCGCCGGAACGTTTTTCGAGCCGATCACCACCACCCGGCCGCCGCGCGGGGCGAGCTTCAGCAGCGGATGGCAGGCGCGCATCAGGACGAGGTTCGCGTCGAGGTTGACGGTCATCGCGCGGCGCCATTCGTCGGTGGGCAAATCGGCGATCCTGCGGCTCGCCGGAAAAACGCCGGCGTTCAGCACCAGCATGTCCAGGCCGCCGAAGGCGAGCGCGGCCTGCTCCAGCGCCGAGCGCACCTGCGTCTCGTCTGCGACGTCGCACCTCAGCCCCAGAAAATCCGTGCGGGTGTGCAGCGATTCGATCTTTGCGTCGAGATCGAGCCCGACTACCGCCGCTCCGCGCGCAAGAAAAGCCGCCACCGCCGCCTTGCCGATCCCGGAGGCGGCGCCGGTCACGAGCGCGATTTCGCCCGCGAAAGGGGCGGGCTTTCCGCCTTTCTCGAGCTTCGCCTGCTCGAGGTCCCAGTACTCGACATCGAAAATGTCCTTCGGGGGCAGGGCGTGAAAGCCGCCGAGCGCTTCCGCGCGCAGGATCACGTCTATCGTGTGATCGTAGATCTCGGCGACGATCGCCGCGTCCTTCGCCGTTCTGCCCGCCGCGGCGAGGCCGAATGCCGGGTCGAGGATCACCCGCGGCGCGGGATCGAGGAGGGTCTTGGGCTCTTTCGCCTTGGGGGCGTGCTCGTCGAAGTAGCGACGGTAGGTCTCCGTGTAGGGGAGAACGTCGGTGCCGAGCATCGGAGTGCGCTTGGTGCGGATGACGTGATCGGGGGTCGCCGGTCCCTGCTGAGAGATACGCGCGAGGTCCGGGTGCTGCGCGAAGCCGAGCGTGCGCTCGTTCGTCGCCGTGAGCAGGATCATCGGAGCGCCGGCGGTTTCGGAGAGCCGGCGGCGCAGCCCGGCTTGTGCGAGGGCCAGCGGCTTGGTGGGCTGCGGGGGCTTGGTCGCAGCCGACCAGGCGCGCTTCGACCCGAGATATTTCTCGGCGAGCGTCACGAGCTCGATCATGCGCTCGTAGGATTCGCGCGCGGTCTCGCCGAAGGCGAAGATGCCGTGGTTGAGGAGGACCATCCCCACCGTCTCGGGCGTGCCCAGGCGCTTGAATTCCCTTGCGCAATATCGAGCCAGGTCGAAGCCCGGCATAAGGTAGGGGATCACGACGCAGCGCTTTCCGTACACCTCCCGGATGCGCTTCTCGCCGTCCCGGGTGTTGCTCACCGAGAGCACGGCGTCGGCGTGGGTGTGGTCCACGAACTTCTGCGGCATAAGGCCGTGCAGGATGGTTTCGATGGAAGGGGCGGGTGCCGAAGCCTTCAGCATGTGCGTGACCAGCTGATTGACCATCTCGGGGTCGGAGAGCGAGGGCAGCTCCGCGAGCCGCAGCACGTGCGAAAGCCGCACCGGCGAGAAGCCCTGCGGCTCGATCGTCTCCAGGTCCCAGCCGCTGCCCTTGACGTAGAGGATCGTCTCCTCCTCGCCGAAGAGATTCTTTTCGCGGATCTTGACCGAGGTGTTGCCCCCTCCGTGCAGCACCAGCGACTTGTCGCGGCCGAGAAGGCGCGACGTGTACACGCGCAGACCGAGGTCGCCTTGGAATTGCCCTGCTTCCCGGTCGCTCCAGAGACTTTGCATTCCCGCCTGCCGTAGAATCGTCAATTATATATAGGCCCGGCCGTGTCCCCTGCGTTCGCGATCCGAATACTTCCCTGGTCCGAAGCCTTGCCGCTGGCGCGCCCGGTGCGCGAAAAGGTGTTCGTCGAGGAACAGGGCGTGCCGCGCGAGCTTGAATGGGACGAAGGGGACGAGCGCTGCGAGCACGCCGTCGCCTGCGACTCGAAGGGCCGCGCGATCGGGACGGCGCGCCTCTTGCCCGAGGGCAGGATCGGCCGGATGGCGGTCCTCGTCGAATGGCGCAGGCGCGGCGTGGGTGCCGCGCTTCTCGGGGCCCTGATTGCGCTGGCGCGCGAGCGCTCCATGCCCCGCGTTACGCTGCACGCGCAGACCCACGCGGCCGGGTTCTACCGGCGCTTCGGCTTCAGCGAGCGGGGAGGGGAGTTTTCGGAGGCGGGGATCCCGCACGTCGAGATGGCGCTCGAGCTTTCCCCGGCGGAACGGTGAAGCGATAGCTCACCGTGCCGCTCGCGCCTCCGTCCTCGCGGTAGCTGCGCTCGTGGAACTCGACCTTGCCGTCCTCGGCGAAGCTCAACACCGTGGAGCAGCGGGTTCCGTACCCGCCGACCGCTGGAATTCGGATCGCCGAGAGCCTTTCCTCCAGCTCCAGGCTCACCCCCGTGCTCGGGAGCAGCTCGTCGGAGGCGCGTTGCGTGTCGTCGAGCAGATGCAGCGCCGCCTCGGCGTCGAAGGGCTTGGCGAGCAGAGCCGAAAAAGCGGCCTTGCCTTTTTCGACCTTGGGCCAAGGCGTATCGAGCAGGTGGTTCGACAGGCCATGCACGCCCGGCTCGACGCGCGCCGCGTGGCCGCCCCGGTTGGAGAAGAAGTACAGCGACGCCGCGTCGCCGACGAGCAGGCTGAAGCCGTTGTAGTCCCTGGCGCGTTTTTCGATCTCTTCGAGATATTTCCCCGGTGTCGCCTCGCCCGTGAGGAAATCGCTCACGAGCGCGCCTCGCGAAGGGGCGCCGGTTTTCTGGTCCGCAGGATTGCGATAGTTCGTCAGCGCGGCGAAGCGCCCTTGCGGCGTGATGCCGAGCCAAGTGCCCCCAGCCTCGAGATCGCGCCCGGCGAGAACTCCCGGATGGTCGTCCCAGAACGCCGCGGGCGCAGTCGGCCGGCCGAAATACTCGTCGCGGTTCGCAGCGAGGATCAGCCGATAGCGAGGGTGGGTACGCCAGGCGAATACGATCAAACACATGACATTTAGAAGTCGAGAAAGACTTCCCGCTTGCGCGCGGATCCGGGGGCGAGCAGCGCCGCAAGACCGTGGCGCTCGGCCAGAGCGCCGAGCTCCGCCTCGAAGCGTTCCGCATCGGCGACGTTCTCGTAGATCTCCATCCACGTGGTCTCGTCGTCGCGGCGCCGCAGCAGCCGTCCGCCGATCCCGGCGATCTCGGAGAGCTCGCGCTGCATCGCGCCGACCGCCGCGCGCGCGCGCGCGGCATTCTCCGCCGGAACGCGATAGTAGACGTAATAGCTGAGCTTCACGCGACGGCGTAGGGCAGGGGAAGGAAGCGCAGCACCGGCCCGCCGGGAGATTTCAAATGCACGGTCGAGCCTTCGCGGCTCGCCGTCTGCACCACCGCAAGCAGGTCGTGGCCGCCCTCGGGCGAAGCTTCGGAATTGACGACCACCCCGCTCGCCTGGTCGCCGAGGTCCTCGCTGTAGAGCTCGTCTCCGGCGGCGGCGGCCGCGGCGACGTTGGCGAGGAACATGCGGCGCTTCACCCTGCCGCGGTGCTGGGCGCGCGCCACCACCTCCTGGCCGGTGTAGCAGCCCTTGTCGAAACTCACCCCGCCCAGCAGCTCGAAGTTGGCCATCTGCGGAACGAGCGCGTCCTGCGTCGCGGCGGTAACGAGAGGCAGGCCGCTGCGGATATCGAGCCAGCGCCACGCGCGCGCATCCACGGGCTTGAGAAAACCCTCGAGCCGCTGCCGAAGCACCGAAGCGCCCGAGGGCGTCGACGCAAGGACGAATCTTCCGTCCTTCAGCCTGATGACCGTGCCGGCGTCCGGGTGACGGGAAACTTCGTTCGGCTTCCTCGGAAAATCGGAAAACACGCCGCGCAGCGCGCCCTCCGCCTGCGGACCCGCCGCGCCCACGAGCACGACCCCATCCGACGCGTCCGAAACCTTGACTTTGGAGCGCAGCACGAACCTCGAAATGTTTTTTTGCACGGCCGGAACGATGTCGCGCGACAGGGCCATGAAGAACCCGGCCTCCTCGCGCCACAGCAGGAAATTCGCGAGCATCCTGCCCTTGGGGGAGCAATAGGCGCCGTAGGTGCCCGAACGCAGGCCCACGCTCGCTACGTCGCAGCTCAGCTGCCCCTGTAAAAAGGTCTCCGCGTCCTCGCCGCTGAATTGGAGGATGCCAAGATGACCGAGCAGGGCGAAAACACTGCCCGACCGGGCGGCAGCAAGATCGGGATCCAAGGCGCCCTCGGGCTCGGTATGGTGAAGCGGCAAGCTCATGTGTACTGTATTACCCTCTTTGCCGCGAGTTGAGCGGTTTGTCCGCTCCAACTCGCGGAGTTAAACCGGCGGCCCTTGGCCGTCCGGTTTAACGTTTATTATACGAGCCTAGTCAAGCGACCCGATTCGACGATCCCAACCGGACCCGATGCTGTTCCGACTGAAGTTGTTGATCCTGCTGGCTGCCGCTTCCGCGCTCGGATTCTGCGGCTGGCTGCTCTGGTTCGCTCTATCTCCGATAGATCTCGCCGCGCCGTCCGTGGATTTCTCGATCCGCCCGGGCAGCACGCTGCGCGGCGCGACGCGCCAGATCACCGACGCCGGCGTGCTTGTGTCCG
>WNFZ01002805.1_pt1 | contig 22395 bp, 22 predicted proteins | sample 5400081 | NCBI WGS metagenome assembly WNFZ01 (sample SAMN13153365, study PRJNA577476) | soil metagenome | isolation source: 80 cm soil or saprolite under grassland replicate 1 | place: USA:California | collected 2016-06-15
TCCTGGAAGTACCCGCATAGGGCGTGGAGCCGGTGGACTACTTTGCGAGGCGTGCCCCCGTTGTCCACCCCGCTCCGGGTGTCGATCTACTGCTGGTTCGCGCTGGAAGTCGGCCTGGTCGTACGCGACCTCGTGCGGGGGAGCAGCCGCACGGGCCGGGACCGTGGCACCGGCGTGATCGTGTCGCTCTCCCTCGGGGCCTCGATCCTGCTCGGCTGGCTGGTGCGCCGATGGGTACCGGCGCTGAACACCCCGGCGGCGGACGCGTTTGCCGTCGCGGGGGTCGTCGTGATCTGGGCGGGCCTGGTGGTCCGTGTCTGGGCGGTGATAACACTCGGCGGATCGTTCGGCACGTTCATCCACGTCGAGACCGACCAGGCCGTCGTGACCCGTGGCCCGTACCGGTGGGTGCGGCACCCCTCCTACACCGGCCTGCTGCTGGTCGCCCTGGGATTCGGCCTTGGCGCCGGCAACTGGCTGTCCCTGCTGGTCTGCGCCGTCGTCCCACCGCTGGGACTGTTGCCGCGCATCGCGGTCGAAGAGGCCGAGCTGGCCCGGGTGCTGGGCGAGAGGTACCGCGGCTACCAGAGGACCACGCATCGCCTCGTGCCGGGGCTGTGGTAGGTGCGCCTTACCGGATCCTTACCGGCCGGTCCCACGCGTTTAGCGCTCGGGTACCGGGCAGGTGAGTCCATGGACAACCGAATGGAGTCACTCAGATGGACACCAGGACAGGAACCGAGATCATCAAGGCGTGGCCGGAGGAGTGGCCGAGTTCGACGGAAGCGTGATCGTCGAGCGCACGGCGGGCGAGGTCTCCGCTCGTTGCCACGATGAGCAGGCCAACTTCCTCGCCCTGAACCTCATGCACGACATCGTCACCGGCGCGCGGACCGTCGACGAGGCTCGCGGGTACTACGCGAAGGAGTTCCTGGACGCCCGCCGCAAGCGACCTACGCCGTACATGGAGAAGCTACGGTTGGCGGCCCCGGGCGGACCTACCGCCGATCCCGACGAACCTGTGCTGTCGGACCAGGACCTGCAACAGGCGGCCGAGGCCGGCTAGCAGGCCCGGTCGGGGTCACGTCACTCCCACCAGAGGGTGACCCGGCGGAGCCGCTCGAGCGGCTGGGCGCGCACCGCGTCGGCCACGTCGTCCCGCCGCTCGGGCGGCAGGCACAGCCGGCGCCGGGTGGATTCGACCAGGCTGTCGGCGGGATCGGAGTCCGGCTCCGGGTCACGCCAGCGCTCCTCGTGCGGGACGATGCCCTCCTCGCGGAGGACCGCGACGGCGTCCGCCGCGGTCGGCCCGGCCGGCCGTACCAGGCCGTGGAACCGCAGCCACAGCGGATTGAGGACGACCATGGGATGCGACTCGGTCAACTCCACCACCACCCGGCGCCGGGCGTGGGCGGTCAGCGCCCGCGCGAACTCGCCGAGATCGGGCACGTTGTAGAACACGTGGTGGCACACCACCACGTCCGCGCTCGGGGTCGTGGCGGCGACGTCCGGCCAGCGGCCGGTGATGACGCGCGTGGGTACGGTGGCGTGCTCGCGCAGGGCGTCGAGCATCCCGGCGTCGGTGTCCACCGCGGTCAGCTCGGTGACCCGTCCCGTCCGGAGCAGCGGCAGGCTCGCCGCGCCGGCTCCGGCGCCGACGTCGAGCACGCTGCCCGGTGCCTGAAGGGCTTCGACCGCCCGGCCGTACGAGGAGCCGACCGGATGCGCGGCGTACCGCAGCGCCCGGCGGAGGAAGTGGTCGACCGGCAGTACCCAGGGCGACTCGTCCACGGCCGCGGTGAGGTGGGCCGGGATCGCCCAGCCGGCCAGCTGGTCCCGCCAGTTCCGCCCGGCATCGCTCATGACGCCGTCCCCTGGTTGCCGGCCTTGGGCAGGCGCACCCGTACGATCAGACCGCCGCCCGCCCGTGGGGTTGCCCCGGCGTCGCCGCCGTGGGTCCGGGCGACCGACCGGACGATCGACAGGCCCAGCCCGGCACCCCGGTCGTTGGCGCCCGGTCGACCACGCAGCCGCCGGAACGGCTCGAAGAGTTCGTCGACGTCGTATGGCGGTATCTCCGGGCCGGTGTTGGCGACGCTCAGTTCCACCCATCCGGGCGTCGGGCCGTCGCCCGTCTTGACGTGTACCCAGCCGCCGTGGTGGTTGTGGCGGATGCCGTTCTGGACCAGGTTGAGGGCGAGCCGCTCCAGCAGCGCGGGATCGCCGGTGGTCGGTGCGGTGTCCGGTACCGCCTCCAGCGCGATCCCCGCCTCGCTCGCCTCGGCGGCGGTGAGCTCGACCGCGTAGGCCGCGGCGTCGGCCAGGTCCACCGGCCGTCGTTTGATCTCCTGGTTCTCGCTGCGGGCCAGGGTGAGCAGCCCGTCCAGCATGCGTTCGCTGCGTTCGTTGGTGGCCAGCAGGGTGGTGTGCAGGGCCTGGAGCTCGGGCTTGAGGTCGCCGTAGGTGAGGGCGACCTCGAGCAGGGTACGGTTGATCGCCAGCGGCGTGCGCATCTCGTGCGAGGCGTTGCCGACGAAGTTGCGTTGGCTGTCGAAGGCCCGGTCCAACCGTTCCAGCATGGCGTCGAACGTGTCGGCCAGTTCCTTGAGTTCGTCCGGCGGGCCCGGCAGCGCGATGCGCTCGTGCAGGTTGCGATCGGCCACGCGCTGCGCGGTCTCGGTGATGCGGCGCAGCGGGCGCAGCACCCGTCCCGCGATCATCCAGGCGAAGGCCACCGCGGCCACTGTCGTGATCGCGAGCGCGATGATCGACTGTCGGAGGAAAGTGTCCAGCACCTTGTCCCGAAGCTGCCGGAATCGTTCCAGGAGTAGGCCGACCTCTTCCGGATGGCTGTCCGGGCCCGTCCCGGTCGCGGTCGTCGCGGTCGCGGACGGCCGGGGTGGAAGCGGGTCGCCGCGGGGGAGGGTGGACTCGACGAGGAAGTACATCAGGAATATCAGCATGACGCCGGCGAGCAGGAACAGCCCGCCGTAGAGCAGGGTGAGGCGCACCCGCAGCCGCGGTGGTCTCATGGGATCCGGTACCCGGCGCCGGGAACCGTCTCGATCGGCGGCGGGTCGCCGAGCTTGCGCCGCAGCGTCATGATGGTCACCCGTACCACGTGGGTGAACGGGTCGATGTTCTCGTCCCACGCCTTTTCCAGCAGCTGCTCGGCGGACACCACCGCGCCGTCGGCGCGCAGCAGCTCTTCCAGGATCCCGAACTCCTTGCCACGCAACGCGAGCGGCCGGCCGTCGCGGGAGGCCTCACGCCGCGCGGGATCCAGGCGGATACCGGCACGCTCCAGCACCGGCGGGGCGGGCAACCGGGCCCGCCGGCCCAGAGCCCGGACCCGGGCGACCAGCTCGGCGAGGGCGAACGGCTTGGTGAGGTAGTCGTCGGCGCCCAGCTCCAGCCCCGCCACCCGGTCGGTGAGCTCACCGGCCGCGGTGAGCATGAGCACCCGGGTGGGCGCACCGGCGGCCACCAGCGCGCGGCACACGTCGTCGCCGTGCACGACGGGCAGGTCGCGGTCGAGCACGACGACGTCGTAGTCGTTGACCGCCAGCCGCTCCAGTGCGGTGTCGCCGTCGTAGGTCACGTCGACCGCCATGAGCTCGGACCGCAGTCCGGCGGCGATGCCGCCGGCCAGCACCCGCTCGTCCTCCACCACCAGTACCCGCATGGGGCTCATTGTGCCCGCGGCGGGTCACACCGCGGTCAAACCCGGGCGGCCGGTGTTTACGACCGTTTGACCGGCCGGCCGGTGGAGTGGGCAACGGGAAGGCCCACCAAGAGAAGGGACCAGGTGTGATGACGTCGTACCGGATCGGTCGGCACGAGGGTCTGGTGGCTGCGGCCCGGTGGCTGCTGCCGGGGCTGTTGGTGTCGGCGGTGCTGGCCGGCTGCGCTCCGCCGGCGGACTCCGGCCAGGGCGTGGCGTCGGTGGGCGGCAGCGGCACGCCGGCGGCTTCCGCCGGCGGGTCCCCGGCGGCCGACGGTGCCGACCGTGCGCTGCAGTTCGCGAACTGCCTGCGCGCGCACGGCCTCGACGTGCAGGATCCCGGTCCGGACGGCCGTCCCAAGCTCGGCACCAACCCCGACCAGGCCAAGGTGCAGGCCGCGCTGGACGCCTGCCGCCAGTACGCGCCGGACGTCATGGCAAGCGGCAGCCTGACGCCCGAACAGCGCGAACAGATGCTGGCCTACATCAAGTGCCTGCGCGAGCGCGGCATCGCCATCAGCGACCCGGACCCGGAGACCGGAATGCCGCAGCGGAAGGACTTCGTCAGGTTCCGCCAGCCCGACGCGGCCATGAAGCAGGCGCAGCAGGCGTGCGTGGACAAGCAGCCGAACTTCCTGGGCGTGGGCGGTGGTCACTAGCCATGAGCGATGAACGTTCCCCGTCGCGGCGACGGGCCGGCCGGCGCCGGGTGGTGCTGGGCACGGTCGTGGTGCTGGCGGCGGCGGCCGCCGGTGGTGCGTGGTTCCGTACCGCGACCGGGGCGAACCCCGGGGCCGCGTCCACCGCGAACGGGCCTCCCGCGACCGCGAAGGTCACCAGGCAGGACCTGGCCGACACCAAGCGGGTCGACGGCACCCTCGGCTACGGCGACGAGCACACGGTCGCGAGCGGGTTGGCCGGCGTGGTCACCTGGCTGCCCGCGGAGGGCGCCAGGATAAGCCGCGGCCATCCGCTGTACCGGGTGGACAACCTGCCGGTGGTGCTCATGTACGGGACGGTTCCGCCGTACCGGTTGTTGAAGGCAGGGGTCGACGACGGGCCCGATGTCCAAGAACTGGAACAGAACCTCTCCGCGTTGGGCTACACCGGCTTCACCGTCGACGACCACTACACCGACGCCACCGCGCAGGCGGTGCGGGACTGGCAGGAGGACCTGGGGCTGCCGGTGACCGGCAGCGTCGAGCCCGGTCGCCGTTTCGTGGCGCCGGACGCGCTGCGGGTCGCCACGCTCAAGGCGGAGGTCGCCGGGCGTACCGCCGCGGGCCAGCCGGTGTTGACCTACACCGGCAGCGCCCGGCAGATCACGGTCGACCTGGACGTGACCGACGGGGCGCTGGCCCGCAAGGGGGGAAGGTGACCGTCACGCTTCCCGACGGCGGGACCACCAAGGGCACGGTGACCGACGTCGGCACCGTCGCGCACAAGCCGGCCGGCCAGACCACCAGCGGTACCGGCCAGTCGACCAGCTCCGGCAACGACACCGCCACGATCGACGTGACCGTGACGCTCGACGACCCGGCGGCCGGCGGGAACCTGGACGCCGCACCGGTGGACGTCGACTTCGTCAGCGCGGAACGCAAGGGCGTGCTCACCGTGCCGGTGGCCGCGCTGCTGGCCCTGCGCGAGGGCGGGTACGGCCTGGAAGTCGTCGAAGGCGGTACGACGCGGCTCGTGGCGGTGCAGGTCGGCCTGTTCGCCAACGGCCGGGTCGAGGTCAGTGGCCCGGACGTCGCGGAGGGCATGAGCGTGGAGGTGCCGAAGTCGTGAGCGAGCGTCAGCGAGCGAACCATGGGCTCAGCGCCGTCCGCGAGCGGCGGCTCCGAGCGGAACGCGAGGAGGCGTCGTGAGCGAACGTCGGTATGTCGCCGAACTGGACGAGGTGTGGCGGGAGTACCCCGGCGTGCAGGCCGCTCGCGGCGTCTCGCTGTCGGTGCGGTACGGCGAGCTGCTCGCCATCGTGGGACCCTCCGGCTCCGGCAAGTCGACGATGCTGAACCTGATGGGCACGCTCGACCGGCCGTCCAAGGGCACCGTGCGCATCGACGGGTACCAGGTGTCGACGCTGTCCGACCGTCAGCTGTCCGCACTGCGGGCCTACCGGATCGGTTTCGTGTTCCAGCAGTTCCATCTGGCGGCCGGCCAGTCCGCCCTGGACAACGTCGCCGACGGCCTGTTGTACGCCGGGGTACCTTCCTGGGTCCGCCGGGAACGGGCCGAGTCCGCGCTCGTCCGGGTGGGCCTGGGCCACCGGCTGCACCACCGTCCCCACGAACTGTCCGGCGGCGAGAAGCAGCGGGTGGCGATCGCCCGGGCGGTGGTCGGTGACCCGGCCCTGCTGCTGGCCGACGAGCCCACCGGCAACCTGGACAGCCAGTCCGGCGTCGAGGTCCTGGGACTGCTGCACAGCCTCCACGCGGCCGGTACCGCCATCGTGGTCATCACCCACGACCGGGAGATCGCCGCGAACATGCCGCGCCGGCTGGAGATCCGCGACGGTCGGATCGTCGCGGACCACGGCGCGGCGCCGGTGGAGGTGAGCACGCGATGAGCTCCCTGCGCACCGCGCGACTGCGACCGCGGGACGTGGTCCGGGTGGGCGTGCACGGCCTGCGGACCCGCCCGCTGCGGGCATTCCTGTCCGCGCTCGGCATCGCCATCGGCATCGCCGCGATGGTGGCCGTCGTCGGTATCTCCGCCTCCAGCCGGGCCCAGCTCGACCACCTGCTCGCCCGGCTCGGCACCAACCTGCTCACCGTCACCCCCGGCCAGACCCTGTTCGGCGGCAACGCCGAGCTGCCCGAGGACTCGGTGGCCATGATTGCCCGGATCGGCCCGGTGGAGTCGGTCAGCGCGACCGGCACCGTCCCCCAGGTGTACGTCTACCGGACCGACCGGATACCGGCGGAACAGTCGAACAGCATCGCCGTCCTGGCCAGCCGGACCGACCTGCTGGCCACCGTCGGTGCCACCGTCGCCAGCGGCACCTGGCTCAACGAGGCCACCGCCCGGTACCCGGCCGTGGTGCTCGGTGCCACCGCCGCGCGCCGGCTCGGGCTGTCCCACGCCAGCCCGGACACCCGGGTGTGGCTCGGCCGCACCTGGTTCACCGTGATCGGCGTCCTGAACCCCGTTCCCCTCGCCCCCGAACTGGACAGCGCCGCCCTCGTCGGCTGGTCGGTCGCGGCCCGGCGGCTGCGCTTCGACGGACATCCCACGACGGTGTACGAGCGTTCACCGGACCCGTCCGTCGCCGCGGTCCGGGACGTCCTGCCGCGCACCGCCAACCCCGAACACCCGGAAGAGGTATCGGTCAGCCGGCCCTCGGACGCGCTCGCGGCACGGACCGCGGCCAACCAGACCCTCACGACCCTGCTGCTGGGTCTGGGTGCCGTGTCCCTTCTGGTCGGCGGCGTCGGCGTGGCGAACACGATGGTCATCTCCGTGCTCGAGCGGCGCAACGAGATCGGCCTGCGCCGGGCCCTGGGGGCGACCAAGGGGCAGATCCGGTCGCAGTTCCTCGCCGAGGCGGTGCTGCTGTCCGGACTGGGCGGAATCGCCGGCGTGCTGCTCGGTGTCGGCGTCACCGCCGCCTACGCGGCGACACAGGACTGGCCCACGGTCGTACCGGTGGCGGCGCTCGGCGGCGGGCTGGGCGCCACGGTGGTCGTCGGCGCCCTCGCCGGCCTCTACCCGGCGGTACGCGCCGCCCGGTTGGCCCCCACCGCGGCGCTGGGAACCCCTTGAGAGGAGGACTGGGCACGATGGCTGACCATCTGATCGAGACGTACGGACTGACCAAGCGGTACGGCAACCGTCTGGCGGTCGACGCGGTCGACCTGCGGGTGCGGCGCGGCGAGGTGTACGGGTTCCTCGGCCCCAACGGCGCCGGCAAGACGACCACCTTGCGCATGCTGGCCGGTCTGGTCCGGCCGACCGCCGGCACGGTGCGGGTGCTCGGTGCCGCACCGGGACGGCCGGCCGCCCTGGCACGGATCGGGATCCTGGTCGAGGAGCCCGGGTTCTACCCGTACCTGTCCGGTCGCGACAACCTGCGGGTGCTCGCGCGGTACGCGGGCCTGCCCGCCGGTCGGGTGGACGCGGTGCTCGACGTCGTGCACCTGCGGTCGCGCGGGGGTGACCGGTTCCACCGGTACTCGCTGGGCATGAAGCAGCGGCTCGGGGTGGCGGCGGCGCTGTTGAAGGAGCCGGAGCTGCTGGTGCTCGACGAACCGACCAACGGACTGGACCCGGCGGGCATGGCCGAGATGCGTTCCCTCATCGCCGAGCTGAAGGGGGGTGGGCACACGGTCCTGCTGTCCAGTCACTTGCTGGGTGAGGTGCAGCAGGTCTGCGACCGCGTGGGGGTGATATCCCGGGGGCGGTTGCTGCGCGAGGGAACCGTTGCCGAGCTTCGCGCCGGGGGGTCGATCGTGGTACGGGCCGAGCCGTTGGCGGAGGCGGCGCGGCTCGCCCGGCACCTGCTCGGCAGCGTCGAGGCGGTGACCGTCGACGACGGCGTGCTTCGTCTCGACGCCCCGGCGCACCGGGCCGGCCAGGTCAACCGCCAGTTGGTCGAGGCCGGCATCGAGGTGTCCGAACTGCGCTGGTCCGAGCCGACGCTCGAGACCGTCTTCCTCGAACTGACCAAAGACCGGGAGGAGCCAAGCAATGCGCGCCAGCCTGTCGGCTGAGTTGCTCAAGCTGCGCAAGCGCCCGGCGACCTGGGTGGTCGGCGCGGTGTTCGTGCTGATCAGCCTGTTCGCCTTCGGGTTCCCGTACCTGAGCTATCGCCGTGACGCGGTCCTGGATGGGGCCCGCTCCACCGACGAACTGCTCGAGGCCGCGCTGCCGGCCAGCCTGGTGCCGTCCGCGCTGAGCGCCTGGCCGTTGCTGGGCGGCGCGGTGGCGCTGGTGTTCGGGGTGCTGCTCGCCGGCAGCGAGTACAGCTGGGACACGCTGAAGACCGTCCTCACCCAACGGCCCGGTCGGCTCGCCACCCTCGCCGGCAAGGTAGCCGCGGCCGCCCTGCTGACCGGAGCCGGTGTCGTGGCGTCGACCGCGGTGGACGCGCTGGCGAGCCTGGCCGTCGCCGCGGCGGAGCACCGCGCTGTCGCCTGGCCACCGCTCGCCGTTCTGGCGAGGGACCTCGCCGCCGGCTGGCTGATCGTCACGATGTGGTGCTTCGCCGGGATGTTCCTCGGCACCCTGCTGCGCGGCAATGCCCTGGCGGTCGGTACCGGCCTGGTCTGGCTGCTGATCCTGGAGCAGATGATCCGTGCCTGGGCCGCGCCGACCGTTGCCGCGATCGACACCCTCAACCACTACCTTCCCGGTACCAACGCGGGAGCCGTGGTCGCCGCGCTCGGCGAACCGACCGAGCAACAGGGCCGGGGCAACCCCGGCGTGACCGATGCGGTCGGCGGCGCCCACGCCGTGCTGGTGGTCGCCGGGTACCTGGTCGTGCTGGCCGCCGCGACCGGCGTGGTGGTGCGCCGGCGCGACGTCACCTGAACGTCGGCCGTCGCGACCGACGTTCCGGTGGGTGGCCGCCGGTGGCGGCCACCCACCGGCGGCCACCCGTGGCCGGTCAGCGTCGACGGCCGAGGTAGGCGAGCAGGGCGGTGAGCGGGTCGGCGTCGCTGTCGACGGGGACCGGGGCGGCGAACATTCCGGCCTGGCGTTGCGGGTCGCCGATGGACTGCGTGGCGAAGGCGTGGACGGCGTCGACCACGGTGCGGTCGGCGGGGTAGGGCAGGCCGGCGCCGTGGGCCAGGTCCCAGCCGTGGACGAGGGATTCGAGCAGGCTGATCCTGGCCAGGACCGCGCCGGGGGTGGGTCCGGACGGGAACGGGTAGCTGCGCGTGAGCGTCTCGGGCAGCTTGAACACCGCCGTGGACCGCTGCGCGGCGGCGTGGAACGCGGCGGCCGGGTCGGCGCCGAGGTGGTCGGCGCCGGCCCTGGCGTGGGCGTCGAACTCGGCCGGGCTGACGGTCTCGCCCTCGGCGATCCGGGCGAGCAGGATCAGCCCGTCGACGAGGTGGCTGCCGACCTGCCGGACGGTCCACCCCGTGCACGGGCTGGCCGCGGCGAACCCGGCCGGGGTGATCGCGGCCAGCACCGCGCCGGTGTCGCGGTAGCAGCGTTCGAGCAGGGCGACGACGTCCGTGGGGTCACCCGGGTCCGGCTGGGCCGTGGCCTTGCGGAGGTCCTCGGCGTCGTAGATGAGCTCGCCGCGCACGATCGTTCCGTTGCGGACGTGCAGGATCTCGGCCGCGGTGAGGGTACCCGGCAGCGGTGCCATCTCCCAGTCGATGATCGAGCAGACCAGGTCGCCCTCGGCGAACTGGTGCCGAACCCGGAAGTCGCGGACGGCGGCGCCGGCCCGGCGGGCCATGTCTGTCGCCGGAGATTGGTTGGGCGAGGTGCTGGGCACCGAGCCGACGGTCACCGGTGACGTCCTACCCCTGGACACGCCTGCCGTGGTCGGGGTGCAACACGAAGACGCAGAACCCCGGTATGAAGAGGTCCTTCCAGAGATCAACTTCAGAGGGGTTCTGCGTGGCCACCAGTGTCACATACGCCGGCGTCCTGTCGGTGCGCGAGGAGACGGTGCTGTTCCTGTCGAGTCTGCTGCACGCCGAGCGTCAGCGGCGCGGTACCCGCACCGGCCGGCGGGCGTTGGGCTGCTTCGCCCAGGCGGTGCTGGTGCTGCGCTGGTTCCTCGACGGCACCCGTGTCGCGCAACTGGCGGCGGACAACACGATCGGCACCTCGACGGCCTACCGGTACCTGCACGAGGGCATCGACGTGCTCGCCGAACGCCGGCCTGGCCTGCATGGCGCGTTGCTGGCGGCCAAGGCCACCGGGTACAGCCACGTCAACCTCGACGGCACACTGATCGCCACAGACCGGGTCGCCACACCCGGGCCGACACCCGGAGTGGACCTGTGGTGGTCGGGCAAGCATCACCACCACGGCGGCAACGTCCAGGTCGTGTCCGCCCCGGACGGCTGGCCGCTGTGGACCTCCGAGGTGCGCCCAGGCCGGGAACACGACACCACCTGCCTACGCCACCACGACATCCTGCCCGCAATCGCCCGGGCGGTCCCGGATCTGCCCGCTCTGGCCGACCTGGGCTACGAAGGTGAAGCCGGGACCGTCCGCATCCCGATCAAGAAACCTACCCAGGCCAGGCTGTCCGACGACCAGAAGACGGCCAACCTGATCCACGCCCACCTGCGCTCCCAGGCCGAACGCGCGAACGCCCTACTCAAGACCACCTTCAAGGCGTTGCGCCGAGTCAGCCTGTGCCCCTGGCGCATCGGCGCCATCGTGGCCGCCGCGCTCGTCCTACTCCACCACGAACACGACCGCACCACGTGATCAGTCACAAGCAGCAATCCACCCTTACCGAGAATGGCTCACTGATCGCGAGACTCTGGGCGCCTCCGCGCGCGGTCCCGAGATGCCCGAACGGATGCGGGCTTCGGCCACTGTGAAGTACAGTGTGAAGCGTGGACGAGTCCGTGCTGTCGACCCCGTTCGGCGATGAGCCGCTGGAGGAGATCCAGCTGGCGTCGGCACCGCTGGTGCGCGTGATTGCCCAGCTCCGCTTTCCCCAGTTGGCGTCGATGGCCGATGACACCGTTGCGCACGCCTTCGCTAAAGAGGTCAGCGGCGACTATCCGCTGTTTGAGGAGGCCAGAGAGGTTAGTCTGCTGATTGCCGGTGCCACAATCAGCCAGCAGGAACAGGTAACGAGCCAGGTGTGGCGGCTTCAAACCGCTGACGGAAACTGGCTTGTGACGCTTGGACGGAATTCGTTGTCCCTGGAGGCCCTAGCGTACGCGGGCCGCCGCGACTTCTGTGGCCGGTTGGTCCAGCTCGCGGACACGTTCATCCGCAAGGCGGCACCTCCGCGCTTCGACCGATTTGGTATCAGGTACATCAATCGTGTTACGAACGCTGAGCTCCTTGCAGACCTGTCGAAGCTGGTCCGACCAGAGATGATCGGCACTGCCGCCTTGAGGCTGCCGGAAGATGTGACCGTTCATCACAGCCTACTGGAGGCGCAGTTCAACCAAGGTGCGCACACGATGCTAGTCCGCTGCGGAGTCCTGCCCGCTGGTACAACGATCGATCTGGCGGTTCCGGCGACGAGCCTGCCGAGTTGGATTCTGGATATCGACTCCGCTGTCAGTGGGGCTGACGCCGTGCCCGCTGACAAGATCAGCGACCTCGCGACAGATCTTGCGGAGCGCGCATACCGGTTCTTCCGCTACGCCGTCAACCGTGACTTCCTCAAGGTATTTGAAGCCCCGCAATGAGCCTGTACACGTCGCCAGAGGACCTCGTCCTGCTGAGCCGAACCCATCCCATTCCCGGCTCTGGGCCTCCAGCGCGGACTTGGACATCGAGTATCTTCACCGGCCTGTCGGGTATCGCCGTTACTACCGCACTGCTCGTCGGTCCGGTACCTGACGCCAAGTCGCTCTCCGAGTCGACCAGACCGCCACTAACACAGCCAGCAATACCGCCCGCTCAGGCAGCCAGACCGGTTCAAGCCGGTCCAGCGCAGGCCAGCGCGACGATCGTTCGGGACCTTCACGCGAAATCTGGCTTGACCTGGGAGCAGCTCGGCCGGTTGCTCGGTGTGAGCCGCCGCGCTGTCCACCTGTGGGCAGCAGGCGGGCGGGTCAACTCTCGACACCTCGAACTGCTCGCGCAGCTGCGTGGCATCGTTGACAACCTGCCGGCGGAGAACGCCTCTCAGCGCCGCATGCTGATCTTCCAAGCACGGCAAGCCGAGCCCAGCATCTTTGACACCTTCCTCCGCCAACACACTGGTGAAGAGGGCGTTGTGGCTGGAACACCGTTCTCCCCCGACCAGCTGCTCGGGGCCCGGTATGACGAGGTGGAAAGCGAATAGCTCGGTGCTGAAACGCCTTCTTCGCCTGGCGCACTCGTTGGCGCGCCTCATGCAACGCCGGAGTACGACACAACAGAGTTTGATCATTGATGCCGAGAGCAGCGACGCGCCCGCGCCGCTGAGTGAAACGCATCTGCAGGTCATAGATTCGTTCCGCCAGGGCGATGTCGTCACGATCGACGGGCTGCCGGTCCTGGGGCCTGATGTGGTCTGGTTTCGTCGCACCCCGTATGGGGCGGTGCTGCTTACCCAGACCTGCGACGCCGTACGCCCCGAGAAGTCGACAGTCGCATTGGTTCCCATCGTCCGGCTGGAAGGCAGCACCGCGAGCGAGGCACGCGACGGCAAGCTCCTGCGATACATCCACGTGCCGTCGGCCGACCCCGAAGCATTCGCTGATCTGTCGGTAATCGCCACGATCGATAAGGCGTTGTTCGCCGCCCTGCCCCGTGTTGCCGGCATTGATCAGACCGACGACGACGCTGTCCGCAAGTTCGGACGCGCCGTCGGCCGTCGCTTCGGCAGGTTCCCGTTTCCAGATGAAGTGGTGCCGTGGCTACGGCCGCTGGAAGTCGTGATGCAGAGCAAACACGACAAGAACAGCCCCGAAGGGGCCGCCATGCGCGACGTCGTTGAGCTGCGGGTCGAAGCTGTCGGCGGCTGGCAGGATCCGCCGTACGCGCTGACCCTGTGCGTCATCGTCAAGGCGGGTGTGATTCCGACCTTCCCCGACGACGAGCAACCTCCGTGTCCAGATGATCTCGCCGCATGGCTCCGAACCGACACAGGGGACCTTCGACAAACCTCCGGCGCGATCGCTAGCAGACTGGCCACGGAACGGATGCGTTCGCCTTCGTCGGCATCGGTCTACTGGCTATGGCTCTCCCTCGCTGAAGCATGGGCTGCCCGATGTACGCCCGATGTTGGTAAGCGCCCAGCCGAGGACGCAGCCAAGATCCGGTCCGCCGTCACCGGAGTCGATGCCGATCTTGTCGATGAGGGCGGATTCGACCTATATCGTTACCGACGCAGCGAACAGCTTGATATCGATCACCTCTCGCCTCCGATCCCCTTATAGACAAAGCGAGTTGAGGAGGGTGGGCGAACGGTTCGGGTGATGTTGGGGACCCAGCAGTGTCACCGCCCTGGGAGGCGTGCTGCCTGTGGGATTCTGAGGTGGTCATGAGTTGGAGGGCGCCGGATATCGGATGCCCGGTGCGTGGGTGTTCGCCAGACTGATGCCGTGGACGGCTGGGAGATCGAGCAGTTCGAGCGGGACGGGTATGTTGCCGTACGCGGTGCCGTCGATCCGGACGTCAGCGCCGCCTGCCGGGACGCGATCTGGGAGGCACTTGCCTTGCGAGGTGTGACCCGTGACCGGGCGACGTGGACGCGTCCGGTCGTGCGGGTTGCTTGCCCGGAGGGTGGTCCGTTCGAGGCCGCCGGTGCCGCGCCCGCGCTGTGGTCGGCGTACGACGCGTTGATCGGCCCCGGCCGCTGGGCACCGCGCCGAGGTGTCGGCGGTTCGGTGCCGGTGCGGTTCCCGTCCGAGGAGTACCCGGGCGATGTCGGCTGGCACATCGAGGGCAGTTACGAGGTAAATGGCAAGTATTGGGCGAACGTGCGTTCGCGTGCGCGTGGACTGCTGGCGCTGTTCCTATTCAGCGACGTGGGCGAGGACGACGCGCCGACCCGCATGGCGATCGGGTCGCATCTGGCGATGCCGAGCATCTTGGAGCCGGCCGGGGAGGCCGGGATGAGCGGTGAGGAATCCATCTCCCACGTGCCCCCATCGGTCATGTGCCGCACGGTCGTGCACGCCACGGGGCGCGCCGGGGACGTATTCCTGTGCCACCCGTTCATCGTGCACACGGCGACGTGGCCGCACCGCGGTAGGACGCCGCGGATGATGGCCCAGCCTGGCATCTACGTCGAAGACGGCTTCGCGGTCGATGGATCCGATCGGTCACCGGTCGCGCGGGCGATCGTCGCAGGCCTCGATACCGACAGGGCGTGACCCACGAGCCGAACGGCAGGACCCCGCAAGGGGAGCCGCGCCCGCTCCTCGGCCTCGCTCGCGAGGCGGATCAACTCCCGGGGCGGCGGCACCGCGCTCCTGAGCCGTCAAGGGGATAGAAGATCCTGTACACCGTGCTTTCTAGACGGCGTCGGTCACGAATCCGAAGCGCTCTATGTTGGCATCAGCTCGCCCGAGATGGCCAGCGTGCCTCGGCCGTCATGGTGGTTACCGTAGCGGGTCGGTTGGACACTTTCTGCTCTGATGGTCGTCCCGCCATCGCGGCGACCCGGGCTACCATCGGGCGGCTCGACGAAATCACACCGAGAGGTCGTGTTCCGGCCCGGTGGTCGGACGGGCTTGACATGCCGTAGCGACGAAGCCTGGAAGTGATCATGCAGCATCTCACCGTGCGTGTGGCCTGGCACGACAGCGCCTGGAACGGGACGGTCTGCCAAAACCCGTCGGGTAACCCGTACTGCCTTGATCTTGACCGGATCCGAGCCGAACGCGACGACCGATACGAAGATGCGATAGCCAGCCGCGACTTCGCCGATATCGATCTGACCAAACGGCCGCCGTGTGCTGCCGAGTCTGGCGCCTTCATGAACCCGATGCCGTGGACCCGGCAGTTCAAACACCCGTACGCCGAACTGCCGAAGACCGCCAGCACCCACGGGCATCTGCGACCGACGATGGTGAGGGTCCCGCCGTACGCGACTTTCGCCGTGCCGTTCGCCTGGATGCTCCGCGAACGATCCGGTGAGATCGAGGCCCGACTGCCCGAGCCGCTGTCCCCCGACGTCGAGCCCCCCTTCCAGTCGCCCTGGGTCTTTCCTGCTCCACGCCAGCGCGAACTCGTAACCGCCTACTTCAACCAGATCAACCCAGGCCGGTCGCTGGTCATGTTCTACACCAAATCCGGCCACCCTCTCGGCGACCACCTCAACCGGTTGCTGGTCGGTATCGGACGCATCGACACGGTCGGCGGAATCATCGAGTACGACGCCCCGGCCGGCAAACCCACCTACCCGCTATGGGATCGGCTGATCTGCCATTCCATCCGCCCCGACGGGGCCGACGGAATGCTGCTGCCGTACCACACATACCTCCGCCCGACCGGCGACCCAGACGTGGACGCCCACCGCCGGGAACTGCTCAGCGAGATCGCGGTAGCACCTGAACGCGGCCACATCATGCAGTTCTCCTACGGCAGCGAGATCGTCTCGGCTGATGTGACCCTCGCGATTCTGGAACGCACCCTTACCGCCATCCGAGCGGTGATCCGCCACGGTATCGCGCCGGGACCGTGGGCTGAACGCGAGGAATGGATCAACGCGCGGATCGCCGAAGCGTGGACGGACCGCGGCGCCTTCCCCGGCGCCGCTGCGGTGCTGGAGGCCCTAGGTCTTCGACTCGCCACCTCGCTGCTGCTGGACCTGAGCCGCAATGGCAGCCTGCAACCCGCGCAGGACCCCTGGCCGCTGCTCGACGCCCTGATCCGGGGCCAACACCAGGCACCCGGCCCGGCCTACGCCGCGGACCTCGCCGCCGTCCGCCAGACCTGGTCGGCGCTGCCCGAACCGCGGCGGGACTTCATCAAGCTCCTGCGATCCGACATTATCCAGGTCTGGCGTGAGCGGGCCACCACGCAGCCGCAGTAGATCGGTCTCGGCAAATGCCCTCGACAGTTGTGACGACGTCGGGCCGTCGAGAAGAGCCGGCCTGGCCGCCGGCTGACATTACGCGGCAGATCAGTGCACGTGATCTTGATTGAGGTGGGTGAGCGGCCTGAGAACCAGCGCACCGGACCGTCGCTGACGGACCGGCATCGCCGTTGATTCTCCGAAAGCCATCTCCGGCGCTCAGCCAGGGGCGTTACGGCAGGGAGGTACCACGCGGACGGTCGCGGTCGCGCCCGGCAGGGGCCGCTGGCCCGTAAGTACCGTAGCCCGTTGGGCTCGCCGTAGAGCTCGTGTCGGTAGAACGCGATCGCGTAGGCGGTGAGCGCATCACGCTGCTGGGTCGAGGTCAGTTCGTGGCCGGGGCACGTGCTGTCGTCTTCACCGAGCTGGGACGGCGGCGTCCAGGCCGTGTTGTAGTAGTTGTGGTTCGCCTCCTGTAGCGACACCGAGTAATTCGGTGACGGTGTTCAGTCCCGCGACGTCGTCGAGGTACTGCTGGCCCGCCTCACCGACCGCGCCATCACAGGTACCGGTCATGACGGTGAATGGCAGCGTGGTGATGAGCGTGTCGCTGTGGTCGCCTTCGGGGTCATCGAACTTGACCGGCGCCAGTCCTAGTACCGCGCGGACGCGCACCCGGGCCGGCCATTCGCCGCGGTGCTTGTCCGAAGCCTGCCACATGACACCCTTGCCGCCCCGCGAATGTCCCAGAGTACCGACGCGGGACATATCGATGTGGCCAGTGAACGCCGACGTGAGAGGCCGCCCGGTGGAAGGATCGACGAAGCGGCCGGCCAACGGCCCACCCCCGCTGTCGGCCAACCGCTGCCACATCCGCAGGTGTTCATTGATCAGCCGGGCGCGGTCTCCGTAGTCGAATGAGGTCTGGTTGATGGCGTCGGCACTGATCGACACCACGACGAAGCCGTTGGCGGCCAGGGCGCCACCCAGGTAGTCGTAGCCTCGGTAACTCGGGTATGGGTGCGAGCCAGACGGACAGGGCCAGGTAACGGCGTCCTTGGCGTCGCAGGCCCACCACGAGCCGTGGGCCACAACGATCAACGGGAGCCGGCCGGTAAGCGGTCGCGGAAAGTACACCACCGCGCGCAGCTCGCTGACGGTGCCGGTCTGCGCGTCGGTGAACGCCGCGTCACCCAGGTCATACCCGGCGACCACGACCGCGACCGCGCCGACTTGCGCCGAGGCGGACAGCCGTGCCCCCACCGCAACCAGTCCGGGCGCGAGCAGCAGGGCGACCACCGCACCGAACATAGACCGAGTTCGACTCTTCATACCCCCTAGACGGGGCCGCGCGGCCCCGGCCGTTGTCTCAAGACCCGGCCATGCCACACCACTGACTGAGGGTGGCCAGCCGTGACGACCAGGTGCCTCACCACCATCGGCTTCGCGCTCGCGCGGGCGGGCTGGCCGATCGCTGCCTACCGGCCCCGTAACCCGATCGGGTTGGCGATGTTCTTGCCGGGCTGTGGCAGCGGCGTCGGGGAAGTTGTCACCTCCAACGGCCGAGCAGGACTTTCAACGCAACGGTTGACAGGTCTGGGGACGACAACCTAACGTTAGTTTCAACCAATGGGTTGAAAGATCAATCGAATGAGGTGTCGATGGCGGTGGACGAGCTGTCCCGGATCTTCGCGGCACTCGCGGATCCGACCAGGCGCGACATGGTGACCCGGCTGGCGGCCGGCGACGCGACTGCGAACCAGCTCGCCGAGCCATACCAGATTTCGCTCCAGGCGGTCTACAAGCACCTGAAGGTGCTTGAGGACGCCGGGGTGGTGAGCCGGCCGCCGGGGCCCCAGCCTCGGCCGGTGCGGCTGGAAGCGGAGGTCTTCGACCTGATGGACAAGTGGATCGAGCGCTACCGGCGCCAGGCGGAGGAGCGTTACCGCCGCTTGGACGCGGTCCTCGCGCAACTGAACGAAACCGAGACCGGCAACGACGAGCAGAAGGGAAGAACGGCATGAGCACCATCGCCGAAACCAAGATCGAGGCCGACCCGAACGTGCCGATCATCCGCATAACCCGCGAGTTTGCGGGCACACCCGAGCAACTGTTCCGGGCGCACACCGATCCCAAGCTGTTCGCGCAGTGGATCGGCCCGAGCTCCCTGGAGACGCGCGTCGAGGAGTGGGACGCGCGTTCCGGCGGCAGCTGGCGGTTTGTGTCCACCCGCGACGGGGAGGAACACGCGTTCCGCGGCTGCTTTCACGAGGTCCGGCCGGACCGCATCGTGCAGACGTTCACCTACGAGGGCGACCCCGACGGTGTGGCCCTGGAGACGCTGTGGTTCGAGGACCTCGGCAACGGCCGCACCCGGCTGCGCACGCAGTCCCTTGTGGACAGTTTCGAGAGCCGGGACGCGTGGCTCAGGAGCGGCATGGAGGTCGGGGTCAACGAGGGCTACGCGAAGCTCGAGGAGATGCTCGCCGATGGCAGTGTCTGACCGGCCGGCCGAGCGGCACCGGGAGATCGGCCGGGTGTTCACCGGTCGCGTCCGGGGCACCCGGTCGTGGGACGTGCCCTCACCGGTCGCCGAGTGGACCGCCCGGGACGTGGTGCGCCACCTGACGGAGTGGCTCCCCCCGTTCCTCGCCGCCGGCAGCGGCATCCAGCTGCCGGCCGGACCGAGCGTAGACGACGACCCGGTCGGCGCGTGGCAGGCACAGTGCGACGCCGTGCAGGCGCTGCTCGACGACCCGGCGACCGCCGACCTGGTCCTGAGCAACCGGCACATCGGCGAGGTGCCGCTGGACCGCGCGATCGACCAGTTCTACACCGCCGACGTGTTCATGCACACCTGGGACCTCGCCCGGGCCACCGGCCAGGACGACCGGCTCGACTCCGACTTCTGCGCCGAGCTGCTGGCCGGGATGGAGCTGCTCGAGGAGGTCATGCGGTCGTCCGGGCAGTACGGTGCCCGGGTGCCGGTGAAGGACGACGCCGACGCGCAGACCAAGATGCTCGGCTTCATCGGCCGGGACCCGGACTGGACGCCGCGTTGAACCCAGGCCCGCCGATCTTGGCGCAACTCCCGAAAGGATGCGCCAAGCTCACGTGGGCAGGGGGCGGTCCGTGACCACGTGGTTCATCACCAGCGGCTTTGTCGTTCAGCGCCTCGATCGCGACCCGGTCGGCGAGCGTCGCGGTACCGATGCGGCAGTTGCCGATGTGGGCGGCGAGGCCAGGCCGCAGGCGGCCGGTTACCGGATCGCCGTGTCCGACGTGCCCGTAGCATCGACCGGCCCGCTCGGCGCGGTCGGCCGGGTGGACACGACCGGCACGCCAGGTCAGGGCGACACAGCGACGTCCACCCCAGCGGTGGCGGCCGGGGCCGGTAGAGTGCGCGTCTTGTGGGTCCGCGCTTCACTTGCGCCGGGCGAGGGTTACCAGGAAGCGGATCTCACCGTAGAGGCGGAGCACAGGCTCGGCGGCCAGCTGTTCGAACCGACGGTCGTAGTCGGCTTCGTCCATCAGCCTGAACACGTTGACAATGGGGTGCTTGGCGGTGCTCATGTTCGTGAGCAGGTACGCGTGCCAGCGCTGCCCGTGCCGGGTGGCACCACCCAGCGGGTAGCGCAGTGCCTCGGTGGTGATGTCGTCGAAACCGACCTGACGCAGCAACCCTTCGAGGGTGTCCTCCAGACCGGCCAGACCGAGCCGGGCGACCAGCTGCTGACCGGCAGCCAGCAGCCCGGCCGCGGCCGGATGGTCCAGCCGGATCGCCTGATCGGGCACGTTACCCAGGAGGGCGACACCGCCGGGCCGCAGCACCGCCGCCAGGTTGGCCAGCGCGGTCCGCCGGTCCGTGAGGTAGGGCAGGACCAGCCACATGGCCGCGGCGTCGAAATCGCCGGCGTCCGTCAGTGGTTGCCGGACGTCGTGCACCATGAACCGCACGTTCGGGACATTCGCGCGGCGCGCCATCGCAGCCGCGACCGCGTCGGCGTCCACATCGATCCCGACCGCCTGCGCGTTCCGATACCGCCGCGCGATCTCGCGGGTGAACAGGCCCTCACCGCAACCGACGTCCAGCACCGACCAGGTCGACCGGTCCGGGTCGGTGGACAACCCGCCCAGCCGTAGCATCCCGTCGAACCAGAGGTTGAAGTCCTCACGCAGCAACACGAACTGGTGCTCCAGCCGCCGCCGGTCATCGGCGCCGCGTTCGAATCCGCCACTCGGGTCCGGGCTGAACGGATCCGTGGCAGGGGCCGTACCGTCATCACGGTCGTCCATGCTGGCCTCCCTCCCTACCTTGACTCCTGCCGGATGTGGTGGGCGATGAACGCGGCGAGGTGCTGCGCCGCGAGCCTGGTTCCAGGGTGGGTTTGCGGCGCGCTCTGCCACGAGTGTGGCATGCCGGGCCAGCATGGCCTGCGCCTCTCAGCTGGTACGAGCGCTGGCTCGATGCCGTCCTCGCTGGCGCACATGGCGCGACCCACTTTCGGTAACCACCAACCGCCGTATCAGCGCCACGTCGGCATCGACACATAGCAGCCAGTGGTGGCGCCACCATCGGCACCTCGGGTAGCCGCCGCCACCCATGACACCTCGGCTCGAAATACTGCTGGCCAACAGCGGACCCAATGCGAGGACAATTCGACGCACTGTCATCGGCAGATCCGTACGCTCTCGGGCCGCGGCAATCTTGGTTTGATTCACGCAGAGTAAGGCGGCACCGTGGCCTCCCACCCTGCCGCGATTCCGCCGTCGACTCGCGCCGGACCGGCCCGGCCGAATTGATCCGAGGTGAACGCGCGGCGCTGGTCGAGGTGGGTGCCGTCTGGACTGCGGTCGGCAGGTTCCAACCTGTCGATGGCGTACGCAACCCGCGAACCGTGATGACAGCTACGTAGCTCGACGCCAGGGGAGACCGATGGGAGACCGGATATCCCGATACAGTGCGGAGGCCGACGACAGCACGCGGCACATCGTCGGCCTCCTGACCGGCCAAAACGTCACGCGGTAACATGAAGTGTCAGCCGGCGATATTCAAGATCGCCGACTCTTAATCCGCGGGTTCGGGGTTCGAGTCCCTGGCGGCGCACTTCTGATCAAGGCTCTGACCTGGTGTTTCCCTCCAGACCAGAGCCATTTTCATGTCCATAGTGGACGATTGGGTGCTCCGTGTGTGCTCCGGAGCAAAAGTACGGTTGGGGTTGTTGGCGGACGGGGCGGATCAAGCGGCGTGTGGCCAGGGCACGGGTGATGGCCCGGATGGCGGCGGCGGTCCTGAGGCTGTCGCTGTTGGTGGCCTGATTCACCGCCCGGGTGGCCGCGTCTGGGTGTTTGCGACCCGCCGTAGGTGAGGGCGGGCGGATTCCTCGCGACGCCTCGAAGGCAGTCCGCTGGGTCGATGGTTGCCGGGCTTGTGCGAAGGAGGCGCCGGAGCCGAGCTCGCCGCGCCGGGGGCACATCGGTGTCGGCGTCGAGGGTGTAACAGCTGCCGACGTGGGCTCGATCGGTGGCGGCGATTATTAGGCTGCCCTGCATGGGTAGCGGGCCGCGGCGAAGCCGCCGGGTAAGGATCACGGCCGAGGCGATTGTTGAGATCACCGACGAGACGGCCGTGATCGAGGCGGCGCTGGCGGATGTCGACGGCGTCGAGTTCAGCCGACGCGGCGAACGCGAGGCGGAGCAGGCGAAGATCAAGAGTGACGCGGTCGCCGCGGTGGGTTGGCTTGTCGACGCGTTCGCCCTGCTTGCCGACGTGCCGGGCGCGCAGGTGGTCAGCTGCACGGACCAGGCCGCCGAGGTCGACGAGGCTGGCGTGGAGATGTCCGCCGATCCGGACTTCGTGGCCCTGTTCCCGGTCTGCCGGTGCGGCCGGGACTCCTGCGACGCGTGCGGCGGGCACCAGTTGACCCCGCGCACCGCGGCGGTGTTGTGGACGGTGGCGCAGATCCTGGCTGACCAGGGATTCGACGATGTCGTTCAGCACGGAGACGAACCGGCGGTCGATGACGATGATTGGGCGCTGTTCGGCCGCTACCCGCGG